>ENA-ORBV01015647-ORBV01015647.1-microbial-mat-metagenome-genome-assembly--contig:-NODE-15647-length-11125-cov-5.645275_pt1 | contig 11125 bp, 4 predicted proteins | sample MGYA00237777_ERZ505514 | MGnify/ENA primary metagenome ERZ505514 (study PRJEB26160, sample SAMN06269048) | microbial mat metagenome | isolation source: Oligotrophic lake microbial mat | place...
GGCCAGCTTCCAACAGAGACCTGGTTGTGGTTACAAAGGATCCCATTGGGTTGTGCTTTTCACTTTCTTCCCAATCAAATATCATAACACAGATAGGTCGGTCCACATCACCTCCACTAAGCTTGAACAAATCCACCATTGCTTCTTGCCACTCAGGATTCAGGTTGTCATCCAGGTGCTCTGATCTGAAGACACTTTTCCAAGTTACAGATCCACCAGAAGTCTCACCTGCTGCCAAGAGCTCATAAAAGGGATCTGAGCATCCAAACCAACCCTCCACATTTGCCATGTCCTGCCCTCTCAGTGTAAGTGCCAAAGAGGAACCCTTCTTAACCTGAATTGCTGGTCTCTGTGATTTCCCAAGGAAGGCATCCCCAACATGTACTTCTCCAAAGGCCATGTCCTCTTCAAAGGGGACAAAAGGTTGGGAGTCATCACCAGAAGCATCCAATAACTCATTTACAGTAGCTTCAAAAAAGCCCATGGGATTGTGCTTGTTCCCCTCTTCCCAATCAAAGACAAAAACTCTCATGACTCTATTTAAATCTCCAAATATCAGTCCTAAATCCACCTCTGCCTCCTTCCATTCTGGATTCAAATTGTTTTCTACATGCTCAGATTGATAGACAGTTTGCCATGTCTCAGCGCCTCCTCCATCGGGAGCATTGACAGACATAGAAATCTCATAGAAAGGGTCAGAACACCCAAACCAACCTTCCACATTGGCCATGTTCTTCCCCGACAAAGTCAAGAAAAGAACCGTGTCCTTGGTAAGCGGCTCATCCGAGTATTGAGAAGACCCTCGAGAGTATTGAGAAGAACCTCCTCGGCTATAGCTACCGGCACTCCGACGGGAATCATACGAGCCTTCGTCACTTCTCCTGCTACCACCAGACCGACTATATTCATCACTGTAACAACTCCCCTGCGATCCAGATTCATAATCACTTGCCTCAGGTCCGGATCTGGACTCCTCGCTTTCGTCCTCCTCCTCCATGGCACTAGCAATTTCTTCCAGACTAAGGCTGGTATCGTCGTCTCCTGCCTCGCTGTCGCTGATCATATCATCCGCACTGACAGGAGCTTCACCACCACCACCACTGCCGCGGGAGGATCGCGATCCAGAACCGGAATAACTTCCAGAATAGCGCGAGCCGCTCCCACCCCTACTGCCACTGCCGTAGGAACCACCGCTGTGACGGCTGCCACCACTACGGTAAGAACCACCGGAATGTTCCTCCGAGGAGGATCCTGCATCTAGCAGTCCAGCCGCGGGCGGGCCGCCACCACCGCCATCGCCATTGCCGGCACTGTTGTTGTTGCGAGTAGTGAAGCTCGCAGTAAACCATCCGCTCATATTCATGGTTGCGGATTGTTGTTTTTATAGTATTTGTTGTTGTGTGGGTCTTAGTGTCCCGTTTGCTAATGTACCAATAGTAATGGGTTTGGTACTTTTAAGAATTCTACCAAATATCCTGTACAGATGGTGGATGGATTGGTCAACTAGTAGCTAGCTTGAACAGCAGATAGATTGCTACTAAGTATTCAGTTTCGTAGCAAGTGGATGTAGTAGCTACGGATAATGATATTGTTGTTGTTGGACTAACTCTGGGAAATCTTTGACTTGGCCGTCATGGTCAGATATCCCAGTCATCAAACAGTTTTTAATTTTGCTTATCAACCACAACAACATGTTGTCGATTCGTTTATTCGCAACAGTTATTACTGTTACTCCGCCGTGTCTCATTTTTGTCGCGTTGTGAGCGCCCAATGGCAATCTTGTTCAGCAAGTCGTGCACCTCGGCGGCCCGGCGACAAATTTTGACTCCAACGGTACAGTTCGTGATTCTTTTTTGGCCTCAATTCTTGGTTAGTGTTGGGGTTAATCTGAGGAGCACATAAGAATGGTCTTTCTACTCAAGATATGAAAAGGCAGTTTCTCTTGCAATGACATCATCTGCGATAGCAAAGCCTTTTGGATGTTGATCTTTCCTTTCAATTAAATGTTTTGGAAGTCAACACTTGAGGTTCAATGGCAATGATCACAAATCTCTTTCTTTGATTGGATTCACTGATTGTCGGAGCAAAATGCATTTATGGAGTTTGTTGTTAAAAAAGCAACAACAAACTTAGATTCAACCAAATCCATCATGCTCAAAACTCAGTTTTATTGGTGCTTGGAGATGACAATGCCTGAAAGCAGAGATGTGTGACACAACTTCATTGGAGAGCAATGCTTGTGAAAGCTGCAAACGCAAATGACATCAAACAATTCATCAAAATTGACAATGTTTACCAAACAGAGGCATGTCCAATGGATGAATCAAATGTTGATGAACTCAGAGAGCAGGAACAAACTGAGTGGTGATTGCACTTTAGTTGGCAATCTCAAGCGTGTTTTGTTGTCTTGCAAATCTGCTTTGAGTCGTCACTTTTGGCTAGGATTGCAGATCAAAACAAAATTGCATTCAACCCATCGCACCAGAAAAAAATTGGCCCTGAGCTGTCTTGCAGCAGCCAGAAATGGGAAAAAATGGACATGGAAGCAAATTTTTCTCCCGCAATCTTCCGGGTTCCGGACTGATGCTCTTAGAGGCATGAAACAATTGCAGACAATTTGCACCCATGTTTTAAGCTTGTGGTAACAAGAGACAACACCTCTTAGTTTGCATTTGGCTTCATCTGTGTGCAACCAAAATGGTTTGTTCAAGTCAAAGTTGTGACCAGAATTGTTTTCTAATCGAATCCAAACTGAAGATTTTCGGTTGTTGTTCCTGTCATCGTCTCTTTTTTGCTCGGATGTGAGGAACACAAGGAGAACAAGAAATGACCAGCATCAACTCCCACATCAGACTGAATGCAATGACCTAGACCAGGGGCCAACCCCATGGTCCCCATCTGGAACCAGTCAGACCTGCACCAGAACTCACACCATGCCCAATGCCACTGCAATGAGGCCCAACTCTAGGACCCGAACCTAAACCCTCTGCATGCCCCACACCAGGGTCAACTCCTTGGCCAACACTTGGACACGACGAGCTCCTACAACAGACCCAACACAGGCCCCATTCCAGGAACTTGCTTCAGATGGCATGCATGACCATCCTTGCACAAAAGTTGCACGCTTGGTACTATGCTACCAAGGTTCGAGGCGTTGGTTTTTGCTTGGTAACAATGCATCCAACAAACAGTCAAGTCGTGGCTTCGTTTTTTCACCGACCGACCAACCAACCATGCAGTTCCGCCCTTCATAAAACCGCGGCAGAAGGAGCCAACCAACAAGGGGATGGTCCTGTTACCCTGCGCCGCAATGCTATTTGGGGTGCTTTTGAACAGTAGGGAAGAACCGTCATTTCGATAGACTGACTAGCTAGCAATACCTTTGATGATCTCTGCTACCACGTCTGCGACTAGGGGACAAAAAATAATTGAACCACACTACTATATATGATTTTTTGACAACAAATGCAACATTATAATAACATTTGAATCACATTGTTTAGTGTGGATTGGGAATGCGTATAATTGCAACTCTCAAGATCTTTTGAAATAGGGCAGATATCTTTGAAACAACATACGTATGCCCCGCAGATCCAGCCCCCGTCATGGGATTACCGAACCAATAGCTTTTTTAAAAACTGTGGTTGTGGATTATCGTGGAGCACCAAATGCCTCTGGCATTCTCTCTACAGTATACCGGTATCCACTGATATACATGCAGGGGACACCCGGAATTTTTCGTATTCTGCCGCGTAATTCTTTATCACATGTAGCAACAATAAAACACCGCCATTGTGTAGCCATTTGCGTCAAACAATCATCGGCGTAGCAGCCCTTGCAATTGCAGGGAATGCGTTCAAATCGTGCGTCCTTGGCAAGCCTCAACGCGATCTTGTATTTACCACCCAATTTTTCCAATTCACCCATGACACAATCCGTGACACAAGGAATGCATTTGGCCAATAAACAATCGCACATGCTCCGAATAATATCCAATTTTTTACGAATGCTGTAATTGATAAAATTGGTATCAATCAAAATGTGATAAGGCGGCCCGAGTTGTGTATTGTATTGAAAAAACAAGGCACTGACAGCTTGTTCCACTTGTTTGGGTTCGGTCTCTTTCTTTTGAATGGCAATTTGTTTCTTTTTGGCGGCTTGCGCATTTTCTTGGACGCGTGTATCTTTGGGACTAATGAGCTTTTTGGCCACGGCAAATTTACGCGTTTTCTTGGTCTTGCCCATTTTGTAGCGTTGATGTTATTTTCGGGAGATCAAGGTGGTTGTAGTAATGTTACTTTGTTTGTCGCTTTAATGGACTGACTGCTTTCTTCAGGGTCGGTGTATCAGAGACAAATCAATTCTCGGAATACTTCTAGCTACTAGCTAGAAGAGTAGCTGTTAACGTTGACTAGTCCTCGTCTACTACTAGCTAGCTGGACTAGCTAGTAATAGGGGTCTCTCGTTGCTGTTGTCGAAGGTGTTGTCAAACAGGTACGTACTGTACCATACCCGCCGTGATACGTCGTAGCACGTCGCGATAACAGGGAGGATCGTTGCAGACAGCATAATAACCCAATTGACCTAAAACTAAATGAATGGCCAAGAGACGATCGGCCAAATTCGAAAAAGTGTGCGACTATAAGTATATAAAAACTTTAGCCGCCCCTTCTTTTCATGTTTTTTGATTTTGCGCTCACAAAATGGGGTGGCATGCAATTTCATTCATCGGCTCCAGTCAGCAGCTTGAGATTCATCCTGGATTCATCGCTGTTGTATGTGTTAATGAAATTGCATTTGGGCTGGCACGACTATCTTGCGGTGTTATCACCCCAGCGATGATTTTATTCCGGAATGCGGGAAAGCCAGCTACCAAATGGCATACGCAGTAATAGGAATTGATGGCACTCCTCCGAGAGACTACAGTAGAGTCCTGATTGGTCTCGCAAGTTGAACTACAAACTCGGAATGCTTTCTTTCGAACGTCTGAGAAGAAGGATAAGGACTTGCTTGGGGCTGCTGCTGGTGTACGTAGGGTAGGATAAGCAATGGATGGCTCTGTATCTATCCGTTAGAGGTGTCCACGACTCTGCTTGTGATGACAAGATGAATGAAATGGATACCTTTTGATTTTGACGGAACGCATACAGTCATGCACATGGACAACAAGCAAGTCAAACAACATGATGTACATCTCCCATCATTATCACGCTTTTCTATGTTTTTCTGTGGAAATCGATCGCCCACAAAAACCACAAATCTGCAACTTTCCCACACCAAAAGCACCAAGCACAAAGTAGGTAATAATTATCACCATGTGCCGCGCCAACGAAAAAGAGTCGTCCTCGTTGTTGGGCTACCAATCCACCAACCCAGATGTTTCCCCTGAAAAGGAGAGCGATTACACAGAAAATGCTCACCACGGATTTGGGCGTCGTGCCGTGGACATGGCGATTGGATTTGCTCTTTGTGCCTTGATCGCCATGCTCGTCGTCAATCAGCATCATCATTCTTCTTCATCAGCAGCATCGCAGTACGTCCATGACGACGCGCAACCATCCTCCGACCCCACATGGATGCATCGACCCACATCTCTTCGCGCTCAGCCACAAGAAGAAGACACGCTCTCGTCTTCACAAGAACATCAGTACAAGAAATTTCAAGCCATGGGATTTCAGATTTATACAGGAGGAGCTCCTGCCTTGCTCATGAAGCAACCTTCAGATACTCACCACCACCACAGCGACTCGGACAAGCCCATGATGATGCCCAATCCGGAATGTGATGGACTCGATTCGTATGGCCACTTTGATGATTATGATATTACCAATGCGACGTTGCCATCGTCGTTGTGGCAATGTTATTTGGGACACGAGGATCCCTATCAAGATGTCCAACACCGTCTCAAGATTATGAAGGCTGCTGTGGAACGGGCCTACGAGGAAGCCGACAACAAAAATGACGATACTTTGAAGATCTTTATTGCCCCCGAATTCTTTTTTCGAGGACGGGAAGGTGCCTACATGTTTGATGAAACCGCCAATGGCGCCGATAGCAAGGACGAATGTACCGAAGTTTGTCAAATTATGCAAGGACTGGAACAATTGGTTGCACAGGTATGTCTTATTGTGCTTTGTTCTATTGGGAAGGGTCGATGGAATGGTTTCTTATGATTTGAAAGCCTGGTTCTCAATCCACTCTTTCTTTTGCACTTCTTGAATTGTAGAAAAAATACAAGGATTGGCTCTTTTTGTTTGGTACAGTCGTCGCCAGTGAATTGCTTCCCAAGGAAGATGATTACGATCAACTCTTTTATAACTTTGCGTTGGTGTACAAGGGTTATGATCCAGCCACGCAAGATCACATCGGTAAACGCTATGTGGTCCCCAAACGCTATGTGAGCAATGTCGATTTCCTTACGCCGGTTCGTCAATACGATGGACCCATGTTGAAGGAATTGGTCGAAATGACACAAGAACAAATGGAGAAGGCCAGGCAACACCAAAAACAAGAAGCCGCCAGTGGCAACGGAGAGAGCAGTGTCCGAACGGAAGTCACACCGACCGCATCCGATGAACCCATCGTAGTGGACAATCCATTTGTCCTCATGAAGGACTTTTACGACCGAGACATGTGGTATGCTTACAAGGACGAGTTGGAAGAACAAGGATACACAATGATTGAGTATGATTGGTTGATATTGGACAACATCACGTTTACCATTGAAGTTTGTTTGGATCATGATGCCCGTACCGCTTTGAATGCTTATCTCGCAGACAATGTATTGGGATCACCCTCGCGTATTCCCAAATCGGTTCAGCATTGGGATCCTGTCGCCAACAAATTTGTCGGCGGCGTCGAACAAGTCAAAATTCCACGCCATCAAGCTCAAATTTCTTTGGTTTCGAGTATGGGCATGGTAGCCAACCCAAATTCGTTGGCACTCTGTCAAAATGGAACGTTGATTTTGCAAGATGGTCAGTCCGACAAGAATGGGACCATGGCCTACAAGGCCATGGATGGCGATTGTGATACCAAGCGCTGGCACTTCGATGGTGGCACGGAATTTGTGTCTCGTACCACTGCCATTACCACGACCCGGATTGATTTTTCGTATCAGATTCATGCACCGGCCACTCAATTTGGCGTCTTTGACGATTTGTACAATGATGCAGACGATGCCTGGAGGAAGGAAATCAAAGGCGTCTTTACTACCACCAAGTATGAACCCAAGATCACCATGTACCCGATTCGTGAGGTTGCCACGGTCTGATAAGAAACCAGAGTAATACATGTACAGCGGGCTGCATGCTTGAGGTTCCAGCTGGAATCTAAGCGGACCGCTTGTTACCTTTTCATAAACAACCTTGGAACGAAGAATACATGGCTACATTACTTAGCTATAAACTATTCTTTTCACATTTATATTTTCTAGCAGGTTTGGTTGGCATTGTCAATCTCTCTTTGACTGCACTTTTTCTTGAACACTACACATTTCAGGTTCACTCTTACGGACAGCACGTCCTTCTAATCGGTCGGGCCGTCGTTTGTTCCGAAATCCTGCTGACACGGGGGTTGGGTCTTGGCATCACGTGCAGCTTGGAAAACAGCGAACTTAGCGCCTTCCTACTACCGGTAGTCCTACTAGCTAGCTACCTGTACTAGCTAGCTAGAGACGCAACCTCAACAACAGAGCTCGGCAGATAAAAGGCACAAAACAAAAAATGAGAAGTAAAAAGTGCAATTAAAGCGCTTCATTAGTAACAATGTGACAACAGGGTAAGGGTGACATGAAGTTGCTTGTGTGCTTGTGTTTGTTCATCAACTTCAAGATGGAAGATGAACTTTGATTGTGGCTAGCTAGTAAAGGTCTTTTGCATCTGTTGAATTTGAACATGTGGAACAGAATGTTCTGTGCTGACTTTGCTTGCAAACTGCCTACAACAGGTTTTCTTGTGAGAATTGGAAGCTAGGTCAGTGAGAATGGGAAGTGAGGTCATGTGCTCCGTCCAAGGGGCATGCCAATTCTCAGTCTAATGGAGAGTTCAACTCTAATCAAATGGCAGGCTTCACCAATCACAATGAGCCTTGTGGGACAGATGAAGACGGGAATCCACAGGTGCTGTTAGGGGCAACTTGTTCCAGAACATTGTGACATTCAACATTGTCCTGCTACATCAACTTGATGATTGTCTTGTCAAATCATCAAATTGTCATTTGGACCAAAATGGTGTGTCTGAGCTTCTCGAGGCAAGTTTTGGTCTGTTTGGTCACTTGTCAACTGTTGCACAGTTCGAGTTTAATTTGTGCATCAAAACCACCACTGAACCTGACCTGGTCGCTGTGGGTCATTGAGAGCTAAAGGACAGTGCTGACATTGTCATTGTGCTGCCTTGAAGGGGGGAGGGGTCACACGTGAGGAGCCAAGAGATGTGCAATTCAAGGCATGCCTGCACTCAGAGTTCAAGCAACACTGGTTGGACTTGGACTTGTGGCTGGTGCTGTGTTGCCGTCAAGTTTTGCCACTTGTGCATGTTATCCATTTCTTGTGAACTGTCTCCCTGAACACATGCCCAGACAATCTGCAGTCACAAAGGATGCAAACGAAAAACAATTCAACTGTTTGCATTTGCAAGACGAGTCTGCTTTCCTTGTGAATTGACCAGCAAGCTTTTGGATGAATTCAAGCAGAATCAAAGTTGTTTGCAGTCGCATCAAAGCAGGCACAGAAGAGAGCATGCTCCGTCAAGACCGTCACTTGCGTTCTTGCATCAGCTTGACTCAAATGTTTGGAACTGGTTGCATGTTTATTCCGACAATGCTGGTGTTGCAGTGGAGGCTGCCTTGAAAAATGACATCAACACAAAAGTCATGAAAACCTTGACAATCACATCAGATTGGCAAGCATCAGCAAAATTCAAACAAAGGTTGAAGAAACAACAGTGGCGAAGCAAAACAACGCTAGCAACACGCAAAAAATAACAAAACTGATTTGCTTCAGTCATCTAAGAATGAGCCTAACTATTTTCCAACAACAATTGGAACACAGCTTTTTGCTGCCATCAGAGTCCTTTGTGTGAGTCCACGATGCACATGACTTGGGTTTTGAGATGAAATTGACAGTTCTAACATCACCATGGAAGTGCTCACTCTCAAACAACAGAACAGTTTGCACCACTTTTCAAGGCTGTTAACATCCAATTAGCAACAGACATTGCAACGTTGTGCAATTTGTGTTCAGACCTGCACCTTGCATCCCACTTTTCAGACAGGAGTTGCAACAACTAGCTAACATCAAAATCAATCATTGTTTCTGCATTTTTGAAAAAGCAACCCTCAACAATCAGATTTCCCCTGCATTGGCACAGTGTTCTCCTGGAACATGCCCATGTAGCCCAGTAAGGGGGAATGTGCACCATGTCTGCTTGTCTTCTTTTGGTGTCACCACTGGACTACTTTTTGGGAAATTGTGCAGCATGAGCTGTTCATGGAGCACCATGTCTCTTGGCTTCTTTTGGTGATCACGTGCACCACCTTCTTTTGCCTTCTTTTGGTATCACCGCAACGAAGCTTCTTTTCCACAAAACAATATTCTACTACAGTACTAGCTAGCTAGCTAGTGCTGTACATTATCCAGACCGCCAATACATGAAACCAAAAAAACGCACTTTTCTTTAGTTCATTCTACCGAAACAGGGGCACAGAAAAGGAATTCACCAGACGTGTGTTGCTCGATATATGTGGAGTACTGTATGTATGAGCTCCGCCAGCTACTTCTGTATGTGCAGAACGGCGGTACCTGGCTACCCTTTCCTGCGAAGGGAAACTATTTGAGCTCTAGCGACATAAAACACCATGCGGGAGTGAACTTTATGCTCCGGCTCGATGCGCCTGGTACTACTGGGCACGGGCTACTACGAGTAGTTAGTAGCCGGCTAGCTAGTAGTAGAAGGCCAGCTACTATGGCCCAACTCGGCCGGGCCCAGTACCAGTGGCTCCGTTAGATTCGTCTGCATGGTGGCAGAAGCAGTGCGTTGCAAGCTTGCCAGACTTTGCCCAGGCCCAGATTCCTGTCTGTAGGTAATGGCGACCACTTCCGTTTCTGCAGACTGAGCCAAGGGCGCCATTGCTAACTACTGTCAGATATTAGCTAGCTAGCCTTGGATTCTGCTCCGGCGGCCGCGGCGGCGCGGAAAGCAAATCATACCAAACGATGGACCGACGTAACCTTTTATCCGCACCTACCTCGCTGACCTCCCGAAGAACCCAGAAAAAACTTTTCGAGCAGACAAAGAAAGCGCAAACAAACTATCCTGCTACGAGGCTCGTTCCAGCCTTTGAACTGACTGGACTGGAGTGAGTGCAACTCTTGAAGTTTCTGTTTTGGCTAAGCGAAGGCATTGCAGGTTCGCTTCCATGTTTCTTTCCACAAACCAAACAGGAACTCTTGAAGGTCTTATAGAAACCAAAAATGGCTATCGGAATTGGGGCAAGCAAAGAACATTCAACCTTCTTTTGTTTCCGTCTTTTCGCAACCAGGTCCAACAACTCCATATGACGGAAGCCAAATTGCTCTCTTGCCGCTACTAGCTAGCTAGTGATAGGCTTGGTTCTATTATTACTAGCTAGTTCCCTTCGACTTGTAGCTGTCAACTGCTACTTGCGGAGTTTGTTTCGGTTACATAATAGGTTTAATAGCATAATAAGTGTGTAGAGAAAAAGAAAAGATCTTGCCACAAAAAGCGAAGGCGCATGCATAGAGGACGTTCTTCGTTTCTAGTAGGGCGGGTAGCGTAGATGGTCTGCGGAGTGCGGAACATGCTTACTCGCCTGGGTGGAAAGCGAAGCTTCTGTTCTAGAGGTCATCAACGGCAGGCCGGTCTTCGCCGGTCTTCGCGAACCCATCTGCGTTTGAGCAAGCAAAGAACACACCCAGCTTGAAGGTCAAAGCGCAAATAGCTTCTCAGAAGCTCTTGGTGTGGAAAAGACCTTCATTGATAATCCTACTCGGAAGCACATGCAAGATTAATGAACCTTCACAACAGATACAGGAACTCACCGCAACGTCGCCAGGCGAGCCTATAAGGGTTCATAAATTATGGACTTTTTCTAGAAAGGTTCATAA
>ENA-ORBV01015648-ORBV01015648.1-microbial-mat-metagenome-genome-assembly--contig:-NODE-15648-length-11124-cov-6.841043_pt1 | contig 11124 bp, 12 predicted proteins | sample MGYA00237777_ERZ505514 | MGnify/ENA primary metagenome ERZ505514 (study PRJEB26160, sample SAMN06269048) | microbial mat metagenome | isolation source: Oligotrophic lake microbial mat | place...
GAGTGCGAAGCACGGCACGGCGGAACGAGACCTGCACGAGAAATTCATTTCGCTGTACTCTTGCAAGAGGTCTATTGCATTTGCTGTACGAGAAGGTTTAATCAAGTCCTATAATCCTGACAATAGATCACCACGTTATTCGCGCTACCTTCCGTTTTTTTGCCCTAAAGTTTGTGCCGCCGCTTGCCGATAATCTCACTGAACCAGAAATTTCGGTCTTTGGACAGGGAGATTCGTGTTTGAGAGGAGAGGTTTTTGCTCCTCGAAAATTTATGTGCGTGCATTCCGCAGCCAAGGAGGGCAAAGCGATGCTGGTATTGACCCGCAAACCCGATCAGAGTATCATGATCGGCAACGACATCGAGATCACCATTTTAGAAGTGCGCGGCGAACAGGTGCGACTCGGCATCCGCGCCCCGCGCTCTGTCTCCGTTCATCGCAAAGAGATTTACGAACAGATTCGGCAAGAGAACCAAAACGCCGCCAATTCCAGCGCGACCAATGGCACTTTGCCGTCCCTCAATGACCTCATCGCCCAACCGTAACATAAAAAAGACTGTTCACTATTTCACAAGTCTCCCCTATCGCTTGACACCCGGCAGGGAAAGTTGGTAGAATACCGTTAATTACTGTAGGACAGACTCGAAGTGAATTTGTCCACAGTGACGAAAGATTAGGGAACTTCGGAGTGGAACGGCACGTCTCGGAGATCAGACGGTTTGCCGCCCATTTCAGAATGTCAGCGAGCGAAGGCAGTGAGAACGATTCTCATACGGCTGTGGTGTATCCCGGTCTGCGGTGCGTCTGCACTTTTTTCAGGCGTTTCCGGCTTTTGCTCGTTCTTTTGCGGAAGGATTGTAATCAACTATGTCATCCACTATTGCCTGGCAGTTAGGCGCGTTCGTGTTTTACTTCCTCTATGGAAGCTTCTTCGAGTGGGCATTTCACAAACATCTGTTCCATTCGCCGAAATATATCAAAGCCACCTTCAAGGCACACGCACTGGTTCACCATCAGATTTACAAATATGAACCGTCTTCATACGAGTGGAGAGACGGCAAAGATCAGGACAAAGAGCATATCACGATGGACTGGTTTGCATTGCCGCTGTTTGTCGGTGTGCATTTGCCGATCTTCTATCTCATTGAGTATGTGACGAAGATTCCAAGTATGTGGGGCGGGATCGCCGCGATCAGTGCCTACTACTTCGTCTACGAGTACTTCCATTACTGTATGCACGTCCCGAACGGACGCGCCTTCGAGAGAAGTGGCGTATTCAAGTATGCCAAAGAGCATCACCGCATCCACCACAAGCATATGCAGCAGAATCTGAACGTCTATTTTCCGCTTGCCGATAAAATTCTGGGAACTTATCGCAGTGTGAAGAGCATGACGCCAGCAGTTGCGGCGAGCGAAGCCGTTGTCAACAGCGAACGCTCCCTTGGTGACGTCAGCCCGCTCAAAATGCGGAAAAAGGCGAAAACCTACTCCGGCGAATAGTCTCCCTTTCGCACGCGGAATTTCAAACCCCTGTGTCCCTTTCGAGGAACACAGGGGTTTAATTTTTTGTATGCCTTCGCACAGGCAATGCCTCATTTGTGACAATTTTGCGCTTTTCTCTCTTGCAAAGTGAAACCTGTTGCACTGCTTTTCGTCTTTTCTTGCATAAATCGCGCAAAATTTCTCATTTTACCCATTGACATTGGTCTGCAATTGGTTTATAATGCCCTTAGATTGGTCTGTCATTGGTTTGTTATCCCTGAGCCTTATGGCACTGTCCTTATTTTATGAAAACCTTACGCCCTCATCAAAGTCGTGTTCCCGTCTACTTCAAGACCGCTCAGGTTCTGCGAGAGCGGATCAGAGAGGGCAAATACTGCACGGAAGAATTTCTGCCCGCAGAACGCGATTTGGCAGAGGAATTGAAGGTCAGCCGGCAAACCATCCGGCAAGCCATAGACCTCTTGCGCCAAGAAGGCACTGTTGTTCCCGAACAAGGGCGTGGGACGCGCATCGTTGCACCAAATCTGCTTGCAGGAAGCGTCTCTTCGCTCCCGACAGAGTTTCAACTGACGGCGTTGATCATTTACGGAATTTCGCGGGAGAGTTCAGCGGCAATCTGTCAGGGATGCACTTCGGTCATGCGGCAAGCGGACTATCATCTGATCGTCGCGGAAACGATGTTCGCGCACGAGAAGAGGGCGGCAGACGAAGCCTTCCATCTTCGAACACTGATCGACAAAGGCATTCGGGGCATTATTATTTATGCGGAGCCGACCGCACGAAACCGCGCTCTGCTTCAAGAGGCACTGGAGCGCAGCATCCAAGTGGTTCAGATAGACCGCTTTTTGCCTGATGTGCCTTGCGATTATGTTGGGGTTGATAACCAGACCGCGACTCATGATATGGTCACCCATTTGATCCGAGAGGGTCATCGCCGCATCGGATTTTTGTCCTTCCAATCCGAACCTTCGACGTGCCAAGAGCGCAGACAAGGGGCGCAAAAGAGTGCAAAAACACACGCCGCCGAGGGAGCCGAACTGCTTGTCGGCTATCTCGATGAGGAGAAGGACTTGAGAGCCGAAGTCGAACGCTGTGTACGCGAATGGATCGCTCTGCCGAAGCCGCCGACTGTCCTGTTCGCGGTCAACGATGAATTGGCACTCATCGTAATGCAGGTCGTTCGCGCTCAGGGGTTGAGCATCCCTGAAAATATGGCGGTGGTCGGGTTCGATAACCTGCGGGCGGGGGCGTTGGTCGCTCCCACACTGACGACAGTTCAGCAGCCATTTGCAGAGATCGGCGCGACGGCAGCCCGTTTGCTGCTTGACCGAATGCAGGGACGCTATTCGGGTGATCCCAGACAGATATTGCTTCCGACGCAGCTGGTTGTTCGGCAGTCGGGTGCATTTGGAAAATCAAGAAGTCCACTGTCTCTGGCAAGTTAAGAGATAAGCGTCTTGATAAAAATGGCAGACTGTTCTAATTTGTGACAAAAAGGAGGTGAGAAGGTGAAGAAGGAGGTCAATCCCGCAGTGATGTGGGTGGTCTTGATCGCTGTTGTTCTTGTTGTTGTTGTGATGGGATTTAGGATGCTTGTACCCTCATCCAAAACAGAGGTAAAGGGAAGTGAAACCGATATGGCGCGTGTGAAGCAGGGCGAGCCGCTCTATCAGCCGCCTGCCAATGCACCTGTACCAAGAGCGGGCGGTGCTACGACAGGTGGTGCGCCGGGGGGCAATGCAGGAGGATACAATCTCACGCCTCCGCCACGCTAACATAAAATTACCAGAACATCGTCATGAACGCCCCTTGTGGCGTGTCCTTCGATGTCATTTCTATCAATTCGTACTCACTTATCAATGAAATCTCTCTTCATCTGCGGAGAGAGACGGTGAATCGAAAGGGAGATAATACCATGAGACTGCGGAAATCCGCGTTTACTCTGATTGAGCTGCTTGTTGTTATCGCAATTATTGCCATTCTGGCAGCCATTCTGTTTCCTGTCTTTGCACAGGCTCGCGAACGTGCGCGAAGTGCAAGCTGCACCAGCAACCTCAAGCAGATTGCAACGGCATTGAAAATGTACCAGCAGGACTACGACGAGCGAATGTTTGCTTCGGGCAACCTGCCGCCGGAAGGCGATCCCAACTGGGCTAATCGCCGCCCCGATGGGCAGAATATCGTCCGTATGATGGGCGGGGGCTTCTCTTGGTTCTTGCAGCCATATATCAAGAACACTCAAATCTTCCGCTGTCCAAGCGACACGGGCGAAAACTATTGGGGACGCAATAGTACGAGTTGGCCCTGGAGCAATGCGACCTTCTGGGGCAGACCCTCTTCGTATGGGTTCCGCCATGTGTTCGACTGCGGCGGCGGTGACGAGCATAACCGCATCAATGCGATGCCACAGCCGACCTCTTGGTCTGGAACCAGCGATGCTGCACTCGGTTTTCCGGCGAGCCAGATTGTGGCGTTCGAGGCGGCTGCCTTCCATCAGGAGAAACTTCCGCTCTACGGCGGCGTTCACCCGTCGGGTACGCCTGTGCGCCCGCCCGATGGTCGTTCTTTCAATGTGGCGTTCGCCGATGGTCACGTCAAGATTTTCCGACTCGGCTTTCTCCAGCCGAGCTGGAATGTCAACCATGACATGAACTGGTTCGTGGGAAGTCCGGGCAACTCCAACCTCACCACCGACTTCGACACTCAATAGTCTCGAACTCGTGTTCAACAAAAGACGGGATGCCTCCAAAGGGCATCCCGTTTTTTTGCGCTCCGATTTTTAAGGTTGCGCGAAGCAGGAAACCGCATTCTCTGCGGCGAATGTGCAAGCCGAACTGACTCTTCTTTTGGAGCAAACTCTAATGGCATTCTGCGAACTCAAGTATTTCAGCCGCTCGCTCGGCAAAGCGATGGCGGCGAACATTATTCTGCCCGAAAACAACATGGCGGGACCCTATCCCGTGTTTTATCTGCTGCACGGTTTAAGCGACGATCACACGATTTGGGCGCGGCGCACCAGTATCGAACGCTATGTGCAGGATTTGCCCCTGATTGTGGTCATGCCGGACGGCGGGCGCAGTTTCTACTGCGATATGGCGGAGGGCGGGGCATACGAATCGAGCATCGTCAAAGACTTGATCGGGTTTGTGGACGCGACTTTTCATACACGTCATAATCGTGAGGGGCGCGTTTTGGGCGGGCTGTCTATGGGCGGCTACGGGGCGGCAAAACTCGCCTTAAAGTTTCCCGATCTGTTCTGTGCGGCAGTCAGCCATTCCGGGGCGTTGGCGTTCGGGCATTATCCGCCGGAATCAGAAAAAGACCCGAAGCGTCGCTCGGAATGGGAGCGTGTTCTCGGCAAAAATCCCGTTGGCAGCGACAACGATCTGTTCGCGCTCGCCTCGAAAGTTCCTGCCGACAAACGCCCCGCCCTCCGAATCGACTGCGGCAAAGACGACTTCCTGATCGAACATAACCGCACGTATCACAAGCATCTCGACACGCTTGACTTCAAGCACGAGTACGCCGAATATCCGGGAGCGCATACGTGGGCATACTGGGACACGCACGTTCAGGAAGCCATCGCCTTCCACACCAAAATCCTCAAAATCGCCGCGAAATCGTAAGATCAGAGGGAGAAAAATCGCACGATGATTTCTCGGATTTTTTCGCGTTGTCTTGTTACAACTGTCGCGCTGCTGAGGGCTGGTACTCTTACGGCGGAGAGCGGAGTGGCGTCTCTGCCATGTCATCGCGGATTGTGGTGCGAACTCTGCCGATAAATCATGCCGAACAGTCTCTACGCTCTTAAACTTTTTTGCGACCTTTGCAGGAGGAATCACCGGACGTAGAAAATAACAGGACAAGACTTGCGTTGCAAGGGAAGGAGCGGGCGATATGGCAGACAGAACCTACTATGAAATTCTGAAAATCAACCCAACGGTGACGGCGGGCGAGATCAAAGAGGCATATCGCAGATTGTCTGTGGTCTGGCATCCCGACCTCTTTACGCCGGGAATGCCAACGGCGGAAATGGCAAGCCAAGAGATGAAAGCCCTGAACGAAGCCTACGGAGTTCTCCGAGATGCGGAACGCCGCGCCGAATATGACCGTATTCTGAGGCAACAGAGCGGACAGCCACCAAAGCCAGAACCGCCGCCCAAGCCGCGTTTCACACCGGAACAGGAGTAGACGATTGAGCGCAATCGGGAACGCTATATCCAGTTGCTGACTTCCACGACCCTGCGGAAGTTCTGCGAAAGCCTCAATATGGAACCGCTTCGCAAGAAAGCGTTGACCGAACTCAAGACCTATGAACTCAAATCTACCAAAGAACTGCTGACACGCTACAATCGGGCGGCAAAGTAAAGGAGGGAACACACAATGGCTAAAGATGACTTCTTCGATACGTCTCTGCTGGATGAGTCCGAGGCGCGTGTCGGTGGATCGCCCCCCGCGCAAGAGGGGAGTTCCCTGTCGCGCCGAAGTATCATTTGGGGCAATAAATGGGATGCAAGCAGGTGTGCAAATAATCGTCACGAGACAGAATCTGTTGGAAGTTACCCGCAAGGCATCAGTCCCTATGGCGTCTTGGATATGGCGGGAAATACTTGGGAGTGGTGCGCCGACTGGTACAAAAAGGACTACTACAAAACCGCATCAAGCAATAATCCGCAGGGACCAGCCACAGGAGATGACCGCGTGCTACGGGGTGGTTCGTAGGGCATCATCAGCTCAATCAACTTCCGCTCCGCCTTTCGCTGCTACAACGAACCCGTTTACAGGATCATCGGCAACGGGTTCCGTTGTGCGTCAGGACTAAAAGAATAACCCTTATATTCCATGGAGGGCGTCACGCGCTCAACGGAGTACGACTCGCACGAAGGGGAGTACGTGATATACTCCGCTTAATCCGCCCTATACTCCATAGAAGGCGAATCGCGCTCCTCTCACTCCGCCGCGTCCTCCATGAAGCGCATGACGGACGGAGAGGAGAAAACCCTGCCCTCCCTGTGGTATGCTCATCTGCCATCTGCAGCTGTGGTATAATTTGCCTGTATCCGAACAAGGAGAGCAACCCACATGACAACGGAAATTTTAGAGCGCAGGACAGAAGCACCCTATACTGTAGATGAACTCGAACGCATTGCCCACGATCCGAAAACAAAAATGGAATGGGTCAATGGACTGCCGATATGGGAAGCCTCGCCGGTGTTGCGCCACCAGAAGAAGACGCTCGACATTCAAATGTCTCTGCTCTCTCATGCCAATCAAATAGGATGCGAATGTCTGCCTATCGCCGACGTTACGATTTTGTTCCCCGATGGCTCGGTCAAACGTCCCGATATTGCTGTCTATTGCGCCCTCCCCGACGAACAAGACAAAATGACAACAGTGCTGCCGGAAGCAGTCATTGAAATCATCAGTCCTGGCTATGAGAAGAAAGATTGGGAAGTCAGCCTCCCGTTTTATCTCTCACAGAACATTCCCGATATTGTCATTTTTGACCCTGCGACAAACAAAGTTGCTCACTATCACGAGGGAAAAACCGACGAATACGATTCGCCCGTTGAACTGACCTTTGCTTGTGGCTGCCGCGCCACGATATAACAGCCGTTCAAAATCTCCCGATCCTCCCTGTAACGCAATTTTCCCTTTCCCCGTCTAATGCCCGAACAGTCTCCCCGTTCACACCTCCCGGCACGCCAAAACGACCTGCGGGCGTGTCCGGGCAGGTTCCCTTGTGTCAAAGGAGTATCACACGATGATTTCTCGGATTTTTTCACGCTGTACAGTCGCAGCCGCCGCGCTGTGGAGCCTCGGCAGCGTCGCCGCATTCGGGCAGGGCTTGATTATCCCCGAACCGCCTATCGGGAGGGATCGCCCGATTCGTATCCAACCGTTTTATGTCAAGAATTTGCGTGTCAACACCACCATCTCGGACAATGTCGCCGAAACTGTGGTCGAGCAAACCTTTGTCAACGATTCCAGCGTGGAGCAGGAGGGAACCTATCTCTTCCCCCTGCCGGAAGGCGCGACTCCCTCCGCGTTCTCTATGACTGTCGGCGACAAAACTTTCGAGCCGAAAATCCTCACAAAAGAGGAGGCACGGAGTATCTATGAAGGCATTGTGCGCCGCCGCCAAGACCCTGCTCTACTCGAATATGTCGGGCGCAATCTCGTGCAGATGCGCGTCTATCCCATTCCGGCGCGGGGCGAGCGCGTGATCAAAATGCGCTATACCGAACTGCTGAAATCGGCGGGCGGAATTCGGCGATATGCCTATCCGCTTTCGACCTCGCGCTTCGGCTCGCGTCCCGTCGGTGTCTCGTCAGTCACTATCAAACTCAAATCGAGCAAGCCGCTCAAAAATGTCTATTCGCCGTCGCATGATGTGGCAGTACGCCGCCCCGATGAGACAACCGCAACCGCGACATGGGAAGGAACCAACGACGCTTCGGATCGCGACCTTACCCTGTATTACGCCCTCAGTGACGACGATATTGGCTTGTCGCTTCTCACCTACCGCACCGAAGGACGCGACGGCTATTTTATGCTTCTCGCTTCGCCGCGTGTCACGATTCCCAAAGCCCGCGTACTCCCTAAACAGGTGATTTTCGTTTTTGACCGCACGGGTTCGATGGCGGGCGAGAAAATCAAACAGGCGCGAAAATCGCTCGTCTACTGCCTCAACAAACTCAACGCGCAGGACAGATTCACTGTCGTGACGTTCAGCGACGAACCGGACTTTTTCGCAAAGAAACTGATTCCAGCAAACACAGAAAACGTCCGCAGAGCCGTGCAGTATGTCGAAGGCATGGAGGCGGCAGGCGGCACGAATATAGACGCTGCACTCCGCGCCGCACTCGCCACGATGAGGCAGGAAGACGGCAATCAGAAAATGATCGTCTTCATGACCGATGGACTGGCGACTGTCGGCGAAACCAATGTCGAAACCATTCTGCGCCATGTGCAGGACTTGAACAACGGCGGACGCATCGCCCAAATCGCCCCGAAAGCCGGAACGCGCTTGGCAGGACAAGATGAGAAAAAGCCCGCCGGAAACCCGAACGGCGCGAACGCCCGCATTTTCTCGTTTGGAGTCGGCTATGATGTCAATGTGCCGTTCTTGGATCGTTTAGCAGAAATCGGGCGCGGCGATACCGATTATGTCAAGCCGACGGAAGATGTCGAAGTCAAAGTTTCGGCATTCTTCGCCCGTGTCGCGTCGCCGATTCTCGCCGATGTCAAACTCGCCTTCGATGGCGTAGACGTATATGACGTATTCCCGAAAACCTATCCCGATCTGTTCAAGGATTCGCAGTTGGTGATCACGGGGCGGTTCAAGAATGCAAGCGGCGGGCGTGTCCGATTGTCGGGACTGGCGAACGGTACGCAGGAAGCGTTTCGTCTCAACAGCGATTTCCGCGAATCAGACAGCAGTAACGGCTTCCTGACACGCATTTGGGCGGCACGCAAAATCGGCTACTTGGCAGATCAACTGCGCCTCGCCGGAACCGCCACCGTCGCCAACAAAGAGGTCATTGACGAGATCATTCGGCTGTCCCGCGAATATGGAATCATCACCGAATACACGTCGTTTCTGGTAAATGATCGCGAACAGGTGCGTCTCGGCTTGGACAATCGCAATTTCTTTGAACGCGGTGCTGTCATTACAGAGCGTGATGTCCGGTTGCTGCGGCAGGAAGTGGCGAGAAAAGCCAAAGAGAACGGCGTCAGTGGAGAGGGAGCAACAAACCAGAGTCTGCGTGGCAAAGACTTTGCCAAAGCCGATAAACTGGCGGCTCGCAACCAATCGCAGTCCGGCGGCGTGAACTATTCGCTTGGCAGACCGAATACAGATTCTGCCCCAGTTGAACTCTATGCTGCACCCGGCAACTTCCAAAACGGCACTTTCAATGGCGGTCAGGGCGGCATGGGCGGCGGACGTACCTACAACAAAATGATGGAACAGGGACGCGATGGCGCACTGAAAGTCTCCGTCCAAAATGTTGCAGACCGAACATTCTTCCGCACCAAAGATGATCTGTGGCAGGATCAGTCGTATGATGCGAAGAAGAACAAACTGACGGCGATCAAGGCGTTCAGCGACGCGCACTTTGCCTTACTTCGCGCCGTGCCGCAAATGGGAATCTACTCGTCTGTCGGTGACAACGCAATCATTCGAGTCGGGCGCAACGCCATTCAAATCGGCAAAACCGGGCGCGACTCTCTGACCAATGCTGAGGTCAAGGAGATCGTCGCCAAATGAACCATCGGCTTCCCTTCTGTCCTCTATCATACAGAGGGGAAGCCCCACTCTCGAAGGAGAAAATCTCATGGTACGGAAAGAAATTCGCTCGCTGCTCTTTGGCAGCCTGTTTGCATTGTCGCTCGGTTTGTCTGTTCCGGCACGCGCTCAGGACAGAGAAGCCGTTCCGCCTCAGTTCTCAATGGATCAGAGGGTCGTACTTGATTTCAAAGAAGTCGATTTGTACGACGCCCTGAAAACCTTGTTTAAGCAGGTTAAAATTGACTTCACACTTGACAATTCTCTTAAAGGAACACTGATTACTGCCAAGATCAATCAGCCTTTCAAAGTAGCACTGGAATCTCTCATCAAAGCCTCCGGCTTGCCGATCACCTACTCCTATGAAGACAGTGTGATGCGGATTATTCCGAATGGAGACGCACCCTTTCCCGTACTGAAACCAAGAAGTGTGATGGAATCTCTCAACAAGCCAGTGACGCTTCAAGCCGCAAATCTACCGCTTGCAGAGGCACTCAAACTGTGCCAGCTAAGTAAGACAGATTTTATAGAGGTAGCAACCAAGTATATAAAAGACACGTGAGATCCAAAAACATCAGTAAACACATGCGAAGAAGCAATTCAATGAGCACAAGACATCATAGCCGAAGAACTTGCAGATCATCCTACCTATAGAGAAACCATCAGAAAGAAACAGATGACGACCATAGATCTCCAGACGAAAGCAACCAAAACATTTGATCCAAAAGGTGTCTATAAAATCTACGAATCATATACCAAAAAACTTAATGATATGCCTTCGTATGCATACCTTGCTGTAGCAAGAGCAGAACAAGAAAAACAACTCCAAGTCAGTCTCCAGCGACCTGTACCTGCACTGGTAAGAACTGCTGAAACACTTTTTATTCCAAGAAATCCAAACGAAATAGTGAGTTATCTCCAAGACGCATTGCTCGATGGATTGAAAAGATTGTTTCTCCCATCGCTGGAAAGAGAGTTCAGGTCTGAAAAAAAACGTCGATCCGATGAAGCCGCGATTAAACTCTTTGGTGAAAATCTAAAACAACTCCTCCTCACACCACCGGTAAGAGGAAAAACTGTGCTCGGTTTCGATCCTGCATACCGTACCTGATGCAAACTTGCAGTCGTCGATCCGACAGGAAAATTTCTTGCCAAGACGGTCATCTATCCGACACCACCGCAAAGCGATCTCGTAGGAGCAGAAAGAGAAATGTTACAGCTTATTAAAACATACAAAATAGATCTCATCGTCATCGGCAATGGAACAGGATCACGTGAAGCGAGTATCTTTGTAGACAATCTGCTCAAGAAACACCAAATCACTACTCAGT
>ENA-ORBV01015650-ORBV01015650.1-microbial-mat-metagenome-genome-assembly--contig:-NODE-15650-length-11123-cov-4.051150_pt1 | contig 11123 bp, 10 predicted proteins | sample MGYA00237777_ERZ505514 | MGnify/ENA primary metagenome ERZ505514 (study PRJEB26160, sample SAMN06269048) | microbial mat metagenome | isolation source: Oligotrophic lake microbial mat | place...
GCTGCCGAAGGCGATGAGATCGGCCTCGACAAAGCCCACGGCCATGTCTTCGTCTGGAGTGTCGTTGCCCGCAGTGTCGCGACCCACAATATCCCGGCCTGCACGGTCGCGATCGGTGTCATGGTGCGTGATCAGCCGCTTGCCCTGGTAGTCCGTGACGGTGGCGCCATGTTCAAGGGCGAGCGCCTCAAGGCGGGCCGCTTCAAACCGGCCGCGGGCCAGAATCAGGAAGGCCTCTTGCGGCTTGTCGGCAATGTTGCCCTTGGCCAGCACGGCCGCGACCACCGTGTCGATGTCTTCTTCGAAGTTGAGGCCGGTCTTCTCCTCGAACTCGTTCTTGTGATCCTGGGTCGGCTCCATCTCGCGGAACCGCTGGCGGAACTGCGACTTCATGACGTCGCGGACATTGGCGTAGGCGACCACCGCCGCATCGGCCGGGACATACTCAAGCTCTTCAGGACCGGCGGCGCTGGTAAAGACCGAGACCGGCAGACCCATGTAGGACGCAACAATGCCCGTCCCCAGGCCAATCACCAGAATCGCTCCCGTCACAGCCACGAAGTAACGCGTTTTGTTGGACATGCGGTCTCCCTGTCTTGTGTATACGAACTCGCCGGGGGCGTTAGTTCCCCCATTCATCACATTTCTGTCGTTTGGGGCGCCCTCCGGGCGTGGGGCTCGGGCTTGCGCCCTTCGTTGGGCATGGCGCTCCGCGCCTCGTGGGGGAACCCCCTCAGCGGAAGCCGGCCGATCAGGGCGCTGGAACCACCTCGAACACCCGGGTGACCCTGCCGACGGCTTGGCCGTCCAGGGTCGCCACCACGCTGGCAGTATATCGGCCAGCCGGCAGGTCGGTCGTCGCGATCTCGGCGCCATTCAGCAAGATCGAATCGGCACCACCCGTCCGCGCCGCCATCAGCACGCGCCGCACCGGCTCGGCGGTCCCGGCTGGAATCACCTCGAAAACCGCGCGAGCCGCCGCCAGGCGTGCCGGGTTCCCGGACATCAACTCAATCAGTGCCGACAAGGGTTGGCCCTTCGGAATTCTGGCCCGCGGCTGCAGTTTCCCGTCCTCCGCGATCCCGACAATCAGGTCGCTCATTTGCAGGTCGCCCGCAACACGCAGCCCCGCCGCAATCGGGACATCGACGACGCCGACCCGCCCGTCGGCGTCCAACGCCGCCACGCGCAGCCGGTAATGGCCCGGCACCAGCTTCGCCGAGGTGGTCATGACCAACGGACCAGCCTTGCCGGCCTCGAACTGCTGTCGGCCCGTTGCGACGACGTTTCCTTCGTTCAACACCGCGAATCCCCAGGTGGCCGGCAGCCGCGCGCGTTCGCGCCCGAGCTCCGAGGCAATCAGCACCCTGAGCGTGCTCTCTTCACTGCCGCGAGTGGTATAGGCGGTGGCGCTGAGTGTCAGGTCGTTGATGTCCGTCGGCTGCGCCAGCAGCGCCGCCATCGGATCCCCGGCCGTCGGCGCGATCCGGTTGGAGCGAGGAACCACTTCGCGGCGCGACCGAACCGTCAAGCCCGGCCGGCCGACGTCAACCGTCAGCGCGATTGGTGCTCCGGACGCGTCACCCGGCTCGCTTTCCACGCTCAGCACGTAGAAGTTGTTGATCTCCGTCGTAATGCGGTCGAAGACCCCTTGCGCGCGGCCCACGCCCATAAACAGCGCGCCTCCAGTCATGCCAGTCAGCGCGCCCAGGCCCGCGGTCATGTCGCGCCCGCCGAAGGCCGAGGCAATGGTCCGGCGGTCGGTGACGTCGGAATCGGGCTGGTCCAGATGCACGGCGTAGAGCGCCAATTCCGCTTCGGCCGCCTTCTTCGAGAAGCGGTCGAAGTGCGTCAGGAGATCCTGGCCGAATGGCAAGCCTCCGGAGATCAGGATGACGTGCTTCGACCCGCGTAACGGCGCCAACTGTCCAGCGAGGGTCTCGAGCGCCGAGGTCGTGGCCTGGACATGCGCCCGGCCCTCCTGCAGTAGCTCACGGGCCTGGATGACCAGCTGGTCGGGACACTGATTCCTCAATATGCCGCTCGGAATGCGGTAGCACTCGCGTTCGATCACCACCGCTGTCACTCTCGGATCCTGCCGTTCGTAAGCCAAGGCCTCATCCCACACGATGTTGCGGTCGCGATACATGGTCTGTCGGGGGCGCGTGCCCGTCATCAAGGGAAGCGCCGCGCGAACGCGGGCGTGATCGCGGGTCAGGTCCACCAGGCCCACGGGAACGCCGAGCAGACCCACGGCGTCGGCCGGATCGAGACGATCGAGTACCGCCGAGGCGGTATCGAGCAACGCGGCTTCGTTGCCGGGCGCCAGCGAATCGCGGTCGACGACGAAGACGATGATTCGCCCGGCGCTGCCAGTCGCGTTGCGGTGTGGCTCCCGCGCGCCCGCGGCCGTGCCCGAGGCCGGCTCCGCCGCGGCGTCGCCGCGAAAGTCAGCAAACACCACTTTGCGTGGCCTTCCGCCGACGGTGACCGTGAAGTCGCCGGGGAGCAGGTCCCGTGCCGGGATACCGGCCCGATCCAGCACCGTCGCCTCGAAGGTAATCAGATCGATGCCGGCACGAAACTCGGGCGCCGGTTGCTGATCGCCCGCCACCGGTGGCGGCGTCACGATGGTCGTGATCGCGAACCCCAGGAAGACCGCCGCCCTCCGCACGCGAGTCCCGCTGACGGCGATCATGGCTTCGGGACCACCATCGTCCCGGCCGTCGCGAACTGCTTGAAGTCGGAGTAGGTGGCACGGGTCGTCGACCGGCCCACCGAGGGATTCACGGCCAGGGTGATGGGCCCGTTGTAACTCTCCTCCATCACGGCCGGAAGCCAGAGACCGATCTGAGGGCTCCGCCGGTAGGTGACTTCGATATCGGCCGAGCTGTCGATCCTTTGCCAGTACATCGTTGGGATGGCGGCTTCGCGCCGTCCCTGCGGCAAGGCCGGATTGGTCTCCGGCCTTTGCACCGGGGCACTCTGCACGGGAGATGTCATCTGGTCGGCGAAGTTGCTCATGCGCATGCGCGTCCGCACGACCGTGCCGTCATCAGGCTTGATCCAGAGCGTGCCCGACACCGGCACGTCGACGCCGGCACGGGTCATGATGAACGTGGGCGTTCGGGTTTCCGTAAACGCGACCTCCCAGGTCTCGACTCCCTCGATTTTTGTAGTGCCTCGCCGGGTGAACGCGAAGCGCGAGAGGTGTTCCGGCAGGAAGAAGAACATGGCGGCCGTCGGCACGTTGAAGTTGCGACTGACCGGACCGACATTGAACCGCGCGCTCTCGTTAGCGATGCGCGTCACCTCGCTGGCGTCGGCGTTGGTGGCCGAGGTGAACAACGAGACCAACCGGTCCCGTCGGTCCGACACCGCCTTGCCGTTCACTTCGACAACGTCGCGAAAGCCAACCCAACCCGAGCCATCGCTGGTCTTGACGATCGCGAACTCCGCCAAGAGGCGGCGTGGCTGGGCCGGCGCTTGCGCACCCTCGAACATCACGGTTTGGGTGTATTTCTCGACCGCGACAATGAGGGCCGCTCGGTCACCGTAGGCGTTGATGTAAGCGCCCATTCTCGCCAGGACGGGCTCTAACACGGGATCGACAGGCGCCTGCGCCAAGGGGGCACCGGTCAAGCCGGTGGCCAGGGTAACGACCAGTAGCGTGGGACGAAGCATTGAACACCTCCCGGACCGTGCAACACCAGCCTGTCTCAGGATTCTAACTGGGCGGTGCCCCTACTGCTCGAGAATGTACTCTTTCCGCTCGACGACTCGGGTCGCCAGATACAAAAATACGCCCAAATACGCGAACAGCCATGCCAAACTGACCGCGACCGGCGGGTTTTCGCGGAACATCCCCTGAAGGATGCTGGCCACCCCGTCCGACGGCATGGCATGGGGCACCAAGGCCTGCATGTAAAAGGCGATGGTGAACTGCTTCAGGTAGCCCGGCAGGGCCATCACCACCTGTTCCCAGCCAAAGGCGAACAACAGGCCAATGACGAGCGGGCGCTTGAAATAGGCGCCGACGAAGGCGAAGACGGCTCCATAAACCGCCAGACCCAGGCCCAGCAAGCCCAGGTCGATCAGGAGCGAGCCAAAGGTTTCGGGGAACGCCGAAAAGGGCACCAGCAGGAAGTAGACGATCATCACCGACGGCAGCACCACCAGCAGGGTGCAGGCGAGATACGCCAGGTACTTGCCGACCAGCACGGCACCGCGCGGAATCGGCCGCGTGAAGAGATAGGTGATGGTCTTGTCCTCGACCTCGTCGGCCATCAGCGCCGTGCCGTAGAACACGCCCAGCACCGGGACGATGAAGCGCAGGAACAGCATCCAGATCATCACGCCGAAAATGCCGAAGCCGTCGACGCGCTGGCCATTGACCCGCAACGCTGACATGCCGAACAGCTCGACCACCTTGACGATGACGGCCAGCAACACCGGCCCGCCGACCACCAGCGCCATGAAGATGGTGCGGCGCGACCACAGCATTTCGCCAAGCGAGAGATCGAACACCCGGCGCGAAGCACTCAGAAAACTCATGTGACGATGAGCTCTCGGCACCCCTGGATGGCTCCCGGCCTCTTGAGTCTGCGTCATCGGTGTCATCGGCGGCCCTGATGAGATGGCATCTGCGTCATCGGTGTCATCTGCGGCCCTGGTGAGATGGCATCGATGTTCATTGCTTCACCAGATACTTGAAGACGGCTTGCAGGTTGTCGTCGGGCGACTGCACTTCATCAATGCGTCCGGCTTCACCCGAGGCCGCCAGTTCGGTCAGCCGCGCGTAGAAGCTGTCGGGTTTCGAGGTTTCGACGATCACCGCGCCGGTCTCAAACTTCATGCTCAGCACATCGTCTTCCGCCATGAACCGGCGGGCCAGCGCGCGCGGGTCTTCGCCGCGCACGTAGACCGTGTGCGGGTGGGTGTCGATCAGATCGCGAATCTGGTGGACGTTGCCTTCGGCCAGAATGCGACCGTTGTTGATCAAGAGGATGTTCGAGGTCATCGACTCGATCTCGTGCAGGATGTGACTGGAGACAATGATGTGCTTGCCGGCGCGGGCCCACTCCTTGATCAGGCGAATCGTCTTGCGACGCATCAGCGGGTCCATGCCGGTGAGCGGTTCGTCGAGGATCAGCAGTTCCGGATCGTGGACCAGCGCCTGGGCCAGCTTGACGCGCTGGCGCATGCCCTTGCTGTAGGCGCCAATCTTCTTGCCGCCGGCATCGAGCAGATCGACCTTGTCGAGCGCGCTCCTGGTCGCGGCTTCGGCTTCAGCGTCGCTGTAGCCGTTGAGGCGCACCAGGGCATTGACCCATTCGAAACCGGTCATGCGGTCGTAAAACGCGTCTTGCTCGGGACAGAAGCCGATGCGGGCGTAGACATCCGGGTTGCCCCAGATCGGCTCGCCGAGCACGCGAATGGTCCCCTGGCTCGGCTTGAGCTGCCCGGTCATCAACTTCATGAACGTCGACTTGCCGGCGCCATTCGGCCCGAGCAGCCCGGTGATGCCAGGCGGAATGGATACCGTGACATCGTTGAGCCCGCTGACCTGTCCGTACCACTTGGAGACGTGATCGGCTTGAACCAGCACCAATCCAGCGGGATGTTGCACTTCCGACCCACCGGCGCGCACGGCGCGTTGGTGGGCAGGCGAGAAGCGGCCACCCGCCATGTCGTTGTCGGTGCTCATGTCACGATCTCCACGCCACGCACGCGGCGGCTCAGGATGTAGAGCGACGCACCAATCAGCAGCAGCACCGTGAGGCCGGCCAGGCCCGGAGCAATCTGATACCGCGGCGGCAGACGGAAAATCACATCGCCCAGTTGTTCCAACGACGCAGTCGGTGACAACCACGCGAAGCTGGTGCGCCCGGTGATGCCGCGCAGCGCGTTAAAGAGCGCGGTGGTGAAGAAGAACAACCCGGCAAACATCACCCCCACAAAGCGACTGCTCTTCGACAGTGACGAGAGCGCCAGCATGGTAGTCGACGCCAGCAGCACCTGCGCGAGCGAGAACAGCGTGATGGCGGGCAGCAGGTACAAGTTGTTGCTGATGAAGGTGAGACTGCCGGCGAACACCGCCTGGGTCAGCAGCAGCATCATGGCCGGCAGGAACGTCACCGAGACCAGGAACAGGAAGAGGATGGCGAGCTTGCCGGCAATGTACTCGGCGCTCGTCATCGGCTTCGACAAGTAGAGCTGCAGGGCATTGGCCCGGCGATCGTTGGCGATCAAGCCGGCGCCCACGTAGATGGTGACGAAGAAGACAAAGGCGCCCTGTTGATCCAGAAACTCGCGGAAGGTCTCGCCCTTGGGGGCCAGGAACGAGGCCTGCTGGAAGGTCGCCGACACGTAGATCTGCACCGCGCGCACGACGAACGGCGCCCAGGCGAACAGCATCAGGCCGATGAACTGGCGCTTCGCGACCACGCTCATCACGCCGGCGCGGGTCATCACCTGCCAGGCGCGGCCAATGCGGGCGCGCGAGCCGCCGTACCGCCGATAGCCCTGATCATGAATCGGCATCGGCTACTTCTCCCCCACCGCGCGGGCAAAGACATCTTCCAGCGTCGGCACGCTGGGCCGCACGTGGCGCACCTGCACCCGCTCGCGGGCGGCCAGGTCGAACAGCACTTTCGGGTGGTCGCCGGCCGTGCCGGGGACGAACACCCGCATCACATCTTCATCCGAATCCTTGACGTCGAAGCCCTCGCCGCGCAGCACGCTGATGAAGTGGCTCTCGTCGCCCTTGATCCGCAACTCGTAGACCCGCCCGGTCGTACCCTTCAGTGCGTTGATCGGACCGTAGGTGGCGACCGTGCCCTTGTCCATGACGACGACGTGGTCGCAGGTGAACTCGACGTCGGGCAGCAGGTGCGACGACAGGATCAGGTTGACGTTCTTGTGGTGGGCCAGGTCATGAATCAGCTCGAGCATCTCGTCGCGGCCCTTGGGGTCCATCCCGTTGGTCGGCTCGTCCAGGAACAACAGGTCGGGGTCGTGGACAATGGCCTGGGCGAGCTTGATGCGCTGCTTCATGCCGGTCGAATAGGTTTCGATATTGCGATAGCGCGCCTCACCGAGACCGACGTAGTAGAGGACCTCGTGCGCGCGCTGCATGGCGTCGGTCGCCGGCAGGCCGGAGAGCTGGCCGCAGTAGGCGACAAACGACACCGCATTCATGCCGGGGATGTGCGAGTCGCTCTCGGGCATGTAGCCAATGCGCTCGCGAATCTCGATCGGCGACGTGGCGACATCCATGCCGATCACGCTCATGCTGCCCTTCTCGGGCACGATGAAGCCGAGCAGCGACTTCAGCAGGGTGCTCTTGCCGGCGCCATTGGGGCCGAGCAAGCCGACGGCGCCAGCCGGGAACACGGCGGTGACGTCCTTGAGCGCCATGTTCTTGCCGTAGCGAACGCTCAGGTTCTGGCACTGGACCACCGGTCCGGCAAACCGCGGCGCGTCCAGAGGATGGGCCTGACCGTTGCCCATCTGCGTAATCTGCGTAATCTGCGTCATCTGCGGCCCTGCAGGACGTGGATTGTCATCTGGGTTGAGTATACGGGTCTTGGGGTTATAGCGTTCCGCGCAGTCCTAAAGCGTCGGCCTCAAGCCGCAGGAAACCAATCACGTTGGTGACGTGCTGATCGAGCGGAAGCCCCATCAGCTCGGCGCCCCGCACCAGGTGGTCGCGCGGCACCTGGCGGGCAAACGCCTTGTCCTTCATCCGCTTGATAACCGAGGCGGCCTCGAGGTCGAGCACACTCTTTGAGGGCCGCACCAGCGAGGCGGCGGTGACGAAGCCGGCCAGCTCGTCGCAGGCCACCAGGGTCTTCTCCACCGGCGTTTCAGGCTGGATGCCGGTGATCTCTGAGGCATGCGACAGGATGGCCCGCATCACCCACTCCGGGTAGCCCAGCGAGCGCAGATGCTCGCAGCCCTTGTTGGGATGGTCACCGAGCGTGGGGTACTTCTCGTAGTCGAAGTCGTGCAGCAGCGCGACGACGCCCCACTCCTCTTCGTTGGCGCCTTGCTGCCGCGCGTAGCCACGCACTGCCGCCTCGACGGCCAGCGCATGCTTGCGCAGGCTTTCGCCCTGGGTCCATTCCGTCAGCAGCTGCCAGGCGGCTTCTCTTGAGAGGGTCATTGGGGGAATGATACTTGAGGCTTGGGGCTTGGGGCTTGGGGCTTTCAAGTCTCAGGTCACAAGCCGCAAGCCCTTCTTGATCACCTCGGCGGCGTGGGCGTTGACGCCGTAACTATCGAGTTCCGTGGCGCTGGCCCAGGCCACGGCTTCGGCGTCGGAACCGGCCACTGCTTCGCCGATCGGCGCGGCGCAGACGAAGTCCACGATCACAAAGTGATAGCGGATGCGGCCGTCGGGGTCGCGGTGCACGCGGTCGAAGGTTTCGACCATCGGTCCCAGCTCGACATCAAGCCCGGTTTCCTCCTTCACCTCTCGGCGCACGGCATCGCCCAGCGACTCGCCGAGGTGCAGGTGACCACCGGGCAGCGACCACTCGCCCTTGCGCGGCTCGTGGCCTCTCCGGATGATCAACGCCCGATCGCCGCGCACCACGACGGCGCCGACCCCGACCACCGGGTGCGAGGGGTATTCTCTAGCCATATGAAGTCGCACACAGAATATCTGACGTTCAACATCCCCGCGCGCGTCGGGTTCGAGAACATCACCGACCTCGTCGAGGCCGCGCTCGCCAGGAGCGGCGTGCGCGAGGGTCTGGTGCTGGTCAACGCCATGCACATCACCGCGTCGGTGTTCATCAACGACGATGAGCGCGGGTTGCATCAGGACTACACGACGTGGCTCGAGCAGCTGGCGCCGTTTGACGCGTCATCGGCGCGCTACGCCCACAACCGGACCGGCGAAGACAACGCCGACGCTCATCTGAAGCGGCAGATCATGGGCCGCGAGGTGGTGGTCGCCGTCACCAAGGGCGCGCTCGACTTCGGGCCGTGGGAACAGATCTTCTATGGCGAATTCGATGGCCAGCGCCCCAAGCGCGTCCTGATCAAGATCATCGGGGAATAACGAACACGAAGAACACTTCGTGTTGGTCTCTTATAAGGCGAGGCTGGCGGCGGCGTTCAGGTCGGCCGGCGCGAAGCGGCCGGCGTTGACCAGCCGGATGCCCGCCGAAGCGATCATCGCGGCGTTGTCGGTCGACAGCGCGAGGCTGGGAATGTAGACCGGCGTGTGACTGCGCCCGGCCCTGACGAGCGCCTCGTGCCGCAATCGTGAGTTCGCGGACACGCCACCAGCAATGCCGATCGCCTTGGCGCCGTGCCACTGCGCGGCGGCAAAGGCGCGGTCGATCAGCGTCTCGACCACCCGCCGCTGAAAACTGGCGGCCAGGTCGGCAATCTCATGGGCGGGCAACTGCTCGGTGCCAAGCACGGCCTGCCGCTGGCGGACATGACGCAGGACCGACGTCTTCAGTCCGCTGAAGCTGAAATCAAACCGGCCGTCCCGCTCCGGCGCGTTGCGATCGGGACTGGTCAGGCGCGTGCCGGGGAAGTGAATCGCCGCGTCGTTGCCATCGCGAGCCAGGCGGTCGATGATCGGCCCGCCAGGATAGCCCAGGCCGATCAGCTTGGCCACCTTGTCATACGCCTCCCCCGCCGCATCGTCGCGGGTGCGGCCCAGCAGTTCGTATTCCCCTTCGTGCTTCACGAGGTACAAGCTGGTGTGGCCGCCGGAGACCACGAGGATGATGGCCGGCAACGGAATGTGTCCGTGCTCGAGCCAGATCGACTCGATGTGACCCGCCAGATGATGCACGGCGACCAGCGGCTTCCCGAGCGCCCAGGCGGCCGACTTGGCGAACGACACGCCGACCAGCAGTGACCCGACCAGTCCTGGCCCCTGGGTCACCGCCATCGCGTCGACGTCGCGCCAGGTCGCCCGGCCATCCGCGAGCGCGCGTTCGACCACGCCGCAAATGTCGCGCACATGCTGTCGCGACGCCAGCTCCGGCACCACGCCGCCCCACTCGCGATGAATGTCCACCTGTGAGGCGACGACGTTCGATCGCATTACCCAGGGGTTGACCGGGTCGGCGGTCTGCTCGACCAGGGCGGCCGCGGTTTCGTCGCAAGAGGTCTCGATGCCGAGAATCAGCATCAGCCCGCCGACAGGGTGTCCGTGAAGGGCGCCTTGAAGATGCCGCGCTCGGTGATGATCGCGGTGATGAACTTGTTCGGGGTGACGTCGAACGACGGATTGCGCACGTGCGCACCCTCAGGCGTGAGCTGGTTGGCGCCGACATGTGTCACTTCGCGCGCCGGCCGCTCCTCGATCGGAATGGCGGTGCCGTCGGGCGTCGCCAGGTCGATGGTCGACCACGGCGCGGCGACGTAGAAGGGAATCCCGTGCTCGCGGGCCAGCACCGCCACCGAGTAGGTGCCGATCTTGTTGGCGGTGTCGCCGTTGGCGGCAATGCGATCCGCACCGACCACCACCAGATCGATCTCACCGGCGCGCATGATCGCACCGGCCATGTTGTCGGTAATGACGGTGGTGTCGATGCCGTCCTTGACCAGCTCCCAGGCGGTGAGCCGCGCGCCTTGCAGAAACGGGCGCGTCTCGTCGGCGAGCACGCGGACGTTCCGGCCGGCCGCCACGGCGCCGCGAATCACGCCGAGGGCCGTGCCGTAGCCGGCAGTGGCGAGGGCGCCAGCGTTGCAGTGGGTGAGGATGCGTGCATCCTGGGGCACCAGTGTCGCCCCGTGCGCGCCAATCGCGCGGCAACTCGCCACATCGTCATCGTGGATGCCATCGGCTTCCGTCCGCAGTCGGGCTTTCAACTGATCCACGGATTCGCCGGCGAGCGCGCCGTCGGCAAACGATCGCTTCATGCGCTCGATCGCCCAGAACAGGTTGACCGCGGTCGGCCGGGTGGCAGCGAGCAGATCGCAATTTCGCTGGAACTCGGTGGTGAACTGCTTGGTACCAGTGGCCTTGCTGCGTCCGGCGCCGAGCGCCAGGCCCATGGCCGCGCAGACGCCAATCGCCGGCGCGCCGCGAATGACCATGGTCTTGATCTGTCTCTTATACACATCTGACGCTGCCGACGAATAGAGAG
>ENA-ORBV01015653-ORBV01015653.1-microbial-mat-metagenome-genome-assembly--contig:-NODE-15653-length-11122-cov-5.039022_pt1 | contig 11122 bp, 7 predicted proteins | sample MGYA00237777_ERZ505514 | MGnify/ENA primary metagenome ERZ505514 (study PRJEB26160, sample SAMN06269048) | microbial mat metagenome | isolation source: Oligotrophic lake microbial mat | place...
CTTGTACTGAATGCCGTACTTGGTTTGAGCGTAGTCGGTAACTGTTCAGGGTTGTTGGAATTTGCGCTCAAAAACGCCTTGCGGCTCTCTGCTCCACTCTCGAAAGAGACGGTCAGAGGGCAGTTTTGGCAGTTGACTCCAACAACCCTGAACTGTTACAAATGCCCCACCAGCGTTACAGACGGATACGACGCGCTCCGTCAAAGAGATCTGCGAAATTCTGGGGGTTTCTCGCAATGCCTATTACAAATACATCCGCGTTGAGGAGAAATCGCGTTAGAGTTCGAGTGGGCATTCGCTGATACCCCCGACTTTTTTACGCTCTCCAACTTGAGGTGGGAACACCGTTTCTGGCAATATTCACACCGACTAGATCAGGTGAGAAAAGCCAGGAATCCCCTCACAAAACGACGGGGCAGGCAAGCCACTCCGAAGCAATGCGTGCGATGTCGTGCTGCAACGGTCTGTCGGCTTCCAGCGGCTCGAATTCGGGCATCCAATCTGGCGTCCAGGTGGTCGGGCCAGGAGCGCGTTCGTAGGCTCGAAGATGGTTGAGCTGGGCTAGAGCCATGCCCGAAACCGCAAGGATGGGAGCCAGCATTTCGGTTTGCCGGTAGGCTTCTCGGGCGGCTAGCGCCCCCATGGAAACCACATCCTGGTTCCCCCCATTCGTGGGAATCGAGCTGGTAGCGTAGGATTGCGCGTGCATCCTCATCTCTGCAATCAGCGCAGTGGCGGTCAGTTGCGCTCCGGCGAACCCACTGAAGGCTCCAGGCTTCCACGACAGTAGCAGTGGCGCACCGCCGTTCACCATCGGATTGCAGAGAGCGTCCAATTGCCGTTCGATCAATATCCCTGTCTGCGTCATCGCCGCATTCAGCGCATCGGCGGCGAAGGCGACCTGCTGGCCGTGGAAGTTGCCGCCATGCGCCAGATTTCCGCTGAAGTCGGGGGAAGCTTCCGTGAAGAACAGTGGATTGTCGCTGACACCGTTGATCTCCGTCTCGACGATGCGTCGGGCGAAGCTGAGGTTTTCGCGGCACGCCCCAAGCACCTGGGGGGCGCACCGGAAGGAGTAGATTTCCTGCAGCGGACGGTTGTGTGATCCTGCCGATCAAGATCGATTCCTGCCTCGTCTGCAATCGCGCGCGCGCTCCGGATTTGTCCGGCATGGCCTCGGGCCCGATGCAAGCGTTCATCCAGAGCCTGCGTGCGGCATCCGAGAAGGCGGTAAGCCCATCCGGTAAGCACTTCGGCACGGCTGATGAGACGCTCGGCGCGAGCGACGGCAAGACACGCATATGCGGACAGAAACGACACGCCGTTAGTGAGAGCCAGCGCGTCGCGGCCTTCGAGACGCAAAGGATGAAGTCCGGCATTCGACAAAGCCTGCGATGCCGACATCCGCACGCCACGGCAATCCACCTCGCCTTCGCCTGCCAGAACACGAGCGAGAAAGGAGAGCGGCACCAGATCTCCGCTCGCGCCAACAGATCCAATCACGGGAATCACCGGGAGAATGCCAAAGGCAAGCAGATTCAGACATCCTTCGATCAACTCCGGACGAATTCCGGAATAGCCCTGGGTGAGCGTCTGCGCGCGCAACAGGATCGTGGCGCGGACCACAGGTTCAGGGGCATCCGCGCCGCTGCCCGCTCCGAGGTGGGCTAATAATCCGGCTCCATGCTCCGCTCCTCCGCAATCCGCCGAAGCGTAGGAGACGAATGGTCCGAACCCGGTTGTCACGCCGTAGATCGGCAGACCGGCATCCCGAGAACGGATGAACTCAAGCCGCGAACGTTCGACAGCCTGCAACCCCTCCGTCGAAATGGTAACGCAGCAATCCGGCGGATAGGAGGCGGATTCCACGCTTTCGGCGGTGAGAAAGCAGTCCGGACCCAAGGCGAGACTGGGTTCGGCATCGAAGTCAGCGGACAGCGGTAACGCACGCTGAGGCACGCACGCGGACGAACTCGCCTCTGCAGCGAAATCGAGGACGCCGTAAGCGTCGGAGGTGGAAACATCCATGTTCGTTGTGGTCTCCCGGCATTTCAATGCAGATGTAATACGGGTTCGGATGCTTATCGCCCTATGTCCCTGTGAAACTGACTTATTCATACTAAGCCGCCATTCGCCTGGTCATGGTGCGACGGTCTATTGAGCCTTTCGGCGTGCGAACCCATTCCTCAGGTGCGACCATTTGCACCAGAGTGAGGCGTGCGCCGAGATCGCCAAAGACCCTGTGAATCTTTGAAAGCGGAGCCGGCTCGCCGTGGCCGGTGGAAACGCAGAGTTCCAGATTGCAGCCGTCGGGGCTATGCAGCAATGCCTCTTCAATCTCGGGAACGCCCTCCTTCAGCAAGGCTTCCCACCGACCCGCGAGAATGGCGCGTCCATTCGAGAGCTTGAAGGTGTCGTCGGCGGAGATGGCGGGGCGCGTGGAGGCGTCGCGGCGGCGGCAGAACGCGCGGGGATTCGTGAATGCGCAGTTGCCCGGGGCGGCGTTGCGGGAGGCCTGCCGGTTGGACGATGCGTCGGAGCGGGTGCTGGAGTTGGCGGTGCGGCGGATGAGCTTGTCGGCGCGAGCGCATGACCGAATCCTGAAAGTGGCGCGTACGATCGCGGATCTGGATGGGGCGGAGCGGGTGCTGGGGAAGCATATCGCGGAGGCGGTTCAGTATAGGTCCTTGGACCGGAGCTATTGGAACTGAGGGGGATCGATATCTTATCCTCAATCATCCAGATCGGCGAACGTCTTCGTGCCTCAACAGAGAAAGTCAACCAATCGAGCCTTTTCTCATAAACACGAGGAGAATCGGTTCAAGCCTCCATATCGAATCGCTTGGCCGGGTTCGAAGAAGTGGCCGAAGGAATGGCGCTAGCCGTACAATAGCCGGGTATGCTTTCCCGGATTCTGACAATCTCTCTACTCACCTGCTCTCTGACGCTCAATGGAGGAGAACGCGATGCCGCGATCAAGTCCGCTATGCGCGACATGATCGCCAAGAACGAGATCCCCGGGGCGGTCACGGTGATCGTCACGCCCAAGGGCAACGCGCATCTGGCCGCCATTGGCCACGCGGATCCCGCGAAATCGCGCAAGCTTCGCAAGGATTCCATCTTCTGGATCGCGTCCATGACCAAGCCAATCACCGCTGTATCGGTGCTGATGTTGCAGGATGAGGGCAAGCTGTCGATTGAGGATCCGGTCAGCAAGTACATTCCTGAATTGGACAAAACCATCACCCTGCGGCACATGCTCACGCATACTTCCGGCATGGGCGAAGCCACTCCGCAGGAACTTGCGACCGCGAAAACACTCGCCGATCTTGTCCCGATCTATGCCAGGAAGCCCGTCGGATTCGCGCCTGGAACACAATGGCGCTACTGCCAGTCCGGCATCAACATGCTTGGACGCGTGGTGGAGATCGTTTCCGGCAAGAGCTTTCCTGATTTCATCGCTTCGCGGTTGCTGCAACCACTGGGCATGAAGGATACGACCTTTTACTTGTCCTCCGCCCAGATGCCGCGGCTCTCGACTCCCGCGCGGCTCGAAGGTGGCAAGCTCGTCGACGCAAAGATTGGACTGTTGAATGGCAAAGAGCCCACGGATACGAATCGCTATCCGGCACCCAATGGCGGCCTCTTTTCCACTGCCCCCGACTACGCCCGTTTCGCTCGGATGCTGTTGCTGGGCGGGGAACTCGACGGCAAACGGTATCTGTCGAAGGCTTCGTTTGCACTGATGACGAGCAACCAGACGGGATCCATCAAGGCCGGCTTCATTCCGGGTCACGGTTGGGGCCTCGGCGTGGGTGTGGTCGTTGCACCCGAAGGCCAGACCGCGATGTCGAAGCCTGGGACGTTCGGTCACGGTGGCGCGTATGGGACGCAGGCGTGGATTGATCCGAAGAGTGGTGTCGCTTTTGTATTGATGGTGCAGCGGGCGAACTTCAAGAACTCCGACGATTCGCCGGTTCGCGCGGCGTTTCAGACAGCGGCCTCGGAAAATTAAATTAATTGCCGATATAGCGTGAATACAGGCTCCTCGCGATTCCGGGATCCGTCGTGCCCTTGACGATCGCGCGGCCGTCGGCGAATATAGTCAACTGATAGGGCGGCGCGCTGAAGCGCAGCGCAAATTCATTGGCTCGGACGTCGCCGGCGGTCGACAAGCGCGCGGCGAGTTCCACGAGATCCACCGGACGTCGGCGTTCGTGGATCTGCACCGCATCGCGTCCGCACAAGCTGATAGGCGCGCGATGTTTGCCGTCGAGATAGCGAAACTCGCGGTCGGGTCCACAGGCGGGGCACGCGGGATCCGCAACCGAGGGCAGGCGTATCTGGCGCGTTTCACCTTTCCACAAATCGATCGTGGTCATCACTCGCGCTGGCCGATCGCCCACGAGAATCTTCAACACTGACGCGCATTGCAACGATGCGATGGTGGCGGTCACCGATCCCAACACGCCTGCGGTCTCGCAGGTTGGCTGCGCACCCTGCGGCGGTTCCGGATAGATGCACGCGAAGCATCCGGACCGCGGCAGCACAGGAAACGTAATGCCATAGCTGCCAACGGCTGCGCCATATATCCAAGGCTTGGCTTCGCGCACTGCCCAATCGTTGATGAGATAGCGTGTTTCGAAGTTGTCGCTACCATCCACGATCAGGTCGATGTCTTCAAAAAGATCGTCAATGTTGGCGGGGGTGAGGTCAGCGACTTGCGGGTCGATGGCGATCGTCGAGTTCACGCGCGCCAAGCGGCGCTGAGCGGCGGCGGCCTTGGGCATGGCTTCGGCGGCGTCCGCCTCATCGTAGAGAAACTGGCGCTGGAGGTTGCTTTCCTCGACATAATCGCGATCGATGAGGCGCAAGTAGCCGATTCCGGCGCGCGCGAGCAGTTCGGCCTGGACGCTGCCCAGCGCGCCACATCCGACAATGGCGACGCGCGCTTCTGAGATGCGCACTTGGCCTGCTGCGCCGATTCCATCGAAGCGGATCTGCCGCGAGTAGCGCGATTCGAGCATACTTTGAGTCTATGGCTTTGAGCCTATTCAGGCAGAGAGAAGCTATAGAGCACGCCCGCTGAGGAGACCGCGACGTACTGTTTGCCATCCACCGAGTAACTCATAGGGGACGATGGAATTGCACCGCCGGCCTGAAAGCGCCACAGGAACTTGCCGGTTTTGGAATCGAGCGCGATGAGGTTTCCTTCGGTGGAAGCCGCAAAAACAACGCCACCCGCAGTGGCGAGAACGCCCGATGAGAGCGACCCTTGCGAGATTTCGAATTCCCACTTCTTCTCGCCTGTGGCCGAATCGATCGCGCGAATCCCCGCCGTGGAAGGCTCAGGCAACGCAGCCGCGCGTCCGCCCCAGTAGGCCTTGCCCGGTTCGTACGCGCCATCTTGGCGGATGTATTTGTTGCCCATTTCCGCATAGCTCAAGTAGAGCCAGCCATTGGACGCATCGTAGGAAGGCGACTGCCAATTAGTACCGCCGCCGAGGCTCGGATAGACGACGGTTCCGTCGGGGCTGGAATCGGTTCCCGGGATGATTTTTGGGCGCCCGTTTTCGTCGAAGCCCTGGTTCCAGGTCTGCTTCACGAACGGCTTGGCCATCAGCATCTTGCCGTTGGTGCGGTCGATGACGTAGAAGAATCCATTGCGATTCGCCTGCAAAAGCAGCTTGCGCTTCTGGCCTTGGAACTCACGATCCACAAGGATGACGTCTTCGTTTGCATCCCAATCGTGGCTGTCGTTGGGCGTGAATTGATAGTGCCACTTGCGCTTGCCGGTGCTGGCATCGAGTGCGATGACGGAGCACGAATAGAGGTTGTCGCCCTTGCGGATTTCGCCATCCATGTCTGGACCGGGGTTGCCCATGGTCCAGAAAACGGTGTCGGTATCGGCGTCATAGCTGCCGGTGAGCCAGGTGGGTGCGCCGCCCATTTTCCAACTGTCGCCCTTCCAGGTTTCATGTCCGAATTCGCCGGGACCTGGCACGGTGTAAAAGCGCCAAACGCGTTTGCCGGTGGCCGCGTCGTAAGCGTCGATGAAGCCGCGTATACCGTGTTCTCCGCCTGCGACACCGACGATGAGCTTGTCTTTGACGACCAGTGGGGCGGCAGTGATGCTGTAGCCTTCGCGCGTGTCGGCCACTTGGGTTTCCCAGAGTTGGCGACCGGTGCGAGCATCGATGGAAATCAGCGCGGCATCGAGAGAACCAGTAAACAAGCGGTTGCCGAGCATCGCGACGCCACGGTTGTAGCGGTTGCTCTCGTAAGGATTCACGACCTTCTGCTTGCGCGTGAACTTCCAAATCTGCGATCCGGTGCGCGCATCGAGCGCATAGACATCGCCCGGCTGGCCAGCGGTGTACAGGATGCCATCCACCACAAGCGGCGTGGATTCGAGAATCGAATCACCGGGCATCTGCACCGCCCAGCGGGCCTGCAGCTTGCCGGCGTTCGCAGGGGTGATTTCTTTCAGCGCGGAAAAGTGCGTGCCCTGATAGTTGCCCCAATAGGTGAGCCAATTCTGCGGTTCGGAAGCGGCGTTGCGGATCCGTTCGGCGGAAAGTCCACCTTGCGCGGGGATGTCGGCAAGTGCGGATTTTGCGAGATCGCGACCGTTGAGCGTCTTCAGGTAGGCGACGACGTTGTTCCGTTCGTCTGCAGAAAGACGCGTCGCGAAGTCGGCTGGCATGAGCGATTCGTACTCGGGCTGCACCGCGGCAATCTTCTTTTTGTCTATGAGATGGGTCTTGCCTGCGGTGTCCACGAGCACAATGGAAAAGGTATCTTCGACCCGTTGGATGCCGCGTATGGTTTGTCCGTCGCGAGTCTTTACCGTAACGACGCTGGGGCCCTTACGATCGCGACGGCGCACGCGTACGCGGGGATCCGTGACCTGATTGGGGTTCACGATTTTGGCACGCAGCGCCTCGTCGGTTTGAGATCCCGCGGCGGAAAGATCGGGACCGAGGATGCCTCCACGACCATTCACTTCATGGCATTGCAAGCAGTTGGCTTTGGATCCGAAGAAGAGCTTTTCGCCTGCCGCGGCATCGCCCGTTGAGGCGATCGTTGTCGAAGATACGCCGCCGCTGAGGCTCTTGATGTAGCTTACGAGTTGCCAGGTCTGATCGCTCGAAAGACGCGGAAATGCGGGCATTTGGGTTCCGAGCACGCCACCGCGGATGTTGAGAAAGATCTCGCCCTCTTTAGCTCCGCGCTTCAAGCGGCCGGTGGCGAGGGAGGGTCCGCGATCGCTGCCCCCGGCGTCGCCGCCGTGGCAGGCTTGACAAACTGCACCGAAGAGGCGCTTGCCGGAAGCGATGGCGGTGGCATCCGCGCCGAACGGATTCTTTTCGTTTTCGGGCGTGTGCTGCGCGGCCATCGGCAGCGTGAAAGCGAGAGCGACGAAGCAGAACAGGGTCTTCATGATTACCCCTCCATTATAGGAGTCGCGTTCTGCATCCCCGTTGCTGTTCATGTAGAATCGTGATCAGTGATTCTCCGTAACATCGCGCTCTCTGGAGCTTTTGCTTTCTGCCTTTCTGCCCAGGATCCTGCGGCGAACGCCACGCGGATCCTGGAGAGCCGCTGTCATTCCTGCCACTCCGCGCAGACGAAGATGGCTGGCGTGCAACTGACTTCCACTGCCGACATCGCACAGAACAAAGACCGTCTGTTGGCAGCCATCGGATATAGCGGCAAGGTCAAGATGCCGCCATCGGGCAAGCTTCCTGTTGTTGAGGAACAAGCTCTCGCCAAGTGGATCGCCGATGGCGCGAAATGGCCTGCTGCTCTCACGACCAAAACCGATGCAGCCCCAAATTGGTGGTCTTTCCGCAAGGTCGTGCGTCCCCCAGTGCCGGTGTCCGCGGGCAATCCGATCGACTTCTTTGTCAACGCCAAGCTGGGATTCGCGAAGCTCGCGCCAGCACCTCGGGCGGACCAGCGGACGATGATTCGGCGCGCGACTTTTGACCTGCATGGCTTGCCTCCGACGCTTGCGGAAATCGAAGCATTCGTCGCCGACAACAACACCGACGCCTATGAGAAGCTGCTGGACCGTTTGCTGGCGTCGCCTCGTTACGGTGAGAAGTGGGGCAAGCATTGGCTGGATTTAGCGCGCTACGGCGATACATCGGGGTTCGAGCAGGATCCTTATCTGCTTTATGCGTGGCGTTATCGTGACTACGTCATCAATTCGTTCAACACGGACAAGCCTTACGATCGTTTCATCAAAGAGACGATCGCCGGTGACGAGATTTTTCCGGAAGAGGTGGAAGCGCATCAGGGCACTGGTTTCTATACCGTCGGCACGAATCGCGACATGCTGTATAAGGTTGAGGATATCAATCGCGAAGAGTCCCTCACTGACTTTACCGATACGACGGCGAGTGTCTTCCTGGGGCTGACTGCCGGATGCGCGCGCTGCCACGATCACAAGTTCGATCCGATCCCGCAGCGCGACTACTTTCGCTTGCAGGCTGTGTTTACGCCGTTTCAGAAGACGCATGCCTTTCTGAAGTACAACGATGCGCGCGGCTACAACCTGGGCGAAAACACTCGTACGTTCCGGCTGTACGAAGTGGGTGCGCAGTTGAAGTCACTGCTCGATCCGCATCGCGACCGCTTGCGCAACGCCCGTTTAGACCAGCTTCCCAAAGACGTTTCGACGGCTTATCGAACGCCCGAAAACGACAAGACGCCGGAGCAGAAGGCCATCGCAGACGCCTATGCGAAGAAGGTGGAACCATCGGACGATCAGGTTTACGCCGAGCTTTCGAAAGACGAAATGGAACGGCTGCACAAGATTGAACGTCGGCTGATTTCACTGTACAAAGCATATGGCCCGGGTCCGATGTCGCCTGGGCTCACCGATGTTGGGCGCGAGGCTCCACGGACTTATTTGCCAGCCAAAGCCGGCGGTGAGCCGGTAGAAGTCCGCGCGGGGATGCCAACGATTCTCGGTGGCGAGGATATTCCCGATCCGCCGCGCGATGCCGCGACCACATTTCGCCGTAAAGCGTTGGCCGAATGGATCGCGAAGGATGACAATCCTCTGACGGCGCGGGTGATGGCAAACCGCATCTGGCACTATCATTTCGGACGCGGGTTGGTGCCCACGCCGAGCGATTTCGGCACTCGCGCGGGGTTGCCCTCACATCCTGAACTACTCGATTGGCTGGCGTCGGAATTTGTGAATCGCAAGTGGTCGATGAAGCAGATGCACAAGCTGATCATGACCTCTTCGACGTACCAGCGGGTCTCGCGCGCGCCGGCAAAGGCAGCTGAACAGGATCCGGAAAACACGCTGTTGTCGCACTTCACGCGGCGGCGCCTGGATTCCGAAGAGGTTCGCGATTCGGTGCTGGCTGCATCGGGATCGTTGAATTTGAAGATGTTCGGACGGCCGGTGGTGCCTCCGCTGGCAATCGAAGAACTCTATGGAATGAGTCAGCCGATCAACAGCGCCTGGATCGTGACCGAGGATGCGACGGAACACACGCGGCGATCGATTTACCTGATTTCGCGGCGCAATTTCCGCGTGCCGCTGCTTGAGGCGTTCGATCGTCCCGAAGGCGTGCTGAGCTGTTCGCGACGTGAGTCGTCCACAACCGCGCCGCAGTCGCTGTCGTTGTTGAACGGTGAGTTCACACAGCAGCAGGCACAAGTGTTGGCGGCGAGGATCGAGTCGGATCCAGACCCGGTGGCTGCGGCGTTCCGCGCGGTGTTTGGGCGCGCACTGACTGCTGCGGAATCCGAGCGGGCGAAGCAGTTTCTAGAAAAGCAGGCGGTCAATTTAGGGTCGCGACAGGCGGCCCTGCATGAGTTGGCTCGCGGGTTGTTCAATACGAATGAGTTTTTGTATGTGGAGTAACGTGATGACACGCCGAGAGATGATTTTTCGCGCAGGCAAAGGCTTTGCTGGCGCGGCGTTCGCTTCGATGATCGCTGAAGCGCAGGGCCAAGCCGCTGCCGCTAAAGCCAAGAACATCATCTATATCTTCAATCACGGCGGCGTGAGTCACGTCGATACGTTCGATCCAAAGCCGACGCTCACACGGCTTAGCGGCGAAACGGTTCCTGCAAGTTTCGCGCAGGGCTTGAAGACTTCGCGCATCGACTTTCGCAAAGCGATCATGCTTGGGTCGCCGTGGCAGTTCCCGAAGCACGGCCAATCCGGCCTTCAGATTTCGACGCTCTATCCGCACCTCAGCAAACATGCGGACAAGCTCGCGGTCATCCGATCCTGCTATAGCGATGCGTTCGATCACGCGCCGGCGATTTTCACCAGTTGCACGGGATCGCAGTTTCCAGGCCGCCCGTCGCTGGGTTCCTGGCTGAGCTACGGGTTGGGAAGCGAGAACAAGAACCTGCCGTCGTTAGTGGTGATGTCGGATGGCGCGATGAAGTCCGGTGCCGGCGCTTATGGATCGGGTTTCCTGCCTGCGGCGTATCAGGGCACAATGTTCCGCGGCGGCAGCAAGAGTCCCGTGTTGCATCTCGCGAATCCGCCCAGGATCAACAACGCGGCGCAGCGCGAAACGCTTGACTACATCAACGATCTGAATCGTGGACACTTCGCGTCGCGCGAAGAGGATTCCACTTTGGACGCCCGCATCAAGGCCTATGAACTGGCGTTCCGCATGCAAGCGGAGGCCCCGGGCGCGGTGGATATCAGTGCCGAATCCGACGCGACGCAGAAGCTCTATGGTGTCGGCGAACCGCTCACCGACGACTTTGGACGCAAGTGTCTGCTCGCTCGGCGACTGGTGGAACGCGGTGTCCGCGCGGTGCAGTTGTTCTTCGGAACCAATCTGGGCGACGACTGGGATGACGCCCACAATGACCTGCTGGGGTCACACAATAGGATGGCTGGCAAGTCCGACAAGCCGATCGCGGCGCTACTGACCGACCTGCAATCTCGCGGTTTGCTCGATTCAACGTTGGTGGTTTGGAACAGCGAGTTCGGGCGTACGCCGCTGGCCGAAGGCAAGAACGGGCGCGATCATCATCCTTACGGATACAGCATGTGGACTGTCTCTTATACACATCTCCGAGCCCACGAGACTAAGGCGAATCTCGTATGCCGTCTTCTGCTTGAAAA
>ENA-ORBV01015654-ORBV01015654.1-microbial-mat-metagenome-genome-assembly--contig:-NODE-15654-length-11122-cov-4.905930_pt1 | contig 11122 bp, 8 predicted proteins | sample MGYA00237777_ERZ505514 | MGnify/ENA primary metagenome ERZ505514 (study PRJEB26160, sample SAMN06269048) | microbial mat metagenome | isolation source: Oligotrophic lake microbial mat | place...
CAAGCAGAAGACGGCATACGAGATTCGCCTTAGTCTCGTGGGCTCGGAGATGTGTATAAGAGACAGCTATAGTAGCTGGTGGTTACGCAGCTAGTCGCACAACACCACGAGCGATCGACGCCAGCCGGCGCCGAAGACGAGGATCCTTTTTTTTTTGCAGAAAACGTGGCTGCAAGAGTCGATGATAGGGGCTGGGTCCCCAGAAACCATTTTAATCTGCTCTAGGCTTTCATTGCAATCGCATGCGAGGCCACACACGAGCAGAAAACGTGTCATATCGCCAGACTGAAAGATCGCTTCGCGAAAAAAGTAATCACAATTGCACCCGCCTAGCTTTTTTGCAAAGTTTGTCCTAAGGGCGGATCGACGTCGACGCGTCGGACAAATACGACAGCCACAAGAAGCGCTTTGATCAGTTTCCCAATTGACACTGCCTCATACACGATTTTCGAATCATCTCCAATCCAATCTCAACATGGACGCCCCTCAACAACCCACCCTCTCTGTCACTGACTTCACCCCGGAGGATCTGTCTGGTCATGCTGCTGGCTTGATCGTCGCTGGACGCCCCCAGGAAACGGAGAACACGTTGGTGTCCATCATTGCAACCGGTACGTCGAAGTGTTTAAGTTCTCCTGCATGTGGCTGAAAAGGCACCAATTATCTGAACGAACGTGTAACACACATTTTATTGTCGATCTTGCCATGAATGGTGCCTATTGTAATACGTCTTCATCATGGGACCGGCGCTACTCACCTTCACGTGTAAAGACTCGGGCAGTAAGTTGCGTGCAAGTTTTCCGACTGTGATTATTTGCTTCCGTAGCTATAGCTAGCCAGGCCTAATGCATGGCGCGATGTCATGCATTGTTTGATTGGCCATATATATGGTTGCTCCCTCATCACTTGCTTTGATACCTACTCAATCAACCTGTGTACTTGATTTCTGTCACTTGGTGCATGAATTGATACGGAACCTCGGCATCGTGGTTGCTCGGAATTGATTTTACTGGCTATCCGTTGATCATTGAATTATCTTCACAGGCGGTAAGTTCTCTTGACCCCTCGTGGCATCTTTGATGATGCGCTCAGCTCCTTGTCATGGGTGGTTACTTCATCACTTACTTTGATACCTACTCAACCTGTGTACTTGATTTCGATCTTTCACTTGGTGCATGAATTGACACCGAACCTCGACGTCGCGGTTGCTCGCAATTGATTTTACTGGCCATCTCTTGATCATTGAATCATCGTCACAGACGGTAAGTACCACGGAGTCTCGTGGCATCTTTGATGATGCGCTCAGCTCCTTTCCTTAAGCTTGTCGTGGGTGGTTGCTCACTCACTTATTAATGCTTTTACACTCAATCTGCGTATTTGACCTCTTTCACTTGTTGCATGAATTGTTATCATCATGACAGACTGGCCGTAAGATCATCATCTTCACAGACTGGTAAGTACGATCCAAGTTGGTGAACGCTTTTTCTGGGCGCGCAGTGGCCACAACACAACGTGTAATCAAAATGTAATCGAAATGACATTTTTGTCCTGCAGAATTGGTTAAACTCCCAAGTATCGCCGCTTTGATGTTTCCACTCCAAGCGGCAACGATATTGGTGCAGGTTCGCTCTCGTTTGCAACTCAAGCTCAAATGGCTTTTGTGTGCGCATCACATCCTAATTGACACGCTCTTGTTTGCTGCATGCTTCTAGGCTTTACACCTTGCTCCGACATCGTCGACCTCGATCATTTGCTTTCCATTTTTGCTGCCTTTCGCTCTCAATGAACTCGCTTTTTCATTTCCTGCATGCAAAAGGTCAGCCTACCTGTCAGTGACTTTGCAGCTCAACAAGCCGTCAGACTTCCAGCGAAAGTTTGAGTTTTTCATAGCTGCGACCGTGAGCTGCGCGAGGCCACCGACTGTTATCCTCCGTACATGAACACCATAGAACGCGCCTTTCGCGAGCGTGGGATTGTTTATATTGTTTTTGGGGCGCTTGGCCCAAGCGTTTTGAGGTCTTTGCTGCGTCGTTGAGTGATCTGAGCTGCTAAACGCAGATCCGCTACAAAGAGGACACACGAGAGCTGAGGTTCGGAAGCACATAACCATACATGAGCGTGCTTACTCAAACCAGTGGCAACAGGTACCGAGCAGCTGATCTTGATCATCGAATGCCATTAAGAAAAACTCATACCAGCCGTGAGCCTCGGGCTTTGACCAGAACGCATGGTCAAACTGCAAGATTAAGCCATTCGAAGTACACCTCAACCGGGTCAAGTTATCACTTTCGCGGCGTTCATCCAGTCGCCCACGATGGTTGTACCGCACCTCAACCACAGCTCCGGCTGGTGAATCGACTAGACGAGGCACGTCAGCGTGAGACCAGAGCTGTCCGGACCCACGCTTCACCTTGGCGGGGTCGGGTGAACACTTGAGCTCGATGCTCAGCTTCGCATTCAGAGTCAAATTCTGAACAGTTAGCGCGTAAGGCAACGATCCAGATGATGGATCAGGTAGCTGTTGCCTTGGCAGGTGTTCACGACATCACCTACGTGCGCTGGACCGCTTGAACCGCTACTGCCCGAGCTGCGGCCACTGGACGACGCCAAGTTGTGGACAGCGGCACCACTTGAACCGCTACTGCTCGGGTTGGAAGACGCCAAGTTGCGAGAATGATACGAAGCGGAGCAAACAGTCTCCTTCCGCCAGGGCTCCGGGCCACCACCATTGGGCTTACCGAAAAGGCCAGGAAAGAACGACATATGTGCTATGTTTGATTGAAGAAAGTGCGAACAACTCCACTGGAAGCCGAGAAAATGAAAATGCACGCATGATTTTCGCACCCCTTGCGTACAATTCGACCGGCTAGGTCGACGATCTTAGGATGCTAAGAGAAAAGAATGGCACCGTGTTGAATTTGCGTTGCTCTATCCCTCATGCCGACAGGAGATGAAAAGATGCGGCGTTTGCACGCATGCAGAGGTGGCGGCCCTTCGCTCCGAAATGAAGGCGTTGTACATGGCTTCGAATCTCGCAACGCAGGCTGTGTATTGTTTCAGTTGATCAAGCATGTGAAAACCTCACATCTTCTTTGGACCACGCGTTTTCTTTTGTCAGAGGTGTTTCTCACTAGTACTAGTACTAGTCCGAATTCTGAAACAACAATCAGGCTGTTTCGTGCACACCAGGTTCATTTCGACGATTCTCATTCTTGGTTATCCCGAGTTTCGTCGGTGAATGTGGCCGCTGATGGCGAACACTTTGAAGCCATCAGCGTGGTACGCTTTTTGCTGCAAGCCAGCCAAGTTCATCAGATTCATCACTCTTGGACGCGAATAACGAAGCGCTTATGTTGTGCTGTCCGACCTGCCCCGTTTCCGTTTCGGAGCGAACCGAACCCATAGCACCGCCATAACGCTGGCGCAATGGGACCTGATCATGCAGTCCCCGATCTGTGTTTCGAGAGACGGGACCCAATACTTGTTGCGTGGGAACGTTTTCAGTGTGATCTTGTTTGCCGTCGCTACCGACGGAGTGTTTCGATCAGCTCCCCGATGGTGGCAGCCGGCACTGGACTGCGTGTCCGACAAGCCTCTTCTTGCTGGCCCCGCCGCCGTTTCCGTTCCGGATGACCCTATATCGAGATCCGTTTTCCTCGTCCCAAAACTGGAACCTTCTTGAGTTGGCTGCCATGCAACGGTCGTCATTTCATCGCATGGGTTCGTGCCGGTTGGTTTTCAAAGGTTCACGATTTCGTTGCTGGTGACACTCGCTGGTACCGGTACGATGGTCTGAAAGCGCCAGCGTTGTTGCGCCTGGCCACCAAACCCCGCACACCGCTCAACTACCGTCCGCCGCCTTGTACCCACACTCATCGGGAACAGATAGACAGCTAACACCTTTGATAGAATGAGCCGTTTGTGTTTGGGTTTGCAGTTTCCAAGCTCAGTTGAAAAATACGTCGTTGTTTGTATCTTCCTTTATTAGACTAGACTACAAGTTCCTCCTGATCTAGCGAATGCCAATCATCAAAACCAATATCTCGACGTACCAACTAACCAACCTTGGTCCCTATGCGTTAAACGGATTTCCGTACACCAAAGAGACCCGAGGATCGGTGTTTAAGCGGGTTCGGCGGCTTCAACGACAGAGTCAAACGGTCGAGGTTCGACCTTCTACGATCCCTGGCGCTGGGCTTGGGCTCTTTGCCAGGAAGAACTTTGCCGGTCGAAAAGAGACCAAGCTCGGAAAGAAACCGGGTGAGAAGATCGTGCCATACTCAGGTCGGCTGATCGACACAGAAACGGAAGAGTTACCGTCGGACAAAACGTACGTGCTCCAGCTCGATGCCCGAGGAGTGCAATACTGACCCGATGGACAGTCCACTATTGCATACGTTTTGTTATCTTGCGACCCCAAGTAGATGGTGCCATCCGCTCCAATGACTGGGGACATAAACAGACCGCCTGCAATTGCGAAGCTCCACTTGAGAACACCCGTGATTCCATCGAGCGCGTACACCTTGCTGTCGGCAGAAACCACGTAAACGGTTCCATCCCTCCCAATAACCGGAGATGATGCAGTTCTCGAAGTAAAGTAGTTCCATTTGACAGTACCCGTTGCTCCGTTCAGGGCAAACACTCTACCGTCACTCGAACCCACGTAGACGGTACCATCCGCACCGATCGCTGGAGACAAGGAATTTCCCAGATTACTGACAAAAATGCTGTAAACCCATTTGAGAGCACCCGTCCCTCCATCGAAGGCGTACACGTTGTTCCAAGAACACACGAAGACGGTGCCATCTGCTCCGATAGCTGGGAAAGACCAACGCATGCCATAGCTAGTGGCACCTTCGGTGCTCCACTTGAAGGCGCCCGTCACTCCATCGAACGCGTGCACGTTTGCAAAACTCCCGTAGACTGTGCCATCCGCTCCGATAGCTGGAGATGAGGCCACATACGGACCAGAGGCAGAGGTGATCCACTTGACTGCGCCCGTGGTGCCATTGAGAGCATACACTCTGCCGAGACAACTCATATAGATGGTGCCGTCCACTCCGATGGCTGGAGATGATACATCCGAACCGGTGGTGTAGTTCCACTTGAGGGCACCGGTGGTCGCATTGAGAGCGTACACTTTCTTGTCGTAGGATCCCACGTAGATGGTCCCATCCCCACCAATTGCTGGCGTGGAAGCAAACATCCCACCGCCGGTGTAATTCCACTTTGGAGCGCCCGTTGTTCCAGTGAGAGCGACCACGTTACTGTCGCCAAAAGAACTCGTGTAGACGGTACCATCCACCCCGATGGCTGGAAAGCAATACACCTGACCGGTCATGGTGTAGTTCCACTTGACGATCACCGCGGGACCAGTGGGTCCATTGTACAGGCTTCGTCCGGTGTGCGCCGCATCACCACCGAACATGGGCCACGGTGACGAAGCAAGTTGACCTTGGACGCCAATTGATAGTGCGAAAAACAGTGCCAGCCATGGAATGAAGCGCTGCCGTGAGTCAGCGACAAAACGGATACACGAGGATCGCCAAGTGATGCATCCACTAGCGATGACGAGAAGCAGCTGAAAGGACAAATAGCCCACGGCAGCCCTCGTGTCCCAGTTCGCAAGATGGCTCATATTGGCAGAACCGAAGGTTACGGTGCCTAGAGCAAGGCACGAAAGCCATAAATATGAGCCAACAACATTGGGTTCGACTGAGTGAAGCGAATCAGGTAGCACCACACTCACCGTTGGGACTGCGAGCGCATGCACTTCTGGCGCCCATAAATGGAGCGATTCCTTCGAACGGGTCATAACCCGGGAACACGTTGAGGTGTTGCTTCCGGCTGTCATTCGGCTGACTGCAGTATTCGTCGTAGGCAAAGGGTTGGGTGATGCAGTGCACATACCGCGCAGAATTGTACTCCGTCAGTCCGACTCGATTTTCACCAAGTTGGCAATTGATAATGAGGATGCAGGACAGTAGACCGACAGCGACCAGTATCCTACAAGCAGCCACAGCCATTCTGGCGAAGAGCGGGCCCACAGAAGATAACAGTACCAAAAAGCGAAGTACGAGCGTTGTGCCCACCCAGAGGCGGAAACCAAATGATGACCATGCTGATTTTTCCAGTGTCGCAATCATCATCGTAACTCGAGTTCGACCGTCTGGTAGTGATACATTCTGCGGTAGAAAACGATGCCGCAAAGCGTTCAAGCATGGCAACCACTGCAGAAGTAGGTTTTTTCGGCCAGCCGGGACCGGCACATGGAAATATCGCTGGAAGCGATCAAATCAGCCCCAACTGTTCACACCCAGCCGACCAGCATTGGTTGAGGAGCTCGCAACACGTTCAAGTCGAGAGAACTCGTCACTGGTGGATGGTTTCTGAACACTGAAACGGAACGATGGCATGCCGAAGAGGCACAATATCGAACGACGTGGGTACGCCAATCCGAAAGCGTCCCAGGTCAAGCGCTTGCGGACAAAGTTGCTGAAGCACGCATGCCTGCCGAACGGCGAACCCGGAACGGAAAGCGGTGGGAGATGCGCTCGTCGATTGACGGACACACCGTTTTGCCGACGTTTCTTCCTCGCTCCTGCGTTTGGAAACGGAGTTTAACGCTTTTCGATGATGGGAGGCAACTAACCGCTGGCAGAATTGTTCCGAGAATCGCAGTCTTTGGAGAAGCAAGGATAACGGAGGTTGGCCAAGCCATGGAAGGGACACTGCGTCGTTGCACAACCTCTGCACAAGCAGGCTGTTGATCCATCGCTGATCTGAGTGCACCCAGCGTGTCCTCCCCGATTCAAGGAACATGATTCATATCTGCTCGCCGATTCGCACCTATCGTTCACGAGAGAGAAACACTCCAATCGTCAGGTCGAACACTCAGCGGTCATGTGTCCAGTGTTCTCGTGGGACATTCCGGCACGCCGAGATTGAGAACACCGATGAGTTGTCGAACAGCGGGACCTTTTTCCAACGATCAATGGAGAAGCGGGACATGCCTAGGAGAACGTAGCCGACTTGCGAGGTGACGACGACAGACTTTCGTGTGGGTACTTGGGAGCGAGCTCTAGAACGAGCTGTTCTCCCGGTTCGAGACAGGCACAAAGAGGCTCACGGAACAAGGAGTATCGAACCAGCTACGTCGTTAGGGCGAGAGCTGCACAACCTGGCATATAGTGCATCAACAACGTCGAAACGTCGAATGACACTCGCTTTCGTGGCTCCGACGAGTAGCATCACTAGACTACCTCGAAATCGAGGTTAATCAGCCAGTAATCAGACGTTTAAAAACCGGATGGTTTGCGTCGGATGCGGCGGCGCGGCTACGACCATCCGTGTCAGAGGTGCTTTCTATCCGAACCGAGATGCCTCGATGTAAATCGACGGGACCCTCACATGGCACTAGTTTGTGCGTTCGTGGCAGACGTTGTCATCCTCGTTGTGACGTCGAGGCGAACCTCATGATTCAAGCCCGAACGAAAACATGGATTGAACGCGAGCGAGTCCGAAGAGGACGACGGCCACAACAACAACGTTCAACCCGGACATCGAAACCATGACACTTTCCAAGCGGTGGTCCGTCCTGTTCCTGCTGCTTTTATTCATGGGCCAAAGCCTTCCCAGCGCTCAAGCCGGTCCAATAACAGTCGGCTTCTGCTACTCCGGTTGCAATGCCGCTTGGGTTTCGTGTATGAGCTGGTGGGGTCTCGTCGCCGGAACAACGGGTCCAGTTGGTTGGTGGGCATGGGCCTGGAGCGCCCCTGGAATGTGCTCCGCGGCGCAAGGTGCCTGTATGACAACCTGCGCTGCCAGCTTCGTTGTGACGCCGTAACTGCTGGGTTACGGTACTGGACCGTCATGAATCTCCAACCATTCGAGGAATTGCAAAGTGAAGTCGCGAGGTATGCAAAGAGCGCGATTCCCTTTTCGACGTTATGGTGTGTGGTGTGTTTACCGTTGCCGTTTAATACATACAGACCCACCGATTGCGAAATGCATCGGCCGGTTCCAATTCCCGTGTTGGTACTGTTGGTGGCCATCGCGGCCTGTTTCGGCCCAGTCACGGCAGTCCCGATCGTCTCAGCTCCCATTGAATACACGAGCATTGTGAATGGACAGCTGCAGCTACCCCACAGAATGAGTTTGGTTTACCCAAGCTGTACACACCCAGTACTTCGCACCGTGCTAGCAGCAGGGTCAACACGCTCCATTCAAGGTGTCCGTTATTGACAGGAGAGGAGATCTTTGTTTCGTATTGCCGTCCGTGCAAGAAGAAGAAGAAGAAGAACAGCGGTGACAAGTGACAAAGTGCAGGGATATCGATGTGAGCTTTCGGCCAACCTCGCAAACCCGATGAATGCGAGCCCCAAGCCTAAATACAGAAGCCCCTGGGCTACTGCGTCTCAAGAAGTATGTCGAGCTCCATGCCTCATCACTTGATGTCATCTTTCGACCGAGAAGAGAGCAAAAACGAGCCCAGAACAAAAAGTTAGCAGATATGTGTTTTCTTGGTACACACGAATCCCATGGGCCACCGTGTCTCATGAAAGATGTCGAGCTATGTCTGTGCCATTTCGTCCCGACAATACCATAGAGGAGTGGGGGGGAAATGGAACACTACCTGGCGACCCATTTTTCTCCCGCTTGTTTTTTGGAGCACAGGGTGACCCATGGAACCAGGGTAGACGATGGTGGACCCTTGTCGTCTCGTTGAGCTGTGTCTGTTCCATTTCTCCGGTTGGTCTCTAGGGCACCGAAGGTGGAACAGGAAAAGCATGTAGTGACCACAATGGTTGACTACGTCTGTTCCATTTCTCCGGCTGGTCTCTAGGGCATCGAAGTTGAAACATGAAGATGATAGGATTCAGTTCACGTCCACAGAATATACGCTAGTGATCACTACCAAGGAAAGACTCTTAAAGAAAACGCGTGGGTCCTAGAACCGCTTCTCTTCAACTTCACTTGGCGGTGTTCTTTTCTTCAAGAACGACGATACGAAACCAAAGTGTTCTGAGATCAGCTGTGGCCGTCGAATAGAGCAGCCTGATCTGGTTACTGTACAGGAATCCATCCGCGAAAGGCGATCCTGTGCTTGAAAGGTCACATCGACATCCCTGCTCTCGTCACATGCTGTTCTTCTTTTTCATTCATTTCTTGCACGGACGACGATACGACACAAAGATCTCCTCCCCTGCTTTGATCGGTTTCTTGGCTCGAATCCATCCGGTTTGCTTCGCTACATCGATCGCAAACTCGGCATTGTTGCCCTTGGTCAGCTTGTTTCGTTGGTCGATCTGAGCCGAGCAGTTGGCGTACCTGCCCAGCGAGGAGAGGCGGTAATCTTGGGCATCCACAAAGTATCGAGCATCGAGCTGGAGCACATACGTCTTGTCCGACGGTAGCTCTTCCGTTTCTGTATCGATCAGCCGACCTGCGTACGGCACGATTTTCTCACCTGGTTTCTTTCCGAGCTTGGTCTCTTTCCGACCGGCAAAGTTGTTCTTGGCAAAGAGCCCCAACCCAGCGCCGGGGATTGTGGAAGGCCGAACCTCGACGGTTTGACTCTGACGTTGCAGCCGCCGAACACGCTTGAACACCGATACTCTGGTCTCTTTAGTGTATGGAAATCCATTGAGCGCATAGGGGCCAAGGTTGGTCAATTGGTACGTCGAGATATTGGTTTTGATGATTGGCATTCGTTTGATCAGGAGGAACTTGTAGTCTAGTCTAATAAAGGAAGATACAAACAACGGTGTATTTTTTCAACAAATGAGGCGTAGACCTGACAAACACGAACAGCTCGTGCGATCACAGGGTTAGATACTGCATGACTGAGAAGTCCAGCCTAAAAGAGGTCATCTGCTCGCTCGGAAGCTCGCGTATTTGGTCACGATGAGCGTAGGTACAAGGCGGCAGATGGAACATAGTTGAGCGGTGGGCGGGGTTTGGTGGCCAGGCGCAACAACGTTGGCTCTTTGAGGCCATCGTACCGGTACCATCGACTTTCGCCGCCGGCACCAAAGTCTTGGTCCGCTGGAACCTCGGAAAACCAACCGGCATCAAAACGAACCCAAGCAATGAAATGGCGACCGTTGCAGAAGATAATGCCAGCTAAATCGTATACGGTTCCAGTTTTGGGATGAGGAAAGCGGATCTGCTGTGTAAGTGCTGAAAGAATCTCGCTGGCTTTGCCGTGAATCTCCGGAATGTCCACACATAGCATCATGTTGTCGACGTACGATAAGCTGGTCTGACTGGTTCGAACGCCACTCCCACAATTACAAAACGATTTGGACTGGGCCGCCAGAACCAGAGTCGAAAGCTGGGTCGCCATGTTTCCTGCCAGAGATGGATGGGCCATACTGAACCAATGGGTAGATACCGAGGTAGGGGCGCATCCCGGACGATCACAGCGCATGGTCGTTGTGGATTCCAACCGAAAGAAGGGGTGGATGCACAGGGAACAAAAAAGAACGGCTTTCAGGTGGCCAAACCAGTCGCTGCCTTGGACGCCACACGCCCGCGCCCAAGTCATCTTGGCCCGCAGAAAGTCGTTGGCGATCATCAGCCGGAACGACTCACCCAACGCGGTTAGCATCGGCGAAGATGAAGCAGCACTCGCGATGTCACTACGTCCAGCCAACAACAGATACAACATGGTCAGCGTAGAGTCCAGGGAACATGTGTTCTCGATGGATTCTCCACCGTAAGGTAGAGCGCGTAAAGGACGATCTCACGTAGGGTGGCAGCCACCACCTTTTGCTCGTCTCCTGCGGACGACACAGTAGCAGCGGGAGCGGCGACTGCATCACTTAGCTGATCCGTGTCCATGGGGCTTGGGCCGATCGGTTTAGAGTCAACGGTGGTAGTGCCTAGATGGGGAATCGGTTCGGGATTCGCTGAGCTGGCGCGATCGTTCGTTGGCGCAAGCTTCCGTTCCGATAATACAAGGTCGTCCGAAACGGCAGCGGCTACGGCAGCAGCACCAGCAAAAAGAGGCTTATTATCGGACCCGCATCCCAACCACCATTGTGGAGCTGATCGAAACACTCCGTCAGTCGCGATGGCAAACATGACGTCACGCTGAAAGTGTTCCCACCCGTATACA
>ENA-ORBV01015655-ORBV01015655.1-microbial-mat-metagenome-genome-assembly--contig:-NODE-15655-length-11121-cov-19.683086_pt1 | contig 11121 bp, 19 predicted proteins | sample MGYA00237777_ERZ505514 | MGnify/ENA primary metagenome ERZ505514 (study PRJEB26160, sample SAMN06269048) | microbial mat metagenome | isolation source: Oligotrophic lake microbial mat | place...
TGTGTATAAGAGACAGGGGCGGTACCCAACCCGCGGATATCAGGCAGCGTGAACCGTCGCTAGAACACGGTGCTGCCGACCGGACGGACCTGACGATCACGAGCCCCGGAAAGAGCGGGCTGAGAACCGACTCGACACGTCGAGGCGGTACTGCTCTGTCTACTTGACAGAAGACAGCCATATCAACGTTGCGCATGAGCCGCGGCGGCTTGGTGCCCATGTTGTTCATCATTCCGCCGCCGTCGGCTCCATGCGCTTGTTAGGCGGTTGCTCAATTGAGCTCGGGGTCTATGGCTCGAATGACCTGGCATCCGCGAACGGCCACCATCGGATCTGAATGCGACCCAAAATGTACTTCTTCGGAACAGGACCGAATGCGCGGCTATCCGAGCTGCTGTTCCTGTGGTCCCCAAGGACGAAAAAGAAGCCCTCTGGGATAACGACCGGGGCGCGTTCTTCGAACGATCGAAGATCGACCGCAACAAAGCTTTCGTCGGTGACGACACCGTTTCGAACTACCACACCCTCACGAAATGCCACGGTGTCTCCGGGTGCCGCAACGACTCGCTTGACCAACGATTGCTCAGGGTTGTTGGGGTGTAGCAGCATCACGACATCCCCTACTTCGGGATCGTGGAGCTGATACGCGAACTTGTTGACGACTAGCCGATCCTGATCATGGAGCGTCGGCTCCATGCTGCGCCCTTCGACGCGAGCCACTTGGAACCCAAAGGTCACGATGAGCGTGGCGTAGACCGCAGCCGACATGAGGGTGCGGCTCCAGAGAACCAACTCGTTACCGATCTTGCGTATGCGCGACGAGTGCGGGGCGCTCGCGCCTCCCTCCGTGGTCGTATCGGTGATGCGATCCATTGGTTCGCTCTCCATCAGCTCTCCTGCCTGGCTCCCAGTTCCGGTTTCGATCGATATCCGCCTAACGATCGCGAATGAGCCGCGGCACGCCAGCTTCAGCCTCGTGCCGTCGGCTCCATTCGCTGGTTAGACCGCGTGGTTTTCACGGCCTCGTGCAGCGTCTCCGGAGCGATGTCGGCGCCGTTCGGCCAGGCCACCGTTCCGCCATCGAGGAAGAACTGCTTGAAATACAAGAGATCCTTGAGGGGTTCGAAGACCGGCCCGCTGAGCCACGAGGCGAAGTCGACGACACCGTCCGTGTTGTCGTTGAACGTCAGACGGATTCGGTGGCCTTCTTCGTATTCGGCTCGCACGACGCGGGGAAGAATCTCCATGGCGACCTCGTTCACTCCAAGGGTGGAATCCGATCAAGCGGCTGGCCAGCCTTGATCTTAGACCAATTCGACTCGAGGGCCCCGCGGTTGAGCGACGCCCACTGCCGAATCAGTTCCAGCGCGTTCCTGGACGTGATATTCCCGACGGTCTGACTGCCCTCGAAATCGAACTTCCCCTCGCGAGCTTGGTGCTCCGCATGGAAGTGCTTTGGCTCATGCTCCCGGTAGTGCATCAGGACCACAATGCCGAAGAAGGTGGCAACAACAGGCATGAACGCCATTGTCTCGTCGTCGAGGCAATGATTGGCGGCGTTGGTACATCAAAATGCCTTGGCCTTCGTTCAGCGGTCTAACACCGGGCATCAGCCGCAGCGGCGCTCATCATGACACGCGCCGCTGTCGGCTGCATGCCGAGTTAGACGTCCTGTGGGCTATTCGACTTTAATCATTTCGAAATTGTCCAGGCCTCGATACAAAGAAAATGGCGGGTTGTCCTTCTGCAACTCGATCAGATACTTCACCGACTCATTCAGGAACGCTCTTGTATTTGCGTACCAGTCGTCATTCGGGACCCCGAGCAGCAGGCCTTCTTTGGGATGCAGCAGATCGCCGAGACGCCCCTGGATCATTGCGACCCGGGTCTTGTCGAGCGGCCTGTACTCAGCCCCTTTGAACCGCTCCCCAGTTTCTTTGTTCACAAACCACACCTCGTGAACATGCACCGCGTCTGGCGAGATTCGGTGAAGGTTGGCCACCTTCTTCACGGGATCGGGCTCTCGGAGCATCCGTTTCGATACTGCTTCTGTGAAGATCAATTCCCGTTGAGCCATCCGCTCAAGTGCGAAACGAACCTCGACTGCCGCGTAAAGGAGTTCCGAGAGTCGCCCGCGTCTGAGGATCTTGCGCGCGCGTTTCAGATGTTCCGCCGGGTCCGCTGTGAGGGTCGGCTGGTTGTTGAAGACGGCAGCATACGAGATCAGCAGGCCCAGGAACAGGAACCGAGGGATATGCACGACAAAGATCAGAATCAGGCCGATGATCGCCTTGAGCACATCCTTCATCCCGACTTCTCCGTGGCAGGTCTAACGTTTGAGTTCAGCGGCTGCCGAAGGCAGTCCGCTGCAACGAAGGGTTAGGCAGCTGTGTCTCGCGAAAGCACAAAGTCGTCTTGCATTTCAGAGCCAGCGCTGTACTGCCTCAGCTGTGTCAGTCGGCTTAGTGTTGAAGCACAGCTTGGCTTGAGGAGCATGCGTGTGCACGACGTTTAGCAACTTCTCAAACAATAGGAAGTTTCCTGCGATCGTTCGTACGCCCGCTCCGATGAGGATGCAATCGAACCGCTTCTGCTCCAGTTGGTCTCGAACAACTGCCTCAGCAGTTGCGCCAAAATCGGTCAAGCACATTTGCACGTCGTAGCCGCGGTCAATCAAGCTGTCTTCAGATGCTTTGAGGCCGGCCAATACCTTCGCCGCGTCCATGCCGGGGTAAGCCGCATAGTCGGGGTCAGAGAAATCGATGAGTGTTGGTTGCAAGCCAATCACCAAAACACTTTTCTTGTCTGTCATATCTTTCTCCAAGTAGTCTGTGCTTGACGGACAGCAAGCACGGTAAGATTGTGTAGGGGCAGCGGGTGTATAAGCATGGCATTTGTTCAGCTGCCTAACAATGTTTGGACAGACTGTATAATCCGGTTAAGGTAGGCTGTCCACTTCTGCCTAAATCGGCGGGTACGCACCGATTGCCCGCCCTAACCCATTGGAGCAGGGCAAGTTCTGCTCCAATGCCGCTTTCAGGTCGTCGGCTTATGCAGTCTGTATAAGACGGTTCACAGACCATCGATCGGACTCCTCACCCCGTGGCCGCCTTTGTTCAACACGTGCGTGTACATCATCAGAACAAAAGGGCTCGCGAGTCTTTTTACGATTGAACGACGCGGTCGGCCTAGATGTATCCTAAATTAAGCCGGCGTCTTTTCAATTCAGATGCGGCCATTCCCCCTACCGTGTTGGCAACGTGCTGGTTCATCCCTGAACTATTCAGGCAACCCTAAGGCGAACTTCACGGCTCGTTCGACCGCGGTCAGCTTCTCCGGTGACAAGACGGTGATTCGCTCACTCAATGTTTTCTTGGGAATGGTGGTGATGGTATCAAGGTTCGCCACACAGGGCTTCGGCAACCCCTCTGCGACTCCCAGCACGACCTCGGTTGGAATGTGACGCACACGAGTCGTGACCGGTGCAACCGTCACCAACTCTCGTACTGCATACGCTTCGTTGCGAGAAAGCAACACAACAGGACGCCGACCGGCCGACACAGGCAGGTCGGCCCACCAGACTTCTCCGCGCCGCATCACCAATCCTCCGTGACGAGCAATCGAACAGCCGAAGCCTCAGCCGCCTTGACCTCCTGCTTGCTTTCCGGCTTTTTCTGATAGCCGGCCTCATACTCCCGAATTAAGACAGCCTGCTCCTGCTGCCGAAGCCAATGGTGTAGGGCATCTTGCATCACGGCGCTGCGGCTCTTCCCGCTTTTCTTGCGGGCTCGCTCAACAGCTCGGTAGAGTTTGTCGGGCAAGCTGACCGCCACCTTCGTTGCTACTTTTGACATCGTTACGCCTCACCTATAGTGGTATGAATAGAGTATGCCATAGATTCATACCACAGGCAACGATGGTCAGCATAACAACACCCTGTTATCCGACATCCCACCAGTTTCTGACCGACTATTAGACTCTACTCAGCCGCACCGGCCCGTAGGTCTGGCGGGCCTGGCGAAGTTCATCGATATGGCTACGGGGAGTTACCTTCCCTTGCCGATCTGAACCCGCATCCACTGTGTCAATGCTTCCTTATTCAGTTCACCAGACGCAACTCGGCGAGTGGTCTCTTCAAGTTCTTGCGAAGCCATTGAGATGTCAACATCGTTGAGCCGAAGGAATGCCAGGCTGGACATCACTGCAGCGCGCTTGTTCCCATCGATGAAGGGATGGTTCTGGGCGATGTGGAAGAGATAGGCCGCAGCCATTGCGGCAAGATCTTCATGGAGGAATGCACCGCCAAACTGCTGACGAGGCATCGCAACGGCAGCATCAAGCAGGCCGTGATCTCTGACCCCGTGTGAGCCACCGTCTATAGCAATGGTGTCGGCATGGAGCAACAGGACATCGTCCAGGCTGAGGAAGGTGGTGTTTTCCACAAATCAATCCGCCAGCCTTTTCAGCATTGGCCCATAGCGTTTGCGGATTTCCTTGATGACCACCTTCATCCGTTTAGGACCGACGCCGACATTCGCAGGCGTGACGACGAGTGCGTTTCCATTCACCGTGACCTGAAGCGGTGTCTCTTCAGTAATACCCAGAGCTTCCATCATAGGCTTTTCAATGACCAGCGCCATGCTGTTTCCGTGCTTCTTGAGTGTCTTGATCATGACAGCCCTCCCGTACCAACAATGTTAGTACAGAATCTGTCGCCTGTCCAGCGGTCTTGCTCATACCTTCCCTAACCGCACTGGCCCGTAGGTTTGCCTGGCTTGCTGGAGTTCCTTGATATGCCGCCGGAGGGTTGGGCCGAATGTGGAGGCGAGGACTGCTTTTCTGTGGGGCGCGATGTGGTGCTCGATCTGCCCGATCGCTGCTGACAACTGCTTGAGCAGCCGCCGGCCTGAGCCTGTGAGCCACTTGAGGTGCCAGCCGGCGTACCCCAAATCCTGGATCGAGTAGCGGACGGATTCCACTTCTTCAAGACAGCGGAACCTGGCTCGTTGCAGATCGCGTTGGGTCAAGCCTGCGCGTTTCCATCGGGCTGATCCACCAAGTCCAGATGCCCACGTCGAGAGTCGTTCAAACAGCATCGCGCCCATCGTGAACGTGAACGTCGCGTGCAGAATCCCTCGTAGCGGACGCAGACTGCGGCGCCAGGGAGAATAGAAAATCTGCTGGTTACGATCCCCATGATACATGACATGTTTACGCAATAAGAGATTGAGATGGTGATGGCTATTTTCATGAATCAGATCGTCGATCAAATCGAGGTTGTCCCGGTCGAAGCAGTTAATAAATGATAGCCCTGGCCGGTGGCGGTAGCTGAAGCTGACGACGCCCTTAGCCTTGAGCGGGATGATCCGAGCCGTCAGGAGCGAGAGCACCTCCTGCCCTTCAGGCCAGGCATCTTGAATAGTCGTCCAGGCTCGCCCGATTCGAGACACGTGATCGGCTGAGGTGCTCGCCACAGTCCTGGGCTGTCGATCCTTCCCATACACGAGCGTCGGCCCGACTGTGATGATATCGCCGGATCGAACCCCCATGGCCATGACAGGCGGCTGATGTCTCCAACTCCATTCCAACTGCTTGCCTCTCATTGCACAGAGGGGCGTGACACTTCGTCCAATCTTCAGGGACAGCCTTTGTGGAGAAACGAGGATAGAGGCTTGACCGGATGATTGCGTAAGAGATCGCTTCACCAATGGCGGGGACTTGTAGACATCGCCATCCAACCCGATCGCCATGGTTCCGAACAGCTCTGCGCGCTCGATGTGATCGCCGAGCTGCACCTCGATGTCCCAGGATGGGATCTTGCGAGAGGCGCACCACCGGAGGGGAAGTCCCTTCACGAGGCAGAGCGATTCCTGTGTCAGCTCCTGCGTCAGCCGCTTGCAAAGTCCGTTCAGCCGCCGTTCGAGTCCCGATGCTTGCGAGACCCCGCGTGGAAACAGCTCGTCCAGATAACTGTTCTCGAAAAACTTCTCTTCACACTCGGCATACAACTGCGCCGCAAACTCACGAGGCTGCCGCTCCTCGCGAATCTGTTGCAGCAAGTCGATGAAATAGACGAGGTCGTTCAGCGCTTCGATCCAGCCGACGACTTTCCAGTGGGCAAAGGCATCTCGTCCGAGTGCTTGACCAAGGAACCGAACGTAGGCGACAGGCAAGGCCAGCGACCTCGCAACGTCGGCATATTGGTTCTCCAAGTCCAGACAGAGATCGCTCAACAGTCGCTTCATCGACAGGCGAAACTCTTCCTGAAGACGAGCCAACATCGGCACATCGAGTAACGGCATCGAGAACACAGGCTCCGAGATGATGGAAAGGATCAGACTGTACCGGAGGAATGGTCGCGCTGCAAGAAGAGCGAACAGGCGCAGTCTCATGACCTGCAGGTGAAATAGTCGACGAGGGTTAGCGGGTGAGCGTGCCGATTTTTCTTGGGGATCTGTGCGGGGATCTGTATATGGCTTTCTTCGGCAGGTAGCCAAGTTCATCGAGGCGCAGTTCTTTGACATGTTGCATCACGTGCTCGGTGAGATAGGCCTGCAGCGATGCTTCCACCGGCGACGGAGAGGCATGTGGCAGAGTATAGGGCAGTTCATCTTTCCAGAGCAGTTGGCCCTCGCGATTCATCAGGTAGAGATAGAGGCGACGCGTCCCATCTGCTTTCCGCCCCCAGTCGCTCGGGTGCGAGGGTAAACCGGCGGCAACGCGACTGACAAGAACCGTATCGACACCCAGCTTCCGCGTAACTTCTTTGGCGAGGGCGCGGCGATCTGCCTCGTCGGCTTTCGCCGAATCCGGATCGGCTGCGGCAATTCCGGCTTCGACAGTTGTCGGCACTTCGACCCGCAAATCGGTTTCTTGCTGGAACAGAGTGGCCAACCGCGAGCCCATATCCGAATCGCCTTCAACTGGAAGAACCGCCACGCTCGTGACCGTTGCGCGATGGGAAGCCTTGCCCGATTGTGGCTTCGGCGCCACCCATGATTGCTCAAAGGGCTCAAAGGAAATATCACTCCCCCGATTATCATGACTATCACCACCCTGTACGGCATCCACTGTCACGGCTGCCAACCAGGCTCCTGCAAGGCAACCTTGCAGCAAAAAAGACCCGCTCACAACCAGACTCAGGGCCAAGCCCCTTACGCAGTCATGCCGATTACCAGACCGGGCCTTCACCAGTTCGACGAGTATTGTTGCAGGGGTGCGTTTCATGACGAGTGATTAAAGCAAGAGGAATGCCTTGCAACCGAACCTCGCACATTGCCTCTAACCTGTCGAGGTATTTACTATTATTAACGACTACGGAAATGAACTCCGTCAGTCATCGTGTGCAGAGAACATATAAGACACAGTTCGAGGAGCAGGTTTGAACAGATACGGAGGGGGATGCAGGGATACCTATCGACTATCCTGCATCATGTATGACAGTTCGTCAAAAAATCGCCCGTAGGCATGTTCCTCGTAACACGTGTCTCGTCCTTTCTATGGACTACGGCAGAAATGCTCATGGAAATATGAGTGGGTAAGATCCCCACTCGTGAGTCAGCAAGCAGAAGGAGATCGATTCAGCTAAAACGGAATGCGGATGCCCATTTGAAACTCATTCGGGGAGATGATTTGCCCAAACTGACTTCGAAGCCCGAAGTCGCTCTGCGAGGGAGGCGTACCACCTAAGGAGCGGTTTAACTCTGCGCTGTAGCCTCCAGAAAATCCTGCCCCGATATACGGGAGCATTCTTCTCCCTCCGAATGCGTAGAGACCACTGATTGAAGGAACCTCTCGAACGTCTGCGGATGAGGCCGTAATGGGAGATTGGATTGAGACATTGTTCTCGACTGTGTTCAAAGAGCGTTGGCTATTCGTCTCCCCAAGGACGGCAGAATCGGCCATGACAGGATCCGTTGCGGCAATGCCCTGGATGGGGACAGCAAGAGCCGCAGTCAACAACACCGATACAAGCGCAAGATACTGTCTCATGCTTTACATCATACGTATGAAACCGCACAAGTCAACACCCTGACAGGACGGTGGATTAGAATGGGTACGCGTGCTCCACGCCCGACGGACTTGTCATGTGCCCTTCTCCTTCCAACCTCGTCTACTGGGTTATGCGGAGGCCGAAGGAGAGGCACACGGGGGAACCGAGAGAGAGATAATTTCGGAGAGGTGCTGATCGGTGTCCGGCCTGGGGCTATGCCCCAGGCTGGATCGAGCAATTTCTTACTGAATCGGATTGCGCTGAGGTGCCGTCAGTTGGTCCTTCCAGACTTTCCGCGGATTCTTGACCCATCCGTTGTACACGACTGGAATGGTCAGATACCCTGACCACCCATGCCGCGATTACCGACAATGGTGTCGTCGGTCGCCGTCGTTCCCACCGAGGTGAGTGAGATACGACCGACAATCACCGCATCAGACGGATTGCCGTCGTTATTTGGATCAGGATCCACGATGATCACACTGTTCGAAAACTTCCTCCATACATAGGCATAGTACCCGCCGCCCTCCTTGGCTCCGAACTGCAGACCATGGCAACCTGGATCGCAACCAAGCACTCTCAGCATCTGGTTTATTGTTCCCGAACCGGGCCGTGGATCGACCATGGTAATCGTCCCGGTCAGGGTATTGGCTGTCACCATCGCCCTTGCCGTCAGGACTGACCGGCGACTGGATCGGTAAGGCACCGACAAACGGAACACCGGTGACTGGATCCAACGAGACAGTTCCAGTGATTGGGTTGTAATCCTCCAGCACATTGATTGTGGCTACTGACACAGCATTCGGGGCCTGTGTATCGATCACTGTGATCGTGCTATCCAACAGACAAGGCTTACCGAGAATGCGCACGACAACCCCGTACAGAGAGCCATCGCTCCAAGCCACGCACGCATACGTCTTTTCTGCATCATTATTTTCTGCATCATGGCATCTCTTTTAGTTAGCCAACTGGCTGATCGCAAGAGTCGATACTTTTCATCGACGCTCAGTATCTGAAAAACCCGGAGTACAATAGATTAATTTAGGAAGAATTGCTTGTTACTTTGACTCCGGTTGACCAGTTGAGGCAGGGTTGACAGCACCTGGTCGTCATTGTGCCAATCGCCCAAGCCCGTATTTACACCGCGGCTTGGGCTGTACAGCCCTGTCGGGCGACTCGGCGTGGGCAAGATTGGAAGTCTCAGCGAGACCAACCGGAGTCAAAGCAATAAGCATATAGGAAGATTTTCAATTGAGAAATACAGGTATTCCACCCAAAAGGATACCTGGCTATCGGACGTCCTGAAAGAACGCGCGGGGTAGGATGGGCAGGCGGAATTCGACATGGAGGAGGATGAGACGGAATCCGGGGAACGCGAAGACGTTGTCGATCAGCTCGGCGCCGTTTGAGCCCCTGTCGTCACCGAGGTGCGCGCGGGATCGATTCCACAACCCATGAAATCGTCGACGGGCATGGTGCGCGGTCAAGCGTATGCGTTCGTTTTTCACACCCCGATTACGCGAAGGCCACTGGCCTTGGCCGCCGTGGCGAGGGCCGCGTCGTGCGTCGCCATCACAAGATCGGCGACGGTCTGCTCTCGCCACAACAACGCCGTGGCAAGATGAAGCGCATCCAAAGTACCGAGAGCGGTTGGGAGCGGCTGTGACGCGCGAGACAACACCGGCCCCGTCAGCTCGACGATCTCCATCGCTTCGATCAACCGATAGACGGCTTCACGCCGAGCGGCCACGTCGGCGTCATTGAACCCTTCAGCCAACCGCACACGGTCCAGCGTGCGCAGGCATTCCACCTCGACCAGCGAGGAGGCCACACCCCGTTGGATGGATGGCCATTCCTTCAGCGCATTGCGCTGGCCGAGAATCACGCGAAGCAGGACCGACGAATCGAGATAGGCGATCACCACTCGTCCTGTCGTTCCTCGTTCAGGAACGCGAGGATATCCTTGCGGAGGCGAAGCGGCGGAGGCAACGGCACGCGCTGGAGCTTCGGGGCAGAGGCGAGGGGAGCCCGAACGGTTAAGGATGGCCCCGTCTTTTCAATCGGCACGAGACGCGCGATGGGGTGGTCGCGATCCAAGATCGTCAGGGATCGCCCCGCGCGAACCTTGCGGAGATGCTCGCTCAACCGGCTCTTCAGGTCGGCGATCTTGACGGTATTCATAGTCACATACTAGTCACATGTGGTCATGAACGCAAGCGTCATGCGTTTCACTTCGAAGCGTTCATCCTCTTTCTACCGGACGTCCTGAAAGAACGCGCGGGGTAGAACCGGCAGGCGAAACTCCACGTGGAGTATGATGAGGAGCACGCGGAGAAAGCTGCGCCAGATGCCCATCTTCAGAAACTTGCGGGCGTCAGTCACGACGGAAGGAGAGAGGAGAAGGGGTTTCGTGATCTTGATCAGTTTTTCACAAAAGGCTACATCTTCGAGAATAGGCCGATTGGGAAACCCACCAAGCTGCTCGAAGAGTGCGCGACGAACGAACAAGGCTTGGTCTCCATAAATGATCCGGCTGCGGATGCAGCGGAAATTGTCCAGGAACGAGATCAATTTGAGCCGCCAATCATCGCCGGAAAACTGGTGCATGAACCCACCGGCCTGAATAGTCTGGTCTGCTTCCATCTCGTTGAGCCGCTGGACTGCGCCCGATGGCAAGACCGTATCGGCATGAAGGAACAGAAGCCACTCGCCCATGGCCTGCTTGGCTCCGGCGTTCATCTGAGAGGCACGACCCTTGGGAGCGGTCAATAGTAGGCGTGAGGGGTGAGGCGTACGGGGTAAGGGGTATTCTGAGAAGCTGAATTCAGCAAGCACCGCGCAAGTGCGATCTGTGCTGCCGCCATCGACGACGACCACTTCGTAGTCGCCCTGTTGGGTGAAGAGCGCGCGCAATGTATTCGGCAGCGCCCGCTCTTCGTTAAATGCCGGCATAATGACCGAGATCACGCCGGCACCTCGGTCAACCACGAGGGGAGAAACTTTCGCACATCCTGTGCCCAGGCTGTCGGGTCTTCGGCTATCGATTCGAACAGATCGCTCAATGTCAGGACCATCCGATCGGTGAGTGCGAGGTAGTCCTGCGCGCGGCGACGTAACGTCTCCGCATC
>ENA-ORBV01015660-ORBV01015660.1-microbial-mat-metagenome-genome-assembly--contig:-NODE-15660-length-11120-cov-5.008965_pt1 | contig 11120 bp, 9 predicted proteins | sample MGYA00237777_ERZ505514 | MGnify/ENA primary metagenome ERZ505514 (study PRJEB26160, sample SAMN06269048) | microbial mat metagenome | isolation source: Oligotrophic lake microbial mat | place...
CGAGATTCGCCTTAGTCTCGTGGGCTCGGAGATGTGTATAAGAGACAGGGGTATCAATTCTTTTTTGTCGGGGGGGTGGCGTTGTCCACCGCCTCCAACGCGGCGCTCATCGTGGGCACGACGCCGGCGATTCTCGCCGTGGTGTCGGCACTGCTCGGCCGCGAACGGATCAGTGGATTCCACTGGGCCGGGGCGCTCCTGGCCATCACCGGCATCGCCTTTGTGGTGGGCCCCAGTGTGTCTTTTGGCGGCACGACCTGGCGCGGCGATCTGATGGTCATGGGCTCGGTCGCCTGCTGGACCACCTTCACGCTCGGGTCTGCCTCGCTGATCTCCCGTCACTCCCCGCTCTACGTGACCGGCATGACGATGGTGTACGGGGGATTGCCGTATGTCGTGCTCGCCACGCCGCAGATTCTGAGGGTGGATTGGAGCCTGGTGAGCACGTGGACGATTGGCGCGATGATTCTCTCGTCGCTCCTGGCGCTCAACCTGGCGTACGTCATCTGGTACACGGGCGTGCAGCGGCTTGGTCCGGCCAGGACGTCCATCTACTCAAACGGGGTGCCGATCGTCGCGATGTTCGTGGCGGCGGTGTGGTTGGGCGAGTCTTTGACCTGGACGAAAATTATCGGAGCGTCTGCGGTGCTGGGCGGCGTCCTCCTGACCCGTCTTGGTCGGCGCCTGTTGTCGCAGAGCTGAGCTGCGGCTATCCTGAGAGAGATGTCCCACTACTACAGCCAGCACGCGACCGCCCTCCGGGCGGAGCTGGGCCGCGCGATCTCGCGCGAGCAGATGCGTGTGCTGCACACGAAGTCGCCCGTGCGGCACTTCCTGGTGGCGGGGCGGCAGTTTCTGATCCTCGGTCTGGCGACCTGGGGACTCATTCGTATCGACACCTGGTACCTGTGGCTACCCCTCGCGGTCGTGCAGGGGTTCACCGTGTTCAACTTCACGGTGCTGCTGCACGAGGTGTTGCATCACCTGGTCTTCCAGAAACCCCACAAAAAAATGGAGCGCGCGCTCGGATTCCTCTACGCCATCCCCAGCGGGATCGCGCCGAGTCAGTTCACCCGCTGGCATCTCGATCATCACGCCGAGCTCGGGTCGGACGTGGATGATCCGAAGCGGCATCACCTCTCTCCGAAGCGCAACGCCCGCTGGTACAAACTGCTGTACGCCACCCCCGCGTTGTTCCCGATCTACTTCCGCGCGGCGTTCAAGGAGACGTCCACGTATCCGGCCGAGCTGCAACGGACGATCGCCTGGGAGCGCAAAGTGTCGATGCTGTTCCACCTGAGTGTGCTTGGCGGCATCTGGTGGATGTTCGGGGGCGCGGCCGCATTCCGTGCGCATGCGTTCCCGGTGTTCTTTATCTTTCCGATTGCGTTCACGCTCAATCGGCTGGGGCAGCACTACGACATCGATCCGAACGATCCGGCCAAGTGGGGCACGTTGATGCGCAGCCACTGGTTCTGGAACTTCGTGTTCCTCACGTCAAATCTCCACCTCGAGCACCACTACTTCCCAGGGGTGCCGTTTTATCACCTGTCGGCACTGCAGCGCGCACTCGGACCGTTCTACGAGAGCAAGGGGATGCGCTGGCAAACCTATCGCGGCCTGATCTATGGCTGGATCGTCCAGAACAAGCGTCCCCATTCCGACTGGTCGCTGGTGTAGCGAGCGCTGCGGCTGGCACCGACGCATCGCAGTCGAGCTGTGGGATGGCCAATTTACGACGCATACGACTGAAGCATTTCCTCTGATTCCTCAGATGCGACGATCGAGACAGGCATCGGGACTGACTCTGCGTGTTTGAGGCGCAGCCTCTCACTCTTGATCAAGCGACGGAGGAGTGCAGAGACCGATTCTCGCGTCACTTCCGACTGTTCGTGAAGCAGCAGATAGTCACTCTCTGAAATCCACACGTGAATTTGCCGATGCTGATACATGTCCCCTCCACACGGGGACAAGGCAACGCTGATGCCACGCAGGCCATTCGCCGCCTCCCATCGTCGAGTCGCTTGGAGTGCGCTTTTTGTAGTTGGGTGAGATTGAGCGGTGGGTACGATTCGCCCGCGCGCAGCGCCACCCGCGGGAACTACCTACCCGCCCTCGGGACGATTCAAGCGAGTCGGCGAAGCCGTATTTGCGCGAGAGTCGCCGCGATGACGATGGCGCAGACTGTGATGAGGGAGAGGGCCATGAATCGGCCGTAGGCGGCGCGGCCCATGAGGTCAAACAGCGAAAACCCCATCAAGACGAGCGCGGTGCCGCTCGCCCAGCGCCAGGGCGTGCGCAGTTCGCGCCAGCGGTCGGCAATCAGCATCACGGCCGGTGTCGCAAGCACGAGCACATAGTCCCACCCTTGCGGCGAGATGAGCGGGATCAGCAGAAGGAGCAGCGAAAACTCCAGGTAGTCGGGCTCGTCGAGGCCGCGTCGCTGCATCCAGACGGCGGCGGCCACCGCCAGGAGCAGCAGGATCGTGGCCACGGCCAGGCCGGCTGCAAGCGGACCCGGCCCGATCCATTTGGCCCACATGGCCGCCAGCGAGATGTTGTCGGCGCCGATCAGATTCGGCGCGGTTGAGCTGGACACGATGTGCCACCACCCGGCCAACTGCTCAAGGTTGCCTGCCCACCCGTACAGCACCACGGGCAGCAGCAGACCAATCAGGATGGTGACGACGCCGATTACGCCGACGACGACGCCATGCGACATCACGAGCCACGGCAGGAGAATCAGCGCATACGGTTTGACGAAGATCGCGAGCCCCACACACACCGCGGCCAGCTTCGGCGAGTCGATCTGCAGCGCGCCGAGTCCGGCCATCAGCAGGACGGCGAGCAGCAGGTTGGACTGTCCGAGTGTCAGTTCGTGCGCGTAGAACTTTGCGAGCAGCACCAGCGCCACGATGATCAACGTCCGGATCGACCATCGTCGTGCCGGCAGGATGACGGCGGACCAGCGCAGGAGGATCACCAGAAACGCGCAGGAGAGCGCGAACCAGGTGACCCGCGCCGCGTCGTGGCCCAGCACCGCCATGGGGGCCATCGCGACGGCGAACGTCGGCAGGTACTTGAACGTGTAGTGCCCGTCGCTGACCTGATAGAGCGGCTGCGCCGCGACTGCGCGGCTGCCGGCCGTGCGGTAGACCTCGAAGTCCACCATCTCACGGCTGATCCGCAGGTTGAAGATCGTCAGCGCCAGGACGACCAGCCCCACGGGCAGGAGCAGCGGGCGAATCCTAGTCAGCACGGCGTGGGCGGATGTTGGCCGCGAGTACGCGCTTGCGCATGCGCAGGTTGTGCGGCGTCACTTCCACCAGTTCATCGTCATTGATGAACTCGATGGCCTGTTCGAGACTCAGGATGCGGGGCGGAATCAGGCGGATGGACTCGTCTGCGCCGGACGCGCGCATGTTCGACATCTTTTTTTCGCGGACGATGTTGACGTCGAGGTCGTTGTTGCGCGAATTTTCACCGACGATCATGCCTTCGTATACCACGGTGCCCGGCGAGACGAACATCTCGCCGCGGTCCTGCATGTTGGCGATGGCGTAGGCCGTCACCACACCGGCGCGGTCGGAGATGAGGGCGCCTGTCGGACGGGACGCGATGGGACCCGACCACGGCGCCCAGGCAGAGAAGATGTGGTTCATGATGCCTGTGCCGCGGGTTTCGGTCAGGAACTGCGAGCGGAACCCGATCAGGCCACGCGCCGGGATGTCGAACTCAAGACGGACACGACCCGAGCCGTGATTGACCATCTTGGTCATGGTGCCACGGCGCTGGCCGCACTGGGCGATGACCACGCCCTGGAATTCCTCCGCGACGTCGATGACGAGGTTTTCGACCGGTTCCATGCGGACCCCGTTGACCTCCTTGGTCACGATCTCCGGGCGCGAGACCTGGATTTCGAATCCTTCGCGACGCATCATCTCGATGAGAATCGACAGCTGCAGTTCGCCGCGGCCGAAGACCTTCATCATTTCCGGCGAATCGGTCGGTTCGACGCGGATGGACACGTTGCCGATGAGTTCGCGATCGAGCCGGTCCTTGACCTGGCGCGAGGTGACGTAGCTGCCGTCCTTGCCGGCCAGCGGTGAGGTGTTGACGCCGAAGATCATAGACACCGTCGGTTCGTCGATGGCGATGGTCTTGAGTGGTACCGGATTCTCGGCGTCGGCAATCGTCTCGCCGATCATGATGTCAGCGATACCGGCCAGGCCGATGATGTCGCCGGCGGCGGCGTCGGTCGCGTCCACATGTTTGAGCCCTTCAAACGTGAAGAGTTTGGTGACCACGGTCTTCTGGATGGTGCCGTCGATCTTGCAGACCGCGATGGGGTCGCCGACCTTGACGCGGCCGTGGAAAATGCGGGCGATGGCGATGCGGCCGAGGTACTCGCTGGCCTCAAGATTGGCGACCAGCGCCTGCAGCGGGCCGTCGGTGTTCCCGCGTGGGGCCGGCGTGTGCGCGATGATCGCGTCAAACAGCGGGCGCAGGTCTTCGCCGGGGACGGCGATGTCGGTCGTGGCCGTGCCGTCGCGCGCCACGGTGTAGAGCACGGGGAAGTCGAGCTGGTCTTCGGTGGCGTCCAGGTCGATGAACAGGTCGAAGACCTCGTTGAGCACTTCCTGCACCCGCGCGTCGGGCCGGTCGATCTTGTTGATGACGACGATCGGCGGCTGGCGGCGCTCCAGCGCCTTGCGCAGCACAAAGCGGGTCTGTGGCAGCGGACCTTCCGAGGCGTCCACCAGCAGCATGACGCCGTCGACCATCGACAACGTGCGTTCCACCTCGCCGCCAAAGTCGGCGTGGCCCGGGGTGTCCACGATGTTGATGAGATGGTCGTGGTAGTGCACGGCCGTGTTCTTGGCCAGAATCGTGATGCCGCGCTCGCGTTCCAGGTCGTTGGAGTCCATGACCCGCTCGGCCACCCGCTCATTCGACCGGAAGATGCCGCTCTGCCGGAGCAGGGCATCGACCAGCGTGGTCTTGCCGTGGTCGACGTGGGCAATGATGGCGATATTGCGCCGAAGGGGGTTTGCGATCAACTGCGCGGTCTGGAACGCTGAGGCCATCTCACGATGATACATTCTTGCGCGATGCGCGTCTTGCTCACCTGTGTATCGGTCTGCATCTTTCTGGGGACCGGTGAGGCCCTGGCTCAGACGGGGGCCACCGGGCCCATTGCCGACCTGAATGCACGGGCAAAAGAGCTCCACGAGAGCGACCCGGCCGGGTCGCTGGCCGTGGCCCAGCAAGCCCTGGCCCTGGCTAGGGAGGCCAAAGACGTCCCGGGAGAGGCGGAGGCCCTCAATTACGTCGCCTACGCCTACCGGCAGCAAAGCCTGCTCGACCCGGCCCGGAAGACCGCCCTGGACTCCGTCCGGCTCTTTGTCCAGGTCGGGGACCCGTATGGCGAGTCCCAGGGGTACAACACGCTGGGCCTGATTGAGGCCGATGACGGCAAGTTTCCGGACGCGCTGGAGTATCACCTCAAGGCGCTCGCCATTCGCCAACGGACGGATGACAAGGAAGGCCTGTCCTATTCCTTCAACAATCTGGGCAATGCGTACCGCAACATGGGCCAGTACGATCAGGCCCTCGAGTATCACCAGCAGGGCCTGGTCCTGAAGGTCGAGTTGGGCAACCGGTCCAGCGAAGCCTATTCCCACCACAACATCGGGCTGGTGTACTTCGTCATGCGGGACTACCCGAAGGCCTTGGAGGCCTATCGGCGGGGGCTGGCGATTCGCGAAGAGCTCCAGGACACGCGCGCCATTGCGGTGTCGCTCAATGGCATCGGATCGGTCGAAGCGCTGACCAACCCGGCGGCGGCGCTGCGCACCTATGAGCGGGCCCTCGCCCTGCGCCGCGAGGTAGGGGACCAACGCGGCGAGATGGCCACCGACATCAACATTGGTGACCTGTATCGCCGGAGGGGTGACATGACGCGCGCCACGGAGGCCCTGAATCGCGCGCTGACCCTGAGCACCCAAATCGACGCGCCGCTCATGCGGTCCACCGCCTTGAAGGGGCTCGCCGAGGTGGAAGCCGCGCGCGGCGACTACCGTGCGGCGTACGAACATCAGATCCAGCACCAGGCCGCGCGTGATGAGATGTTCAGCCTGGAGAACGCTGCGCGCCTGCAGCGTCTGCGGGTCGCCCACGAGGCCGAGCGCCAGGAGGCGGCGATCACGTCGCTGCAGGAACGCGGCAAGGCGCAGGAGGCGGAGTTGGCGCGTGTCCGCACCATGCGTACCGCGCTCGGTGTCATCGCCGTGCTGGTCGCCCTCAGTCTTGCGCTCCTTTACGCGCGGTTTCGTCTCAAACAGCAGTCCGAAGCGCGGTTGCGCGCACAGGCCGAGCAGCTCCAGGCCGCCATGGATCGGGAGCACACCCTCAAGGGCCTGCTGCCGATCTGTGCGTCGTGCAAAAACATCCGCGATGACAACGGCTACTGGACGCAGGTCGAGCGCTACGTCTCGGAACACAGCGCCGCCGAGTTCACTCACAGCATCTGTCCGACGTGTTTTGAGGGGTTGTATCCCGAACACACCCAGACTCCCGACGCGCCCTCCGCGCATTGACCAGCCAGGACCGCCCGCATGTGTGAGAGCCCTGTTCCCGAGCCCCGACGTTCGTTCCTGACGCGACTGGTGGTGGCCGGCGCGGCCCTCATCGGGGCGGGCGTTGCCGGATTGGCGGGCGCCGTCGTGACCCCGCGCACGCGCGCCACGGCCAAACGCTGGCGTCCCGCCGCGTCGATGTTCGACCTGCCGCCCAACGCGCCTTTTGTGGCGACGCTGACCGAACGCCACGCCGACGGCTGGCACCAGACGCGGAAGGAGTCCGTGGTCTTCATCGACAAGGTCGGTGACGGGTACCGCGCGTTGTCAGCGACGTGCACGCACCTGGGCTGCCGCGTGGCCTGGGATGGGGCGGAGTCCCGTTACAAGTGCCCGTGCCACGGCGGCATCTTTGATCGCACCGGCGCGGTTGTCTCCGGTCCACCGCCACGGGGACTCGACACCATTGCCGTGCGACTCAACCCGGAGACCGCCGACCTTGAGGTGGAGATCTGATGCGCGGGATGGCCGGAATATTCGATTGGCTCGATCACCGCACGGGCTTTCGCACCCTCCGACACCATTTGCTCGATGAGAAGTTGCCGGCCGGCACGGGGTGGTGGTTCACCTTCGGTAGTCTGCTGCTGTTCGGACTGACCATCCAGATCATCACCGGCACGCTCCTCGCGATGTTTTATGCGCCAACGCCCGACCACGCGTGGGACAGCGTGCGATACATCACCACCGAGGTCAGAGGGGGACAACTCCTCCGCGGCCTGCATCACTGGGGCGCCAGCCTTGTGGTCGTCACCGCGGTGCTGCATCTGATTCGTGTGGTGTTCTTCGGCAGTTACCGCGCTCCTCGCGAACTCAACTGGGTCGTCGGCCTCGTCCTCCTGCACGTCATCCTTGCGTTTGGATTGACCGGCTACCTGCTGCCCTGGGACCAACGCGCCTACTGGGCCACCGTCGTCACCATCAACATCTCGAAGCTCATGCCGGTGGTGGGCGAGACGGTGGCGAACCTGCTGCGCGGTGGTCCCGATATCGGTGCGATGACGCTCACACGCTGGTACGCCGTGCACGTACTCGTGTTGCCGCCGGTGTTGTTCGGCCTCATCGGCCTGCACCTCTATCTGATGCGTCGGCACGGCATCTCGGGGCCCATCACGCCACAGACGGGGGAATCGCGATCGTTCTTTCCGTATCAGGCCGGACGTGATCTGACGGTCGCGCTGGTGGTGGGCATCGCGCTGGCGGCCCTGGCCTGGCAGGGGGCTCCCGCACTTGAGCCGCCCGCCGATCCGACATCGAGTGATTACATTCCGCGCCCCGAGTGGTATTTCCTCGGGCTCTTTGAGTTGCTCAAATATTTTCCGGGCAAACTCGAGATCGTCGGCGCCATCATCCTGCCCGGGGTGGTCATGACGTTGCTCGCGCTGTTGCCGTGGCTGGACCGCGCACGCACACGAGGCCTGCGCGATCGCCGGTGGCTGCTGATGACGTTTGCCGCGGGTCTCGTGGCCATCACGACACTGACCGTGCTCGGTGCGATGGATAAACCCGTGTCCTCGGGCGACGGATGGAACGTGCGCGAACAGGCGGGCGCGGTGTTGCTGCAGACCGGATCCTGCGCGACCTGCCATGATCCCGATGGCGTGGCGGGGCCGGTGGATCCCGTGCGCGTCTCTCGTCCGCGCAGCTGGGTGGCGTCCCATCTGGTCGATCCCGAGATGATCGCGCCGGGACTGCGACCCGCACCGGTGGCCGATCAAAATGCGCAGCACGATCGGGACGCGCTGCTTGCGGCGCTCGCCCGAGGTCGATCAGGCAGCCCACTGCCGGAGGTGAATGACGATGGCCGGATGGCGGTGGTGTTTAACCGCCATTGCCTGCGCTGTCATGTGATGGGGCCCATCGGCGGAACCGAGGGGCCCTCGCTCATCGGGGTCGGCGCGAAGATCAACGAGGCAGGACTGATTCGCCAAATCACCGCGCCTCTCGACGTCAAGCCCACTGGCGAAATGCCCGCGTTTGGCGACAAGTTGTCGTCTGACGACATCGCCGCGCTGGCGCGGTGGCTGCTTCGCAAATAAGGATGAGGAGATGAGGAGATGACGGCGACCACCAAGAACCTGTCGAACCTGCTTGAGCAGCAGGCGCGTCTCACGCCGTCGCGTGAGGCCGTCGTGCAGGGCGGCCTGCGGCTGACCTATGCGCAGCTCAACGCCATGGCCAATCAGGTCGCCGGTGGGTTGCGGGGGCTCGGACTCTCGGCAGGTGACCACATTGCGCTGTCCTGTCCGAACCTGCCGTATTTTCCGATCGCGTATTACGGCATTCTCAAAATGGGCGGTGTGGTGGTGCCGCTCAACGTCTTGTTGAAGCCGCGCGAGATTGCCTATCACCTCGCCGACTCACAGGCGAAGGCGCTGCTGGTGTTTGAAGGCACCGCCGAACTGCCGATGGCGCAGATGGCGCGCGCCGCCTGTGATGAGACGCCGGGCTGCGCGCACCTGATCGTCATGACCGCGAACCCGGCAGGACCCAGTCCCGTCGAGCGGGCGATGACACTCGGGCAGATCATGCACACCCAGGCCCCGGTGTTCGCCAGCCACGCGCCCGCGCCGACCGACACCGCCGTCATTCTCTACACCTCGGGCACAACCGGCCAGCCGAAGGGCGCCGAGCTCACACACTTCAACATGGTGACCAACGCCATCGTGTCGCGCGACATGATGGCGCCCACGCTCGACAGCCCGCTGGCGGGCACCAGCCGGCAGTTGATCACCTTGCCGCTGTTTCATTCCACCGGACAAACCGCGCAGATGAACGCGGCGATCTCCGGCGGTCAGACCATCATCCTGCTCCCGCGTTTTGATGCAGCGACTGTCCTGCAGACGATGGTTGATGAACGGATTACGTGCTGGATTGGCGTGCCCACCATGTATTGGGCGTTGCTGCAGCACGCCCGTCAGTCTGGCCTCGATGTGTCGACTGTGGCCGCGTCGCTGCGTATCTGCTGCTCGGGCGGCGCGCCGATGCCCGTGGCCGTCATGGAGGACTTCGGCAGGACGTTCGGCGTGCGCATCCTGGAAGGGTATGGCCTGTCGGAAACATCGCCGGTCGCGTGTTTTAATCAGGTGTTCCTGCCCTCGAAGCCCGGCACCGTCGGGCTGCCCGTCTTCGGGTGCGAAGTGCGTGTGGTGGACGATCAGGATCAGCCATTGCCGTCGGGTGAGCGCGGTGAAATTGTGATTCGTGGTCACAACGTCATGAAGGGCTACTTCAACCGACCAGCCGAGACAGCCGAGGCCCTCAAGGGCGGGTGGTTCCACACCGGCGACATCGGGACGATCGATGCGGACGGGTACGTCGCGATCGTGGATCGCAAGAAAGACATGGTCTTGCGAGGCGGGATGAATGTGTATCCGCGCGAGATCGAGGAAGTACTGATGACACACCCGGCCGTCTCGCTGGTCGCCGTCATCGGTGTGCCCGATGAACGACTCGGTGAAGAAGTGAAGGCGTATGTGGTGCTCAAACCCGGCGCGACCCTCACGCCGGAGGCGCTGATCGAGTGGAGCAAGGAGCAGCTCGCCGCCTACAAATATCCGCGCCTCGTGGAAATCCGCGAGTCGCTGCCCGTCGGGCCGACCGGCAAGGTGTTCAAGCGGGCGCTGCGAACATCTGACAACTGAAATCTGGAGCGGTAATCTGAATCGGGGAATCGACATGCGACCCAAGCTCTTCATCGCCGGCCTCTTGGCCCTCCTCCTCGTCACCATCGTCGCGCTGCCCGCGCGGCAGGCGGCGCCGTCTGCGGAGTTACGCGCGCTGGCGCGGGCGGCGCTGACGCCACTTGACGGCGAGCAACGGCTCGCGGGACTGCGCGACAGCGTCGAGGTGATTCGTGATCGATGGGGCATTCCGCACATCTACGCGCAGAACACGGACGACCTCTTTTTTGCGCAGGGGTACGTCATGGCGCAGGACCGGCTGTGGCAGATGGAGTTGTGGCGGCGCGACAAAGAGGGCCGCATGGCCGAGATCCTCGGGCCGCAGGCAGTGGCGCGTGATCGGCAGGCGCGGCTGCTGCGGTATCGCGGTCCCATGGACGATCGAGAATGGACGAGTTATCACCCAGAGGGCAAACGGATCTTCGACGCGTATGCCGCAGGTGTGAACGCCTTTATCACCATCCACAAGAACACCCTGCCGCTTGAATTCACGCTGACCGGCATCACGCCTGAGCCGTGGACGGCGGAGACCGTCGTGCTGCGCACCGCGACGTTTGGTGATGCCAACACGGAACTGACGCTGGCCCGTGCGGTGGTCCGTCTTGGTCGCGAGGCCGCCAATCGTCAGCGCAACCCCGACCCGTGGGACGACCTCGCGTTGCCCGAAGGACTCGACCTCTCGATCATCGACGAGGTGCGAAACCCGAAGGTCGCGGCGCCCAGCACGCTCGCCGCCGACGTCTCGCCGGCCCTCGATCGCGCGGTGATGGCCGCGCTCGCGCCGGATGCGGCGAATCGGCCG
>ENA-ORBV01015661-ORBV01015661.1-microbial-mat-metagenome-genome-assembly--contig:-NODE-15661-length-11120-cov-3.468442_pt1 | contig 11120 bp, 9 predicted proteins | sample MGYA00237777_ERZ505514 | MGnify/ENA primary metagenome ERZ505514 (study PRJEB26160, sample SAMN06269048) | microbial mat metagenome | isolation source: Oligotrophic lake microbial mat | place...
CGTTTGGCGGCACAGGCGATTTTACGCCGCTGTCGTAACATGCAAACGCCCCATCCGATTGGATGGGGCGTTTTCGATTCTAAGCGGCAGATTGAGCGCGCTGGTTATTTGATACGCTTGATCTTGAACACGATCTCGCCCGCAGGCGTCTTGACCGTGACTTTTTCGCCCTTCTTGCGTCCCAACAGCGCCGCGCCAATCGGGCTGACGTGCGAAATCTTGCCCATCTCTGGGTTCGCTTCCGCCGCGCCGACAATCATATACGTTTCCTCATCGGAGCCGCCATCTTCGACGATCACGACTTCCGAACCAAGATTGACCAGACCATTCGACGCGGAATTGGCGATGATTTGCGCTTTATTCAGCACATTTTCGAGGTATTTGATCCGTCCCTCGATGAATGCTTGTTGTTCTTTCGCGTCGTGATAATCGGCGTTTTCTTTCAAATCACCCTGCGAAACTGCCTCGCTGAGTTTGCGCGCCAAATCGGGGCGACGCACATTGAGCAGGTTTTCCAGTTCGCGCTTCAGCTCTTCCGCGCCTTCCGCCGTCAGATACACGTTTTCGGACATGGTGTCTTTCTCTCGTCCATGCGGCAATAAGGTGCCGTAATCATTCAATTGATTATTCATACAATGAGACGATGAGTATAGCACTCAGCGCCTCAAAATCCAATCATCAGCCAACGCCGCTCATGGATTGAGTGCCACGTTTAGCCACGTCGTCCGGTTCTGATAGACATAGATCGTCTGCCGAAAGCGAATGCGCCCGTTGTCGCTGACCGTCACAGTGTAATAGCCAGCGGGCAGATCGCCCATTGTGTAATTCTCTCCGAAAACGCTGTCGGCATTGACCGATGTATCGGCGTAGCTGAACGCATAGCGCGTCGTATCGGGCGCTTCGATCATCAGCGTCACATCGTAGAGCAAATTGCCCGCCGCGTCGGTCACGCGCCCCGCTAATGTGCCATAGCCGAAATACGGACGAATCCATAAGTCGGGGTTGCGCGTCGCATCAAAGCTGTACGGATCACCAATGCGCACTTCTAAATGCAGATGGGGGCCCAATGCGACGCCCGTCGCGCCAACGTTGCCAAGCGCCTCGCCCACGCTGACCGCTTGCCCTGCCCCAACGACGATGCGATCCATATGTCCGTACAGCGTGAACACGGGCTGTCCGTCCGGCGTCGGGAAATTGTGCTGAACAACGACCAAGTTTCCGTAGTAATTGTTGATGGGTCCGAAGCGCGTGCTGAGATCGTCGCCCGCATAAATCACTGTGCCATCTGCCGTCGCCAGCACGCGCGTCCCGCGCGGGTTGACGATATCGATGCCATGATGGACTTGGTAGCGTCCGCCCGCCGTGCCGCCATAGGGATAGGTGCGCGCCGCCCAGTTCGTCACATCGTCGGATGCAGGGCGGCTTAACCAATAGTGATCGGCAATCTGCGTAGACGGATCGGCTGGCGGTGGTGTCCATGTCGGCGCGAGCGGATCGACGTTGGCAAGGCTCGTCGGATTGGTGACACTCGCGGCACCCCCGCCGTATGCCGTAGCGGGTGGCGTCACGGTGATAATCGTGCCGGGCGGGATGGCAGTCGCCGAGGGCGCGGACGTGCGCGGCGGCTGCGTGGGCAGCGTCGGCACGAAGGTCGGGGTAATGGTGGGCAGCAGCGACGAAGTGGGCGCAAAGGTTGGGGACGGCGACGGCGTATAGGTGTTGGTCGCAAACGCTTGCGCGATGCGTGTGCCGCCATCCTGCATGGGGAGCGTCGGATCGAAGATGGCGCGCGTCGGCATGTCCACCACCGCGCGCGATGCCGCGAACGGGATTTGGGTCTGTGCGGGCGCCACAGGCGCAGCGCACGCGATCAGACAAGCAGTGAGAAGAGAAATCAGCATCAGAAGTTTCAACCTATCCATCAATCGAATGGGATGGGGCGATAATCGCCCGTAATATCGCCCAAGCGCGCCTCCAAAACGAGATCGCGCGCTGTATTGGGCAAGTGCAGCGCCACAAGCGCCGCATCGATCAACGCTGCTTGCGGGGCAAAGCCAACCAGTTCCGTCCGCTCAACACGTGCGCCGTGCTGGCGTGCTTCAGACTCGACGGCAGACAGCACGACATCGAGTCCGGTTTGGCGGAAGTCGGTCAAGTTCATCGAAACTTGTGCTTGACCCCCGACCAACAGTCCGAGCGCCTTGATGCAGGTCAGCCCGCCACTCGATGCGCGCACTGCACGCGCGATGGCTTGCGCAACGGCGACATCGGCGGTATCCAAGTACACATTGAACGCGATCAGCGGCAGACGCGCGCCCACCGCCGACGCCCCTGCCCGCCCCAAGCGTGCGGGTCCAAAATCAGGCGCGCGCGTCGGATCGGACTGAATCGCTGTCTTCAGCGCTTCGTAGCCCCCGCGCCGCACATCTGCGAGATCGACGCGCTCTGGGCGCGTCGCTGCCGCTTCGTACAAATACACCGGGATATCGAGTGCATCACCCATCCGTGCGCCAAGCCGCCGCGCCAGTGTGGCGCAATCCGCCAACGATGCGCCGCGCAAGGGGATGAATGGGATCACGTCCGCCGCGCCGATACGCGGATGCACGCCGCGATGCGCCTCCAAATCGATCCGTTCCGCCGCCGCCGCCGCGCCGCGAAAAGCACCCTCCACCACACTGTCCGGGCTGCCAACAAACGTGACAACCGTCCGATGATGATCCACATCGCTGCTCACGCCCAATATGGATACGGACGCCGACGCAATCGAGCGGACTATTGCGTCGATCACCTCGACATTGCGTCCCTCGCTGAAATTGGGAACACATTCAATCAATGACAGTTCGTTCACGGTTGGGATTGATCATCGTCCACAAAGGCGGGCGGCGTGGTCGGCGGGCGCACATTGGGCGGCGGCACGAGCGGCTGATCACTCAGCGTCTTGAGCGTTTCCTCGTCGATCTCGCGTCCGTTCCAGCGCGCGTAAATGCTCGGATTGGCAGCGCGATCCACCGCGTAACGCCAACGGCGCGCGCCGCTCTCGCGTAAGATCGATTTGCAATTGTCACAGCGCACGGTCGAGCGTGGGCGCGGAATGCCGATGAAGCGATCAACGCGCGTATCGACGATCAAATGTCCGCTTTTACAGACCGGACATTCTTCGATCACGAAACCCGCTGCATAGCGGTCAACGGCAGTCAATCCACGCCAATACAGCCCAATATACAGCAGCACCAACGTCAACAACCCGACGCCCACAATCGCTTCGGGCGGCACGCGCGCGGGCGGCGCATCGGACGGCACGATCTCGCTTGGAATCGCTGTGGGAATAATCGTCGGTGGCGCGGCAACAGGCGGGATCGGCGTTGCGGTCAATGTCGGCGTATGGGATGGTGTATCGCTCGGTTCAACCGTGTACGTCGCGGATGCTGTGTGCGTCGGCGTATGGGATGGTGTATCGCTCGGTTCAGGTGTCCACGTTGCGGATGCCGTGTGCGTTGGCGTATGGGACGGTGTATCGCTCGGTTCAACCGTGTGCGTCGCGGATGCCGTGCGCGTCGGCGTATGGGATGGTGTATCGCTCGGTTCAACCGTGTGCGTCGCGGATGCCGTGCGCGTCGGCGTGTTGGTCGCTGTATGGGTCAAGGTCAGCGTCTGCGATGGTGTAATGCTCGGCGTGGCGCTCGGTTCAGGCGTAATCGTCGCTGTACTTGACGCCATAGGCGTTGGGGTATTCGTCGGCGTGTCAGTTAGCGTTAATGTCGCGCGCGCCGTCGAACGCACATTGCCGCTTTCAACATCTGTAGCCGTCGAGCGGGATATTGGTGTTTGCGTCGGCGTGCGCGTCGGCGTCCATGTGAACGTTGGCGTGCGCGTCGGCGTCCATGTAAACGTTGGCGTGCGCGTCGGCGTCCATGTGAACGTTGGCGTATCCGTCGGCGTCCATGTGAACGTTGCACTTGGAGTCTGCGTTGGCGTGTCCGTCGGTGTCAACGTAAATGTTGCACTTGGAGTCTGCGTTGGCGTGTCCGTCGGTGTCAACGTAAATGTTGCACTTGGAGTCTGCGTTGGGGTCGTCGTTGGGGTGAATGAGGGTGTCGTGGTTGGCGTTGCGGTGTTCGTCGGCGTGGATGTCCGCGACGGGGTAAAAGTGCGCGATGGGGTCGGCGTGCGCGTCGGCGTATTCGATGCTGTAAATGTTGCCGATGGGGTGAGCGCTGCTTCTACCAAGACAGGGAGCGGCTCCAAATCGACCGTCCAATTCACCAACACGCGCGATACCCATGCAAAGCCGTCGCCAAATCGAATCAAAATCCAGTCGGTATTATCATCGCGTCCAACGGGTTCGACCGTCTCGCCATCGCGCAGCCCGCCGATGATTTCATAGCGAAATCCAGGACCCGACCGCACGCGCGCGCCATCTGCGCCCGCTTCGATCCAATTTCCAGTCGGCGTCTCCGTAGCGAAAAACGGTGTCAGTTCCCGCTCGCGCGTCGGCGTGAGGCTGCTCGCATCCAGCACGGGCAGCGCGTCGATATCGACCACCCACACCGCCAGATCGCGCCGTACCCACGCGAAACCGCGATAATACGCGATCAGCACCCATTGACCATCGGCACTCTGGTTGAGTGGGCGAACGACATTCCCCGCAACCAAGCTTCCAACCGACGGATAAAATTCGCCGGGACCGCCGCGTACATTGATGTTGCGCGGCAAGATATAACTCCCGCGCGGAGTCGCGGTTGCAAACGGTGGCGTGCTTGGATCAAGTGTTGTCGTCACCGTTGGAGCGATTGTTGGCGTTGGCGTCGTCTGTGCGGATACGAACGCCGCCGAACCCGCAACAGCGGTCAGCACGACGATCAACCCCACGACAAACCCGAAACGACGTTTCAATCTCTCATCCTCTCAACGCGGGAAAATGTTAACACGTCGCGCCCAATCTAGCCAATCGTGAACGTCGCGGCGGGCTGGAGCGACACATCGTCAGCGTACACCTGCACCGACCAATTGCCTACATCGAACGCCACATCACCCGGCTCGATGTAGAACCACAGACAAAAATCATCGTCGTCCGCCTCGACCGTCCATGCCGACGCTTGATAAACAACGACCCCATCGCGCAGCCAATCGGCGCGCATCTGTGTTCCCGCGCGGATATTAAATGCGCGCGCCGTCGCGTAAATCCGCGTCGTGCTGGTCGAAAAACTGAACGCAGCCGGGCTGGCACAGCCATCGGCATCGATGACGACCGCCGCCGTCGCCAGATCGACGAACTGGGTCTCACCCGTCGCAGAGGCAGCCCCACCATCGCTCATTTGCGACCCGCCGGGCGCGCCCGGCGTGGTGATGGGCGCGTTCATGCCCGGCGTGACCAACCCGCCCTGTTCGATCACCTGCTGCGTCGATGGGACGGCGACGCGCAGCGTTTGTACCAGTTGAGCGTTGACGCTTTCGCGCGCAGCGACATACGTTTCCGCCGCTTGCGCCGTTCCAGCAACATCCGTCGTTTGAAGTTGTACGGCTTGCGCGATGGCAGTTGATTCGCGCACATACTGATCGCGGTTGATCAATTCGGCAGTTGGCGTCTGATCGCCGCCCAACAGGGGCGCACATGCGCTGATCAGCAGTGCTGCCATGCCGACAAACCAGACCGAAGTTCGTTTCATTGCTTGTCCAACATAACATTTCATCTATCCATCCGCGTCGGACGATACCAGAATCGTAGGAAACGCGCTAGTCTAGATTGAGGTCGCGCTCCAATACGCTCCCTTATCCAGGGACATGATTGATTTGCTCGACGATGATCCTTTGCGAGCGCGCCCGAATCGCCTATCATTAAAGGCGTTCAAACACATGCGAGACCATCGCAGCGAGTGAGTGATGACAGAACTACTAATGGAAGCCGAACGCACCATCCCCCGCGCAGTCGCGGGTGTGCGATTCCATAAAGTCGGCAAGGTATACCATTTCGATTACAGTGACTTCCCCGATCTCCAAGTTCGTGATTGGGTGATTGTCGAGACGGTGCGTGGACGACAGATGGGCGAAGTGACAAATTTCGCTGCGCCCCAGTCGGCAGAGCGCGAATATAAGACGATTCAGCGGCGCGCGACCCCGCGCGATCTGGTCTTGAAGCAGTTTTGGGAGTCTAAAGAGGCGGAGGCGCTCGAATTGTGCCGCCGCAAATCCAAAGAGATGCAGGTGAGCGGCGTCAAATTTATCGCCGCGCTGTACAGCTTTGACGGTGGGCTGTTGACGTTCCTCTATACAGCCGAGGACAAAGCCAGTTCGGTCAGCCGCCTGTGGCAAGAACTCAATCGCCAGTTCCCGGCACAATTGGAACTGCGCCAGATCGGGCCGCGCGATGTCGCCAAACTGCTCGGCGGCTTTGGCGCGTGCGGCGAAATGCGTTGTTGTTCAACCTTCCTCACCGATTTCAGCCCCGTTTCGATCAAGATGGCGAAGATGCAAGGCATTTCGCTCAATCCATCCGAAATTACGGGCATGTGCGGACGACTACGCTGCTGTCTGGTGTATGAATACGAACAGTACGTTGCGGCGCGCGCGCAACTGCCGAAACGGAACAAGCGCGTCGGCACGGCGCACGGCGAAGGCAAAGTCATCGACGTGCTGCCGCTGCAAGATGCGGTCTTGGTTGTCGTCGGAGACACGTTTTACACGATCAAGCGCGAAGAATTGATCCCGCTCGATGAACTCGAAGCATTGGCGAAGAAATCGAGCGAACCCTGTACCAAACATGGCGACGGACCCTGCGAATGTGGTGCGAAGCCGGGCAAAGCCGCCGCCGAAGCCGATGGGGACTCCCCCGACGCCATCAGGGATGAGACGATCAACCTGTCAGGCGTGCAACCCGGCTTGAGAATTGAACGACCTATCGCGGATAGTCCGCGCGGGGAACGGCGCCGCGACGACCATCCTGCACAGGAACCACGCGGTGATGCGCGCCCATCCAGCGAACGCCGTGACAAGCCGCGCGGCGCCGCCCGTCCGTCCGGCGAACGCCGTGACAACCGCGATCAGCGCCCCGCGCGCGGCGAGAAGCCTACAGCCGATGTGCCAGTGAACGCTGCCGAAGGTGAACGTCAACAGGCGCACACCACCGAGCGCCCACCGCGCAATGAACGCGGGCAAAAAGGCGGCGCACAACCAGAACGCAAACGCCGCGAGGATACACGCAATCCAAGTGAACAGCGCGCCGCCGGCGGACGAAACGAACCAAGCGCACGCAGCGACGCACCAAGCGACGCACCTGCGCGCGGTGGCACACCGAACGCCAATCCGAACAAGAAATCGCGGCGCGGCGGTAAGAACAAGCCCCGACGCGATGCCCGCCCGAATCAGAGTGCTACACCGAACGAAGCCGCATCCCAAGACACACTAGGACGCGAACAAACACCAAGATCGGAGACGAATGATGGATCAACCGATGGCGGGTAAGCGGGTTTTGGGCGTATTCGCTCATCCCGATGATCCCGAATTCTTTTGCGGGGCGACCTTCGCGCGCTGGGCGGCAGAGGGCGCAGAGGTCACGTTTTTGCTGGCGACCAGCGGCGACAAGGGCAGCGGCGACCCCGACATGACGAGCGAACGCCTCGCGCTGATCCGCGAGGACGAAGAACGCTGCGCGGCGGCGAAACTGGGCGTCAAAGCGGTGATTTTCTTGCGCTATCCCGATGGTGAACTCACGCCGTCGCTGGCGTTGCGCCGCGATATCGTGCGCGTGATCCGCATGACCACGCCCGATATTGTCGTCACGCTCGATCCGACCGTATTCTGGTGGGGAGATCGTGGCGTGAATCACCCCGATCATCGCGCCGTGGGCGAGGCGACTCTCGATGCGGTCTATCCGACCGCGCGGGATCGCCTCAACTTCTTGGAGCAGGAACGCGACGAGGGGTTAGCGCCGCACAAGACCAAGTATCTGTATATCTCTGGCACGCAGTCGCCCAACGTCAAAGTTGATGTGACCGATTACGTCGAGACGAAAATCACGGCGCTGTACGAACACAAAACCCAGATCGCGGACATGGAGAAGATGGCGGAGCGCCTGCGCGGCAATCGTGACCCCGAAGCGCCGCCCGATGTCGTTCGCTACGTCGATTCCTTCCGCATCATCACATTTGATCGTTAAGGTGAACCATGACCATCGATTTTAAGACCCAAGCTCAAGCAATGCGCGATGAACTGATCGCGCGGCGACGCGATTTGCATCAGCATCCCGAAATCGCGTTCGAGGAAGTCCGCACGGCGGGCATCGTCGCCCGCGAACTCACCCAACTGGGACTCGAAGTACAAACGGGCGTCGGCAAGACGGGTGTCGTCGCGATCCTCGAAGGCGCGCACGACGGGCCCACTGTGCTGCTGCGCGCTGATATGGATGCGCTGCCGATCCTCGAAGAAAACCAGACGGATTATGCTTCACAGACGCCCGGCAAGATGCACGCTTGCGGACACGACGGACACACAACCATCGCGCTTGGGGTAGCAAAACTGCTAACACCCCTGCGCGATCAGATCGCGGGGCGCGTCAAATTTGTATTCCAGCCCGCGGAAGAAGTCGGCAAGGGCGCGTTAGCGATGGTCGCGGACGGCGCGATGCTGACGCCGCGCCCCGATGTCTCCGTTGGGCTGCATCTGTGGAACAGCCTCCCATTCGGGATGGTCGGCGTCGCGGATGGACCCGTCATGTCGGGCGCATCGATCTTCGCGCTGCGCGTCACGGGCAAAGGCGGACATGCCGCGTCGCCGCAGCATAACGTCGATCCGGTGGTGTGCGCGGCACAAATCGTCCTCGCGTTCCAGACGATCATCACCCGCAACCTCGATCCGCTCGACAATGCTGTGATTTCGGTCACGACGCTGCGCGCGGGCGAGGCGTACAACGTCATCCCCCAGTTTGTGGATATGCGCGGGACATTCCGCTACTTCAAGCTAGAAGTGCGCGATCTGATCGTGCAACGCATGACCGCGATTGCCGAGAGCATCGCCGCGGCGATGGGCTGCACGGCAGAATTAAACGTTGAACACCTGACCAAGCCCGTGATCAACCATCCTGAAGTCAGCGCGCGCTTGCGCCAAACGTTCGCGCCGCTGGTGGGCGAAAAGGCGCTCGATCCCACTGTGCGGACGATGGGTTCGGAAGATGTGAGCGAGTTCATGGATGACGTGCCGGGCATGTATTTTATGCTGGGCGCGAAGGACGAAACCGCCGACGCCTATTATGGACACCATCACCCACGTTTCTCGTTCGATGAAAATGCGCTGCCGCTGGGTGTCGAGTTGTTGTCGGCGGCGGTCGCAGCGTATGTCTTAACGGATGGCTGATGCCCGCGCAAACCATATTCAAATGGCGCGATGGACGCGGTTGGCTCACGCTGGCGACGGGACAGGGCGCGGCGCAAGAGATCGATGATATCCGCGCGCGCGCCTTACAACGCACGTCCGCCGATGGTGGCGTCGCCATCGTGTTTTTGGGCGACGACCCCGACGCGGGCGAACGCCTGTTGGACGATCTCGAAGATTTGGGCGCGCCCACGGGTTATGTGGTCGATGTGATTGCGGAAGACGACGCCACCATCCGCGAACGCCTGACCGACGCCAGTGTGATCGTGATCTTCGGCGCGCCCGATCCGGCACAGGCACGTTCATCGCTCAAGGGCGCTGCCATCGATGGGATCGGCGCGGCACATGCTAACGGCGCAGTGGTATTGATCGAAGGACTCGCCGCCATGACGTTCGGCGCACGACTGGTCGAAGCCGATGGATCGATCAGCGACGGCTTCAGTTGGGTCGAGCGCGCCTTGATCGCGCCAAACGTGACCGACATTGGGCTGTATGCGCGCCCGATCTTGACCGCGCAGCCCGATACGGTTGGCATCGGCATCGGCGCGGGCGCGGCGTTGGCGTTGGGACCCGATGGACAAATTGAAATTTGGGGCGCGCAGCGGGTCGCGGTGGCATTGGGTACGGCATATCAGACAGGGGAATGAATTTGCCCGCAACAATTTTGGTGGGGCTGCAATGGGGTGATGAAGGCAAGGGGCGCGTTGCTGATTGGTTGGCAGCGGAGTCACAGATCGTCGCGCGCTACGCGGGCGGCGACAACGCCGGACACACGGTCTATGTCGGCACGCGCGTCTATAAGCTGCACCTGATCCCGTCGGGGATTTTGCAGCCGGGCGTGATCTGCATTCTCGGCAATGGCATGGTGATCAATCCGGTGAATCTCGTGCGCGAAATCGATGAACTGACGACGGCGGGTGTCGATATCACGCCGAAACGCCTGTGGATCAGCAGTAAAGCGCACATCATCACCCCGGCGCACATCGCACTCGATAAAGCGTCCGAGAAAGCGCGCGGCAAAGACGCAATTGGCACGACCTTGCGCGGCATCGGGCCCGCCTATCTCGATAAGACCGGACGGCAAGGCATCCGTGCGGGTGCCATGCTCGACCCCGAAGCGTTTGGCGATAGCTTGATGGAGCAAGTCGAGCGCGCCAACGTTCAAGTGCTTGCAGCCGGACTCGACCCGCACGCCGCCGCAGCGGAATATGTCGAGGCGGCGCGGCGCTTACGCGATTATATCCGCGATACGGTCGTGTCCATCAACGCGCTGTTGGACGCCGGACAGCGCGCCCTGTGCGAGGGTGCGCAAGGGACAATGTTGGATATCGATCACGGCGATTATCCGTTCGTGACCAGTTCCAGTTCGACCGTCGGCGGTGCGCTGATCGGGCTTGGCATCGGTGCGAAACACGTGGATCGGGTCGTCGGCGTGGCGAAGGCGTTCAGCACGCGCGTGGGCGCGGGACCCTTCCCGACGGAACTAAACGACGAAATCGGAGATCGACTGCGCGGCACGGGCGAAAACTTCTGGGACGAATATGGCACGACCACCGGACGCCCGCGCCGTTGCGGGTGGTTGGATATGGTCGTCCTACGTTACTCGTGCGCGGTGAACGGATTTACCGAGTTGGTCGTGACCAAGCTGGACATCCTGAGCGGGTTTGAGACCGTGAAAATCGCCACGGGTTACAAGCTGGATGGCCAGGACATCGTATGTCCTGGCCATCCAGCTTGTAACCCGTGGCGATTTTCAC
>ENA-ORBV01015662-ORBV01015662.1-microbial-mat-metagenome-genome-assembly--contig:-NODE-15662-length-11120-cov-3.372634_pt1 | contig 11120 bp, 14 predicted proteins | sample MGYA00237777_ERZ505514 | MGnify/ENA primary metagenome ERZ505514 (study PRJEB26160, sample SAMN06269048) | microbial mat metagenome | isolation source: Oligotrophic lake microbial mat | place...
TTCAAGCAGAAGACGGCATACGAGATTCGCCTTAGTCTCGTGGGCTCGGAGATGTGTATAAGAGACAGGCTTGGGGGATGGTGGGATGCCCGCTGCCGCTGCATCGGATGAACTCGCGCCGGCTGGCACGGGCACCGCCAGTGACAGTGCTGATCCACCGACACTGCCTCCGTTCAAGTTCCGAGTGCTCAACACTACCTTCTACACCTCGAAGAGCCCGAATTTCTTCGCACGTTACTTACCGCAAACGTCAGAAGTGTTCTCGCGCCAACCGTACGCCATCGTGCCTTTCGTCCTGTCGATGTTCGTGTTGGTCGAAGCGCTGTCTGCCAACGGGCTCCTCAAGCGAGTGGCTGAAATCCTGGGCGATGCCTGCAGCTCCGAGGGCTCGGCCATATTTTTGATTGCATTCCTTTCGGTGGCCATCAGTAACATCATCAACAATCAGCCCATGACTATTTTGCTAGTGCGTGTGCTGCAGTCGCCCGAATTTGTGTCGCGCACCACTGCCCGAGTGCAACGCGCTGCGTTGTTCCAGGTGGCGCTGAGCAGCAACTTTGGTAACAACCTCACTCTGATCGGAGCGTTAGCAGGGATCATGTGGTCCGCCATTCTGAAGCAAAAGGGAATCACTGTCAGCTACACCCAGTTCTTGGGCTATGGTATACGCGTGGTGCCTGCGTGCGTTGCCGTGTCTAGTCTCATCTTTTACCAACAGACGTTCTGGGAGTGAAGCGACTCTCGCCTTGTTGCTTGCATGTTGCATAAGCGACCCGGCTATCGTATCTGGTAACTGACTTCACCGTATGTTGTGTCTATCTTCCAATCCACTGCTATATGTTTTAGTCATCAGTATTCATGCATGTATCGCGAATGTCTGCCATTAGTAAAGTACACCGTAAAGGCAGAGTTTATCAATCGCTCCAACGCATCAGAATGTCATCTCGTGGCACGCTTCGGGCGCACGCTTCCGTCATGTGCGGTGTGTTGCAGCACTAGATCGGCTTGCTGGGCTCCACGCTTGCGACCACTCAAACTGGAGCCTGGCTGATTTGCCACCGACGCTTCTGCTGGAGCCGCAGCGCCACCACGGGAGGAGCTGTCTTGTGCATGCTTCACGTCATCGATTGTGTCCTCATCCATGGGTGTCGCCTCTAACGCGCTCGTGACCGCTTGGTGCAACAGTCCGGAGTCAACGGCGGGATGTGCTGAAGCCGCAGAAGGCAATGGCGTAACGAATGTGAACCACTGCATACGGTGCGGATAGTGATCTGTGGAGCGATACAGGTAGTACACCGCCAGGTGCGTGCGTACAATGATGGTCTGCGCGCGGGTGCCCCATTCGGGCAGCAGCCCAACTCCCTTGCCGTTCTTGTGAGGCAAGAATACGCGATGGAAGCCGCGCGTGACGGCGGGAGGATCATCAGCGTAAGACAAGTCCGGGAGATCACCGTCTGCGAAACTGGTGGAGAAGCTCATCGCACGACTCAGCACACGCCTCAACACCTCCACTCGCTGCGCGTCCGCACTGGCTGCGACGTACATGAAAAAATAGAGCAATTCAGTCACAACGGCAAACGTACACATTGACGATGATTGCAGATGCAATACATGCTGTTCTGCTTAATACACAACAAGAAGTTCCACACGAACCTGCGGTGGCGGCATGCCGCAACTGTCGTGATGTGACATCCACAGGCACATGGGTCAATGCCAGCTGCAAGCGCCGCCGCAAGTATCGTACTTTAGGCCAGGATTCGTCATCGAACTGACCGTTAGATACACAGTGCACGCCAGCAGGAACACGGCGATAGTAGGCTGACGCGTTGTTATATGCGGACGCGGGCACATCTGGAAACAGAAGCTGCTGGGGACGATTGGAGATGAAGAGCAGCTCTGGCTGAGCCTCAAAGAGATTGCCATGAAGCAGGTTGAACCCGTCGAACTCGCGGCCGAAATCACTCTTGCTTGATTTATCAACCCCATGACTGAACTTGGCATGAGTCTCAGCGGCAGTCAGCTGCAGCAGCTCCCGAATGAGGATGCCGCGAGACACTTTCTTTTCTTCGGGAGGAGGCAAGAAGCTACGGTTCACGTGGTTTGTGATAGCGGCAAATGCACCCGTCCCTTTATGGACACCCATCCATGTGCCACCCGCCTTCAGGTCGCGCCCACACAGCACTGGCTCAGACGCTGACGGTGGTGCAGTGGGTCGGTCCAGCTCTTCGTCGCTATGTTCACAGGTAAGGACAAACAGCTTGTGAGCGGTCACTGCAAGCACCCCAACGACAATGAGCTTCAGGACACCTAGTGTGCTGAACCTACCGATTGTGCACGCATATAAAGGGAATGTCTGGATGAGCTCCAATCGCGAGAGCTAAGATACACATGACGATCTGGGTCCCGCTGCATACATGCGTATCATGGATCCGTCTATTAAATCCGACGGCGGAACCCACATTTAGCGTACCCGTTGCCTCATTTAAGCCTTTTCTAGCAAAGGCACCGCAATCGCATCGTTGACAGCGGCGTGTAGGTTTCTGCCGTCCGAAGCGCGAGCGCCATGGGCGGTGACGGTCATCATCATGGCCCAGGGCACAGGTTTCCCTATCCCAAGTACGATTTTGTCGTTTTTCGTTGCCGTGTTCTCGCTTTCAACGCCCTGTACTGTCTACAATCAGATGGGTCCACGCGCCTTTCGGGGGCTATTTTGCCCATGAACGCATGGGCGCGCTTCAGCCGCTGAAGCTAGTGCCTTTTCTTCGGTTCTCCGGTGCTTTCGTTGTAAAATGGATTGTACCATTTGGCTTGGTGTTGGGCGTACTCAGCTATCGCGCTGACTCCGTAAGCGATTGTTGCTCGTTTGATCTCTTGGCACTTTTCAGGATGTGAATTGCATCGAACCCTCTCACGTACGCTCCGTGGCTGTTGTAAACCCTTGCAGCGCTTCTACTATCCACCGGGCTCGACTAAACACCGCGAGGCTCTTGAAGCGCAAAGCAGTAATCCTCAATGAGCGGTGCCGGTGTGCCGCATGCTATTTGTATCTGCAACCAGCCCATGCGCAAGGTCGTTGTTGGCAGCGCTGACTCCATCGCACAGTTCAGTTTTTGCAAGTATCATTCCTGATGTGATTAGGAAATGATCGCATTGATGTATTGGCACTGCAACGCAATTTGACAAGCAGTCTGGCATCGTAGAGATGGAACTCCTAGTTGTAGAAATCGAATTCAGTGTCCGCCTTCTTGATGTTGTTCTTGTATGCCTTCTCAAAGTCCTTGTTCAGGATGACGTACCGATTGTTGCGAACCGCATGCAATCCGGCCTCTTGGCAGATGGCAGTGATCTCAGCTGCGCTGAGTTTCTCTGGGCGCTGAACGTAATCTTCCAAATCAATCTCATCACTCAAGTTCATAGAAGAAGTAACCACCTGGAAAATAAGACGCTTTTGCCGACGATCAGGAAGCGGGAACTCAATCTTGCGATCCAAACGGCCAGGACGAAGTAGCGCGGGGTCGAGAGTGTCCGCACGATTGGTTGCCATGATAACTTTCACATTGACACTCTGATCAAAACCGTCCATTTGATTCAGCAGCTCAAGCAGAATACGCTGCACTTCACGATCAGCACCGGTTTGCGCATCAAAACGCTTCGTGGCAATAGCGTCCACTTCATCCATAAATATGATGGCAGGCGCGTTCTCGCGGGCCAAACGGAATACGTCACGCACCATACGAGGGCCTTCACCCAGGTACTTCTGCACGAACTCAGACCCGACCACTGAAATGAAGTTGGCCGTCGTATGGTGAGCCACAGCTTTGGCCATCATCGTTTTGCCGGTACCAGGAGGTCCGTATAGCAGCACACCGCGAGGGGGATCGATGCCAATTTGTGCGTACAGCTCGTGATGAGTCAACGGTAGCTCCACAGCCTCTTTGATCTCTTGCTTCTGGATATCCAGGCCACCGATATCGTTGTAGGTGTCCGTTGGACGGGACTGCATCAGATGGATAGACGAATCTGACTCTGGCGGCAAAATGTCAACGACGGCATTGGAATGGCGATGCAGAGCCACAGACGTGTTGGGCTTCAGTAACTCGCGGTTCAGAGTGGAGAGGATGCGGACATAGTAGATCTGCCCGGTGGTGGACGAAATGATACCAGTGGACTGGTCAATCATCTCGAGGAACTGCCCGATCGTCACCGGAACAGCTTGAATTCGCTTGATCTCCTCTTTCGCGCGAAGCAGCTCTCGCTTCAAGTTCTTTTGCTCATCTTTGATGTACTCTTCCTGGATGTTGACGAATTCCAGCTTGCGTTCCAGCTGTTTCAGTCGAGCGAACAAATCTGAACTGGTGTCGTCATTGACGACGGCACTGCCGTCGACTTCCATCGATGCAACCCCATCGCTGGACGGCTTTTTCTTTTCAATTCCAATCTCTGCAAGTGCCGCTGATGCCATTTTGACGCGCGTATGGTGGCGCCGTTGCACCAATTCAACTCGGGTCACACACTGAGAAACGAAGAAGTCAACCAATTCCCGCATACCGGCATTTGGGATTCACCTCGCCAACTCCGACGATAGAGGAATTGCTTCTCTACCTCCATCATTTTACAGACAGCAGCGGCGCATGGTTCCAGAACTTGAAAGACCAAGCTACACTGCACGTGCGAAGCAACGAAAATGCTGGCAGTACTGTACATTGTGCGTCGTTCATTCGGAACATCATCCGTTATCCAATTGCTGTTCTCTCGCACAAGCGCTGCGCGTATGTCACGTCATCCATTCAGCTGGGTTGAGACGAATATTTGCATTGTCATCAAATTCTGCGCTTGTGAACAGGAACGAAATGGCTGATGGCATCAAATCTGAGACTCAAGTCAAGGCGGAGCCTTCTGAGGCATCGTCTCCTGAAGCTCATGTCCACGGGAGGGACAAAAGTGCTGTGCTGAAACCAGGCGATGAAGATGCCAGACAATTCACAGCTGAGTACGCCAAGAGCAATCGCAGTACGTGTCAGTATTCGAAGTGTCCCCGCGATGGCTATATCGAGAAGGGTGAAGTACGATTGGGAAAGCTGGTGACCAATCCTTTCGTAGATGATCCGGACGCGTTGATGGTACGGTTCAGGTCTGCTCTAGCGCTGCGCCAATATTGTTGGACATTGAGGACAGGTGTTTTCTCTCGTTTACACAGGCAAGGTGGTATCATGTGCCTTGTTTGTTTGAAAGCTTTAATCGAGGCACGCAAGGCCGAAAGACGATTCAAAGCAAAGGTGACATCCAGGGCTTCGAAGTGTTAGACGAGGAAGATCGTCACATGATTGAGCAAGAGATGATCGGCCACCGGACCACAGCAGAAGCGTTCGTAAACGCGAAGGCGGACGATACAGAGTATCTAGAGTACATAGGAGGTTTGTGCGATTCTATGTACGTCTTCGCATGGTCTACTCATTCGCATTCATTCTCAACAGAGCGAGACGGGGAGATGGAAGAGAAGTTCTGGGAGATTACACGAGCAGGAGCCAGTACTCGTGTTCGCTATGGTCCCATCGGCGCTGAAGGTTTTGTGTTGGTGAAAGATCACAGTGACGAACCTTCCGCGGCCAAATTCATGGCTGACAAGGTTCGTGAGAAGCTGGAGAAAGTCGGTTACCACAGGTCCGTGCGTTCTCGTGGATTTCGCACCGTATGCCAGACTCTTACTTGCCTGCTCCCAGGTTGGATTCTGACGACGCTCGTCACCAACACGATCAAGCCATCAGAGATTATAAGAGGTCCCGCACCGCTGTTAAGGCTGAAAATGCTCTGAAACAAGAAAGCACCGGCAGTAGTGGGACAGCGTCTTCCGATACTGAGCCGGAGGGTTCCGAAGAAAAGCAAGGAGGAGAAAAGGATGATGCCGAGCAGTCGCAGGTGTCCGGTTTTCTCGTAGACTACGCGAAATCAGGTCGCTCTCTTGCGCTACGGTTTGCACAATTTTGGCGCTTTATCACATAGGTCACCGCATTGACTGGTTGTGCTTCTTGTTGAGCAGATCGAAGCATGTGCAGGTATTCCCGGTGCAAGGACATGATTGACAAAGGCGAGCTGCGAATTGCCAAGCTCGTGCACAATGTAGCTCTGGTCGGTGGTCACGATATGTCACGCTGGTATGCATTGGCTCGTATGTGCATATAGGCCGTGCTTCGCTCGTGAATGCACTGTGTCAACGTCAGGTACCACGTAAACTGTTTCTTCACATCTTTTCAAAAGGGTCCTGTGTCAAGCGAAAGCCGACTTCTCCGCGACGTATCGCAGTTACAAGGCTTTGAGCAGTTGCGCAAGTCAGATCAAGAGAGGCTGAGGCGCAAAGTTGCCGCGGAACTTTCGACTCAACAGACCTTGAGCCAGCCGGAACAGCCGCTTCGTCGCTTTGCCTACGATCGAGTCAGTGCCACGTCTGTGTGATAATTTTCTGTGCGAGACGGGCTCATGGTCCTGATGATTGATTGCTTTACAGGAAGGCGAGCAGAAGATCTGGGAGATTGGCGTATGTGACAATGCACCCAATGCGGTTTTGGCCTCTTCTGATGACTTCATTTCCGCGTGCGTGCTAGGCCGAAGGGAAACGAACCATCACGAAGTGGGGCTCTCCCGAGGGCCGCATGTTTCAGCAACTGAAGGTGTTCGACAGCGCCGCAGAAGCTAAACAGTACTTGCGCGACAAGGTGACGGAGAAGTTGCGCAAAGGCTACGTGGAGCTGGGCTTGGTCGAAGCTCAGCCATCCGACTCGCCGTCTGCGCGAACTGGTACATCCTCGGGCTGTGTACAGTCTTGTTCATGCGCTGAACGCCTGGATTCATGTTGGATCGTGCACATTTCAGGTGATGATGCTGACACTTCGAAAACGCGAAAGCGGACGGGTGTTCGGAAGCGTGATTCAAGCACTGTTTCGTCAAGTACCAAAGCCAAGCGACAGAAGCCATCGAGTCGGTCTTCCGGTCGGGCTAAGCGCAAGGTTGGCATAGAGGGCGAGTCTGTCACACGGTCTTCCACTCGACGCAAGATGAAACGACAGTAATTACGTTCACATGTCGTTTACTCATCCATTTTGTGCTTCTGTCCTTGCAAAGCTGACACATAATCTTGTACGCTAGTATAAATGTGATGCTGGTGAAGCAACGTTCGCACTTCAAGTCCTGTGCGTTTGGTCAGCTGAATTTGCGCTTGTACAACATGCGCCTTTCGCATCTGTGGGTGACCATTCGCACCTATCATTGAACACCACTGTCTTCACCTCCCAATTGAGATCATACCTTACAAAACAGGCACAGCGCTGTGACTGAGGCTGTAGAGTGGGCGCACAAAGCGGCCGATGATAGCTGATGGAACTGAAAGTGGGACAACTGGCAAAGTTAGTGATTCGTGAATTTGTCGCAACCAACGTTTACGTACCATCAGATCCATATCAGCCACAATAGCACTGCGTGACGAATACTTGCGTTCATTCCATTTCCGCACGATCTGCAGAATGCAGCAGGTGAGTTGAGTAGCTGTAGCTGAGCTCAACGATGGTATACCGATCGAAACGAGGACTGCAAGGGCAAAATCCACGGCTCACTTTCGATCGGTCGAAGAAGTCGAATCTGCACCAGCGTTGTGAGCCATGTCACAGACCGGAACACAAACCGCTCCACCCACCAGATTTTCGTGGACGTCGCTCAGCGTTTGTCGCACCCATAGCGTATCTGTGTCTACATTCTGACCTTGCTGTTGTGCATCCTTTCCTGTAGTATCTCGTCCCATCAATATGTCACACTCCTGCATAAATGGTCCGCACCGACGAGTGAGACGCGATGGACCTTGAGAAAAGTGGAAGCAACGAGCTTACAAGCGGGGACAAGAAGTTTCGGAACGAGAGAGCCGGATCCTCCGAGGACAACGGCTGAACGTCCCAAGGGCTTACGACATTCACGTCTTGGTTCTGTAGCATGAATTGGGTCAACACCGAAGGTCGACGCATCGCTGATTCCAAGACGACGTACATGGTCGAGAGCCCAGTCACCAGCAATAGAGTCAACAGCAAACCAAACAATGTGAATCGAATGAAACAGCATGCCACCGCCGGAAGTAAGGGGGTCCTGGATGTCAATAATCCGGCCTGGCAAAAGACGAGCGGTGAAGAGGTTGGAGCGGTCTCGAGCGTTTGTCAACCAATGTACCGTATCGCAGCGAAGCCTCTTTAGTCCACGGTGGGACACACCGGACAAAGCTGCCGATCTGGACAACGCACTTGTGTAAGTGCATCAGCATAAACTGAAGGACAGCTCAGCGGCATACCGAGTGGTTAGCTTTCATGGCCTGTTCGTAAAGTGCTACGGGGACGATGTATCCTGTCGAAGCTCAAGACGATAAGAATGGCTCGTCGCTGAGACTCGGTAGAGTGGCAGTGACGAGCAAACTCACGATCTGGAAGAGCTGCGGCCGTGAATGCATGCAAACTGAGACGGCTTGGGGCCACTTTCGTTGACGAAGAAGCGCAATCGTCCTGAAGGCGCGATAGAGGACACAGTGTACACCCGCACATTTGCGCAACAGTAAGCTGAGCCTACCTGAGCCAAAGCACTTACACAGCACAGATGCAAGATTCTCCATCGAGAAGGAATACTATGCGGCTGGAAATCAACAAAGAGATAAGACAGGAGCTGAACTCGACCACGCCATCACTTACATCGGTTTCCATCTTGCTTATCTCTGGAGTGACGATGGATTCGATGCGACACAATATCGCTTCGCTCTTCATTCCCATGGCCTAGACGAGCATGGTGTGAAGAGATCATGTGACGCCGCGAACACGATTGACAACGTACGGCGATGCTTTCAAAGGAAGTGCAGTAGTCTGCAGAGATTGGTTCAATGAATGCGACGCGGTACAGCAAACGAAATAAACGATTGAGCGTTACCGAACGAAAATCCCGCAGCGGCTGACAAAATGGCGATGGTTTGTGCGTATTCCTTGTAGAATATTCTGTACGCTGTTCCGCATGGCTTCATACGTGGGGAGGAATCAACGCAATTTTTGCGTGCGGTGAACTTCCTACCTGGGAGGATGACCCAGACAAGCTGGCCTGAATTCACGCGAAAAGCATGGTCGGAGGATAAAGATCCGCTTGCATGCGTTCTTCGAGGTGGAACCGCTGTCGAGGCTGGCAGTTGAAGGCCTGCACGAGGGTTCACGTTCCTGTTTGACGATCCTGGCATCGAAACTGCAAACGGTGATTGTTGTCGCTTGTGATCGCGGCAGTCAAACGAGGAAGGTCCAGCGGGCATGAAAACATTTGAAAGACATTGCGCGAGCTCTTTCTTTTTCAGTTTCGCGCTTACGATCAGCTTGAGGTCTTTGCAAACCTGGATCAACCGCATGCCCGCGTCAAAACTATCCACTTGATGAACCAGTCACCTTACCTCCAACAGTTCTTCCCTCGTGAAAGTACTACCTAACCATTCGCAATCTATAGCCATCCGCTTCGCTTTCCGTGCACGAACTCGGCTCAATGGGTTGATGCGCTGAGGTGGTATGGAGGTTGATTCGATGACTGGTTTGGAACCGACAAGAGGTAGGGTGTGCGGAAGAGAATCGTGCACAGGCGAGCACACGGATGTTGCTGCAGCGGTAAGTTCAGCAGCTGCAACGCTCTTTCCATTTGAGATCTCTGGGACAGCATTCGGTTGCTCTTGAGTGGCGTCCAGATGCTTTTCGCAAACCTCGAAATTGGAGTGCAAGTCGGCGGACACATCGAGCTCCGCATTGAGATCTCTGGGATCCGTGGTGAGTTGTGAAGCCTGATCCTGTGAGAGAACGATGTCGTGCGTGGGATCATGAACCGATGAAGGATCTGCAGTAACTTCGGCATGCTGGCAGATGGCTCTTGAGATCAGATCAACCTTGGTACGTTTCAACAGCAGGACGGGATGAGATGAGCAGGAACCAGTCGCCTGTTTGGGATATCATAAATACCTGATTTGGGTGGATTTTTGCCCGCTTTCGCGAACTACCAAGAATCGGTGACGAGTATGGAGATTCAGACATGCTGCAGCCTGCAGCCTGCCTGGCAGCATTGATTCAGCAATCCCTAATGCGAGGTTTGGTTTCAAATTGTGATCTGTACGTATGCCAAGGCAAGCTGAGTGGAAATTCTGACGATCATCTTTTTGGCGGGAATGTGGCCGCTGACTGCAGATTTCCAAGGAATGATGGAGCGCATGGGTGTACGGTACATATTTGTGTGTTGAGAGCGCATAACCATCTGTATTGATCGACAACGGTGCCGGATGCAGGCTAAGGTCTTCTCAGATTGCACGCAAGCATGACCTTTTGGCCTTTGATGTGGATCGTTCGCTGGCAATCAGCCAAAAACCAACGGTGAGGATGAGGTGACGTATCTAAACGACGTTCGCTCAGGCCTCAAAAAGCTAATGTCAGCGTAGGGTCGCCCAGCTTCAGCTCAATCGTCATCTCGTGACGCCGAACTTGCGTCGGAACCAGAAGAACAGACTATCTCCCACTTATCCCGTTCTTACCAAGACGAGCGTGCTGTTCTCCGCACTGGCACAAAGCGTGTTCGCGAGGTTTCATTTGAAACTCAGTCTTTAAGTTACTGAATTGCGAAATCCTGAATGGGACGTTGTTCAGATGTACTTAGGCTGCTCAAGCCCTGCAGAGGCAACGGTCAACGTCGACATGTCCTGCCTCGTCACCTGTTTGCAGCACGAGTTATTTCGAAGGAACTCATCGCTGGAAGGGTTATCGGTATATGGCAACAATTCTTCCTCGGGCTACGTTTGGTTGTCTACAGCACGTGATTAATTTTCTCAGGAAGAAATTGGCGTGGAGCCAGTCCAACTTCGAAGGTAGATAATCCTGACTTCAACCGATGTGGATTGAACGGTACATCAAGGCTACCTCGTGGTCCTATCGCAGATATCTGGATGGTGACCCCGGATGCGATTCGTGCGAAACTGCACGCGTTCACGAACACATCAATATGTGGCTGGCAGGCGCCACGCTGCCGGTCTCCCAAGCCCGAGCAAAACGCCCGAGACCCGTATCCAGAGCGGACGACAGTTCGTCGATGCC
>ENA-ORBV01015663-ORBV01015663.1-microbial-mat-metagenome-genome-assembly--contig:-NODE-15663-length-11120-cov-3.135561_pt1 | contig 11120 bp, 17 predicted proteins | sample MGYA00237777_ERZ505514 | MGnify/ENA primary metagenome ERZ505514 (study PRJEB26160, sample SAMN06269048) | microbial mat metagenome | isolation source: Oligotrophic lake microbial mat | place...
GTGTATCGGAGGGAGAGGTGCAGTTGGATTGGAGGTGCGGACGTTGAGGAAAGGAACCCTACTGGTGGTGGCGGCAGCCAGTGTACAGTATCCCCAGGGATAAAGTTTGTTGTTAACGATTGGAGGGAGATTACTGCTATTCTCACTCAAGTCATGCCAAAGACAAATAGCAACAGTACGGTAGTATCCTGTATCGTACTAGCTAGTAGTGGTAATGCAGTCAATCCGGGCAAAACGGTTGTCGATTGATACTAATATGTTACGGACAACCAAAAATAAAATGGATAAACATACTATTAGCTAATAACTGTAATTATTAAAGGCGAAAAACAACAATAGAGGCCTCTTAGCTGACTACTGAACTAGGTCTACTACTAGTAGCTAGCTAGCTGCTGGTACTTACCGCTAGCTACAGTTGGTGCGTGCAGTGCCGTGAACGTTGCCTGTCCTATTTTGCGCGAGGTGGACAAGAAGTCTTAGAGATATCACGTTGGAGTTGGACGACACACATACTACAGAAAAATGATGAATGGCCCGGCGGACACTGTAGAAAAGTATGTAGGTCATTTTAAATTTAGCGCCTAGAATTGGCGTGACTCATCCAAGACCACGCGGGGATGGCCTTTTGAAATTATCGAGCTTCCGGAGAGAGACACCCGGCGAAGTTTTCTGCATGTGATTGATTCTGCTCCAACAGGTCAGTTTCCCACATCTGTTTCACACAGTGGGGTCAAGGAATGTGGGAGCCTGGATATAAACCGCTTGACTTGATGTAAAAGTGTGCGGAGCGGATCCAATCTATAACCACTCCTTGGATGCTAGCATTCATTTCTGGAATTGTTGCCGCAATCTCCAAAAACTTGAAATTGCAAGCGAATCTCACCCCAGCTAGTTGCATCCCTCTCTGTTTTGAAATTAGTTTAAGAGGCATGCAATTTTTCACCAACATCCTCTTCTAAATGCATTTGTAAAGAACAATTCTAAGACATCCATTGCAGTCTTCTCTAAATTCTGTGAGCACTGAAAGTTCTCCATGTTGCATTCAGATGATTGACAGCTCTGCGCAATGTCATTTTGTTACTTGTGCTTGTGATGTGTTTTAAGGCATGTGTTTGCCAAACTGTGACAGGCAGAGGCGCATACATTGCAAACCGCGTCGTGAGCTCATAGACCACGCAAACCGGGTGAGGAGGGTCTCACCAAACAAAATGGCGCTGACGTGACCGACAGATAAGCAAACCGTAGAATCGTACCATATCCGTCACCAGCGTCCCATCAGGCTTGAGCTGCAAGCCTAACTTGTCGACAATGTCGGCTTGTCGCGTGTTGGTTTTAGCAAACACAGCTCCCACAATGATAGGCTGGCATGAAGCATCATCAGCTAGGATCAGTGCTGGCACGTCATATCCATGCAACGAGGCCACGAGCCGTACCGCATGCTGATTATCCACAAAGTGCACCTCGACGCGATCTGCTGCCAGCTGTACGAGCTTAGCAATGGGTGTTTCGATCAGCACCACGCCTGTGATATATAATATACGGCAAGCGATCAGTGCATGCACATAGGGTAGCGTGGATTCAAATAAACAATATGATCAATTACCATTCGCGGACAATTGTTTCTTCAAGTCATCCGAAAACACTGCAGGACCGTCGGTGAGAGAGTATAACCGATGCTACAAAATTGCGTTCAAAGCCCATCATGCGGAGCAACAGCAACAGCAACGGCAACAACCCTTCAGCTACGGCAGGGCACGATCGAAATCACATCTCGTTGTTACCGATCCGACGAGCGGCAGGCAGACGGGGAGGATGACGGCAGCCATCGGCGAGTTCATTACGAAAGCCCAGTCCTGCCAGCACATTGCAGTCATGGTGAGGCGCTTGCAACAGTGCACAGCGCAATGATGAATCAAGAGAGCGTGACAACACTATCAAAACTTCATCTTACCCTGTCCTTGACCTCGATGCCGTGACAGAACGGGCAGTGCAGCACCAAGTTGCCCCACAGCTCCTTGAAGCCGGGTTGGGCAGGCAAAGTATCACGCACGCCTGGAAACGCACCACCCCTGCTTGTCAATACAAGCGAGCTCATCTGCATAGTAACAGATACAGATGATCTCACCAGTGGCAAGCACCACTCGACGGCCATGCACTGCGGTGCCGTCAGCCAGGGTGATCGTGAACAGCAACGGCTGATCCGCAGCCGAAGTGCGCTCGATGTTGCTCACGGTAGCATCCAGGAACTTGGCGTGGGCGTAAGCCGCAACAGATGCACGACCTGAGGAACGCATCAGAAGCAAGATGGGGTCAGCGCTGCGCCATGCGCTCAACACGGAATATAATTCAAGATGTCAACGTATGCATATACACGTACACTGCGCACGATACTCTTGCGGCTTCTGGCCATCGTGAGCCACAAGGTTGTGCAGATGCTCTGCCGGTGCGTTGCGCGGGTGATTATCATCGATGATCAGCACCTTGCGGCAGGCACGAACTGGAAAAAACATGCAAATCAAAAGAACTACTCAGCAGACATGCGCCAATCAATCCGCTCGTTCACAATCCTGTAGTTTCCGATGCAATGGCATCGTCGCGACCTCAGCGCAGCAAGGTCACCTACCCACGGAAAGAGCTGCACTCAAACCAGCCGGGCTTGCACCAACAATGACGGCGTCAAAATTTTCAGACAATGTACTGGAGGATTTGGAATCAGCCATCGTGCTTCTGCCTCGCTTGAGCCTACTCGATGGAGCGTCGTCAAACGCTTCATATGCGAGTCATGCACTCTGACTGAGACGAAATTGGAGAACCCGTTCCAGGCTGTGGTGACGGGGATGAGCTCACGCTAGCAAGACAGAAGACGATGCTCTCTTATGCTGCAGCACACACACATGTCTACGCCACGGCACAGCTTACAGGGCCGAGCTCAGCTGCTCAGGGTTTCAACATTGGGCAACATTTACTGGGCATCAGTACAAGTGACGCCGTACAAAGCTTGTAAGCACAAGATACGGGAGACAAACTGGAAAGGCAAACATTACTCTTCGGGGGCGCATTACAATAGCGGCACACCAAGCCAAGCTTCATCTGGGTAGTAGAGGTACTCTTGATCCTCTCACTTAGCGGCCCCAGCGGCGGCCACGCGAGCTGCGCGCAGCACGAAATCCTCCTTGCCAAGATCCAAAGTGGTGCCGATACCAGCAGTGGCACCTGCGCATAACGGCCCACATGATCAGACCTGTGAACGCGCCTCACAGACCGCAGACATCAGCGGTTCACCCACCATTGCCGATCGCAACAGATAGCTGTTGGCGCCAATCCATATTGTCACCACCGGCAAAGACACCATCCATGGACGTCTTGCAGAACTGAGACAACACCAGTTCAAATAAGCTGCAGCAAGGGATACACCGATACACATCACAAGATGCACATACCATGTCAGTGACCAAAGTTCCATCGGGCTTCATCTGCAAGCCCAGCTTGTTGACGATGTCCACCTGGTGGGTGTGGGGCTTGGTAAACATGGCGCCGAGCGTGATGGGCTAACAGAGCAACAAGACCAACCACAGCTTGTCACTAAAAGGATGGGATGAGAATGAGAATGAACAAACACGGTACGTACGGCATGCTTGTTGTCCACAAAATGCACTTCAGCACGATCCGGTGCCAGTGTCACCACTTTGGCGATGGGTGCTTCGATCAGCACCACACCTGAAACCAGATACCATACAGAGTGTGCAATGCAATGCAGTAGAGGCGGGATGGCGTCATTCTGAGATGCCCTCAAGATGTCAGATGAATCACAAAAGGCCCAGCATACCGTTTGCAGCAAACTGCTTCTTGACGTCGTCAGAAAACACCGCAGGGCCATCCGTCAACGAGTACAGGCGATGCTACGGTTTCAAGGCAAATCAACGAAGTTCGACCTGGTAAGCTAGAATTGTGTGAGTGTTTTCTGACAACACAAGCGTGCACGTACCGATCCGACGAACGGCAAGCAGGCAGGCACAAAGGCAGCAGCCATAGGCGAGTTGTTGATGAATGCCCAATCCTGCCGAAAGCATTGAACGGACAGAAGAAAAGCACAATCATGCGAATCGAATTCAGCATCCCGCGGGTTGTCCCGCCAAATGTGGGAGGGCGTGTAAAAACGATTACGTAACGCACCCTGTCTTTGACCTCGGTGCCGTGGCAAAACGGGCAGTGAAGCAGCAGTTTACCCCAGAGCTCCTTAAAGCCTGGCTGGGCTGGGAGAGTGTCTTGCACACCTGGTCACGGCCACGACAACAGAGTCGTTAAGACATATCCGCTCCAGTATATGACGCATCATACAGAGTATCCGAGACCGCACAACAACGAACAAAGGCTGGGCTTACCAGTGGCAAGCACCACTCGACGACCCTGCACTGCAGTGCCGTCAGCGAGGGTGATCGTGAACAACAACGGCTGATCCGCAGCCGAAGTGCGCTCAATCTTGCTCACGGTAGCATCCAGGAACTTGGCGTTAGCATAAGCCGCCACAGATGCGCGGCCTAAAGATCGCATACAGTCCGGTCAGAGCGGGCAGCGCCCGCATCATCAACCAAGGAGCACGACGCGCATTCAAACGTACACTGGGCGCGATACTCTTCGGGCTTCTGGCCATCGTGAGCCACAAGGTTGTGCAGATGCTCTGCAGGTGCGTTGCGCGGGTGATTATCATCGATGATCAGCACCTTGCGGCAGGCACGAACTGTTCCCAAACGATATCCAGATATTTGTCAGAATCAAGATGGATTTCTGCATTATCATTTTCATATAGCTATTGGCACTAAGTAACGAGAAGATAACGAAGAAATGTCAAGGTACAATGTAATTATACACAACGCATCGCTTGTGCATCGAGTTAACCGTGTTTTACCCATTGACAAAGCAGCACTGAGCCCCGCAGCGCTGCCGCCGATAACGACGGCGTCATACGATTGGGTATTCGCAGCAGATTTAGCGTCCGACATGGTGATGGCAGAAGTACGCTCCGTATGTGAATCAATCACAGCAGATGCTTTTGCTACTTTCAGATAGCACCTCGTGATTTCGCAACTTTTCAACGCTTGTCAGAGTGTGCCAGCTCATTACCAGAAACCGGACCTTGATCGTCAGCTTTGAGTAAAAGGTGATCTGACTCTGAGGTCGCACGGAACTGTAATTTCTGACATGTACAACGCATGACCGCGCATGCGACATCTGAGCGTACCACCGCATATGAGAATGCAAGAGAACAGATCCGAAGAAAGATGAAAGCTCGGCGGCATCGCCCGTGTTCAAGTTGCTCCCAAGTCCGTTCTCGCTGAGCAGGATGTGGCACGCGCACCGCCGGCGCCACGTGAGCGAAATGCGATAACTTGTGCATGCAGATTTGGAACAGCGAGCCGGCTTGTCGAAGCACAACGAAGCCAGCGCTTTGAGGACCGTGAGCGCGCCGAATGGTTCTCATCATCGGGTGGGCAGTTCGCACAGCAGCAGACCAAAACATAATGCCAATCATGATCCGACAGACTTCTGGTGCGCTTGCAAGGTCTGACCGTCATTCTAGCCCGGTAATGCACTCAGACGTAGTATCTCATGAGTAGTGTCCGGCTCCAGGCTCGTCACACGCCCTGACTGACCTAACATCAATACGAGTCAGTGGCACTGACCGCGGGCACGGAACCATTATCGTTCGCTGGAAGGATCTTGACGTTCACGATCCGTATTGTTAGCGATATTCTTGTGTCGCGCGGGAACACGTCACCAATCTGGACCTAAAATTACATCAACCAGACATCATTCTGATGTCTCAACTAGCAGTCCACGACTAACGAAACGTGATTACCTTCGCCAAGTCGGTGTTGGCAACGTGGGAATCGATGATGTCTTCGGTTACCTACATGTCACCAAGGAACGTTGTGCTGGACGCCAAAGCCACAGGAACACAACATTGTCAGCAAGCACGAACCTCTTCAATCGAGTGAAACAGCTTCGTGTACAAATCGTCCGTGAACACGAGCAAACTGCGACGCTGAAGAAACAGAGAGAAGACTGGACGACTGCACACGTGACAGACATGTTTTAGCGACGAAACAGACATGACACGAAGATGAAAAGTGCGATGTGACGTACCGCGCTTTGCTGTCGGCCAAGGATCGATAGAAGTGCATCATCGTAGACGATCCCATGCTAACCAGGCACACGCGAGGCAAGTAGAGCGGACCGTCTGTATGCGCCATGATACCCTGTTCAAACGGTTGATTCGGATGAAAAATTCTATATCGATGCTGAGACGAGTAGCAGATGCTGAATTGTCGCACCTGACCAGGGAGATATTGATTGAGCAGCACGTGGTTCGGCTCTTGCTGCAGCGCGCCACACTGTACGAGTCGCTTGCCTGTTCGGAGAAGCAGCGAACTGCTATCAGTCACGAACACGTCGACATAAACAAACAAACGGTCAACCCACCGACAGCTCTGAGCCATTGCGGCAACTCCTCAGCAACCATGCCATCTGCGCGCGGTGTGCCTCCCCAGTTTTGAAGACTTCGTTTGCGAAGCTGCGTCCACTTGCTTGCTGTACAATTGCGATCGACCGACACACCGAATCAGGGGCGCAAAAAAGGCTCGAGCTGTAAATAATTCGAAGGGAAACTCACGTACTTGGAGCGTCGTGCGAGCACTTTAGCATAGCATCTTCATCTTGAATACTTATCCAATCAGGAATGTAGTAAGCGGTCGGGATACCGCCACAAGCTGCAAATTGTGGCGATCAGTCGCTCGAACTCCACCAGCTGCCGCTCGGCTGACATACCGTATGCTTTCCAATCATATGCTGCAGTATCCGATAACTCCAAAGGGCGCGAAATGAAAAGAGCTAACTCCGCAGCAATCTAAGAGCCGCAACATGCAACAGGTCAGAAGTTCAACGGAAGAGTGCAAACCGAACGAATAAACCAAGCAACGGGTGGAGCACCTGCTTCTGATTCTCTTGCTCTTGCAGGTGTCGTGATTCTACTGAAGCTTTGCTTTCCTCATCATCTGAATCTATGCCACCATGTACATCTGCAGGACCTTGCTTTTTTTGTCGAGCTCTTGCGAGCATCGCTTTGAAATCGAGAGCCATCTTTTGTACCAAACTTGAGAAAGCCTTCTCGAAAATGAGGCTCCGTCTGTCAGTTGCCCTTCACGCATGCCGCATTGCGAGCATCCAAAACTGCGTGATCTGTATTCTGCAAGTTACCACCGTGTCGGTAGGATAAACGGGTCTGTATCAACATAAATTCAGTCGGCAGGTACGACACGCGCACGCAGTAACACCGGTTGGCCCGCGGCCCTAGTGGGTCCATTGGATACTCTTCAGGTCAATACCCTCCTTGTACATCTCATATAGCGGGCTCATTTCACGCAGTCGACGGACGTGTCGCACTGTCAGTGCTACCAGATCGGAACCAAAGGTTAGCTCGAACATATCACGAGACCATCCGATGCAGCATAGGACCCAACGTACCAATCGCGTGATCGACTTCAGCTTCAGAGGTGAACCGCCCAATGCCGAATCGGATGGAAGTATGCGCCATGTCCTCTTCCTGTTCAACGCCATCATCACGACACGAGCATATTACATACCCATCGATGCATAATTCGTTGCTGCACCCCAAGACGTACCACTCCTAAGGCGCGCAACACATAGGATGGTTCCAACGATGCACTGGTGCAAGCGCTCCCAGACGACACAGCGACCTCCTTCAACGCCATGAGCAGCGATTCTCCCTATCGTGTCAGCAGGTGGGAAACAGCACTGAGGCTGAGATCATAATCAAGGTCGTTCAGAGTATAGTTACCTCTACAAAGGCGAACGACAGATTCAGATTGCCCAGATATCGCTGACTAATGTCTCCATTCAGTACGACGTTATCGAGCTGTGATGTGATTCCCTTGTACATGCGGTCAAAGAGCTTAGTGATGTGCGCATGGTCATACTGCAGGGCAAACGAAAAAAGAACGCGCATGAGAACAACAATCAAAGATCCATATGAAAACCCAAGCACCTTACCGCCATCTCTTGCTGAGCAATCCGGCACGCCTCACCAAATCCGACCACCAGAGGCGCGGGCAGCGTTCCACTGCGATAGCCACGCTCTTGACCACCACCATTGATAATCGGCTTTGAAGAATCATGGCAAATCGACGTACATCTTGAGCTGGATAACTCAAAACACTTGCACGATGCACCGCGGATCATACCTCGAGACGCACGCGAGGCTTACGACGAAGATAGATGGCGCCAATGCCTTTCGGACCGTAGATCTGATCAACATATCATGCAACGAGCGACAATGCATAAGCAATCTGCGCGCCAGATAAACGACCTCGACCCTCATAATGTACCTTGTGACCGCTGATCGACAACGCGTCAATGTTCATGGCTTCGACATCCATTGGCACCTTCCCTGTCGACTGAGCGGCATCTGAGTGGAAGAATACCTACACCAAAAATCGATTGACATCATGAGAGGCAAACACAGCATCGTACGCGCCTACTCGCATCTGTCACGTACCTTGTTTTTGCGGCAGAGCGCCCCAATCTCAGCCATAGGCTGGACGACGCCGATCTCATTGTTGACAGACATTATGCTGACCAACACGGTGTCTGGTCTCAACGCCGCTTCAAGTGCCTTCAAGCGGTTGATAAGAAAAATGGATGAGCTTGAGCATTGCTACAAGAGCAAGGGGACAATTACCTTCATATCAACAATGCCGTTCGCTTGCACAGGCAAATAAGTCACATCAAAACCCTCCTGCTGCAGCTGTCGACATGAATCCAATACGCATTTGTGCTCCTGTGCGATGTGACAAACAGGTCAGATACACCCAATTCACAAGCAACCAAAACAGAGGGTACCGTCTGCAATGTGATGATGTGCTTTTTCTTGCTCTTGTAGAATCTCGCGATGCCTTTGATGATCGTGTTGTTCGACTCAGTGGCACCTGAAGTGAAGATGATTTCTTTGGGATCCGCGTTGATCAGAGAGGCTACTTGCTGCAATGAGTATTGCGAAACTGCTCAGTTGGCAAGCTGACACACCTGGCGATGAACGCAATTACCTGCCGCGCCGCTTCAATCGCGTTTTCTGTTTCCCAGCCATAGTGGTGTGTGCGCGAATGTGGATTACCGTACATTTCTGTCATGAAAGGCAACATCGCGTCCAGAACGCGCGGATCCAAAGGAGTAGTGGCTTGCATATCGAGATAGACTGATCGACCTTCCAGAAAGGTTCCCTTAATTGAAAGAGCAGATGACGCAGAAGAGCCTGACATAATCAAGCATAGAATGAACACATGCATCAGTGGTCGTCCCTGACAAGGGCTTCGAGAACCATCTAAAGGGTGGTGTAAGCAACAAACCTGCAGACTGGGTAGGTGAAGGGGTGACTGTGGTAGCAGTGAGCGACATAGCGCGACAAGGTGCCGCCAGAGCGGGCATGGATGACCGCTGAGCTCTGCTGCATATTGTGGTTGCTGTCAAGGGCCCCAGATGGCAGCGGCTGGCGACAGCAGTGAATGTCCGTGCTGCGGTTGCAATCGGCACGCGGGGTGCAAACACCCGCAAGATCCTACTGTTCAGCATGCTAGTGAGCGAAGATCTGATAGAAGCGTCGAGACAACCACGAATCTTTCTCCAGATAGCACTTCGTCCTGCCAAAACAAGGATTGTCGATGAAGCAAGCTGCAATTGATACGCAATTTGGCAATTGGCCACGAAAATCTCACGAGGACAGAATTCTCCGCCGTCGGGGCGGATTTGGCGTGGCACTTCCGGATGAGTTGGTTTGCACGTGCGTGAGTTTTACAAGGGCACACATCCTCTTTGTTTTCAGGAAGACGCCTGACGGCTGTGTGCTTTGCGACCGGATAACGTGTGTAGTTCGCCACGACGGTGTTGTACTCTCCATCTTGCGTATCAGCATAGTCGCAAGGTAAGCGGTTGCATTCGGAGGCAAGGATCTGCATCCGAAAGGGTCTGGCAAGTCCTTCCACAGTCTCCTATCATCTGAACGAAAGCATGGCCTATCGACCCCCGCCTCCACGGGCACCTGGAGTGCCTGCCGCACCGCCCATGATGATGGGCCGGGCTCCAATGGGCATGATGGGTGGAGCTCCTCCAGCTCCCCCTGTGCCGGCTGCGCCTCCCGTAGGGAACTTCAGTCCTCCGCCTGCTAAGGCTCCTGAGCGGAAGGGGCTGTTGAACAGTATAGAAGGGTTCAAAAAGGGCGGCTTGAAGAAGACGGTTACAGTGGACAAAAGCAAGCCTATGATTGAACCAGAGAAAGGCTCAGGTGGCGGCGGGTATGTATAGCAGCTGCAGCTGAAACAGTTCGATCTGGAACTGGTCTGGTTAATCGTCACGAAAGAACTTGCGGCGTTACTTGCAACGGTTGAAACCCTGTTGGCGTCGCTACCGCCGGAAGACGAAAATGCCGAGTAATCACGTCCCTGCGCCGCCATAGTTTTTAGAGCAATTATTTTTCAGGAGAGTCGCCACGATGTTCACACGACAACAAGTAGCAGCACACAGCATGGATATCCGCCAGTTTATCGGTTTTCGCGAGGCGGTGTTGCCCAATGGCGAGCGCATCGTCGATGCCTACAACAGCAGTGGCTTAGGCTTTGCCCTGCTGCCCGACCGAGGCATGGATATTTGGACGGCGACATGGAACGGGCTGCCGCTGACATGGATCAGCCAGGGGTCGCCGATTCCGGCAGATTTTAGCGCCAAGTGGTTACGTTTGTTCAATGGCGGCTTGCTGACGACGTGCGGTTTGCTGCACGCGGGCGCGGCGGATGTCGATCCCGTGACGGGTGAAGCGCGCGATCTGCACGGGCGGTATACCCGCTTACGCGCCTACAACACCGCCATCCGCACTTTTTGGGAAGGTGAGACCGCTGTGTCGGAATTGACGACTTCGGTCAGCGAGAATTCGCTCTTCGGTGAACAGCTTTATATGGAGCGTACCTATCGGCTGGCGGTGGGCGATCCGTCCTTTACGATCACAGATCGCGTCGAGAATCGCGGCGATCAACCGACACCGTTCATGATCTTGTACC
>ENA-ORBV01015664-ORBV01015664.1-microbial-mat-metagenome-genome-assembly--contig:-NODE-15664-length-11119-cov-5.260007_pt1 | contig 11119 bp, 9 predicted proteins | sample MGYA00237777_ERZ505514 | MGnify/ENA primary metagenome ERZ505514 (study PRJEB26160, sample SAMN06269048) | microbial mat metagenome | isolation source: Oligotrophic lake microbial mat | place...
GCGACGCCCCGGCCAGCCCGCCGAAGTGCGCAAAGCGCCCCACCCGCACGAACTGATGGACCACCGAGCCCCCGCCCATCAGCACGTTGTCGCCGATCTGCGCGTGCCCGCCGAAGCACGAGTTGTTGACCATGACCACGTTGTTGCCCACCTGCGAGTCGTGGCCGATGTGCGCGTTCACAAGCATGAAGATGCTCTCGCCCACCCGCGTCGGCACGTCGATCTTCGTCGACGCGTGGATCGTCGCGTGCTCGCGCAGCGTCGCGTTGGTCCCCAGCACCACGCCGGCCGAGGGATGGCCGGGGCGGAACTTTACGTCCTGCGGCTCAAAGCCCACGCACGCAAACGGGTACAGCAACGCCCCGGCCCCGATGAGGGCCGGACCCTGGATTTGCACGTGGCTGATCAGCCGACAACCGGCCCTCAGCGTGACCCTGCCCGTAATGATGCAGTAGGGCCCGATCTGAACGTCGTCGGCCAGCTCGCACTCGGGCGAAACCATGGCGGTCGGATGGACGGTTGGCATGGGCTATCGTAGAGGAATGTCGCCCCACGGCGAGCCGTTTTTGCCGCTTTCGATGAGCCCACAGAACCGCAGTCTGCCCGACCCATCACCCTCCGAGAAGCCGGGCTTTCTGCCGGTCGTTCACCTGGGCCGGATGCCCTACGCCCCGGCGTATGAACGCCAATCGCTCGAAGTCGACCGCGTCATCGCCCAGCGCGAAGCCAGCGCGACGACGCCCGCCCCCAATCCCCCGGGCCTCATCCTGCTCGTCGAGCACGACCCGGTTATCACGGTGACGCGCCGCGGCGCCGCAGCGGCACACGTCGTCGCAACTGCGGCCGAGCTCGCCCACGCCGGCGTCGCCGTTCAAGAAACCGACCGCGGCGGCGACGTCACCTATCACGGCCCCGGGCAACTCGTCGCCTATCCAATCCTCGACCTCAACGCATTGGGGCTGCGGCTCCATGACTACATGCGACTGCTTGAAGGGGCCATCATCCGCACCTGCGCCGACTTCGGCGTCGCCACGCACCGCGACGCCGACGCCACGGGCGTATGGACCGGGTCGGCCCGCGAGGGCGAGCCCGATTCGCGTCAGGCCCAGGCCTTCGGCGCGAAGATCGCCGCGCTGGGTGTGCGCGTCCGCCGCTGGGTCTCCATGCACGGCCTGGCTCTCAACGTCACCACCAACCTCGATCACTTCCGCCTCATCGTCCCCTGCGGCCTCGCGCGGCCCGTGACCAGCCTGCACGCGGAGCTCGGAGCGAGCTGCCCGGCGATGAACAAGGTGCAACAACGTCTCATCCATCACCTTGACGGTGCGGCGCGGGCCGCGTTCGACGCGGCGGCGGCGCGACGGGCTACCGGTGCCGAGCACTGATCGCAGGGCTACAGCAGCGTCAGATCGTTGCGGTGAACGACCTCCGGCGCATAGAAGTATCCGAGAAGCGTTTCGATCTCCGCGGTCCTTGCCCCTTTGATGGCCATGATCTCCTCGTTCGAGAAGTTCGCCAGCCCGCGGGCGAAGGCCGTGCCTTGTTGATCGGCGATGTCGACGACCGCGCCGCGTTCGAACTTGCCGTTGACGGCGGTGACGCCGCGGGGGAGCAGCGAGGCGCCCTTCTTGAGGATCGCCCTGGCCGCGCCGTCGTCGACTTGGATCGTGCCCTTGGCCCGTGCGGAAACGGCCAGCCAGCGCTTGCGCGAGGGCTGCTTGGACGGCGCCGGCTCGAACAGCGTCCCCAAGAGCTCGCCCGCGAGCACTCGTTCGATGACTCGTTCGACCGTCCCGCCCGCCACGATCGTCGGCACGCCCCACTGAGCCGCCATGCCCGCGGCCGTTAGCTTGGTCGCCATGCCCCCGACCCCCGTGGCCGACTTCTCCGCCCGCACGTTCTTCTCCGCGGCGGCGGTATCGCGGACAGTCGCGATGATCCTCTTCGGGTCGCCGTCCTCGTAGAGGCCCTGCGCCGTGGAGAGAATCAGCAACAAATCGGCCCGGACCAGATCGACGGTGAGGGCCGAGAGGCGGTCGTTGTCGCCCAGCTTGATCTCGTCGAAGCTGATCGTGTCGTTCTCGTTGACGATCGGCGTGACGCGCAGGTCGAGCAGCTCGTCGAGCGTCCGCCGCGCGTTCAGGAAGCGCCGCCGGTCGGCCAGATCGTCGGCGGTATAGAGCACCTGCGCGACCGCGACGCCGTGATGCGCGAAGGCCCGCGACCAGGCCTCCATCAATCGCGGCTGGCCGATGGCCGCCGCCGCCTGCTTCTGCGCGATCGAATCCGGCGGCGCCGCCAGCCCCAGCGAGCGGAACCCACTCGCCACCGCCCCCGACGAGACGATCGTCACGCCCAGACCGCGCCGGATCAGCGGGACCAGCTCATCCGAGAACCGGTTGACCATCTGCTGCTCGAGCTGCCCGCCTGGCGCGATCACCGCGCTGCCGACTTTCACCACCAAGCGACGGATTGTGGGCAGAACACGCATGAGCCGACTGTAGAGCGAGCCCGCGCGGGCCGCTCAGGGTTCGGACTTAGCCGGCGTCTTGGGCTCTCGCGCCGGCTTGACCAGCCCGCCCTTGGTGATCTTGGCCGCCGCCACATGTATCTGCGGGTCGACCTCGACGATCTTGGGTTTGCTCCCCAGAACGAACCGCGCCGCGGTGTTCTTGCCGTCCACCGCGACATCGAGCACGCGCACGCTGCCATCGGGCATCACCGCGTGCAGGGGCAGCGTGAACGCGAACGCCGGGTTGTCGCCGTTGATAGTCTGCGTCTGCTCGATCTGCGCCACCACGGCCTTGTCGCCCTCGTCCCACTCCACGCTGATGTTCAAACGCGGCAGCCCCGGCTGCTTCGTCCATTGGTCGAAGAACCGCTGCAGGCTCTCGCCAGAGACCTCCTCGAGCGCCTTCCGCAGGTCATCGGTCTCCACTTCCGAGAAGCGGTGCTGGTCGATGTACAACGCCACGCCCTTACGAAAGACCTCGGGCCCGAGCCGCCGCCGCAGCATGTGCAGCACCAGTCCGCCTTTGGCATAAACATCATCGGGCCGGGTGAACAAGTCGTCGGGGTCGACGTAGCGGTTGCTGGCCATCGGCGCGAAGGCCGGGGCGCTGGCCATGTTGGTCATGGAGTGCATCCCGAGTGCCCGCCGCACGGCTTTGGTGTAGGCCTCCGGCCCGTCGCGCTCCTCGATCCACAGCCACTCCGCCAGCGTCGCGAAGCCCTCGTTGAGCCACAGGTGCTCCCAGGTCTTGCAGGTGAGCAGATTGCCCGTCCACTGGTGCGCCAGCTCGTGGCTGATTAGGTCGTCCTCGCTGCCCGCCTTGCTGCCTGGAGCCATGTCGTTGAGCGTGGAGCAACTGGTGTTCTCCATGCCGCCCCAGCGGAAGTGCCGCACGATCACCTGCGCGTACTGATCCCACGGGTACGGCTCGTCAAAGTACCTCTCGAAGAACGCCACCATCCGCGGCGTCGCCCCGAAGACGCGAGCCAGATCATCCTTCGACCCCGGCGGCCCAAAGACCGGCATCGGCAGCCCCGGCCGCGCTGATTCCGGCCCGCCCAGTTCCACACTGTCGAACTGCCCCACCACCAGCGTCACCAGGTAGTTCGGGTGCGGCTTGTCCTGCAGCCAATGCACCGTTCGCCGCCCGGCCGCGGTTTCGTCGGCGACACGCCGTCCGTTGGAGAGCACCTCGAACCCCTCCGGCACGGTCACGATGAGCTCCGTCGTCAGCCGCTCGTTCGGGAAATCGTGGCACGGGAACCAGTAGCTGTTGCACTCCGCCTGCCCCTGGCTATGGATCTGGGCCGCCTGAGGCGGGTCGCGGTCGGGGCGACCCTTGAACCAGTTCAACCCGACCCCCTCGCGGGATGGTTCGTCGGCCGTGTACCGCGTTTCGACCGAGAGTTCCTCGCCCGGATTGGCCGGCACCGGCAGTTCAATCGTCAAGTGGCCGTCGGCGTGCGCAAACTTCGCCGCCGCTCCGTTCACCGTCACGGCTTCGATCTTGACCTTCTCTCGCGCGTTGAGCACCAGCCGCGAGCGGATCGAGCCCTGGGCCTTCACCTTCAGAGTCTGCAGGGCCGTAAACCGCTTGGCTTCCATATCGGGGATATCGATTTCCAGCCGCATGTGCAGGTGGTCGAAGTGCCTTGGAGGGGCCCAAACACCCGCCGCCCGCCCGTCCTGATCGATGCGGGGGTCGTCTGCCGCGGTCGCCGCCGCCGCGGAGCCGAGGCCGCAGGTGCCGACCGCGAGCAGGACGAGCAGGGCGAACTGGGCGGCGATTCTGTTCATGCGGGCTCTCGGGTGCGAGGTGGGGGCCGTCTGGACGCGTCCAGGGGCTGACCCCCGACCGAGAATAGCGGACCATCGAGAATCAATCCGCGAACTTCGCGTTCACGAACTTTTCTTTTGACTTGAACACGTTACCATGTGGCATGCCCGACCAGCGACCGTCGACGGGCCCGCGTCGGGGCCCAACCGCGCCGCATCTGTCCAACCCATCCTGCTCGCCGGAAGACGACCCCAATGGTCGCGACGCCGGCTCGATGCTCCATGGCCTCGCCGAGAGCTCCGCTACGGAGTTCTACTCGCCGATGCCACCGGGATACCGCAAGGGATACCACAAGTACATCGTGGTGTTCGGCACGGTCATGTCCGGACTGGGCAAGGGAATCTTCGCCGCCTCCGTCGCCAAACTCCTCAAGGACAAGGGCCTTGTCGTCGCCCCCATCAAGCTCGAGGGCTACCTCAACATCGACGCCGGCACGCTCAACCCCTATCGCCACGGCGAGGTCTTCGTCCTCGATGACGGCACCGAGTGCGACATGGACCTGGGCACCTACGAGCGGATGCTCGACCAGGATCTGACCAAAAAGAACTTCACCACCTCCGGCCAGGTCTTCAGCGAAATCCTCGACCGCGAACGCAAGGGCTCGTACCTGGGCCGCGACGTGCAGATGATCCCCCACGTCACCGGCGAGGTGAAGCGCAAAATCCGCGAGCTCGCCCTCCAGGGCGACGGCCACCGCCCCGCCGACGTCGTCTTTGTCGAAGTCGGCGGCACCGTCGGCGACTACGAGAACGGCTTCTACATCGAGGCCCTCCGCGAACTCGCCTTCGAAGAAGGCGAACACTCCACCTGCTTCGTCGCTCTCACCTACGTCATCAAGCCCGAGACCCTCGGCGAGCAGAAGTCCAAGCCCGCTCAGCTCGGCATCAAACGCCTCATGGAAGCGGGCGTCCAACCCCACCTGATCGCCTGCCGGGCCACCGAGGAAGTCACACCCAAGGTGCTCGAAAAGATCGCCATGTTCAGCAACGTGCCCCAGCGCCGTTGCGTATCGATGCACGACCGCCCCAGCATCTACACCATTCCCGACGAGATGCGTGAAACGGGCCTCGACCGCGAGATTCTCTCGATCCTCAACCTTCACGACCGCGTCGATGCGGGCCAGGAAGACCGCGCCCGCGAACGCTGGTCGAGCTTCGTCCGCCGCCTGACGACGCCCAAGTCGCACCACATCTCCCTGGCCATCACTGGCAAATACGCCCACCTGCGCGACGCCTACGCCTCCATCGACAAAGCCGTCGAGCACTGCTCGGCCCACCTGGGCTGCGACGTCGCCCTCAAGTGGATCGACACCACCGAACTCACCGAGTCGGCCGCCCAGACGCGATTAAGCGAGCTCGACGCGGTCATCGTCCCCGGCGGCTTCGGCGCCCGCGGCGTCGAGGGCAAGATCGCCTGCGTCAAGCACTGTCGCGAAACCGGCCTGCCCTATTTGGGCATCTGCTTGGGCTTCCAGGTCGCCGTCATCGAGTTCGCCCGCAACGTGCTCGGCCTCGCCGACGCCACCAGCACCGAGTTCGACCCCCGCACCGCCCACCCGGTCATCAGCGAACTCCCCGACCAAAAGAAGATCGAAGGCCTCGGCGGGTCGATGCGCCTGGGCGCCCAGGATGTCCTGATCAAGGAGGACACGCTCGCCCACTTCCTCTACGGCCGCCGGCCCGCGGCCCGCGAACGCTTCCGCCACCGCTATGAGGTGGATCCCAACTACGTCAACCGCCTCGAAGCCGGGGGACTGATCTTCAGCGGCCGCCATCCGGTTCACCCGATCATGCAGATTTTGGAACTGCCTCCGCTCGGGTCGTCGAGCGCAAAACACACCCATCCCTACTTCATTGCGGGCCAGTTCCATCCCGAACTGACAGGCCGGCCCCTCCGCCCGCAACCCCTCTTTATGGGGCTGATCGCGGCTGCCATCGCCCGCAAGCACGCCCTTCAGCACGGCCACGCGGGCGAGATCCACGCCGATCCCAACATCGGCCGGTGGCTCCGCCGGCCGATTACCACGCTCCCCGCCGGTGTCCGCGCCTAGGGATCGTCCCAGCCGGGCGATGCTTCTGGCAAAGGGTCCGCAACCACCCTCACCAGTTCATCGTACAAAAAAAGCTGGACCGACCGGCAAGGTTGTGTATTCTCTAAGAACGAGCATGACCGTCCGCCCCCGCCAATCCGCGTCTCCCTGGATCCACCGTCGTCGCTGTCTTTACTGCGGCGAAGATGGCATGGCCCTTCAAGTAGTGGGCGACGGCGCCGTCTTCCGCTGTCCGAGCTGCCGAGGAGATCTTTACTCCCGGCCTCCGCGGACCTACGCCGAACTCGAAGGCCTCGACACCGAACTCCAAGGCCGCCCCAACAAGGACGCGGGCGTTTCGACGCTCGCCGTCCGGCCGTCCCGCGGCAGCGGCAAGCCCACGGGTCTGTGGCACCCATGGTCAGCCGCGATTTCCATGCTGCGGGCCGTTGCCGCGTGTGTGACGTGGATTGTCGCCATCCGCCGCGGCGCGCGCCGTGGCGCCCGCGGCCTCGTCCGCGGCCAACCGACACGCACCGTCGAGCACCGCTCCGCACCCGCCCCCGGCGGCGAACACTAGAGATCCCCGGCCGCGCGACCGCCACCCTGTCCAAAGACGCCTCACGAACTTGACGCGCCGCTCTCACGGGCTCACGATCCCGATGTGTACGTGGCCCGCACCCAATCCGACCTCGCTGGCCACCGCGACCGCACCGGCCCGCTGGTGCTCGTCCCCACCATGGGCGCGCTGCACGCGGGGCACGCTTCGTTGATCGAGCAGGCCGCGGAGCTGGCGCGCGTCCGGGGTTGGGCCGGCGGGGCCGTCGCGACGATCTTCGTCAACCCCACGCAGTTCAACAACCCCGCCGACCTGGCCCGCTACCCGCGCTCGCTGGAGGCAGATCTGGAACACTGCCGCGTCGCGGGGGCGGCGGCGGTGTTTGTACCCGAGCCACAGACCGTCTATCCGCCGGGGGAGGCCATCCTCGTCCCGGCGCTTCCCGAGGTAGCAACACGCCCGCGGCTTGAAGATTTGTACCGCCCGGGTCACTTCGCGGGCGTAGCGCAGGTGGTCCGTCGGCTTTTCGACCTCACCGCACCAATCGCAGCGATCTTCGGCGAGAAGGACTGGCAGCAGCTCCGCGTCATCGCGGCCATGACGGCCCGCGATCAGCCCCACATAGAGATCATCCCCGGCCCGACGATCCGCGAGCCCGACGGGCTGGCGATGTCGAGCCGCAACGTGTTCCTCGCGCCAGCGGATCGCCCGCGAGCCCTGGCGATCTCCGCGGCGCTCCGCGCTGCGGCGTCAAAGCGCGATCCAGCCCAAGCCGAGCGAGCCTTGCGCGAGGTGCTGGCCGCCGCCGGGATCGAGCCCGAGTACGCCGTGGTCCGCGATAGGGACTCGTTGGAGCCGTTTGCTTTGAGCCGCCCGGCTGGACCCGGCTTCGGGCGCGGGTTAATCGCAGCCGTGTTGGGCGGCGTGCGGCTGATCGATAACGCCGCGTGGCCCGACTGAATCCCCCGCGCCGGTGTAGGTTTAACCGGTCTGTGGCCCTTGAGCGGGCCGTGCGGCCTCGTCCGCGATGGTCGTCGAGCGTTCGGCCCGCGCGTTCCCGCCGGGGCCAGACGATCTTGTTCAAGAGCCCACGAGCGTGGTGGGGGAGTGGTGGGGGTGGAAGGTTTGCCGACCGGTCGTGATGGCGCGTCCGAAGAGGAGCCGCCGGTGTCGTCTTCGCAGGGACAAGCCAATGACGGGACCTCTCCCAACCTGGTGGGTGGGCGAGAGCGGCGTCGCCACGAGCGACGAAGGCTCGATCGGCCTGCGGCGCTGCACGAGCTCGATGAAGTCGGCCAGCCGGGGCCGAAGATGCCTTGCGTCGCCGTGGACATCAGCCGATCGGGCATCGGCGTCGAGACCAAGCGGCTCCTGCAACCCGGCAAGATCGTGGCCGTGCTTCTGGCGCTGCCTGACGGCAGGGCCAAGGTCTACTTCGGGATCGTCCGCGGGGCCCGCTACATCGCGCACGGCAACCACCACATCGGGCTGGAGTTCATCGAAGCGCCCAAGCTCGAAGCCACGGAGAAGTGGCTTAAAGCCCTGCCGATTTAGCCCGCGCCAGCTGCTCAGCGCCGCGGCTTCAAAGGCTTGGCTTTCGCCTTGGCGTGCTTCCCGTTAACCGGCGGTTTGCCGGATTCTTGCGGGGCCCATGTGTTGGCCGTCCCGGGCTTGGCCTGCTCGTTTCCGGCCTGCCCGTTTCCGGCATGGTCATTGAGCGAGTCGGAGTTGAGCCCGTGCTTACCGGGCAGATCCGGGATGCCGGTGTTCTGGACGTAGCGCGATGTGGCCGGGATGGTCAGCTCGCCGGCCGTGAGTCGCGGGAAGTGTTCGCCTTCCCAGCTCGCGGGGTATTTGTGGTCGTCGAGATCCAGGGCCGCCTTTGTTGGGAAGAGCGGGCGGAAGGTATCGCACATGACGGCCATTTCGCCCGTCCGCTCGTGCGGGAGGCTGGCTTCGATCGTGCCGGGGTGCGGGCCGTGCGGGATGCCCTGCGGGTGGGCCGTGAGGCTGGCGACCTCGATCCCCTTGCGGCTGCCGAAGTTTCCCTCGACGTAGTAGAGCACCTCGTCGGAATCGATGTTGGAGTGGTTGTAGGGCACCTTGATGGCCTGCGGGTGGTAATCGAGCATCCGCGGGCAGAACGAGCAGATCACAAAGTTGTGCGCCTCGAAGGTCTGATGGATCGGCGGCGGCATGTGCAGCTTGCCGGTGATCGGCGCGAAGTCTTCGATGTTGAAGATGTAGGGGTAGTAGCAGCCGTCCCACCCGACGATGTCGAGCGGGTGGTAGTGGTAGGTGTAGCTGTGCATCCGGTTACGGGCCTTGACGCGGACCTCGTGGGCGCCGCCCTCGTCGTATGCAAGCGGCAACTGCGGCAAGCGCAGGTCGCGTTCGCAGTAGGGAGCGTGCTCGAGGAACTGGCCGTGGTCCTTGCTCACATAGCGGGGCGGCGGGCCGATGTGGCTGCCGTTGGCGGTCTCGACGATCAGGAACTTCCCGTAGGGAACCGCCTCGATCGTCGGCTCGCCCGCCGCAGCCACGGTTCGGCGATCAAACTCCAGCTTGTAGATCACCCCCTTGGGGATCACGATGTAGTCCTTGGGCCCGAACTTGAGGGTGCCCATCATGGTGGAGCAGGTGCCGGTGCCGAAGTGGATGAAGAGGCATTCGTCGCCCTGGCCGTTCTTGTAGAAGTAGGGCATGGGCTTGGCGGGTGTACACAACGCCATTTCGCAGTCGGCGTTCCCGAAGAGGACCACGCGGCCGTCGACCGGGTCGCCCTTGGGGCGCATCCCGGCGGACTTGACGTGGCGCATCCGCATGACGTCTTGTTCTAGGTATTCGGCCTTAGTTGAGTACAAGGTCTTCCATCCGTAGACCTGGGTGGGCGGATGGATGTGGTACATGGTGCTGGAGGGTCCGGAGAACCCCTCGGTGCCGAAGAGCTCTTCGCTGTAGAGGAGGCCGTCGGGGCGGCGGAACTGGGTGTGGCGCTTTTTAGGGATTTGGCCTAAGCGGGTATAGAACGGCACGGCGTGGCTCCTTGAGGAGTATCCCGGATGGCCGGGCGAACGGTGGAAGTCTACTCGATCGGGGGCTTGGGAGAGGGTTCGTGAGGGGTTCTTGATGCGCGGATCACACGCGAAGACGCCGGAAACTGGCGGGCTGCGCATCCTAATGAGAGACTGCCTGTATGGAGCCCACGCCCATGGATGCGACTCTTGACGCCAACGTGCCCGCTGCTCTTCCCGTCTTGCCGCGGGCGAAGATGAAGATCAAGGAACTCCGGCGCGGGCTATCGGGGCCGACGATCATCACGCCGAGCGTGGAGTCGGCGATTTATGTGCTACTGGGCGAGATCGAGCTGGTGATGGACGGATCGACGAGTCGCCTGGCGCGGGGTGAGTGGAAGTACTTGCCGGCGGGTCGGGCGCACGCGATCGTGCCCGCCGGGGCGGGTCCGGCGCGGTACTTCACGGTTTCGCTGGCGGACGGCGATGATCGCCGGGCTGCCTGAGCGGAATCAACGACCTGCGGCGGGGGTTGGGGGGGCAGCGTCGGCTGGCTTCTTCTCGCCTTCGAGCGTGGGCTTCCACTCGGGCTCGACGAAGCGGAAGCTGGTGCGGTTGCGGTTGAGGACGACGAACGTCACGCGCTCGGGTTGGGCCTTGGTAATCTCGGCCATGACCTTGCGGTAGGTGGCGAGGTCGGTGACGGGCTTGTCGTTGATGCGTTGGATGAGGTCACCCGAGAACATGCCGCCGAGGCCGGCCCAGCCGCCGCGTTCGGCCCCGACGACCAGGACGCCGGCGACGGTTTCGTCCCAGCGGTTGTCGTCGCGGTCGAAGAAGGTGATCTCGCGGACGGAGAGCTCGAAGTCCTTGTTCTCGTCGCGTCGGGCTTCTTCGGGCCCGATGCGGGTGCGTTCGAGGGTGACGGTGATTTGGGCGGGCTCGGAGCCGCGGAGGACGGTGAGCTTGGCTTGTTCTTCGATCTTGAGTTTGCGGATGGCGCGGTCGAGGACCTTGGCGTCCTGCATGCCGCGGGGCTGGACTTTGTCGCCATTGACGGCGGTGATGATGTCGCCGACTTTGAGGTCGCTGGCGGCGGCGAGGGTGCGCGGGTAGACGCGGGTGACGCGGAAGCCCTGGTGCTGGGGGCCCCCGAGCTGTTCGGCGA
>ENA-ORBV01015665-ORBV01015665.1-microbial-mat-metagenome-genome-assembly--contig:-NODE-15665-length-11119-cov-4.448560_pt1 | contig 11119 bp, 10 predicted proteins | sample MGYA00237777_ERZ505514 | MGnify/ENA primary metagenome ERZ505514 (study PRJEB26160, sample SAMN06269048) | microbial mat metagenome | isolation source: Oligotrophic lake microbial mat | place...
CCATGGCTGACCCAGGCCCTGCGCGCGCTGTTGCAAAGCCAACGCGTCGCAGCCCTTGGAACCGTCAATGCAGATGGAGCACCACTTGTCTCCATGGTGCCGTTTGCGATTGAGCCGGTTCAGGCGTGTGTCGTGATCCATGTCAGTGGCCTGGCTGCGCACACCGGCAACCTGCACAATAGCGCCAGCGTATCCCTGATGGTGATGCAGGCCGAGACACCCGGGGAGCCGGTGCATGCGCTACCCCGCGTCACACTGGAAGGACGCGCAGAATTCCTCGAAGCCGAGACGCCCATATGGCGCGATTGCCGTGCCGCTTACCTCGGGCGCTTTCCAGAAGCCGAACCGATGACAGCATTGGGGGATTTCCGGTTTGTTGCGGTGCGCGTCACCAGCGGGCGGCAGGTGGCCGGGTTTTGGGGCGGCGCGCAGTTTGTCGGCCGAGGAACTCGCGCAGGTGCTGTCGGCTTGAGGTCGCCGGTTTGTTGTCCACCGTCGTGCGGGGGGTGATGCTTTTGGGGAGCCGATGCGGCCGGGTGGGCGCCTTCGCTCGTGTCACCCGAAACATGCTTCGCCCGTCTCTCCTTCTTTATCTCGCTGAGGCGCCCACGCAGCCTCTTTGGAGGCGCACGTGGTTGGCGCACTGCACGCGAACGCCAGCGCGTCCTGCGCCAATTGCCCATGCGCGCCAAAAGGTCGGCATGAAAGTGGTGACCATCGGGAAACACACCAAAACGCCAAATACCAATCAGTGACCTGAATCGAGTTTCTTGACAGCCTTGCACGACGCTTGGCCTGTGCATGAATTCGCAGGCGAACAATGCGCGACGGCGTATCCCTCTTTTGGAGGATGCATAGTGTGCCTTTGGCGCTACCATTTGCCGAGCAACATTCTTGAGCGCGGAAAAATTTATGGCCGACAACAATTACCTGATCGAGTCCGACGCCCTGGCATTTCCAGCCATTGAAGCGGCGATACAACGCCTTCTGCTGGATGGACTGGACGTGCGTATCACACCCGTCAGCCGCAACAAGGCGCTTGTCCCGCGTCATGTCCTGGACGCTATCCGGCTCCAGTACAACATCGAGCCGTGGGATTACCTCCGGTTTCAGGGCCTGACCTTCAACAGCGCATACCCGATAAGCGACCAGGAGGCGATGGCGCTGGTGATGCATCGTTCTGCGGCCGAGCTGGATGTCCGGCCATTGACTGTGGTGCCGACCGTCGCCGGCGTGGCATGGCATCTGGACAATATCCGCGCGCCTGTTGCCTGGGGGCTAATGGGTGGGCCCGACACTATCCCCTGGGCATGCAAGGTCGGACAGATCGACACCGGCTATACCCGGCATCCGGCGCTTGGCTTCACGGCTGGAGGCGGAGCCAGCCCCTGGTTGCTGGAGGCGGAGTGCCGCAATTTCTTTATGCCCCCGGATCCGCAAAGTGAGCCGGGCGACCCTTCTGGCGAAGACCCGCGTTCCGGCCTTTTCTGGGGCCACGGCACCCGGATCGGCGCGACCATTTCGGGCTGGGCTCCGGGGGGTGACGCGGGCGCCGACTTTTATGGCTGCGCCCCCAGAGTGCCCCATGTGGTGGTGCGCATTTCGAATACCGTGGCCATCAACGACCAGCTACCTGCGTTTACCCAGGCACTGAACTACCTGGTTGATGTTGCCCGGGTCGATGTGGTCAACCTGAGCATGGGCATGTTGGGCGGCGCCTTCACAGCCAGAACCAAAGCCGCCCTCAACCATGCCTACGACCAGGGCGTGATCCTGGTGTGCGCCGGTGGGCAATATGTTTCCGGCGTGATCAAGCCGGCTTCGTACCGCCGCACCGTCGCCGTGGGTGGCTCCACCAGCAAGGACCAGGTATGGGCAAAAGCGAGTCGGGGGCCGGAAATTGACTGGGCTGCACCCGCAGCGGATATCCGGCGCGCCAGCATAGACAAAAAGACCGGGCCTTTTGTGTACGGCAATGGCGGCGACGGCACCTCGTACGCCACCGCCCTGTCAAGCGGTGTCGCGGCCATGTGGTTGACCCATCGCGCAACTGAAATCGCGGCGATGTACGGCAAGACCTGGAAACGCGTTTGGGCGTTCAAGAAAATCAGCGCCGACACTGCGCGCAAACCCGCGGTCTGGGGGCCGGGCGTGGCCGGTTCGGGAATACTGGATGCGGCGGCAGTGCTCAATGCGAACCTGCCGCCAGCCAACCCGCAGGACTACGAGCGGGCGGTGTGACCCTCGTTTCCATGGTGCCGTTTGCGATTGAGCCGGTTCAGGCGTGTGTCGTGATCCATGTCAGTGGCCAAGCTGCGCACATTGGCTACCTGCAACGGAGCGCCAGCGTATCGCTGATGGTGATGCAAGCCGGGTGACCCGTAGAGCCGGTGCAAGCGCTGCCCGCGGCACACTGGAAGCGCGCGCAGAATTCCTCGAAGCCCAAGCGCCCACATGGCACGATTGCCGCGCCGCCTACCTCGCACGTTTTCCGGAATCCGAAACGATGACGGCATTGGGCGATTTTCGATTTGTCGCTTTGCGTGTCACTGCGGCGCGCCAGGTCGACGGGTTTGGCGCTGCGCGCAGTGTGTCAGCGGATGAACTCGCGCAGGTGTTGTCGGCTTGAGGTCGCCGGGTTTTTGTCCACGGTCGGTGCCGGGGTGATGCTTTTGGCGAGCCAATGAGGCCGGGTGGGCGCCTCCGCTCGTGTCACCCGAGACGTGCTTCGCCCGTTTCTCCTACTTTACCTCGCTGCGGCACCCACCCAGCCTCATTGGCAGCGAGCGGGTTTGGCGCACGGCACACAAACCATGCTGGCAGGATCAGGACGGTGCGGCGCTCTGCGCAGCGGCATAAAGGCGGAGTTGTCGGCCCGAGGCCGACACGGGGGACAGCCGCGCAGCAGAGTGCCGTGCCGACCTGATCTCGCCAACGCGGTGCCCCGCGCCAACAAACCCAATCAACAGGCGGCAGAAACCTTGCCAACTTGGGCGCATACCAGACCCACGATCACCCAGCCAGAGGAAGCCTTACCCCTTCGGCCGCTTGTCCACCACCCGGCGCGCCTTGCCGGTTTGTGTGCGCTCCACCGAATTCGGCGGCAATACATTGACGCGCGTGCCGATGCCCACCATGGTCTTGATGCGGTGCTCCAGCGAGCGGCCGATCTCTGCGCCGTCAGCGCCAGCCGCCGCCTGCTGCAGTTCCACCAGCACCTCGACCTCGTCGAGATGGCGGTCGCGCGTCACCACCAGCTGGTACAACGCACTGAGCTTGCCATGTTGCAGCACCAGCTCCTCGATCTGCGTCGGGAACACGTTGACGCCGCGGATGATCAGCATGTCGTCCGAACGGCCAACGATCTTGCCCATGCGCCGGAACGCGCGCGATGTGGGTGGCAGCAGGCGCGTGAGGTCGCGCGTGCGGTAACGGATGATGGGGAAGGCTTCCTTGGTGAGTGAGGTAAAAACCAGTTCGCCTTCGGAGCCGTCGGGCAACACGGCGCCGGTCTCGGGATCGATCACCTCGGGATAAAAATGGTCTTCCCAGATCACCGGGCCGTCTTTCGATTCGACACATTCGCTCGCCACACCCGGACCCATCACCTCGGACAGGCCGTAAATATCCACCGCGTCGATACCGGCCTGCGCCTCGATCTCGCTGCGCATCGCCTCGGTCCAGGGTTCGGCGCCGAAGATGCCGATCTCCAGCGAACTCGCGCGCGGATCCAGGCCCAGGCGCTGATACTCCTCGATGATCACCTGCATGTAGGACGGCGTCACCATGATGATGCGTGGCCGGAAGTCCTCGATCAGTTGCACCTGGCGCTCGGTCTGTCCACCCGACACCGGGATTACCGTGCAGCCGAGCCGCTCGGCACCATAATGCGCACCCAGACCGCCGGTGAACAAACCGTAGCCGTAGGCCACATGGATCATGTCGCCCTTGCGTCCACCGGCGGCCCGGATGGACCGCGCCACAAGGTCTGACCAGCGGTCGATGTCGCCCTGGGTGTAGCCGACCACGGTCGGTTTGCCGGTGGTGCCGCTGGAGGCATGGATCCGCACCACCTGCTCCCTGGGCACGGCAAACATGCCAAACGGGTAGTTGTCGCGCAGGTCACCCTTGCTGGTGAACGGGAACTTCGCCAGGTCGGCCAACGACTTCAGGTCGTCGGGATGCACACCTGCCGCGTCGAACACCTTCTTGTAATGCAGCACGTTGCGGTACACGTTGGCGAGCGTGGCGCGCAACCGGCGCAGCTGCAGCGCGGTGATCTCGTCGCGGCTGGCGCGCTCGATCGGATCGAGCAGGGCCGCAGATGCACTGTAGGTTGCCAAAGGAGTCTCCTGTGTGTCCTGGGGCACAGAGCCCGTCAGGAATGCGCGTGGTCCCTGTCGAAATCGATCACCAGCCGGTCGCTCACCGGGTAACTCTGGCAACACAGGACAAAACCCCGCGCCACCTCGTAGTCTTCCAGCGCAAAGTTGATGTCCATGTCCACCTCGCCCTCCACCACCATGGCGCGGCAGGTCGAGCAGACACCGCCCTTGCACGAGAAGGGCATCTCCAGACCCGCCAGCAGGCCGGCATTGACCAGATTGTCCTTGTTCTTGGCCATGCTGAAACTGCGCCGCGTGCCGTCTTGCACCACCTCGACCTGGCACATGGCGGCGCCTTGCGCCGCAGCGCGCGGCGCACGCACCATCCCGTCCCGCGTTGGGGTGCCAAACAGCTCCATCTTGATGCGTGCCTTGTCCACGCCTTTGTCCTGCAAGGCCCTGGAAACGGCGAGCATCATGTCCTGCGGCCCGCAGATAAAAGCCGCGTCAATCCCCGAAGGGTCGATCCAGCGGCTCAGCAACTGCATGCTCTTGTCGTAATCGATGTGCCCGTTGAAGAGCGCAATGTCCTGCGCCTCCCGGCTCATGATCCAGACCAGATTCAGCCGCCCCAGGAACTGGTCCTTCAAATCCTCCAGCTCTTCCTTGAACATCACATGACCCGACGACCGGTTGCCGTAGACCAGGGTCACGTTGCTGCCTGGCTCGGCCAGCAAGGTGCTCTTCACGATGGACAGAATGGGCGTGATGCCGCTGCCGCAGGCAAACGCCAGCAGGTGGCGCGCTGCCTGCGGTTGCAACGGGCTATGGAACAGGCCCTGTGGCGGCAGCACGTCGATCAAAACGCCCGCCTTGAGGTTGTCCACCGCCCAATTCGAGAACTGCCCGTCAGCCACCCGCTTGATGGCCACGCGCAAACGCCGGTCCTGCACGGCAGAACAGATCGAATAGGAGCGGCGCACCTCAGTGCCGTCGAGCTGCGTGCGCAAGGTAAGGTACTGGCCCTGTAGGTAAGCGAACTCCTGCGCAAGCGCAGCCGGCACGTCGAAGGTCACGGCAATCGCGTCGCGCGTGTCGGCGTGAACCTCACGTACCTGCAGGGGGTGAAAACTGGCACTGGCCATTCGGCTGCTCCGTCAATCGATCGGTCAATCAGTGGGGTTTGAAATAGTCAAACGGCTCCAGGCAGTCGCGGCACTGGTACAGGGCCTTGCAGGCGGTGGAGCCAAACTGCGAGAGCAGCCGGGTATGGCGCGACGCACACTGCGGGCATGGCACCACCTCTCGCGGCGCCATCAGGGCGCCGATGTCGACGACCTGCGTGGGCGCAACACCCGGCGCGCACGCCGCCGGGGGCGCGATGCCGTAGGCGCGCAGGGCGTCGCGGCCCTTGGGCGTCATCCAGTCGGTCGTCCAGGCGGGAGAGAGCTGGGTGCGCACCACGACCTCCAGCACACCGTGGCCACGCAGTGCGTCTTTGATCGCCCTTGCGATCACCTCCGTCGCAGGGCAGCCTGAATACGTTGGCGTCACGGTCACCAGCGCCACCGGGTCGCCACCGGGCGTCGCCGCCGGCTGCCACTGCACGCCGCGCACGATGCCCAGGTCCACCACCGATAGCACCGGAACCTCCGGGTCCATCACTGCGTCCAGCCACGCCAGCATGGCCTCAGGCGAAGCCAGACCCCCGGCAGTGGCGGCCGCGCTCACCATTGGGCTTGCGGATACGCCCGCTGCAGGAACTGCAAGTCCGTCAGCAGATGGCCGAGATGCTCGGAATGCAGACCCTGACGGCCGCCGCGCTGATGCCCGGCGTATGCTGGTTTGGCCAGCGTAGCACGGGCCAGCACCGCATCCACACTGGCGTGCCAGGCGTCGCGCAGGCTGCCAGCGGCCGGCGCCCAACCCGCCTTGGCAGATTGCGCATCCACCGCATCGGGTTCAAACCATTCGCCGGTATAGGGCCAGAGGGTCTCCAGCGAGGCCTGCATACGGTCGTGGCTCTGCGCCGTGCCGTCGCCCAGTGCGACCATCAGGTAACTGCTGCGCTCGACGTGGTAACGCACCTCACGCGCCGCCTTGTCGGCAATCGCCGCGATGCGTGGGTCGGTGGATCGCGTCAAAGCGGCCAGCAGATGCTGGTGCCAGCTGTCGAACAGGAACTGCCGAACCACCGTGTCGCCGTAGTGGCCGTTGGGCTGCTCGAGCAGCAGCAGGTTGCGGAACTCGAAACCGTCGCGCCGGTAGGCCAACGCGTCTTCGTCGCGGCCCTGGCCTTCCACTTCCCCTGCATACGACAACCACAGGCGGGCCTGCCCCAGCAGATCGAGCGCCACGTTGGTCAGCGCCATGTCCTCTTCCAGCGCTGGCCCATGGCCACACCAGAGGCCGAGTTGCTGCGACAACACCAGACAGTTATCGCCCAGGCGCAGCAGGGTTTCGAACTTGGGGTCCAACACAGAATCGCTCACAATGAGACCTCTGCCCCGCGGGCTGCGGTACGAGCTTGCTTGGGGCGACCCGGCGCGGCGCTCACAAGTTCTTTACGCCGTCGGGCGTGGGAAAAAACGTGGGATGGCGGTAGACCTTGCTCTGCGCGGGGTCGAACAGTGCCTCCTTGTCGCCCGGGCTGCTCGCCACGATGTCGGCCGCGCGCACCGCCCAGATGCTCACGCCCTCGTTGCGCCGTGTGTACACATCGCGCGCATGCGAGATCGCGCTCGCGCCGTCGGCGGCGTGCAGGCTGCCCACATGTTTGTGGGCCAGCCCATGCTGGCTGCGGATGAAGATCTCCCAAAGCGGCCATTCGCGCCGTACGGCGTTGTCGCTCATCTCATGCCGCCTTCTGTTCAGGTCGATATTTGTCGGCATGGGCACTCAGCGCTTCGCGAAACCAGGCGCCTTCGTCCCAAGCCTTGTTGCGCGCCGCCAACCGCTCGCGGTTGCACGGACCCAGGCCTTTCACGACGCGGAAGAAATCCTCCCAGTCGATCTCGCCAAAATCGTAGTGGCCGGTTGCGGCATTCCACTTCAGTTTGTCGTCGGGAATCGTCAGCCCCAGAAACTCGGCCTGCGGCACGGTCTGGTCGATAAACTTCTGGCGCAACTCATCATTGCTGTGCTGCTTGATCTTCCAGGCCATGGACTGCGCGCTGTTGACAGAATGCCCGTCGGCCGGGCCGTGCATTGCCAGCGACGGCCACCACCAACGGTTGAGCGAATCCTGCGCCATGCGCTTTTGCTCGGGTGTGCCGCGGGCCAGCGTCAGCATGATGTCAAAGCCCTGGCGCTGGTGGAACGACTCCTCCTTGCACACCCGCACCATGGCGCGCGCATAGGGGCCGAAAGAGCACCGGCAAATCGGAATCTGGTTGACGATGGCCGAGCCGTCCACCAGCCAGCCGATGGCGCCAATGTCGGCCCAACTCAGCGTGGGGTAATTGAAGATGCTGGAGTACTTGGCTTTGCCGGACAACAGGTCGGCGTACAGCTGGTCACGCGTCACGCCCAGCGTCTCGGCGGCGCTGTAGAGGTACAGGGCGTGGCCTGCTTCGTCCTGCACCTTGGCCAGCAGGATCGCCTTGCGTTTGAGGCTGGGCGCGCGGCTGATCCAGTTGCCCTCGGGCAACATGCCGACGTATTCGGAATGCGCGTGCTGCGAAATCTGCCGCACCAGCGTCTTGCGGTAGGCCTCAGGCATCCAGTCCTTGGGTTCGATCTTGATGCCGGCATTGATGCGTTCCTGGAAGGCACGCTCCTGCGGGTCCATCGCCTCGAGTGACTTGACGGCGCTTGTTCCGGTCTCGACCAGTTGTGCGTACATGGGGTTCTTCTGGTCCCGGAATTTGACCGGGATCGATAGTGCGAGATCCACCATGATAGTGATACACACTGACTCATACAACGAACAGTGATGTACCGCGTTTTCCGCCATGCCCGGGACTGCACTGCGCCGGTCGGTCTGCCCTGCGGTAACACGGCTGCGCTATGGGCTATTCTTGCGGGCCAAAGCCCGGCCATCACGGTGTTGAACCAAGCCGCTGAGCGATTTGCGGGTGACTTGCGGGCGATTTGCGGGTGACTTGCGGGCGATTTGCGACTGTGGCTCGATTATTTCGCTAACGCGCAAGCCTGGATCGTGCTCGCCACGATCTGAACCGGTTGTTGGAAGAGCCCGGTGGATGAAGCAACGCAGCCACAGCACATAGCTCTTGGTAATTCCCCGGTGCGATAGCGCGGGCGGCGCTTTGGTTACGCTGCAGGCGCGGGGCTCCGATGCCTGGCAGGCAATGCGTGCCTTGGGTCTTGCTTCCATTGGGGCGTCACAGGCGTTTGTCGCCGTCCAGCGCGCCTGCGGGCATGGCCAGATGCACACGCGGGTGATAGATTAATCGGCGCGAGTGGGTGTGCAAGACCGGCACCGCGCCGGCGCGGCCGTGAAGCTGTCGGTCGTTTTAACGTGAAATAGCTTTCATGATGCGGGGTGAAGAGTGGACATCATGAAAGTTGGAAGAACGCGGTCAACTGCGGCTTCCAGGCGCAACCACCCAGTCGGCCATCTGCAGGAGGGTGTCGAACATGCGGTCGGGACGCGAGTCCGCCACCGGCACCCCGCCGTTGTAACCGTAAGGTACGGCCCAAGCTGTCACACCGGCATTGTGTGCAGCCAGAACATCGATGGCCGAGTCGCCGACATGCGCGGTGCGCGTCAGTGCCACCCCCAGTCCGGCTGCCACCGCGCGCAGCACACTCGCATGCGGCTTCTTGCGCGGGTACGAGTCACCGCCCACGACCACGGCGAAGTGCTGCTCCAGCCCGGTGTTGCGCAGCACGGTGCGGGCATGGCGCAGTTCCTTGTTGGTCACGCAGGCCAGTAACACGCCCGCACGCCGCAGCCGGCTCAGCGCCTCGGCGCAGTCAGGGTACGGCCCGCACAGCGTTCCGGCGATGTCGGCGTACCGGTGTTCGAACGTGGCAAGCACCGTATCGGTTGTGGGTACCTCGGCCACTGCCGCAGCCGCCACCCGATCGCGCTCCAGCAGCCGCAGCAGCAGGGCATGGGCGCCAGCGCCGATCAGCAAAGCCACCTCCTGCGGCGGGCGTCGCGCCAACCCGTGCGCCTGCAACGCCTGATTGACGGCCTGCGCGATCTCCGCCGCGGTGTCGACGAGTGTGCCGTCAAGGTCCAGGCAAATCAGGTCATAGTCCATGCCGTCGATGGTGCCACACACAATGCCGGCGTTTGGAGCGGGCCGGTTCTGCTGCAAATGCGACATGCCCCGCAGTGGGTGCGACCGGCCCGGATCGGGCATCCGCCCGGACAACTGACCGGGCCTAAACTCTGCCTACCACCACTTCAACGCAACCCGCCCCATGTTTGGCATTACCCCCTCCTCGCGTCTGCGCCCGTCTCCCTACTATGAGGCCACTCTGGCCGAAGGCGTGACCACCTTCACCACCTACAACAACATGCTCATGCCCACCAGCTTCGGGCACGCCGAAGACGAGTACTGGCGCATCATCAATGGCGTGTCGCTGTGGGACGTGGCGGTGGAGCGCCAGGTGCAACTCGAAGGCCCGGACGCCGCCCGGCTGGCGCAGATCCTTACGGCGCGCGACCTGTCGAAATGCCAGGTCGGCCAGGGCAAGTACGTGCCGCTGTGCAACCACGATGGCGTCCTGATCAACGACCCGATCCTGCTCAAGATCGACGACCAGCGTTACTGGTTGTCGATTGCCGACTCCAACATCTGGTTCTGGGCGCGCGCGATTGCCGCCGAGCGCCGCCTGAATGTGAAAGTCAGCGAACCGGATGTATCGCCCCTGGCCGTGCAAGGCCCGAAGGCGGAAGAGCTGATTGCATCGCTGTTCGGCGACTCGGTGCGCAGCATGAAGTACTTCTGGTTCCGCCAGACGACGCTGCAGGGCATACCCCTGGTGCTGGCACGCTCGGGCTGGTCCAAGCAGGGTGGCTTCGAGCTCTACCTGATGGATGGCGCCAAAGGTACGCAACTGTGGAACATCGTGCGCGAGGCCGGCAAGCCGTGGGGCATCGGTCCAGGCGCGCCGAATGCGTGCGAGCGTATTGAGAGCGGTTTGCTGTCGTACGGCGGCGACAGCGACGACACGACCAACCCGTTCGAGGTGCGGCTGGGCAAATACATAGACCTGCATGTGCCTGACGACGTGGTTGGCGTCCAGGCCTTGCGCCGCATCAAGGCCGAAGGCGTCAAACGCCAGCAGCTCGGGGTGGTGCTGGATGGCGATCAGCCGACGGAACTGGGATTCCACTGGCATGCAATTCACAAGGACGGGCACCGCGTGGGCGACCTTACCAACTGCGTCTGGTCACGCCGCCTGAAACGCAACATTGGTTTTGGACTGGTGTCCTCGGCCTGTGCCGTGGACGATCAGGTGATCGTCCACAAGGACGGGCGGCCAACCAGTGCCCGATTGGTGCACTTGCCGTTCATCTGAACCGGGCTTGGGCCTGCGCCGTACCTGCGCCACGCAGCGGAACTCGGGCCTGGACCCATGCCGTTGGTACCCCGCCCGTCAACGTGAAATAGCTTTCATCTAACTTTCATGATGTCCACTCTTCACCCCGCATCGTGAAAGTTATTTCACGTTAAAACTGACTCCGGTTTGAAACCCCGGCCTTCAGGCCGGTGGGAGCCGACTGCGGCCTGAAGGCCTGGGTTTCGGGGGCGACCGTTTTGGGAGGGGATGCAAACCCCTTCCAAAACACGTTTGACCGACAGGCCTGAAGGCCG
>ENA-ORBV01015667-ORBV01015667.1-microbial-mat-metagenome-genome-assembly--contig:-NODE-15667-length-11117-cov-4.530797_pt1 | contig 11117 bp, 6 predicted proteins | sample MGYA00237777_ERZ505514 | MGnify/ENA primary metagenome ERZ505514 (study PRJEB26160, sample SAMN06269048) | microbial mat metagenome | isolation source: Oligotrophic lake microbial mat | place...
TGACTTTCGCAACCGCTTGGCCGTTGCCGGCTTGAAGCCAGAAGGTGAGAGCTTCGTGCAGACTCCCCCTCGCCCCCGCGGCATCGCCGACGTTGCGCTGGCAGACGCCGAGAGCCGTCAAGAGGGTGGCTCTAACGTCGTTCCCCTCCCCGATATCGGACAACAGCAAGAGACAGTGCCCGTAATGCTTGATAGCCTCGTCCCAGGCGGTCTGCGCCTCGGATTGGACGGCGGCCAACTTCCCGTAGCGGACCGCCTTCTCGGCGTGACCGGCGGTCAGCGTGCTCGATTCAAAGAAGTGCGTGGCAAGGCGGGATGCGAATTCCTCCGCCCGGTCGCCCCAGCGACGCTCCAACGCCTCGCCCACCTGGCCGTGCAGGCGCACGCGGCGGGTGGTGGAGAGCTCACTCAACAAGGTCTCCTGCATGAGCGCGTGGGTGAAGCGGTAACGGCCCGGCTGCTCCATCTCCTCGATCACGCGCGCTTCGATGCCCTCCTCGATCAGGCGTAGGAGGGCGTCGTCCGAGCGTTCGCCGAGGAGGGTGAGGGTGTCGTAGGCGAACTCGCGGCCCACGATTGCCGAGACCTGCAAGAGGTCGTTCGCCTCCTTGCTCAGGCGGTCCAGCTTCCGCCCCAGCGCTTCCTTCACCCCGTCCGGCACGGCAATGTCGGAGACGGAGTCTTTGCCCAGGCTGCCCTCTTGCGTGAGGAGGTTCACGACCTCGGCGAGGAAGAAGGGGTTGCCCTCGGTCTCCTCGAAGATCTTCTCCAGCACCGCTGGTCTCGGTTCAACGTGCGCCGTCTCGCGGACGTACGCATCGACCTCCGGGCGCGTCAACCCGCGCAGGACGATGCGCGCGAAGCCGGGCTCGCGGTTGAGCGTAGCGAGCGCTTCGCTCAAGGGGTGCGTACGGCTGAGGTCGGTGTCGCGGTAGGTGCAGACGACGAGAATGCGCAGGCGAGTGAGCTCCCGCGCGACGTGTTCGAGCAGCAAGAGCGTGGGCTTGTCCGCCCAATGGAGGTCGTCAAGCGCGACCATGACCGGACCGCGAATGGCGATCGCGCGGAGGAAGGCGGCGTAGGCGTCGAAGAGGCGGAACTGGGCGGACTGCGGTTCGACGATGGCTGCCGGTTCGATGAAGCCCGTGTTGTTGCGTAACTCGGGGAAGAGGCGCGCCGCCCTACTGGCCGCCGGTGCCCGCGGTCGCTTCCTCGACGCTTGCGAGGTCGTGGGCGGCGCCCCATTGGCGCCCCACCTGCACCCACGGCCAGTAGGGCGGCGCGCCGGACGATTCGTGATTCGCTCCCCAGAGGACGGTGGCGCCACGCATCCGGGCGTACGTTTCCAGCTCGTGCGCGGTCCGCGTCTTGCCGATGCCGGGCTCGCCGACGAGCATGACCAGAGAGCCACGTCCCGCAAACGCCTCGTCGAAGGCCTTGCGCAGGCGGTCGAGCTCTTTGTCGCGACCGACGAAGACGCCTCGTGCGAGGCGGTCGAGGGCGTTGGAGTCGGAGTGCGTGGCGCTCTTCTGCGTGGGGTCGACGAGTTCGAGGGCGGCAAGCACCTCAGCCGCATCCTTGGGGCGTCCACCGTGGTCCTTGCCAGGAGCTGGAGAATGATCTGTTCGAGCGACGGAGGGCAATGCTCGGTCACCCAGCTCGGGGCGACGGGCGGCGTGTTGATGTGCTGCGAGATGACGGCCGTCGGGTCGTCGCCGACGAAGGGCGGCCTGCCGGTGACCATCTCGTAGAGCATCGCGCCGAGGGAGTAGAGGTCGCTCCGGCCCGTGACATCGCCGCCGAGGGCCTGCTCGGGGGGCATGTAGGCGACGGTCCCGAGCATCATGCCGTACTGCGTACTGCGTAATGCGTGAGCGGTCGAGCGCAACGGCGAGGCCGAAGTCGCCGATCTTGGCGGTGCCATCGGCGGCGATGAAGACGTTCGCGGGCTTGAGATCGCGGTGGACGATGCCGTGCTCGTGGATGAACGCAAGGCCACGGCAGACGTCCTTGGCGATCGCGAGCGTGCGCGCGACGGGCAGGCCCTCATCCCCCCGACCCCCTTCTCCCGACTTCGCGGGAGAAGGGAGAGAAGACTGGAGCAGCGTTGAGACATCGCCGCCGGACATGTATTCCTGGACGATGAAGGGGTTGCCGGGAGCCTGTCCTGAGCCTGCCGAAGGGTCCTCGCCGATGTCGTGGATGACGACGAGGTTGGGGTGTGCGAGGCGGGCCATGGACTGGGCTTCGCGGAGGACGCGCTGGCGGCCCTGTTCGTCGAGGCCGTCGGCGCCGTGCACCACCCAGGCGCGCTCGGAACCCAGCAGCGCCAGCGAACGCGCGATCAGCTCCGTCAGGTCTGGCCGCGGCACGCCCACGATCTGCCGGGTCGGCCGGGCCGGATTGGTCAGCGGGCCCAGCAGGTTGAACGCGGTCCGGACGCCAAGATCCTTCCGCGCTTGTGCCGCATGCTTCATGGCCGGATGGAACGTCGGTGCGAAGAAGAAGGCAATCCCGACGTCGGCGAGGCAACGCGCGGCCACCTCCGGGGTGGCTTGGATATTGACGCCGAGAGCCTCGAGCACGTCGGCACTGCCACACTGGCTCGAGACCGAGCGGTTGCCATGCTTGGCGACGCGCGTGCCGCACGCCGCCATGACGATGGCGGCTGCGGTCGAGATGTTGAAGCTCCCCGAGCGATCACCGCCGGTGCCACAGGTATCAAACACGGGACCTGACTGAGCAGGCACCGGCACCGCGTGGGCGCGCATGGTCTGCGCCAGCCCCACCAGTTCACTCGGCCGCTCGCCCTTCATCGCCAGACCAATCAACAAACCGGCAATCTGCGCGGGTGCCGCTTCTCCGCGCATGATGGCCGCCATCGCCGCCGCGGCTTCAGCGGTGGTCAGGTCTTCCTGATGACGGAGTTTCTCGATGAGGGCTGGAAACATGATCACATCTCGAGAAAGTTGCGAAGAATCCGGCGCCCTTCGTTCGTGAGCACCGATTCGGGATGGAACTGCACGCCGTGAATGGGCAGCGTCCGGTGCTGCAGGCCCATGACCAGCTGGTCCTCCTTGGTCCGCGCGGTAATCTCCAACTCGCCGGGCATCGTCAACTCAGCGACCACCAGCGAGTGGTAACGCCCGGCCTGGAACGAGGTCGAGATGTTGGCAAAGACGCCCTTGCCGTTGTGCTCCACCGTCGACGTCTTGCCGTGGACCGGCTGAGGGGCGCGGATCACTTCGCCGCCAAACGCCAGCCCGATGGCTTGGTGGCCCAGGCACACACCCAGCAGCGGCATGCGCGGTCCGAACTCGTTGATCACCGCCAGCGAGACACCCGCCTGCTCGGGACGGCCCGGGCCGGGCGAGATCACGACGCGTGAGTGGCCCACGGCACGCAGTTCGTCGAGCGTCGCCTCGTCGTTGCGGCGCACGACCACCCGCGCGCCGAGCTCGCCCAGATACTGGACCAGGTTGTATGTGAACGAATCGTAGTTGTCGATGACCAGGACCATGGCTGCCTACAATCCGGTCTGCGCCAGCTCCAGCGCCCGCAACATTGCCCGCGCCTTGTCCTTCGTCTCTTCGTACTCGGCGGTCGGATTCGAGTCGGCGACAATGCCGGCTCCGGCCTGGATGTACGCCTTGCCGCCTTCCATCAGGATCGAGCGAATGGCGATGCAGAAGTCGAGGTTGCCGGCGAAGTCGAGATAGCCGACCGCACCGGCGTAGAGTCCACGCCGCGTCGGTTCAAGCTCGTTGATGATCTGCATGGCCCGCACCTTCGGCGCACCCGAGACGGTGCCCGCCGGGAAACACGAGACCAGCGCGTCGAGACGGTCGCGACCCTCGGCCAACTGCCCTTCGACGACCGACACCAGATGCATGACATGCGAGTAGCGTTCGAGCGCCATGAACTTGGACACCCGGACGGTGCCGTAGTCGCAGACCCGGCCAATATCGTTGCGGCCCAAATCGACCAGCATCACGTGCTCGGCCTTTTCCTTCTCGCTCCGCTTCAACTCCTCGGCCATGCGCACGTCCTCCTCGTCGGTCTTGCCGCGTGGCCGGGTGCCGGCGATGGGATGCGTCACGGCGTGGCGGCCTTCGACCCGCACCAGCATCTCCGGCGACGAGCCGACGATGGAGCGGTCCCCCATGCGGATGAAGAACATGTACGGCGACGGATTGACGTGCCGCAGTGCGCGATAGACGGTGAAGGCGTCGACGCCGACCTCGGCTTCGAAGCGCTGAGACAGCACCACCTGGTAGATGTCACCGGCGGCGATGTATTCCTTCGCCTTCCTGACAATCGACTCGTACGCCTCTTGTGAGAAGTTCGACACCAGGTTCAGCGCGTCGCCGCCGCTCGTCCGCTTCAGCGACAACGCGCGGTCAAGCTCGCCTTCGAGGAACTCGATCTTGGCGCAGGCAAACTGGTACAGGGACTTCAGGTCTTGGTCGCCCGAGATGCGGGCGTTGGCAATCAGCAGAATGCGATGCTGGACGTGATCGAAGGCGAGCACGGTGTCAAACAGCATGAAGCCGGCGTCATCGCGGTCAGAGGTGTTGGCATCGGCGCGTGCCGCCGTGGGCTCGAACCAGGCCGCGGTGTCGTAGCCGAGGTAGCCGACGGCCCCGCCAGTGAAGCGCGGCAGTCCCGGCACGAACGGCGATTGAAAGCCGTTCATCAGGTCGCGCAACGTGTCGACAAAGGGCTTGTCGCCTTGGCTGGTGATGCCCGCCTTCTCGATCACGGTCTCGCCCTGTTTGCCGCGGAGAATCAGGAACGGGTCCTTGCCGAGGAACGAATAGCGTCCGACGTGCTCGCCACCTTCGACGCTCTCCAGCAGGAACGCGTAGTCCGAATGCTCCGCAATTTTGAGGAAGGCCGAGACCGGCGTCAGCAAGTCGGCCACCAACTCCTTGCACACCGGCACAAAGGTCGCCCGCTTCGCCAAATCCACGAACTCTTCAAACGTCGTCTGCTTCATTGCTTCTCCATTGTCCCGAGGCGGGCCGTCGCCGCGTCGCGCATCACGCGAGCCGCTGGGCGCTGCCCGGTCCACCATTCAAATTGCGCCTGTGCCTGGGCCACCAGCATGTCGAGGCCGCCCAGGGTGCCGCATCCCGCGTGCTCAGCATCGCGAAGCAGACGGGTACGCGGCGGGTTGTAGACGAGGTCGTAAACCAACCGTCCGTCGAGCGGGTGCCCGAGTGGGAGCGGCGACTGCTCGATGTGCGGCGCGGTACCGACGGGGGTGGTGTTGACGAGCAGATCCCAGGTGCCGGGCGCCGGAGGAAAGTCACCAATCGCGGCGCCGGTGAGGGCGGCGATCGCCTCCGCTGGTGCCGACCGTCGGGCGCTGAGCGTGACGCGAGCGCCGGCCCCGGCGAGCGCGATGGCGACCGAGCGGGCCGCGCCGCCCGCGCCGAGAACCGTCGCGCGCTGACCAGCGAGCGTCATGACAGATTCGAGCGGCGTGAGGAAGCCTGTGACGTCGGTGTTGCAGGCCTCCCACGTCGCGCCGGCGCGGCGCAGCGTGTTGGCCGACTGAATCCGCTGGCTGATCGGGTCACACTCATCAGCACGTTCGAACGCCTGCACTTTGAAGGGAGCGGTGACGCTGGCACCGGCCAGATCCAGGGCCTTGGCGAAGGTCATGAAGTCGGCGAAATCCGCGGCCGCCAGGGGCAGATAGACCGCATCCAGGTTCGCGGCCTGGAACGCGGCGTTGTGCATGGCCGGAGACACCGAATGGCCGACGGGCTTCCCGACCACGCCGTAGATCGCGGTCTGCGGACCAAGGTGGCGGAAGCGGAACTCCTCGTGCATCCGCTCGACATCGATCTGGCCCGGAGCGACGTTGGCGCCGGCGTAGGTCCAGCAGGAGCCAAACCAGCTCGCGAGCACGCGCGTGGCCACACCAGCCTCGCCCATGGCAATCAGCACCATCGGCGTGCCGGCCTGCTGTCCGATCGCCCGAAGGGTGAGGCAGTCGGCCAGTCGATGCGCGGTCACCGCGAGCTTGACGATTTCAGCGCCGCTGGCCAGCATGGCGCGCGCGAGGTCATGCACGTCTGCCGGTGTTCCCTCAAAGTCGTGGTGTGACAGGACAATGCGGCGTCCGCTGGTCTGCGCCATCAAGTCGGCGCAGCTACCGTTCCACTCGAGGTCGACGTATTCAGCCCCTAACGTCAGAGCCTCGGCGAGAATGCGTCGCCGTTCCTCTTCGCTGCCCAGGAACATGCCGCCCTCGGACTGGGGCCGGCAGGTGACGATCACCGGTTTACGCCGACCGGCCAGCGCCGCCGCCGCACTGGGATCGCGTACGGAATCCAACCGCAACTCCACCAGATCGGCATCGCCCATCAGGTCGCGGCGCGTACGCAACTCGGCCATGGTGCCGGCCGTCACGGTCGCGCAGAGTTTTGCCGTCGTCATCCTGAACTCTCTCAAATCCCTGAATCCCAAAATCACCAAATAAAAAAGCGCCTCTTCCCTGCTCGGGTTCAAGAGGCGCTTCGGTCGACCGTTGTCTAGACGCGTCGTGGTTAAACGGACCGGGTAGCCTCTCCTGCTGGGCACCAATACCACCACGTGCCCACACCGCTCCCGTTCTGGTCAAAAGACCGATAAATGGGCGCGTTGGACAAGGCTCGCGAGCGCATGTGAACGTCAAAAGGCTAACAGACCCTAGGCAGCGGCGTCAAACCGTTGGGCGAAAGCCACCGGTTCGGCGCTTGCTTCGCCCGGGGGAACACCGTATAACCAGTGTAAGTCTGCTGCTTTCTGACACTTAAATGTATTCAAGCCGTTTCGCCCTTATTGCCCTGATCTTGGGTGCACTCGTGGCTGCGCCGCGCGCGCAGGTTGCCACCATGCCACTTGAGGACATCCGGCCCGGCATGGTCGGCGTCGGTCGCACCGTGTTCTCAGGCACCACGCTCGAGGACTTCAAGGTTCACGTCCTCGGCGTGCTGCGTAACGTCATCGCGCCCAAGCGCAGCCTGATTCTCGCCAGGCTCGAGGGCGGACCGCTGGCCAAGACCGGCGTCATTGCCGGCATGAGCGGCAGCCCGGTCTACATCGACGGCCGCCTGGTCGGCGCCGTCTCGTACTCCCTCGGGCAGTTTTCGACCGAGCCGATCGCCGGCATCACGCCCATTGCCGAGATGGTTGATGCCACCATCATGCCCGGCGCGACGCGCGGGTCCCGGCCGGTCGCCATGACCTGGCCGGCGACGCCGGCGCAGTTGATCGACATCTGGGCCCGCGACCTTGGCCGATCGCGAACGTTCGTGGACGAGCCATCGCAGGCCCTGGTGCTCTCGGGCGTCTCCGGCGATTTGAGTCGCATGAGCTCGATGCTGCGGCCGATCTCCGTTCCCCTGGTCGCGGCCGGCTTCGATGCCTCCGTGATCGACCCGGTCTCATCCGCCTTTGCCGCCGCCGGCTTCGTTCCCATGTCGAGCGCGGCGCAGTCGCCGGCCAGCCCGGGCGGCGGTGGCAGCGATCGCAAGCTGGCACCGGGAGACGCGGTCGGGGTCGCCCTGATGACCGGCGATTTTGAGCTGGGCGCCACCGGCACCGTGACGCATGTCGATGGCGACCGTGTCTACGCGTTTGGCCATCCGCTCTACAACCTCGGCCCTACCGAGTTCCCGATGACCAAGGCCGAAGTGCAGGTCGTGTTGCCCAGCCTGATGGCGTCGAGCAAGCTGGCCAGCTTCGGTGAGATCGTCGGGACGGTCCAGCAGGATCGCGCCACCGCGATCGCCGGCCGCCTGGGCCCCGGGCCGTCGTTGATTCCCGTGTCGATCACCCTCAACTCCGATCGCGGGCCGTCGCGATCATTCAAGTTTGGCGTGGTCCGCGACTTCACGTTCACGCCCCTGCTGACCTACCTTTCAGTCGCCAACGTGCTGACGTCGTACGAACGTGGCGCCGGGCCGGCGTCGTTCGCCATTCGCGGCACGGCCTCCATTCGGGCCCAGGAGACGATCGCGTTCGAGGACATGTTCTCGGGTGACCAGCCCGCCGGCGGCGCCGCCGCGTACATTGCCGGCCCGCTGACGGCGTTGTTGAAGAACGCCGCCGAAGTGGTGGACGTGGACAAGATCGATCTCGTCATCGACGCCAGCGAACAGCAGCGGAGCGCGCGCATCGAGCGGGTCTGGCTCGACACGACTCGCCCGCGCGCCGGACGCCGCGCGATAGTGTTTGTCGCCATGCGCAATGCGCGAGGTGACGAGGTGATCAAGCAGATCCCGATCGAACTGCCGGCCAACGCCACGGGCGCGCTGCAACTGGTGGTGGCCGATGCCGCCCGGACCACCGCCGACGATCGCCGTGACGCGCGCGGTGCCGACCTGCCACGCGTGTCGCAGATGATTCGGACGTTCAACCGTGCCCGCAAGAACAACCGGCTCTACGTCCGGCTGACCTCCCCCGACACCGGCGCCGTCGTCAATGGCGAGCCGATGGCGGCGCTGCCCCCGTCGGTGCTGGCGGTCATTGAAGCTGACCGCAACAGCGGTACCGTCGGCGCCTTGCGAACCACCACCCGCGGCGAGTGGGAACTGCCCCTCGACTTCGCCGTCAGCGGTTCGCGCCAGTTGACCCTCAACCTCGACCAACCTTAAATGAGCCTTCGATCCTTTCTCGGCGCGGCCCTGGCCGCTGGCGTAGTCGCGGTGTCCACACTATCTGCGGCGCCCGGATTCTGGCAGGCCGCGACCCAGGCTGACTTTCTGCGCGGCGAGGTGGACCAGTTGTCGGTCGACGAGCACGGGCGGCTGACGTTGGGCCCCGAGCTCACCAGCGTGCACGATGCCGGCGTCCCGTTCGTGTGGACGATGCTGGCCGGCGCCGACGGCGCGGTCTTTCTCGGCACCGGCAACGACGGCAAGGTGATCCGCGTCGACCGCAGCGGCCAGGGCACGGTGTTCTACGACAGCAGCGAGATGGAAGTACATGCGCTCGCCTCCGCACCCGGCGGCGGCCTGTATGTCGCGACCTCGCCGGACGGCCGCATCTATAAGGTCGATGCGAAGGGACAAGCCACCACCTTCTTCGATCCCGACGACAAATACATCTGGTCGCTCCTCGTCGATCGCCAGGGCACGGTTTTCGCCGGCACCGGCGACAAGGGCACCGTGTATCGCATTACCGCCGAGGGCAAGGGCGACAAGTTCTTCTCCACCAAGGCCACTCACGCCGTGTCGCTGGCGTTCGACGCCACCAATCAGCTGCTGGTCGGCACCGGCGCGCCCGGTCGCGTGTTCCGCGTCGACGCTGCCGGCAAGGGCTTTCTGCTGCTCGACACGACCTTTCAGGAAGTGCACGCCATGCGCGTGAACTCGAAAGGCGTGATTTACGCCGCGGCGCAGAGCAGTCGCGGTCAAGGTGGCAGCGACAACCTTTCGGAGACGGTCTCGGCACCGCCGCCTCTTACGCCGTCGATTCCCAACGTCTCAACCGAGATCACATCGATCTCGGTGGTCGCCATCCCCGGAGCGTCTGGATCGGATGGCGCTGCGCCGTCGGACCGACGCATTTCGAGCGGCGCCATCTTCCGCGTTCAGCCCGATGGCCTGTGGGATCAGATCTGGTCACCGGCGGAAGATGCGCCGTACGACATTGCCATCGAGCCCGATGGTGCACTGCTGGTCGCAACCGGTGGCAAGGGCAAGCTCTATCAACTGAGCGGCGATCCGGTTCGCTCGGTGTTGCTGACTCGAGTGCCGGCTCAACAAGCCACGCAGCTGCTGCGCCTGGCCGACCGCACGCTCGTCGCCACCTCGAATCCCGGCCGGTTGATGGCCATCTCGTCGGCGCGCGCGGCGCGCGGCACGTTCGAATCCGACGTCAAGGATGCGCGCCTGGTGTCGACCTGGGGTGTCGTGGCGTGGAAGGCGGTCACGCCCACTGGCGGCACGGTCGAGATCTTCACGCGCTCGGGCAACACCCGCACGCCTGATGAGGCCTGGAGCGATTGGGCCGGCCCCTACGCCAATGCCGAGGGCACGCCGATCACCAGCCCGAAGGCACGGTACCTGCAATGGCGGGCCGTCCTCAGCGGCGGCAAGGCCAGCCCGATGCTGACCTCGCTCACCTCGGCCTATCTGCCCCGCAACGTGCGTCCGCAGGTCGCATCAATCACCGTGCACCCGCCGGGCGTCGTGTTTCAGAAACCGTTCTCCAGCGGCGAGAACGAGATCGCCGGCCTCGACGATGACACGACCGAACGCCGCAATGCCGGCGATGGTGAGGACCATCGCGGCGCCCGCCAGCGCCATCGAACCCTCGCCGATCTGATCCTTCGGGCCGATGTCGGCATAGACGGCGTACTCGTAGGCCTGGTTCCCGAGGTTCACCACCACGGCGAAGTCCCCGAGCTTTATTCCCTGGCCGAAGCTGCGGGGCATGACGATGAAGTTCACTCCCTCCGAATCCACATAACGCTGGGGACTGGAGGTGGGGTACGTTTTGTCAAACAGCGCCGTGGTCGAGACGTAGTATCCAGGTGCGGCGTCCGTCGCCCCTTGCACATAAGGCGTGCCGCCGCTGTTCGGCGACGAAGCGGAGCCGGGCCAACGCCTCGGTTTGGCCTTCGCCGGCGAAGAACTGCGGGGCCGCGCCGCCCGCGAAGGGCGAATGCGAGAGCCCCCAATGGGCGTGGTACATGGTCGCGGGTCTCTTGAGCGGCGGCTCGGCGGCGGACAGAATGCTGTCGTGTTCCATCGGCGCCAGCGGCAGGCGAACTTGCGTCGGCGCCGCGATCCGCCGCACGGCTTGTGCTAGCACTCACCCCGTTTGACCTCTGCCATGGCCCGTCGCTGCTATTCCGAAACGCCGATCGACGGGGACCAGGCGACGCTTGACGGCAGCGAGGCCCATCACTTGCTGCACGTCCTGCGAGCGGCGCCGGGGATGAGCGTCACGCTGTTCGACGGCTCGGGGTGCGAGTTCAACGCCGAGGTGACGGCGTGCAAACGGTCGACCGTCGAACTGGCGATCACCGAGCGCCGCGAGGTTGATCGCGAACTACCGCAGCCGCTCGTCCTTGGCATCGCCCTGCCGAAGGGAGATCGGCAACGGTGGATCAT
>ENA-ORBV01015671-ORBV01015671.1-microbial-mat-metagenome-genome-assembly--contig:-NODE-15671-length-11116-cov-5.133798_pt1 | contig 11116 bp, 11 predicted proteins | sample MGYA00237777_ERZ505514 | MGnify/ENA primary metagenome ERZ505514 (study PRJEB26160, sample SAMN06269048) | microbial mat metagenome | isolation source: Oligotrophic lake microbial mat | place...
CGCCCATGCCGCCATACACCTTGCCCGAGTAGGTGGAGGTGTAACGCGCTGCTACTGTTTGAAATGTCTCGCTCGGATCATCGAGGTTGTAGCAGTAGTACGTGTCATCCCAACCCGCCGTGCCCGTGATGGTACCGGTGACCGATTTCCCTTTGTGGTCCGCCGTGAGCGTGGCCGTTGTCGCAAACGAAGTTTTCGGACCGCCTTTGATGGTCTCGGTAAGAACTGCAGTGATCCCAACTTGAGGAAGAGCCTGATCGCCTCCAGTCGCCGTCGAGCTCGAAGCCTGCGCCTTCAGTGCCGCGGCACATGCCGACTTTGACGCAGATTCGCTCTTGCCCTTGGCCACTTCGGCATACAAACACGTTCGCATATCATCCGTGACAATGGCAACGGCAACCGGGTCGAACTTGCGATTGATCAAATCGGCTTCGTAGCCGTTCACATACGGCTCGATCCACGCCGTGTTCCCTCCACCTGCGGAAGAGGAAGAGATGGCCGCTGCCGCCGATGAGGAGGCAACCGAAGCTGAGGAGACACTCTTTGCGATGCTCGATGAGCTCCTCAGGAGTGGGGGCGAGGACGATGCGACCGAGCTGGAACGCGCCGCGTTCGATGAGCTCGACACTTGCTGCGCGCTGGAACTGGACGAAGAGGACGAGAAGACTGTCACGGCTTCTGCTGATGCGGAAGAAGCCGAGAGCGTCAGCCCTTTCGAGATGGATGAGCTGGAAATGGAGATGACTTCCTTGAGCGTGACACTCACCGCGTTGCTCCCGAGAATCGCTCCGCCCTTCCCGATCGCGACGCACGAGATACGGTTGGCCCCCAGCTTCATCGGCCAACTGAGGGTCGCCTGAGCGGAGGTATTGTCCCCCACCGGCTGACCGTTACACGAGATGGTGAACCCGCTGGTATTCGTCGTATTCCACGAAACCGTGAAGCCCACGGCTTTCTCTCCTTCGTTGTAGCCGCGCTTCTGTGCATCGGCGGCGCTCAGATCCGTCGCCTCATCGGGCGTGATGGTGATAGCCACAGGGGCTGTGGATTGGACGACAGGCACCGTGTTCTTTTTCGTCGGGATCGCAATGCCGGCGCCCTTGAGGAAATCGACCACTTCGGGCTCTGCTGCCTTCACCGTATTCTGAATCGCCGTATCCTTTGCAGTAGTAGCGAGGCCTTTCATTTCCTTCGTGAGGATCGGGATGAACTTGTCGCCCGCCTGCTTGATAGCCGACGAATTCTGCTGCGCAAGTTTGAAGATATCGAATGGGATGATGCCGGTGGGCAGAGAAAATGTCTGCTTCTTGGTTGGCCCCGCTGCCTGCGCGCTTGGGACCAAACGCTCCCACGACGAGCCCGATGGCGTACCGGCAGTGAGGAGATGCAGGTGCGCAGCAATCACCTGCGTTGCACGCTCCCCATCTTTCTGGCCATCAGAATCCGTGAGGCCCCCGATCACGCTCTGATTGAACGGATCGATCGTGGCATCGAGAGAAACCGGCACATCGACGGATTTTGTCATCGTCTGCGTGGAGAGAGCAATCCACGTGCGCATCTCGCGGTCTGTGCCCGCCTGCGAGAGCACACCGTCTGCGTCGTTGCCTGTGAGGAGCCTCACCTCATCGATACTCGCGGGATTCGCCACAAACGAGAGGAACGGATTGCCGCTCACCCCCTCGGCCGTGAACGATGGATTCCACAAACGAGCGCTGTATTCGCCGATCACACTCACCGCCCCGGCGGGATCTGCAGAGACAGTATCGCGCATGTTCTGTGCCTCGAGCGCGAGCACGAAGCCCGTCCGAGCAATGCTCGCATAGCTATCGGCATTCGCCTCTCCACCCGCCTGTGCCGCCATCGTCGCACTCAGCTCGCTCCCGAGCACCCCCACCTCGAACGCGTGAGCGGCAATCGCACGCAGCCCAGCATCAAGCGTCGACGCATCGACTCCTTCCGTCCGCGCAGCATTGAGGAAGTACCATTCCGAGCGATTAAGCTCTGCAACCGTCACCGGCAAGCGATCGGCCGCTGACGCGAATTCCTCGACGGAACTCGGTGCAACGGGACTGATGGCCGCACTGGTTTCGAGTGAACCGCCGGTACTACCACCTCCGCTACAGGCAGTGAGGGCAATCGTTGCGAGCGTGCATGCTGCGAACTTCGTGGTAGTCATCCGTTTTGGGGGAAAGGGTACCTTCAAGTAAGAGAGTATTCCGTAAAAGTACTCAATCGTCAAAGTGGTCATTACTTTGCCCACGCCATTCGAGGACATATCTAACATTATGCAACATATACTGGCAGTTCCAAGGTGGCGCAGAACGCCTTTCGTTTTTCTTCGGAGACCAAATCGCCTCCATTGACAAAACTCATCCTCAGCGGCTGCTTCCCGATGGCCTTAGGCAAAAAGATACTGATCTCATCTCATTTCTTTCTCCCCTTCTCTCTTTATGCTCAAACGATTTACCTCCGGCATACTCATTGTGGCAGCGCTCGTCACCAACGTGCATGTCACGTTCGGCGCAAACGATCTGGCGCAGCTTGCCGAAAGCGATGAGGAAATTTCCCGTGCTGCGACACAATTGAACACGATTATTGCAGCGTCGAAGCAGCAGCAACTGAAAGAAATGAATACGATCGACCTAGAGCATCTTGGAAATCTCAAAGTGACCGATGCCCTCAAGATGATTGCCGCAAAAAAAGATGTGCTGCAAAACGTGAATGGCTACAAGGATCTACAGACCACTGGCACGCTCGATGACACCGTTAAAATGCTGCGGGACAAAAAGTATCCCATCGATGAATCTGCCCTCGCTCTGTATCGCGAAATTTATACGTACAAGGAGACAAAGAAAGTGAGCGATCCTGTTGCTGTCTTACAATATTTCAACGCGCAGGCGGGGCTGAAAGAGAAGCCTAAAACCGGAATCCCCGAGATCTCCTTTGTCAAGACTGCAAAGGCATACTCCATTTCCTACGACAGCTGGAGAAAGCTGACAACCGCCGAGAAATTGCTCATCGTCACCGATCCCAAGGCTGCGCTCATCACCGATTCTCTCGCCAAGCTTGCTTTCCAATGGACTCAGGAAAAATTCAGGAAGAACGGCTTGGGGGACCAATCCGATGGCTACCGACATGGCATTTGGAATGCACTCATGACTCGCGATATCAGCAGATCGTGGGCCGAGGCGTATGCAACCGCTCATGAAGATAAAAGCCAGACTGAACTGCAGCAAAAGGAGGCAGACGGTTATTACAAGTACCAGCACAGGAATATGGACCTGAATAACAACAAAGTCGGCCGCGATCAGATTCAGTGGTATGAATATTGGTTCAATTGCTCTGATGCCACCGTGAAGACGAGGATCTCCAATAAATTGACCAACAAGTCGGGTGGTATCATCTGGCTGCATTCCTGACGCGTCTTTACCTCTTTGCCATCCTCATTCTCATGTTCCGCAAGCCCCTCATTGTTCTCATGCTGCTGATAGTCGCTGGCGTCGGTGTCTACGCTATCCGGCAGAACGGTGCCTCTGTATACTACAGGATCATCGACGAGCCGGCCGACGCATTGGACACAAGCCGCATCGAATGGATAACCCAGAAAAATGCGCAAAAGGGTGTGCATCTCTACTCTGTTAAAACCAGCACCCCCTATGAATTGCTCTTCTACGACAATACGCGATACGGAGAGCAGCAGGATCGGTATCGCACTTCCACTCTCCATGCCAAGCTATACGGCCAGACTCTGCGTATTGATATTGATGAGCAGTATGCAATGGATGAAAGCTTTATAAATGACAGAATTCTTGCGCACTTCATCATCAAGGATGAGCCAGCAATTATCGAGGTCTACCGAAACGGCGTGAAAGAGCAGTACGACATCGAAAGCGGCACCGAAAAGATCTCGCAGTAATTCGCTTCTCACAGGGGTGATGAGATGTCCTCACCACCTCTGTGATTTGGTCCGCTCTCTCTTTGATAGATTACGGAAGAAATACTCGAGAAACTTGCGCCCCCTTCCCGAGTCCGTAGCATAGGCGCATGCCAAAGACCTCTCTCAAAGAGCTCCAGAAAACCCTCCGCGTTCCCGCCCTCCCCGATTTCGCATTGCTCGCCAGAGCCATCGAAGACGGCGGGATGAAGGATCTGTTTGCCATTGCGCTCGACGAAGCGAAAGCCGAATTCAAGCGGCTCGAGAAGATCCCCACGATGAGCGCGACACATGCTACGGTCGTCGCGCCGCTCCTCGCGATGGACCGCGAGCTTGCGATGCTCTGGGAATTTGCGGAGAACTATCACCGCACGGAAGGGACGAAGAAAGCGGGCGAGCTCTTGAAGACCTTCCAGCCCAAGCTCACGGCGCTCGGCGATGCGACGCTCCACTCTGTGGCACTTTATGAGCTTTTGAAGGCTGTGCAGCGCAAGGACGAGCTCACGCCAGTACAGCAGCGCAGCCTTCAGCTGCTACTCGAAGACCGCGAGCTCGAAGGCGTGCAGCTGCCGACCAAAGCGAAGAAGGAACTACAGGCGATCAATGCGAAGCTCGGCAAGCTCGGCATCGTCTTTGTTGATCATGTAACCAAAAGCCGCAACACCTACTTTGTACAAGTGAAGGACGAGCACACGATTGCAAGCATGCCGATGCAGGACAAAGAAGCTGCCAAGCATGAAGCGGCAGCACGCAAGCTCTCGGGCTCTGTGTTCACGCTCAGCCCGCCATCGTACCGCGCCCTCATGCGCTACTGCTCCGACCGCGCGATTCGGAAGAAAACTGCGCAGGCCTACATGGCTGTGGCGACCAAGGGCAAAGAAGACAACCGCCCGCTGGTGATCGAGATGCTCCGGCTGCGTAGGCGTAAGGCCGAATTGCTCGGCTACAAGCACTACGCCGCCTACGCGCTCAAGCGCCGCATGGTGCAGAGCCCCAAGCAGGCTATGCGCATGAGCAACGAGATCGCAACGAAGGCGAAGCAGAAGGCGCGAAAAGAATTCGCGATGCTGAAAAAAGAGAACAAGACGAAGACGCTCGAGCTCTGGGATATCGGCTTTGCCACCAACCGCGCAGTGGAAAAGTTGCTCAAAATCGATGAAAGCGTCTTGCAAGAATACTTCCCGCTCGCTGCGGTGATGGATGGCATCTTCTCGCTTGCGCACGACCTCTTCGGAGTGATGATGCAAGAGCGCAAAGCCACATCGTATCACCCTGATGTAGCAACCTACGAAGTGTGGCGCGACGGAAAGCTCCATGGCTACTTCCTCCTCGATGTGTTCGCCCGCGTCAGCAAGAAGCCCGGCGCCTGGTGCGGCATCATGCGCGGCCGTCGCGAGGGGATCCTGCCCGTCATCATCAATGTCTCGAATATCGGCAAAGCGACGAAGGGCCAGTCGACCGTGCCGCACATCGAAGTTCGCACGCTCTTCCATGAGTTTGGCCACGCGTTGCATACGCTGCTCTGCGAGCAGACCGAAGGAAACCTCGGCGCGTTCCACACCGAGCTTGATTTTGTAGAGCTCCCCTCACAGCTCCTCGAAAACTGGTGCTGGGATACCGAGTCACTCTCGCGCTTTGCGAAGAACGGCAAAGGCGAAGCGATCCCCGCCTCGCTCATCCGCAAATTGCAGAAGAAACAAACCTTCGTGAGCGGCTTCGATGTACTCGCGCAGATGCACTACGCGATCCTCGATATGACGCTCCACACTGTGGCACCACCTAAGACCGTGCGTGAGCTGGATCGGCTGTGCCTGCAGATTGCCAGGCGCTACAGCGTCCCGCCACACCCCAGCTGGTACGCGATGCATCCGCAGTTTTCGCATATCTTCTCCGGCGGCTACGGCGCGGGCTACTACAGCTACATCTGGTCCGAGATTCTCGAGGCGGATGTTGCCGAAGTTTTCCGCAAGAAGGGCATGCGCAATAAGCAACTCGGCGAGAAGCTGCGAAAAACACTCTACGCTCCGGGCGCACTCAAGCCCGGTGCCGAGCTCTTCCATTCCTTCATGGGTCGCGAACCGAGCCCGAATGCGTTGATGAAGAAGAGGGGATTATAACGACACACGCCAAAGAGCAGGTCTTCGACCTGCGGAGAGAAGAAGCATTCCACCCGCGACACGATCACCCCCCGATCACCAACCAGAAAAGACTCGTCACCGAGCTGATCACAAAATAGATGAACCCCGAGAGCGGCCGGAACGGGAGCATGCCTTCGAAGAACACGAGGAAGAGCAGAATGTACGGCCCGTAGCGCATCAGCTTGTCGTACTCCCACTCCAGATTCGGCGGCAGCAGCGCCTTCAACACGTTTGATCCATCGAGCGGTGGAATCGGGAACAAATTGAACGCCATGAGACCGAGGTTCACGCGGAGCAATGCATCGCACAGCCGCGAGGCAAAAACCATCGCCGTCGAGCCCTCGGCCATGCTGGCACGGAAGACGAACACAGAGAGGATGAACGCTGCGAAGGCGAGGACAAGATTGCTAAAGGGGCCGGCGAGCGCCGTCAGGAGCATGCCCTGCTTGGGATGCCGGAAGTAGCTGGGGTTCACCGGCACGGGCTTGGCATACCCAAACCCTGCGACGAGGAAGAGCAGTGCGCCGAGCAGATCGATATGCGCAACGGGATTGAGCGTCAGGCGGCCATAATTATTCGGCGTCGGATCACCGAGTAGCGTGGCGGTATATGCATGCGCCCATTCGTGGACAGTAATCGCAATGAGCACGGCGATCAGGTAGATGAGGAAATTGGCGGGGTCGAGGAGAGGCACCTTCTCAGAATACCTCTGATCGAGCCGATTCCCGAGGGAATTTCCAAGTTCCAACTCACAAGTTCCAAGCAACATTCAATCTCTTTAAGAATTGAATTTTAAGGAGATTGCTTGGGATTTGGATCTGGCAATTGGAATTTCCGCTTTCTAGCGGCCAGAATTGCCATTGACGCCTAGGTTTAGAGGACTTAGGATAGCGGTCCAGTGCCACGTATCTGCGTCAAAACAGGCAAGAGAACCGCTTTCGGGAACACCCGGAGTCACTCGCTGCGCCACACGCGCCGGAGCTTCAAGGCAAATCTGCAAAAGAAGCGTGTTTTTGATGCCGCAACGGGCACATTCAAGACGATGAAGGTTTCGACCTCCTACCTGCGCACGCTCTCGAAGAGACTGCAGCAGGGCAAGAGGGCGTAACAACTGCCATGAATCTCCACTCCCCCTCCGCCCCGGAATCGCTCGAAACCCCGCGGCGCATTTTGGTTGGGGGCGTGATTGCCGAGAAAAAGAATAACGAATGGCGTGTACTCATGGTTCATAACCAGAAAGAGGGTTACATTCGCGTCGAGCCGACGGGCGGCAAAGTGAAGGTTGATGTACAGCAAAATCCGATAGAAACGCTCGAAGAAGCAACACATCGCGAAGCCATGGAAGAAGTCCAGCTCGCCATTATCATCAAGCGGCATCTCGGATCGTTCCCTACCAGCTCGCTCGAGGGTGCCTTCGACGTCGAGACGTTCCTCTGCCGCAAGCGAGAGGAGGAGGACGTTCCCGAGATCCCGCCAGAAGAGGCGCACAAGCTCGCGGCATGCCAGTGGTACACGATCGACGAACTGCGCAACGAGCCGAGGCTTGTCCCCAACATGCAGGCCGCGCTCGATGCGATCGAAGCGGCGCTGCAAGAGGAGAAGGATTAATCAACACCCGGAGGCCAACAGTTACATGCCGCTGGCCGCCACCATGGCATCGGCATTCACCTGCGATTCGGCGAGTGCCGTCAGCTTTTTATCAGTCGCACCTTCTTCATCGAGCGTTGTCTGCAAGAGTGCGGCCGCATCGTCGTGCTTCATCATCTCTGCAAATGTCCGTAGCGATCCGTAGCCGACGATCTCGTAGTGCTCCACTTTCTGCGCGGCGCAGATGAGCGCGGCATCGATCACTTCGGCCGGTGCCTTTTTCTTTTCTTTCAAGATCTCTTCGCCTTCCTCGAGGAGCCCGGCCATGCCGGCACACTTGATATGCTTGGGAGATTCATCGAGCGATGCGAAGATTGTATCGAGACGCGCGACATGCTCCTCGGTCTGCTCCAAGTGTTCCTCGAAGCCGGCTTTCAGATCTGCATTCGCAGCAGCTTTGATCATTTTGGGCAGCGCCTTGAGGATCTGCTTCTCAGCGCTATACATATCGGAAAGATCGTGGAGGAAGAGCTCGTGGAACGAAGCGATACTCATGGCAAAGCTGGGAAGGAGATACATCTATATCGACGCGGCACAGGGGACTTTCTGAAGAGAAATAATCAGATTGTCACCCCGAGCAGTTCGTCTGCGCTCACTATAAACTCCGACGAGGGGCGCCAATAGCACCCTTCAAGTTTACCAGCTAGAAAAGAGGCTTCCGACCCTCTTTGATATCGCCGCGGTGATGTTTCTCGTCGAGCATTCTCTCTTTCGATCGGCGCGAGCGTCGCCCTTTTTGCTTCTTGATCTTGAAGATCTTCCGCTGGATGGCGGATTCCTTCCCCTTCTTGAGCTCTTCGATCTTGAGCAGCAGCAGCTTGTACGCCGCGATACGATTGAGATGCTGCTCGCGAAATTTCTGGACCTTCACCTCGATACCGGTCGGGGTGTGACGCAGCTGCACGGCACTCGCCGTCTTATTGATCTTCTGCCCGCCATGCCCGCTGCCACGCATGAAGTGCTCTTCGATCTGCTCACCGGTGATACCCATCTCCTGGGCGAGGAGCTGAAATTTCTGTTGGAGTTCGATGGGGAGGGACATAGTAAAAGGGAGGGGTAACAACTAGCGCGCAGCGATCAGAGTAGAGGCAAAAAACTCTTCCAGAAGCACAGGCACCTCTCCAGGCTCCGTATAGCTCTTCACAGTGAAGTACCCGTTCCCCGCAATCATCGCCGAGGGTTTGCGATCGGGCGAAGGTCGATACAGGCAGAGCACCGGCTTTTGCATGTCCTCCACTTTTGCCAATTCATAACCGACACCCAAGCTCGGCGTCGTGATCTCGGCCACGATCACATCTGCCTCCGTAAGCCACGCCATGTCTTTCTGATAGATTGCCTCCTCTGGCCCCTCTTGATTACCATGTGCCGTGAGAGTGCTATCACCGATGTGCTCCGTCAGCACAGTACCGTACGTCGAAAGGAGCTTAATGATCTGCCCGTAGAGCTCGGCATCCTGCCTACCGCCGCGGATCGACCCAGAGAAGTAGATCTTCATAGTAGACAGCTTATGGAGAGTAAACGGAGAAGCAAGACATTGGCCATTTCGCTCATTCTCGTATTGAGCAATAGGAGGTATCCTTATACTATCCGCATCCCGTGGAGAGGTCGCATAGTGGCCTAGTGCGCACGCTTGGAAAGCGTGTAGACCTGAAAGGGTCTCGAGGGTTCGAATCCCTCCCTCTCCGCCATTCGACTCGGCTCCTTCGGGAGCCTCGCTCATGGTCGTCGGTCTGTGGACCTCCGGCCAACGAAGTCGAACTGCCCCAGGCAGTCACTCATCATAAACCACCCGGGATTCAGCGAGCCAAAAATGTACATACAAAAAGCGGCCAGGAACAGCATTGCTATTCGCCAACCGCTAATCGCTAGACGCTCAGAGGATTATTTCTTCATCGGCACCGCGCACTGGCACGGGCAGCAGGCGCTCATCTTCTTCACGAAGAACAGGCTGCCAACGAACGCGAGCAGCGCGAGTGATCCGGCTGTCGAGCCGACAACGATGCCCTCGCCCGCGATCGGGAAGTGGGCCTTGAAGGCACCGGCCAAGCTCGCGATCGACACGAGGACGCCGATCACGAGATACACGGCATTGAGAATTCTGCACGTCGTGCAAGGACCATTCTTGGATTTTTTGAACAACATAAGAAAGAGACGGAAGGGAGAAGTGAACCAAAGCATACGCGGCGCTGCGCAGACCAACAAGAATCCGCCACACTGCATCGCTATGATTGTCAAAGAATGTTAGGTTGCAGCATTGACCTTACACAAGAGGATTCTTCCAAAAGGCTCCGAAGGACTACTTCGGCAGGGGTTTTCCGATCCATCCCCAGACCCAGATGGATCTTGTGGTAGTTGTACCAGGTGAGCCACTGCTGGAGATCACTGTTGAGTTGTGGCAGCGGGTCTGACGGATGGAGGTAGACGTAGCAACAGCGGTACTTCAGCCCATCGTGGAACTTCTCGATCTTCCCGTTGTGCTCGGGATGGTAGGGCTCGTTGCGGATGTGCGTGATGCCTGCGAGTGCGCACGCAAGGGAGAATCGTGTACCCCATTCTTTTCCACAATCAGTTCTGATCGCACGGATGACGAAGGGGGCCTGGGTAATGACGTAGTACAGGAAGGCGGATGCGTTGATCCCGGCTTTTTCGGAGAAGTAGCGGTAGGAGAAATTCCGTTTGGCTTGCTTCTGCTCCCGGTAATAATCCCGCAGGTATTGCCGGTAGTCCTGGTATTGATAAATATTCGGTATTGGGTTGGGATGGAGAGCGGCTTGCGGCCGTAGCGATCCAGACCAGAATAAAGCGGAATCCGCATCCATGAAGGGTCAAAACCACGTACGGATGTTCACTGCAGTGAACGAATTTGGGCTAAAATCCCCATTTTCTCCAAGTGTTGTAGCGGCCTACCCTGGAGGCGACCCTCACCCTCGGGTGCCGACTCCTCCCCGACCTCCTAACTCGCGTATGGTCTTGAACTTGGGCTCTTAACTCGGGTTGAACTGGGACCCGGCGGAAAGGCATAATGGCTGGGTGGAAGCACCCGTTCTCCGGCGCCGTTCCCGCGCTTTTCCGGCAGCCCATGCCTCAAGAGTCCGGCCCATCCTATCCCTGGGAATCGGGATCCTGCTTTCCCTCCCGGCATCGGCCAAAATCCCCGTATCCGTGCTGGGAACATGGGTGGATGGGCACGAACCCGCCTATTGCGATAACCTCGCGAAGGATCTGGGCCAGGCCCTGGCGGATGATACCGTCCTGCTGGTCTACGATCTGCGCAGGAAGCACGGACGTGCCCTGGACTCCCTCCAGCACCAGGGCCTGCTCGACAATGCTCCTTTCATGGCCGCCATCGCGGGCGGGCAGGTGAAATGGGGATTATTGGCGGATTGCAAGACAGAAA
>ENA-ORBV01015672-ORBV01015672.1-microbial-mat-metagenome-genome-assembly--contig:-NODE-15672-length-11116-cov-4.520609_pt1 | contig 11116 bp, 7 predicted proteins | sample MGYA00237777_ERZ505514 | MGnify/ENA primary metagenome ERZ505514 (study PRJEB26160, sample SAMN06269048) | microbial mat metagenome | isolation source: Oligotrophic lake microbial mat | place...
TTCAAGCAGAAGACGGCATACGAGATTCGCCTTAGTCTCGTGGGCTCGGAGATGTGTATAAGAGACAGGAACACGGTCCAGGCAGGCGGGTGCACAGTGCACATTGCTTGCTCACATTTTTAAATTCTACATGCCGTGAATGAATACTATAATGATTGCTTTCGGAATCGAATGATTCGTCCCAAAAGTGCATGTCATCATTCCTGCTCACTGAAGGATGCATAATTTAGCATAGCTTACCAAACCTACGCCACAAACAAAAAAGAACACCCACAAAAAACCAAAACAAACCAAAAGATAGCCTTTAACATCAAACATGACGAATTTCAGTAAAGCAATTGCAGAGGTCGCCAAGAGTGAAGGCATTGTCTGTCCTGCCTCCTGGCATATCGTAATGGGTCGAGGCGGATTCGCCAACAACCATGGTAAGAATGAAACTTGAATGACTTGCTATTTACAATAAAAGGAATATTCGTGATGTCTTACAAGTACCCTTCTTTTCTTGGCCAACAGTGGGCAACGACACGTTTCGTGCCATTGTGGAATGCTACAAGAAGGACTATCGTGATGCAAAACAGCGATGGGAGAAAACTGTCATTAACAAAAACATTACCCAACATGTCTTGAATGAGGGTATGGTTTTTGTGGCCAAGAAGGGAAATATGTGGTTTCCAGTCCCTGAAAAGAGGATCTATCGCAAGGTTGCACAGGCCCTTCGAGAGAAGACGCCGGCTCTCAAGGCCTTGCCGGCTATGATTCCACCAAGCTCGTTAATGGATACAAGGCTCGATGGGTTTGAGCAACAACCCCGCAGAGCATCCTCGGCATCGATTGTTTCTTTGGAATCGTCGGTTGCCTCCGGCGGCGATGAAGCCGCAGGAGAAGGGACGGATGCCTTGGAATGGGAGCCCTTGGATCGTCTATTGGACTTCGATGACATGGATGACCCCCTGTCCTTTGAGCCCTTGTTTCCTGATCTCGAATGATCTTTTTCGAGAGTCGAGAAGAGAGAAGCAGCCCGAAGACTACTCGCTGCCAGCTCCATAGGAGCTTTTCTTATATGTTTTGTGGAAGCAGTATACATATCATTTTATTAGACAACTAAAACTAGTTAATCCAAAACTTCTTACTATATGATATTTCAATTTTGAGCGTACATTCAGGACCAAACAAACACCCCGAACAGACGACCTCATACATAGCCGGCCATAATTGTAGATCTGGGCGAGAAGCTTTGTTCCGACCTTCTCATCTCATTAATCAACCATACCGGTGCAGTATATGGCGGCTATTCCACGTCGCATTGAGCAAGAACAATGTAGTTTTCAATGCCAGTATGGGCTAGCAAGGCCATCGACTCATTGTCTTGCGAAGTTGCCAAATATATCTCCACGACAGAACCAAGATGCAGCCTTTTGGGGCGCGTTGGCCTCCAGATATTCTGGTGTTTCATTTTCGTGAGGATTCAGGCGCAAGTCTGGCTGATGATGATGCATCAGCCGATCCTTGAAAAAGCATCTCCGTCTCCCCCAGGTCGCAAAGATGTGCTTTATTGGAAGTATCGTTTTTAGTAACGGGGCTAGCCGTTCCGTGGTTATAAAGGCTTTACTGGTTAACAGATTTGAGTTTAACATTCTGCCAGGGCGCTTCACTTGACTTTGCCTTTTCCGTGTCCTCATTGCCATCGAGGGTGCTTGAGCTGGAATCGAGGTTTCTTATACTTTGCTGCAGCTCCATGGCGCGAAGCATCCAGGCTGGCTTGGAAGATGCTTTCAAACTATTTTTCTTTTGCAACATATCCGACGATGACGCCACAGCCTTTTTCCCTCGAATGTCAGGTTTGTTTTTTTAGCTTTTCGTTCACGACGCTGGACTTGAGATCCTGCTTGGATACAAGATAAGAAGGTTTGAGAATAATTGGTTTCTTCTCGAGCTTGTCTTTCACAACGTTGGACTTGAGATCCTCCTTGGATACGAGATAAGAAGGTTTGAGGATAACTGGTTTCTTCTCGAGCTTGTCTTTCACGACATTCGACTTGAGATCCTCCTTGGATACGAGATAAGAGGGCTTGCGGATGATTGGTTTCTTTTTGAGTTTTTCTTTGACCGATGAAGCTTGCAAATCTTCCTTGGAGATGGGGGATCTTGCTTGCTTCCACGGCATAGCATAACTGTTGTCTTCTTCCTCGTCTGTTTCCGCTTCGGTGGTTTCTACTTCTTTGGTCTTTCTCGGTGCCTCTTGAGCTGTGACTGTTGCTTCCTTCTTTTCTGTTTCTTCTGCTAACAAATTTCTCGTACTGCGTTTCAAAATTGTGTCGCGTTGAGCCCATACTGGTGGAGTATGGGAGACTTTAGGTTCGTCTCTATGATTTAGCATTTTCTTCATGGCCGTGCAATCGTCTATTGATACAGGGGCATGCAGCGTCTTCAAGACGGGCTTGTGAGCAATCCTATCCGCGACTCGATTTGTTTTCAGTGTCTTTGGCGACACGACGAAGGAAGGTTTCTGAAGGACATCTCTTTGTTGAAGTTTTGCTGCTGGTTTGGAAGTCTTCAAGTCCTGCTTTGTAAAAGGAAAGGCTGGTTTTGGGATCTCCGCAGCAGCTTCCGCGTTATCCTGCGATGCTTCGGCCTTCGCTGCGGACTTGAGCTTGACTTTCCACGGAGATTGCTGTACTGCTGGCTTCTTGATGCTCGCGGCTGGCTGATTGGGAGATTTCGGTGTGACTTTTTTCAAGGTTACCTTTGGCTTTGACTCGGATTGTTGTTTTTTGCCTGGGACGACCTTTTTAAGCATTTTTTGTGGTGTGGTGGCAACTTTTTGTTTCTTGGCCTCTGTGCTTTCCTTTGGTGCCTTGCCCACCAACACCTTCTTCTCGGGCGAAGATTTCTTGCTGAAATTCAATTTTCTGTTGACTGGCTTCTCCTCCTCGTGAATTTCTACTTCCTCGAAGACTTCTTCCTCCTCATCATCTGACAAGAGTTGGTCAATAAAGTCCTCTTCGTGTTCCTCTTCTTCGACAATTTCCTCTTCGTCTTCCTCTTCTTCTAATACTTCCTCTTCGTCTTCCTCTTCTTCTACGACTTCCTCCTCGTCGTGGATCTCTTCTTCCACAATTTCTTCAATCTCGTGAATTTCTTCTTCTTCCTCCTCTTCCTCATCGGATAAGAGCTCATCAATAAAATCAACACTGTGCTCGGATTGCTTCGCCATACCATCCTCCTCGACAATTTCTTCCTCGTGAATTTCCTCATGAACTTCTTCTATGATTTCCTCCACTTCTTCATACTCATAATAAAATTCTTCTTGCACCGGTGTCGGTGGTTCTTGTTTGGTATTTTGCAATAATAAAGTAGTGGACGCCACCGGTGCCGCCTTGCCCATTCGAATGACGGCCGCTTCTTTTTTGAGGGGTAAATTGCGGGGCGATTTAAACATTTTGTCGGGGGATTGTTGCGCTTGAAGGGCTGCTTTTTGAATCAAGAGCAATTCCGGTCGTTGGGGTAACAAGTGGGGCTGTCGATAAATGGCATACAAATCATCGTGTTCATGCTCTTCCTTTTTGGCGACCGCCACCAATATATCCAATAACCAGGCGGGTTTGGTATGATGGGCGGCAGTTTCCCGATGCCAGGGTGGAATTTCGGGATCTTCCTCCAGTAATTTTTGAAAGTGGGCTTCTTCTTCTGCCTTTTGTTGTGCTAGTGCCTCGGCCTTCAATCGTTCTGCCTCTGCGTGTTCCTTCTCAGCTTGGACTCGTGCCGCCTCTTTTTTCAATTCTGTTTCTTGTCGTTTGATCCTCATGGATTCTTGCATTTCTTCCCAGGCAACTGCCGCTTGGGCTTCGGACGCAATGGAATCGGCATATTCGGCCAAGGAAGCTCGACTGGCTTCCGGATCCCAATCCGTATTCATGTTGGAATGCGAGTAATTGAGAGATGACATGGAGTGAGAGCCGTACATGGTCAGCATCAATAAATTTGGTGGATTTGGTTGAAATGGAAAATTGTAGCTGTGTATCCAACACGTTCACCTGAAAGACGCTTTGTTGCAATTCAAAAAGCGATCAATTGCGACTGTAGGCTGTGTAGTAGATTCCTTATTTCCTGTGAAGAGGAGCTGCGTCCACTTATTATACTTCCTTCCGAGGAAGCTGTAGTACCCGATCTTCTAGCTAGACCTGTTCGTTAGACGTAAAGCTACTTGCGTGGGATGGATGTGCTTTGTGGTGTTGGTGTTGGTGAGAATTTTGAAAGGGAAACAAGATGACGGCGAGAAACTGCCGGTGCACACACATGAGAATTTAAAAAAGAGGAAGCAGGATGATGGCGACAAATATGAACCAGTACGATTGTAATGCTGGCTGTTATCAGCAAGTGCATGTGTAAGTTGTAGGGGCCGCGCGAGCATCATGGTCGTGGTTTCTAAGTAATGGATTTAAGCGCTTTCACTGGGGAACCATGACTGGATCATGCGAACGGCGTCTGATAGGGGTAAGGTAGCACGAAACAAAGGACGCGCATTCATTCGTGCAATAAACACAACATCGCTACAAAATGACTGATGGTGGATTATATTCCACCAATGGACTCTAGCTAGCTAGCTAGTACTCTACACTACTGACAATGGCGTTGATGCTGATACCGGCAATCCTTTTGTCGCTCATATGTGTCTCTATTGGTCGGTGTGTCTTTCGTGTCCACCAAGCGGACCAACACTATCAATCCTTCAACAACCAGGAATGGAAGATTGATGGTCTGCCATGGCCAATCTACTGGGTTCGCTTTCTCAATGCCAATGGCTTTGGCTGTGGTCCCTCTTGTTTTGTTGCGATCGTCTTATGGCTGATTGACAAACTGTTGGTCCAACCGGCCTTGCAAAAAAGCCTCCACTTGATGGAACTCGCGGAACAAGCTGGCACTGTGCCGGCCATTTTATGCAATGCCCAAGCCCGTCACGACATGAAGGAACGTGTCCAAACATTTCATGACGACCTTCAATCCAGTCAAACATTGACACCCGTGGCCAAAGTTTTGAATTACAGTGGTGCCTACATGTGTTTGTGTCATCATTCTGGACTCTTGGCCTTGGGACTGCAAGTTGAGGTACACCAAGAACAAGTGGTAGAGCCGGTCTTTATCGTGTCCTTGCCACGCACGGGCACAACCATTTTGCATCGTACCATGGCCCACGATCGAGAGCGCTTTCGGAATTTTGATTTGTGTGACATGATTGCACCTCTTCACAGTAATGGTCCCGTGGCACGTTGGGACGTGGAGGGCCGCCAAGCTTTGGCGGATCATGCTCAAACCTTGTTGGATCAGCTCGACGCCATTTATCCAGGATTGGCGGACTGTTTGGAAACCATGCATGGCTTTCGTGTCAATGAAGCAGATGAAGATTTGGGATGGTACGATACCGGTTTGGGGCACATGTATATGGATCCCTTGATGAAATTGGCACCGGAAAATCGGCGCAAGCCGCGGGGGTGTTCTGGCATTGAAGGGAAAGATGTGGCGAACTACCGCTATGCGTGGTTGGCCATGATTATGAGAATTTATCAAACTGTAGACAAGTTCGGGTGGGAACAACGGAAACAACAACAACAATCTACAAGTCTCGAAGAACGTATGGGAGAAGACACGCCGTTGGCAGCACCAGCAGCACAAGGGCATTACGACGGTCCCTGCCCCACAGAACATCTTCCCTGGCTGATGAAGGATCCGAACCATTCGGCTTATTTGCCCGAATTGCTTCAGGTCTTTCCAGATGCCAAATTTGTCTTTACGCATCGGGCGCCGGCCGACATTGTCCCCTCTATGGCCAAACTGTTTGTGTGCTTTTGTTCAGTGGAACACATACCCGGTGCTCCCGGTACCACGGCTCGGGAATGGGGTCAGGAAGTATTGCGCCGTACGAAGCATTATTTAGACGGCATGGTCGACTTTACCAAACAACAACAACAACAGGGCGAGACAAGTGATTTGTCCTTGCAAAAAGTGGGACGTACCAGTACCAGTACTAGCCGCCGACGCATTGATTTCAACTTTTCCACCGTGGTTCAAGATGTACCCGGAACGATTGATCACATTTATGCGCAATTCTATCCGGATGCTCCTAGTCCATCCCCAGAAGCAAAGCAAGCCTTTGCAGCGTACTTGACGGCCAATGAACGTGAAAAGCATGGGAATCAACGGCGAAGTCTGCAAGACTTTCATTTGACAACCAAGGATGTGGCCTTTACCGAATACAAGGACATGTTTTTGTCTTTCTAAAGTCGAAAGTAGTGTGGGCTATCTCTCCACTCGCTGCTGGTAGAAATGATGAGTGGCTCGTAAACTTCTGGGTGACACCTCCAATAACGACAACAAACCCACCGTTCTTTTTACTGTGCCGAAAATTATTGACCAGTTTGTCTACAGTCAGTGGGAGAAGAATCCATGGCACTATTCACGGAACCAGTCTGTATTATATAACCCAGTCTATTTACAGGCGACACGCGATTACGGCATTTCCCTTTCGTTGCTAGACTAATGATGCATGCTTGGCACCACAGGCCTGTCCACCACAAATCGCTCAAGGCACCGATCACGGCACTGAATGAGAAAGCAGATCTTTGTGGTCGAATGCCGCTTTCACCGCTTCATTCTGTTGGGCAAAAAAAAGTTGGAAATCGCACAAAAGTTGCAAGGAAAAGTCTTGAACGACAGCGTTCGTACGCGTTGCGAGCCGTTCTGAGACTAGCAATTCAAATGTGTTGTACCAATGTATAAAAGCTATATCAATCAATGGCGCGAACTTTCAATTACTACGGCAATTGTCTCTACTAGTATCGGGTCGACACAGGAAAAACAGACGAATAGCGTCTCAGAAGTCTAGTAAGAGTTCTGTTGAAAATAACGCTGGATGTGCTGCACATCGCCTTCGTTGGTAGGCGTTCTGTTTAGAATCGCACAAGCAAAAGCGTAGACACGATCATTAGTGCCCGTGAAATCGAGCATTATGTTGGCCGCATTTCGTCTCTCAGGCGAAGATGGTGTAGGAACTCTTTCAGTGATTTTTATGCAAGAATCCACGACAGTATTTACTATTGTTCGAATGTTTCCCAAACCATACGAAGGGGCTTCTTTGATGAACATACTGATATTGGCGCGGAGAACTTGTTGGGTATAATCTGGGAGAAGAGGGATGACACCAACGATCGATTCACAAAATTCTGGAGAAATGGAAGGCGGTGGACACTTGTAAGATTTTGTAGCGTGGACTCGACACCAATTCAACGTCGCTTTGCTGCATGGTTACGTACCTTTGACATCAGGGGGGTATATAAACTGGGGTGGATCAGGTTTTACCAAAGGGCGCGGGGGATCGAGCGGGGGATCGGGTGCGTTCATGGTGGAAAAAGTAAGTTAGAATTGACGACGTCTTAGACAAAAAGGGTTTGGATTCTAACTGATTTTGTGAGCTCTCAGTCGAGAAAAGAAAAATGACAGGACAAGGACACATGCAAATCATTCCTAAAAAAAACGGCCCAAACACAGTTCCTTTTCCAGTCCCGAGTCACGATAGGGCACCATCAGATGAGTCACAAGCGCCACCCGAATTGAACATTGGTGCTGGCAAACTGGATACAGGTGTAGCACCGAAGCGCCATTTAGTAGATAGAATTGCCCCGATAGGTGGAAAATGCTTGACAGGGACGACGACTGGCCGCTGATCATGAATGCCAGATTCTTGGCTGTATGAATATTCGAAGGCACACAAAAAGCGTTGTTTCTATAACACGATGCATGGAGAGAAAGCAGTCAATATACGGTACCTACATCTTCCTCGTGATAGGGGGCAACGTTCGAGGTCTTGGTGGTGTCCACGGAACTGTCATCCTCATCTGCCATGGTAATATCATGGAGGACTGTGCCGTCAGGAAGAAAATATAACATGGTGCATTGGATGACTGATGGTGAGGGAGAATGCAAAATGAATAAAAGAATCTGAATATTGTTTTATATGCTTGCGGAAGGGTGGGAATGTTCAGCGAAAGACTAGCAGCATTACCTTTCGTGAGTTTTAGTATCGTGGAAGCAATAGAGAATAGGACCTTCTCCGCAAAACCCAACCGACGAACTACAAGAATGGACAGTATTTGTGAGCGAAATTCTTCCTCCCTCGGCGTTTGGTCCAATGGTCCTACTACTACAAGGGTTCGTACTGTAGTAACTGGTAGTACTAGCTACTAGTACCCACATTCGTTTGACGTGTGGTTCTCGTTGATTGGCACGTACTTGGTAGGAAAGTACTGTTTTGTTGATAGTTGAGGTCATCATGACTCCATCGGTGTCGGAATGCTTTCGAAACACAAAAATAAGGATCAGGTTACATACAAAATCGCGATCAATCCTAGTCGTAAACAGAACAACACATAGATAACAAGCGACAACAAGAAACACACCGTTGGCACATTGAGTTGTTGACATCCATGCATAGCATCTTTGCCTGTCCAATTTGACGCAGTCCTAGGTCTACAGTCGATTGACAATAGCCAGGAGTTAGACATGCAAAGGAGACAGTTTGCCATTGACCTCCGCTGGTGCGAATCACACAGAACGAACAACAAAGACGTCGCATCGCAACATGCCCGTCGGTCACAGAGCCCATCGCTTCCTACAAACACAAGCTTTGCCTGTCCAATTTGGTCTGTGCGTTCGTACATATTTAAGTGACAACACACCGGAGTTAGACAAGCAAAGAACACACTTTTACATGGCCATGACAGACATTGAGACATGTAGGGAGTCCTTGCAACTCGCAAAGCGACGAACATGTGCTTATGGAAAATGGTTTCCAATGTCATTCTGGGTGGATGCAATGTCAAGGAGTATCGACGGTATTGATCACAACAAACGCCGCAAAGCATTGGAGAAGTGTGGAATGTGCATGACGCAGATCAAAGACTCCGCACACAAATGTTTCTTCATTGAAGCCACTGTCAAGAAAATCGACGTCGGACGGCGTTGGTTCATTTGTGCATCCACGGACATGCATCCTGATGTCGCTTCAAAACAGGACGATAGGAAAGCATTTCTATTAAATCTGCAAAGATCCTGGCAAGATGTAACACGTCCGCAGCACCAGTAGATGAGTCAACAAACGCAAATGCCGAAGCACAAGAACATCCCACAGAACGGCCAACGCCTACTCCGCAATTGCCAACGCTAAGCCCACCACAACCACAGCCAGCCACAACGCCAACAGCAAGAACAGTGACACCAACAGCAGCGAGTCCGCAGTTAAAAGAAGATGACGACATTGACTTGCTTTTATTTTATTCCAGGATGTCATTCAACCAGAATGCCTTGCGAAGGATGATTTGTTCCGTGTGCAAGCTGTCAGCCTGAGAGCTAAGCTTGTGGCCTTTGCGAAGCAGCTCAAAGTCAATAGCCACACCGAACGATGTGAAAGGTTCTATGACAAACCAAAGCAATGCACATTCAAAGACATAACAACGTTAGAACCATGTCCATTGTTGCACACGAAGTGCAACATTCCAATGAGCGCACCTGCAATGACTGAGGTTGCGACTGCTGTAATCAATCTCGCCGATCAAGTTCCGGAATTGCTTCAATTACCAAAATTTGGTGGTGGTAAAGGGCACGGCAAACGAATTATAACAATCACTCCATCCGCAGACAAGCGCCGTCTACACTGCAACGCCAAACGTTGGATGGAAGATGTGATGTCTGCTGCAAGCGCATCAGCGGATGAGTCGACGGCTATGGATTCATACGACATTGTTTCTGTGCTGATTCGAGCATTGCTTACATTTGATCCCTTGGTAGTCAACGACATTGCTTCGATGGTTCCAGAATCGAGTCTCACGAAAGTAAAACTCGACCCCGAAGTGCAGCAGGCGATGATGCATGCCGCCAACCTTGGTTGGTCACAGCTACGGACTATAAAGTCACATCTCTGTTTCGCCAACATGGATGCATTTCAACCTGAGCCTGTCATTAGGGCATTACAAGTTCCATTTTGTGAAGGCAAAGGTAACAGAAAACGCGTGGCATGGACGGTGCCATGTGACGACTTACTTCGTTTCAATGCAAATCAATGCTTAAATGCGGACTCTTTCAGCTTTGACAAACTCGACAAAGCACATGTTATTCTTGTTGGTGATCATGGCCAAGGGGCGTTGCGTTTGATGGTGTCATTGCTTCTGATTACAAGGAAGGATCGACGGTCACAACGGCGTCATGGTGCTGTCAATGAATGCATAGGAACGGAACTTGCGTTAGAGGTTGACGGACTCTGTGGTTATGTTCAGTGTCTCAAAGATGCTTACGAGGTTATGAATGACACAGTTGCGGGCCCAATTAATGAATTGCTGTGGCGAATCAAGAATGCTGCTTCTGTCACCATCTTCAGAGATTTAACTGATCGTGATAAAGACAACAATCCAAAGATAAAATTGTGTTGGGGCAATGCCCACACGCACGCGGATGTCCTTGCCAATGCCAACGTTGAGTTATTCGTAACAGGAGATCTCGCCTTTTGTGCCATGATCCTTGGTAAAGAAAGCATGGCCCCCTTTTGGTGCTGGCAATGTACATTAACCAAGAAGCAATGGACCAACAACGTCGATGTGCAAATTGGATCCGAGTCGACCGTTGAAGGCATGCGCAACCACTACAACAAATTACAAAGTGACGAACTGAATAAGAAGAAATCAAATGAGGTTTTGGGTGTTACGGAACCGCAGTTAATAGACTGTGTCGAGCCAAGAAACACACCTGTGCCACCACTCCATAACAATGAGTTGTTTGTCAATCATCCTATCAACAAAGGGTTGATGCGTTGGGTTCATTGCCGGATCGAACAGCTTCCAATCGAATTGGTGGATGCGAAGCTAGAAGAAATCGATGCCGTTATTGAATTGGAAAAGATTGCCGAGGAGTTGGAATGCGTATCCCAGCAGTTAAATTTCCTTCAAACGGAGGCTTCCGGTCTCAAACCCAAACGGAAGAAACTGGATGGTGTCATGGTCAACGTGTTTGATGACGACGATCACAAGAAGGATTATGAAGAGAATCAAGTTGTGCTGGGCGAGGCAAAGGACTC
>ENA-ORBV01015679-ORBV01015679.1-microbial-mat-metagenome-genome-assembly--contig:-NODE-15679-length-11110-cov-18.308801_pt1 | contig 11110 bp, 5 predicted proteins | sample MGYA00237777_ERZ505514 | MGnify/ENA primary metagenome ERZ505514 (study PRJEB26160, sample SAMN06269048) | microbial mat metagenome | isolation source: Oligotrophic lake microbial mat | place...
TTATTTTCTAGCTTGTGTTTGCTTAATCCGCGTTTGCTCTTGAAGTTATCACGGCCACAATGCTCACATTTGTACACTGCCTCACTCATGATGGGCTCTTGGAGTGTATGTGGTGGTCTTGCCCTCTTTGTAAAGTTACGATGGGCTCAATATTGTGAAGAAGAGGTAAATGTATCAACACCAGTGTTGTTGTGTTTCACCCAAAACCAATGACAGTTGCCCTCTCTGTCTTTACCACTTGCACTGAATATTCGGGAGCATAAACAGCAGTGCCCCAATGGACCCCAACTGATAGGCCTTAATGTAGGGCTGTGGACACGGCTGTAGGGCATTTAAGCTTTTTTTGGTTCCTGTGTGCGCGTGTTTTTGTCTAGTTGCCGTAAATATCGGGATTTATATGACCATAACATGGGCAACGGGGCCCTTATGTGAGGTTTTGCCATTGATCGGGTTTTCAGACGAAAAGTGCACGGAATGCACTCAAACCGTCACAAAAGCACAACAAAGAGACATTTTGCCTTTGATGAACTCAAAGATGGAAAAACATTTTGCCTTTCTGGACCAAATGGCACCACAATCAACTCAAGCTGAAACACAACCGTCTGAAGAACACTGCTACCAGCAATTCCAAGAAAGAGACCAAATGCTCCATCAATGATCCACTGATGTGTGTTTCCATTGCCGATGTCAGGCTTTTGAGTTTGAGTCAACCCGATTTTTCTGCTGTGAGCTTCAGACTGAGCTGAAAATGAATGTCAAACTGACAATGGCCAGATGAGAGTCATTGTTTGCGTGTGCTTCAAGTGTGATGTTTCTGGATCAGAATGTGACACGCTGTTCTGAGAACAAAAACAACAAAAAAGACAACGATGTGAACTGAATCATTTCAGAAACATTCCATCATGTGAACATTGCTTGTCATGTGTTGAAATGAATCTCCCAGTGTCATTGGGGGGGAAATCACAAATGCCATGTGGCAGAGTTTGTTCCTTTCTTTTCAGCTCATGTTGCCAACCACATGTCATGATGCAGTTTCAAACCATGGCAAAGCAGGGGCGGATCTAGTCAAGGAGCAACTGCGCAGCTTTCGGCGTTCTTCTCTCTGAACACAGTGCTGATTCAATGTCAAACAATAAAACTGTATGCAGCATTCCGATCAGCTTTTCTCTGACTCAGAACCTGCAGGCGTACAGACCGCGCGGTACTGTAGCTGCACGCAAGTATTGGTATCGTGGTGGTGGTGGTGGTGGTGGTACTCGTACTGTACCATACTACCGTACTGTACGAGCAAGAAGCACAAGAAGCACTTCTGCATGCATGCATGGTGTGTGTGGTTCCCTCATTTTTGTAATCAAGCTGATAGTCATCGACCCTCTGCGGGTTTATTATAATAATACTCGAGCAATATTGAACTGCTCGCAGAGCTGCAGTCATTGTAAAAGGCACATCTTATTACTTGTTGGTCTCTAACTTTAGCTACTTTTAGATATATACAAGGACTAGCTAGCTAGTTCTGCACAGCAAACTCAAACAAACTGCAGAAACAAGATGGATCACCTTCATGGAGTCGACCAAGAACAAGCCTTGAAAAAAGGACGCAAAAGCTTTGTATTGGATGTCGACGAGGTTGCCTCTGAACTTTTGGAACTGCACGAAGCGACCCGTAATGGGATGAATGGACATGTGGTTGACTATGATGATGATATTGCGGTGGAGCCGCTCGAGATACAACCGTTAATGGATCAAAAAAGTATGAGGTGAGTTAGTGTAGAGTAGGTGTCATAATATCTCGTCGAAGTGTTCCAAAACGGGCGTCTGTACAGCTGACACGATATAAAACCCATCTGTTCTTCTTCTCTCAAATTTTTCACAGTGCCTTACTCCAATCCCTTCATATGCAAGTGCAAGAACAAGCTCTGGAAATCGAAACGCTTCGACTCGAGCAACAGATTCGAGATTTGGATGACAAAAACAAAAACAACAACACCTCCATGAACAATAACTCATCCCCCCAAACTTCGGAACAACTCCAACAACTGGCCACGGAATTGAATGTGGAGTTGCAGACCTTGCGCCGCGAAAAATACGAGCACAGTCAAAAGCATTTGCAGGACATGACCACGCTCAAAAATCAAGTCAATGGGATTGCCGCCAAGGGCATGGAACGCCTCCCCGAAGATTCCTTTACGCTTCTCGCCGTAGCCTCGACGTGCAGTCTGCCCTGGAGTTTTTCCCTCTTTATTTTGGTCATGCAATTGATTTGTTTTACCCTGGTCATTTTGGATATCTTGGCGTCGGGCGACACCGGCAATGTCTTGGGGGTTCCCGGCAATGTGTCCCCGCAATTGCGAGGGATTCAAGTCATTGCCTTGCTGATTGCCGTGGGAACCGAACAAGATTTGGTCAAGGGCGTGAGGATGTTGCGTCCGGGCTTGTATCCCGCCTTGGAGCCGTATTTTCCACATTTGCGGCCCTGGAAATTTTGGTTGGCACTCTTGTCGTTAATGACGGAAGGGTGCATGGCCTTGTTGACAAGTTTTTTCTTGATTTTGACGCAAACGACCGTCATTGATTTGCTTCTCAATTTTACTGCTCTTGGCTTTGTCAGCCATCTGGATGAATTGGTCTTCTTTTTGGCCAAGATGAGTATTTTAGGAAGACGCTGCAAAGATGCTGTTTGGACGGTTGTACGAACCACTTTTCCCTCTGGTAGTGATGGTAGTGGCAGTACTACCAACCAGAAATGTTACAGCAAGACATTCGTCAAGAACTTGATCCTGGGTTCGATTATCATTGTCATGTTTTCGGGATGGCTTGTCATTTCTTTGCGACAATCGACAGGCTATTATTTATGCGATACGATTATTGCACAATTTGGAGATGACTACTTACCGGCCATGGGGACCTTTAGTGGTATGTATCGAATGAGGCCATCGAATAATGCCCTGTCCACTGACCGACATGTCGACTATTACATGGAACTTCCGGCCAGTGGAACCAATGGCGCCGATGATAATGCCCTCTTTGCCAAGTTTTCTTACTGCAAGGACATGGAAGCCTGGACCTTTACGATTAACGCGGACGACGACGCCTGTCTCGATTGGTGGGCCAAATCATCTCCAGGAGAAGCCTTTGATATTTTCGAAACGCTCGATGCGCCATGGTATGTTCGAGGCAAGGATCAACGGCTGGTGGTTTTGGAACCTTTGAGTTTGACGTGCTACGATTGCCGCGATGAAGATGGATGTCATGGTCACGGGACCTGCGTTGCCGTGTCGGACGGCAGCAGTGACCATGTGTGTCAATGTGAGGAACCATGGTTTGGTCTTCGCTGTGACTTTGTCGCGCCGTGCGAATCGGTGTCGATCAATGCAAAGACAGAACCATTCGTGGGGAACATGGCATTTGCCACGGAATTTCAAATTCTTCGAAAGGAAAATGGCGACATGTTTCAGGTGTATTATCGTCCCGTCTATGTGCATAAAGAGGAAGATGAGTATTGGACGGACGTTATTTTCTTTACAGGAAGACGGTGGGCTTTGACGTCAGTAACTGGAAATGTGACAGAAATGAAACTGCCAAACTTTTTCCAGATGAACGTTTCGGTTGATTTTTTGAGCGAGCCTACCGACTTTGAAACGCTGACAGGTAAGTGCTAGTACGGCACGAGTCATAGCTTGAAAGTAAATCATTGTGCCTACCATGAGTCTGTACTCTCACGCAAATACTTCCTTTTAAAAAAAGATCAATATTCTCCTGTCGGACTGGAATGGTATACGGCAACGGCAATGGAGCAATTGGGAAAAGACGAGAAACAAGCAGTTGCTATAAAAGTTACTTCGCAATTCGTTTGTCAAATATGCAACAACGAAACAAATCCTTGCTTGTACGATGGAATTTGCCGGCCCGATGGCAGGTGTGAATGCTCCCTTGGGAGCAAGGGAGACCTCTGCGAGATCAATCCTATTGGAAATGGCCACTGCGATGAATTTTTTAATACAGTACAAAACGAGTACGATGGCGGCGATTGCTGTGAGAGTACTTGCCAAAGCTCAGAGGAATTCATTTGTGGTAAGGATGGCGGGGGGTACACAGATATTGGGTACTTTAATTGTCACTTGCCGAACTACGAATGGCGGCCAAATGGAGAGGCAGTGGTTGTGGAAGACCGCAGTCGTTCCCCGGCTTCCACGATGGCATTGACCCAAAACGGGCAGGTGCTTGTTGTTGCTGTCAGAGCCGGTAATAGTGGCCGCCTTCATATTTATGACAAACAGGGCCCACAGTGGACATCGCGGGACATTATCGAAGACATTGGTCCTGTGACCAAAGTTGCTGTTAGCGCTCCGAAAAGGAACGTGTACAAAACCCCCGACACGGACCCGCCCATAGTAGTGGCTGTAAGCAAATTGAATGGAAATGGATTGGGTGTTTACAAATGTACCGAAAGCACATTTGGCTGTGCAGCTATCACCATAGGACACAACTTTACTGGAAGGGTTGAGGACGTTTCCATGTCAGAAAATGCATTGGTTATTTCGGCTGTCACCTCTGAAAACCGTATTCAAGTATACGAACAGCTGCCTGACTTAATTCGACACAGGGCAATTTTATTTCAGACTACAAAAGTGTTTACCACATCCCTGTCAGGAGATGGAAGCATTCTTGCATCCTTGGCTTGTGTCATTCCTGATGGCCTGGAGAGCATTTGCGAAAGTATAATGTTAAAAGTCTATGAATGGAATGGATCAGCGTACGTAATTCGGGCTACGCAAAGCATCGATGTCCGTGTTGAAGCTGCCGAGGATATTAGCTGGGATTCGGAAAAGAAAGGCTTTGGCCTGGAGCTGTCCCACGATGGTCTTCTTTTATCAGCTTGGATATTAAACTGCGGCAAAGGAATTGCCCACATCGCTGTGTACGAGTGGTCTGACTCCTGGAAGCAGCGGGAGTTTCCCTTCATCAATGCAACAACCTGCGAAGACCAGCTGTGCGACGGCGATAATGATTGCACTGACAATCCGTCAAAATATGGAGCTGCTGCTCTATCTCCAGATGGGTCCATCTTGACCTTTCGTACGGGGGGCGGCAATGTTGCTAGCGTGGTAGAATGGAACGGCGAGGCTTGGGAAGCTCTTGGAGACCCATTGCCAACTACCTCGTTTGGAGGCTTAGCAATGGCTGCGGATGGGCTGGTGGTAGCGGCAACTAAGTCTGCTGAAAATAGCAATGGGGAGGTGGGAGTGTATTCATTCTCTCGTCCGCGTTGCCCGGAGGGCATGTCGCTGCTGAGGATCTCTCTTACCCTTGATGATTTTCCTGGCGAAACATCTTGGACGCTCACGGACCATGCCACAAGCGTACGTATTCTGGAAGGAGGGGGCTATTCGAGGGACCTGCAGAGAGCAACTGTTGTGGATGAGACTTGTGTAGTTGACTCTTCTTGCCTTGTCTACACATTATTTGACGCCGGGAGAAATGGTCTCCAGCCGCCAGGTCGATATGCCTTGTTTTTGAATGGCGAAGACGTTGGGAATGGATCAGTGGCGGGCACCTACACAAGCTTGGTTATTGGCGACTGCGATATTTGTCTAGAGCCTGTGGTGAGCCAAGAATGCACTCTTTGCAATTGTGAAAACCCATTTAAAGGGGGTATCCCCACCAATTTGGCATTCCTTGGGCCGCTGAGCAAGTTGCACCTAAAGGAATCAGATCAGATTGCTTGGGGGTCAATTCCTACCGAGATTGCATTGTTGACATCATTGACTTCCTTGGATTTATCCAGAGTACAAATGACTGGCAATTTGCCGTCGGAGATTGCTGCGTTGACTGCTTTGACGTCATTGGTCATGGACGACGACAGTGATTTAACAGGAATAATACCTACTGAATTGGGTTTGCTGACAGCTCTGCGCGTACTTGAGCTCGACGAGAACCGATTTTCGGGCCAAATTCCAACCGAACTAGGTTTGTTGTCCAATTTGGAGATACTGGAACTAGACCAATACACCTTGACTGGGCCTGTTCCGTCAGAAATCGGCTTGTTGACTGCTCTTAAGATACTTGACCTGGAGCACAATCAGCTGACCGGCAGCATCCCCCAAACGCTTGCAGACAATTTGGTTTTCTTGGAAGAATTTGCGATGAACGATACGTCGCTGACTGGTACGATCCCAAGGCAGTTCTGTAGTGTAATAATCTTCAGCTGCTCAGCAACACTCTGCGGATGCGATTGCGCCTGCCCGAACGAGAACGTTTGAGATGGCTGTGCAGTAAAGGTTTGCAAACTAAACTGCCTGCCCGATGGGCACATACAAGAACTTGGTGACTGGAAAGGCTCGGCCGGCTCCGTGCGGGCTAGGTTTCCCAAGAAGAGGAAGTTTCTCGCTGGGTTTCCAGCATCCTATGCCTATAGTCATTTTCCATGACAGCATTAAAACTTTTTACTGCAAGGGTGATAATGATAGACGCTATTTTAGCTAGCTAGCTAGCTAGAGTCGATACTTTGCTTGCTTACGGTGCATGTGGATGGTGTTGAGTATTCACAATAAACTTCGACACAGTTCTTGTCTCCATTGGATTCTAGCGTGAGGGCGAAAGGAAGGGGGGATTCGCAAAATAATTGGACACTACTATTAGTGACGGACAATTCCAAACCAATCTATTCGTCATCAGCAGAAGTTCCTTCTTGCCTGGGCTCGAAAAGTTTCAAAGTGATATAAAGATAGTGAATGTTGGAAACGTAGGCTAGTTCATGTTTCACATAAGCTAATCCGTGAACCGCAAGGCATTCCTCAAAAACCTTCGGATCAAACGTGACACTTCGGAAATCAGAAAAGTCCTTTGGAGTAATGATCGACCCCTCACTGAAAATCCATGATAGTTTTCCCGTTTTGCTGTAATTAACAAAAAGAGCCCAGGCAATGTTCAGATACAGGATCCTTGCTTCATTTTGTGCTATTCCTTTCTGAACATGTTCTTGGCATCTGTACATTTGCATGGCAGCGGCTGCATTGCTGCATCCATCATTAATGTTTTTTCCGTCTTCGTCAAACCCAAAATAGTCCAAGTCTTGAAGAACTGCACCCTTTGATATATTCAATGGTAGATGAACCTTGCCGTATCGCATATAGGCAAGAACATAGCGAAATTGTTCCCCATCAGCTTCGATGAAGATCGCCTTCTCGGATGGTACTGCGTCCGGCTGCCAAGTATCCGAGGTCAAACGTGCCAACATTGTATCGGGGAATTTTTCGATTAATGACCTTGACACCTTATAGGTTGTCCCTCCTACGTCGAGAACGACGGTCTTCGTCATACTGATTGTCTTGATTGGTGTTGGTTGTTTTGCAAACATTTTGATTTTGAACCGGAGAGCGAGAATGCTATGAAGGAATATTTATGTATTGGCTTCCTGTTTGCCCTCCTGCTTGAACGATATCATTCGACGGAAACAACGATTGTTTCAGGTTATCGTGGGACCCGTCCGTTGACGTATACAAAGCTGGCCCGGTATTAGCACGGAGTATCGTCGAACTGACCTACTCTCTACAGTCTTCTTCCTCGCACTCACGCCAGACACGCAGTCACGCCACGCGCCGTGTCAGATACATGACAGTCGCGCGTGTTTGGAGAGCCGTGGAGTCGTACTGTAGGGAGTAGTCCACGCCAAAGAAAACTTGTTGTCGTGCCTCCAACACATCAGTCAGTCTGCCCTGCATGCGGTGGTTGCGTAAACTCCTCATCCAAATACGTGTGTTTGGATGATCAATAGCAGAGGTCCCATCAAAATACCGTGATGCTTGCCATACAGAGTGGTAGGATTGTGCTGGCTAATTGGTTTTGCCGCATCACGTGGCCGTAGTAGAAACAGCTGTCAGCTTTGCCACTGTTACCAACATGTACGTAATCGAGGAATATCATTTTTCTTCTTCCTTCTTGATCTGGTTGTTACTGCTGCTGCTACTACTGTTGGAGTAGAGGAAAGAGGATTTCCGATGATGCATTAATCTCATCCCCGTCCTTGAAGATTCCACGGCATTGAAAGAAATCATTCGTGTCGAGATCCGAGGGACATAGTAATCCCTGAGAGGGCATTCACTGACTAAAACTCCACTGTTGGTACATCCAATCAATCATCGCCATCGTCAATGATTCACATTACAAACGAGTTTGATCCAAGAGTCCCTATTCAGGCGATTCCCTCGTGGGCAAATGTTGAAGAGATTGGGAGGAAATGAGGATTCCAACAATCCTTCGATGGAATTATTGTAGGTAATCTTGTAGCCTCACGGGCCGCTATGAAGTCACACCACACCGGCACACCCATTGCAAAGGAGAGAGCATGTTCGGCTGCTTGAGACATGGGGAGAGATTGGACGGCCCAAAATGATCACGAAGCCTGCCTTGGGATATAGAATCCGTTTTTGAGGAGTTAATCTACTGTATGACACCCTAATCCACAACTCAGTTTCTACTAACTAGCTATCCTAATGCACTATGCGCTCTACTGGTGTAGCAGATGCTAGTAGCTACTGCATGGTTCAATTGTAACAGCTATTGTAACACAGCAGAAAAAAAAGTGTAGTTTTGCGGAAGAAAACTTGTGCGTTCGTTTTTTCGAATTTTGAATGTAACGGCTATCCTCTAATCTCCGTATTCGCGCAGGGGGGGCCCAATAACACGTGTTCTTCTCGACGAAAACGACGAAGCCTGCCCAAATTCTAAATTTCAGGGGCCAAATTCAGCATCTCCCGCCCAATAAACAATACGTCACCTGCTGCAATAGTTAACAAATAAAGATATCTGATAGATTGACGCCCAGGACACTTTTTTATATCACGATCTTTCCACTTCTAATACTTTTCCTGAACTACTGTAGCTAATTGAGGAACGAAGAGATGACCATCATCAACTCGAACAATAACGTGGAGGATCCCTCATGCTATCGCCCCATGGAAGAGGGGAGGGCATCGGCCATAAGGGCAGATATGCATCATCAGGAAGCAGAAGTTGTCACGCGACCTCGGTTTCTTGCGACTCGTCGTTCGAGTCTGGACGAAAGCATACGAGGGCATGGAGTTGTGGAACGACTGGGAGGAAGCTTGTACGTGGAAACACCCATTCCAGAATCCGAGAAATTCTACGATTGGGTTCATGACCGATATTTTCAATCGGCCATTCTTCAGTTGGCCCCAAATGTCGTCCTCGATGTACCAGCAGGAATGCGGTGCCGTCATCGATACTACAATGATTCCAAATCCAACGAAAGCGTGATGATTGAGCACAGGTGGAGAGACGTTCCTGGCAACCAATCCAGTGATGTCCCTTGTCTGATCGTGTGTTGGCTCATTTCGGCCAGTTGGGCGATTGCCACGGCCAACCCGGTAGGCTTTATGTTCATGTGTGCTTGCACAGCATTGCTGTGCTGCATCGTCCCGCTTTGGTTTTCGAGCAAACGAATCGAAATCACTCCGTCCCAGGAGATCAAAGTACAAGAACGAGTGTTTGGAAAGTGCCGAAGTACCACCGTCTTTGATGTTGCAGACATAGAAGAGATCATATGTCAGCGCCGCGTCTTCTGGAAGAATGCTGGTGGTAGCACAGAACGATCGCAAATTGCCTTTCGATACGAAGTTCTAGTCAATCTAAGGGATGATGACTGCCAAAAGTTTTTGATGGTAGGATTGGAAACAGCCGAAATGGCACTCTTCATTCAGCAGGAGATCCAACGCATGATGAAGAGAAATGTTGTCGGAGGGTTTGAAGTTCAAGCAGTCACGAACACTGATAGCTGGGAAATTTCGGAACTAAGTAGTTTATAGCAGCAGCACAGCACACCCATGGATGTCGGTGTTATATCCAAATACAATTCACCACATGGAGTTAGCAGTGGTGCGTGGTTCCAGTGGATGGAAGGCCTCTGGGTACATTGGAACTGACTGGTGAATACCTTGGGGTCAACGGGATAGAAAACATGTACTAAAAAGCACTATAAGCAGAGAAGCTGGTGCGAACCCTTCGGTTCTGCCCTGCGGACAATCCGGACGTCAATGTCGTCTTGGAGAGAAACGAGGAGGACGAAACGACGAGAAAGACCTGTTCGCATTCCACCAAGTAACTTACATTCACAGAGACAAACAACCATGAAGGACTTAGAAGCAATGCCGCGGGATGTATGATTTCTCGTCGTCGTATCTTTGCCTATTGGTGAGTAGGTGCAACGGCTAGAGTATCCGAATCATAACGATCCAATAAGGGCACATTGATAAAAGATGCGTGGAAAAGAATTGGCTTTTACAAATGATAATCTAAAACCATTAAATGAAAATAAACCCACCGCCTCCTTGCATACGAAGTATAATTATATAAGTCGCTCAAATCACCAATCGAGCTACCGTCTCTTGGTACTTTTCGAGGCGTTCCACTGCCCATTCCTGTGCACTCCTGTCATTTGTTTTGGCATCGTACTCGAGGAAGCCATCCAGATCATCCATACTTCCGACCACATTGATGCGAGACGCTACCTTTTGAGGCAAAATCATTGTGCAAGGACGGATCAGATGCGACAAAAAGGAGGGAACTTCGGAATATATTTTCTTGATTCGATTCGAATGCATATCCTTGAGATTGTCGGCCGCTTTGGCCACGAGCCGGATGTATTTATAGGCGCGCTTGGTAGTGAGCTGTCCTTCGGTAATACTCACCATGCAAATGCCACGACGAGCTTCTTCCATATCGGCCGCACCCAAATCCAACCGGTATTGTTCGGCGGCCAAGTACTTGGCCAGGTTCTGTTTGCTCTTGAAGACAAAATCCGTGGGCGGATGAGCGTGATGATGAGCCACCACGACATGGCCGTGTCGATCTTGTAGGTATTTGTTGACAAAGTAACCAGGATACAACGTTTCCAACTCTAGCAAGGCTGCATGGGGATCTACTTGGTCAATCCCATTCTTATTTTTCCAGGAATTGCGTTTTTTCATGCGTTTCAAGGCAGCTTGGAGACGAATGTCAGCTGCTTTGGGATTCGCGTCATCCGCCAAGGAATGCGTAGCCAGAACGTACTTGGCCAATTCAAACGTATGCTTGTACTTGACACCTTCTTGAT
>ENA-ORBV01015681-ORBV01015681.1-microbial-mat-metagenome-genome-assembly--contig:-NODE-15681-length-11109-cov-3.530638_pt1 | contig 11109 bp, 10 predicted proteins | sample MGYA00237777_ERZ505514 | MGnify/ENA primary metagenome ERZ505514 (study PRJEB26160, sample SAMN06269048) | microbial mat metagenome | isolation source: Oligotrophic lake microbial mat | place...
TTTTCAAGCAGAAGACGGCATACGAGATTCGCCTTAGTCTCGTGGGCTCGGAGATGTGTATAAGAGACAGTGCTCGGCCTGCACGGCGCCATGGTCGCGCAAGGCTACGACGACGTCGAAGGCGACGTGATCGAGCGCGTTCGTGCAATCGTGGGGCCCAAATGCGTGATCGGGGTCGAGCTCGATCCGCATTGCCACCTCACGATCAAGCGCCTGACCCACGCCAACGTCATCATTCTCTACAAGGAGTTCCCGCATACGGATGTGGTCGAGCGCGCCGAGGAAGTGGTCGAGATCGTGCTCAAGACCATTCGCGGTCAGGTCAAGCCGGTCATGTCGGTCTATGATTGTCGCCAGGTCGGCAGCTACCCGACCACCGAGCCGATGATGCGCGCCTTCGTCGATCGCATGAGCGCGATGGAGGGCAAGAACGGCGTGTTGTCGATCTCGATCGGGCATTGCTTCCCCTACGCCGACGTCGCGGAACTCACGGGCCGCATCCTCGTGGTGACCGACAACGACAAGGCCGGGGCCGACAAGCTCGCGCGCACGATCGGCGAGGAGTTCGTCTCGATGCGCGGCAAGACGGCGCCACCCTATCTCGATGTCGAGAGCGGCATCGGCGCCGCGATCGAATTCAATGACGCGCCCGTCGTGATGGCCGATCCGGCCGACAATGCCGGCGGGGGCGCGCCATCGGACAACACGACGATCCTGCGCCGGCTGATCGAGCGCAAGGTCGAGAGCGCCTGCCTCGGCCCGATCTGGGATCCGATCGCGGTCAAGCTCTGCTTCGCGGCCGGCATGGATGCGGAATTTCCGCTGCGCTTCGGCGGCAAGATCTCACCGAGCTCCGGCCAGCCGATCGATGCGACGGTGAAGGTGATCGGCCTCAAGCGCGATTGCTGGCAGAGCTTCGGCCCGACCCAGGTGCCGATGGGCGATTGCGCGGCGATCCGCATCGGCGGCGTCGAAGTGGTGCTGATCACCAATCGCACCCAGGCGCTCGGCCTGGAGCTGTTCCGCAATGTCGGCATCGAGCCGACCAAGAAGAAGATCGTCGCGGTCAAATCGACGAATCATTTCCGCGCGGCCTATGGGCCGATCGCGAAGAAGGTGATCTACATCGATTCCGATGGCCCGCTGAGTCGCGACTACCGGAAGATCCCATATACGAAGATCCAGCGTCCGATCTGGCCGCTGGATGAGAATACGCAGCCTGGTCTCATTTTCTGATCCCGAGGGAGGTCCACATGAAAACCACACGTCGTTCAGTCCTGACCAATACGGCCGCAGCAGCGGCGATCATCGGCGCGCCGGCCATCGCCAAGGGCCAGGTTCGCCGCGGCGAGCAGAGGACGATCCGCGCCGTCATGCACGGTGACATTCCGACCTTCGATCCGATCTGGACCACGGCGAACATGTCCGCCTATCACGGCGGCATGGTCTACGACACGCTGTTCGGCATCGACGCGGATTCCAGCGTCAAGCCGCAGATGGTCGGCAAGTACGACGTGTCGGCCGATCAGCTGACCTATACGATGGAGCTGCGCGACGGCCTGAAATGGCATGACGGCACGGCCGTCACCGCGCGCGATTGCGTCGCCAGCCTGCGTCGCTGGTCGGCGCGCGACGGCGCCGGCCAGATCCTGATGTCGCGTGCCAAGGATCTCGTCGCCAAGGACGAGAAGACGATCGTGCTGACGATGAAGGAGCGTTGGGGCCTCGTGCTCGACTCGCTCGCCAAGACCGCCACACCGGTGTGCTTCATGATGCGCGAGAAGGAGGCGATGACCGACCCGATGCAGAAGATCGACACGGTCGTCGGCTCGGGCCCGTTCACGCTCAACATGGCCGAGACGAAGCCGGGCTCGCAGTACGTCTACGACAAGAACCCGAACTACGTGCCGCGCAGCGATGCCGCATCCGGGATCGCCGGTGGCAAGATCGTCAAGGTCGACCGGGTGATCTACCAGGTCATGCCGGACTCGCAGACCGCGGTCGCCGCACTGCAGACCGGCGAGATCGACTTCCTGGAGCTCGTTCCGATCGATCTCGTGGGTCAGCTGCAATCCGACAAGAACGTCAAACTCGAGATGCTGAATGTCCTGGGTCAAGTCGGATTGATCCGCGTGAACTACCTGCATCCGCCCTTCAACAACGTGAAGGCGCGCCAGGCGATGCTCTACCTGATCAATCAGGAAAACCACATGAAGGCGACCTTCGCGGATGCGAAGTACTATCGCCAATGCGGCTCGCTCTTCACCTGCGGCACGGCGATGGAGAACGACGCCAATACCGATTGGTTCAAGGGCAAGCCCAACTACGCCAAGGCCAAGCAGCTCTTCGCCGAGGCCGGCTACAAGGGCGAGGAAGTCACGCTGCTGCAGGCGACCAACATCGACTACATGCGCAATTCCGCGGACATCCTGGCGCAGGAGCTGCGTCAGGCGGGCGTGAACGTGAAGGTGATCCCGATGGATTGGTCGGGCGTCGTCACGCGTCGCGCCGTCAAGACCCCGCCGGATCAAGGCGGCTGGAACATCTTCCTCACCTCCGCGGGTGGACCGGCGGTTGGACATCCGATCGCGCTCGGTGCGCATGCCGCGAGCGGTGACAAGGGCTGGTTTGGCTGGCCCGCCGATGCGAAGCACGAGGAACTGCGCAACGCCTGGGCGCTCGCCACCACGATCGAGGAGCGCAAGAAGATCGCAGTGGAGATGCAGGCCAATGCCTGGAACTTCGTCCCGCATGTCTATTTCGGGCAATGGACGCAGCCGGCCGCGATGCGGACCAACATCACCAACATGCTGCGGATGGCCGAGATGGTTCCCTGGTGGAACGTCGAGAAGGTCTGAGCGACGTTGAGCCGCACCACCCTGGCTGCGCAGCGGCCGGGGTGGTGCGGCGCTACGTGCGGGTTCCTGAGTCAATTCAATGATCGCCTATATCGTCCGCCGCCTGCTCTCGACCGTTCCGGTCATGTTCATCGTGGCGGTCTGCGTATTCCTGCTGCTCCATCTCGCGCCCGGCGACCCGGCGGCGATCATGGCCGGCGACAATGCGACGCCGCAGAACATCGCGCAGATCCGCCAGAAGCTCGGTCTCGACGAACCGCTGTGGCGCCAATTCGGCACTTGGATGTTCAGCCTCGCGAGCGGTGATCTCGGCGAGTCGATGTTCTGGCGAACCTCGGTCACGACCCTGATCGGACAGCGCGCGGAGCCGACGATCTCGCTGGCGATCACCACGATCATCTTCGCCGTCGTGATCGCGATCACGCTCGGCGTCGTGGCTGCATGGAAGGCCGGTACCGGCATCGACCGCTTCGTGATGGGCTTTGCCGTGATGGGGTTCTCGGTCCCCGTCTTCGTCGTCGGCTATCTGCTGATCTATTGCTTCGCGATATGGCTGCGTTGGTTGCCGGTCCAAGGCTACACGCCGATCGAGGAGGGTCTGGGGCCGTGGCTGCGTAACCTCGTGTTGCCGACGATCACGCTCGGTCTGGTCTATGTCGCACTGATCGCGCGGATCACGCGCGCGACCATGCTCGACGTGCTGGCCGAGGATTACATGCGCACCGCGCGCGCCAAGGGTGTCGCCACGGCGCCGATGCTGCTCAAGCATGCGCTCAAGAATGCGGCGGTGCCGATCGTGACGGTCATCGGCATCGGCGTCGCGCTGCTGATCGGCGGCGTGGTGATCACCGAAACCGTGTTCAACATTCCCGGCATCGGGCGGCTCGTCGTCGACGCGATCCAGCGCCGCGACTATCCGATCATCCAGGGCGTGATCATGGTGTTCTCCGGCATCTACGTGCTGGTGAATCTGCTGGTCGATCTCTCCTACACGTTCTTCGATCCACGGATCCGGTACTGACATGGCGACGACACTCGAGCCCATTGCGGTCGGCGCCAAGCAGAGCCCGCTGTTCAAGTTCGTCCGTCGCAATCCGACGATCGTTCTCGGGACGTCCCTGCTCGTCTTCATGACGCTGGTCGCCATCGCGGCGCCCTATATCGCCGGCGATCCGCTTTTCCAGGCGCCGGTCAATCGTCTGCGCGCGCCGGATGCGCAGAACTGGTTCGGCACCGATCATCTCGGCCGCGACGTCTTCGCGCGCACGGTCCATGGCACGCGCATCTCGTTGATCGTCGGCATCACGGTCGCGACGATCTCCGTGTCGATCGGCCTGGTGATCGGCCTGGTGGCCGGATATTTCCGCCGCGTCGACGGCATCGTGATGCGCTTCATGGACGGCTTGATGGCGATCCCGGGCATCCTGCTGGCCATCGCGCTCGTCGCGTTGACGGGGGCGAGCCTCTTCACCGTCGTCGTCGCAATCGTGATCCCGGAGATCCCCCGCGTCGTGCGCCTGGTGCGCTCGGTCGTGCTCATGGCGCGCGAGCAGCCATATGTCGACGCGGCGATCTCCGGCGGCAGCCGCAGCGTGAAGATCATCCGGCGCCACATCCTGCCGAACACGTTCGCCCCGCTGATCGTGCAGGCGACGTTCATCTGCGCCTCCGCGATCCTGGTCGAAGCCTCACTGTCCTTTCTCGGCGCCGGCATCCCACCGCAGACTCCGACCTGGGGCAACATGATCGCGCAGAGCCGACTCAATCTGCAGCGCGCGCCCTGGACGATCTTCTTCCCCGGCGCCGGCCTCGCGATGGTCGTGCTCGCCGTGAATCTCCTTGGCGACGGCCTGCGCGATCGTCTCGACCCGCGCATCGCACGCCGGATGTGATCAGAGCCGCCTGCGCATTCGCGGATCCAGGCTGTCGCGTAGGCCGTCGCCCATGAGGTTGACCGCGAGGACGGTGATGGTCAGGAACAGGCCCGGGAACGCGACGATGTGGAACGCGATGAAGATGCGTTCGCGTCCCTCCGCCACGATGTTGCCCCAGCTCGGAATCTCCGGTGGGATCCCGGCCCCAAGAAAGCTCAAGATCGCTTCGGTGATCACTGCCGAGGCGAAGACGTAGCTCGCCTGAACCACCAGCGGCGCAACCGCATTCGGCAGGATATGCCGCAGCAGCAGGCGCACGGGTCGTGTGCCGACCGTACGTGCCGCCTCGACATAGACGAATTCGCGAAGCGACAGCACGACCGAGCGGACCAGCCGCGTGACGCGCGGAACCTCCGGGATCGTGATCGCCGCGATCACCGTGACGAGGCCGGGCCGCGTCAACGCTACGAGCGCGAAGGCGAGCAGGATCCCCGGCACTGCCATGATGCCGTCCATCACACGCATCACCACGTTGTCGACATGGCGCACGAAACCGCAGATCAACCCGATCGCGAGTCCGAGCCCGGTCGCCAGCAGCGCCACGACGCTGCCGACCTGCAACGAGACCCGCGTGCCATAGACCACGCGACTGTAGAGATCACGACCGAGATGATCGGTGCCGAACCAATGCTCGAGGCTGGGTGGCCTGAGCCGCGTGCGCGGGCTGATGCGCACGTGATCATGGGTCACGAGAAAAGGCGCGGCCAATGCGATCAGCACCAGCGCCAGCAGGACCAACGCGCCGATGACCAGGGTCGGATTGCGGCGAACGAAACGCAGCCCGGTCGAGGGCGGCCGCGCTGGCAAGCTCTCCGCAATCGCCATGTCCTAGTACCTGATCCGCGGATCGATCACGGTGTAGACGAGATCCACGGCGAGGTTGACGCAGACGTAGACGAGCGAGAATAGAAGGATGACCCCCTGGATGACGGGATAGTCGCGCCGCAGAATCGCATCGACCGTCAATCGCCCGAGGCCGGGAATGTTGAAGACCGTCTCGGTAACAACGACACCGCCGAGCAGCAGCGCGACGCCCATGCCGATGGTCGTGACGATCGGAATGGCGGCATTCTTCAGCGCATGCACGAGCAGGATCGGCCCCGGCGCCACACCCTTGGCATGCGCGGTGCGAATGTAGTCCTCGCTCAACACATCGAGCATGCTCGCGCGCGTCATACGCGCGATCAGGGCGAAATAGACCAGCCCGAGCGCAAGGCTCGGCAGCATCAGGCTCCGTAGCGACTTCCATGGGCCGGTCGCGAGCGGCGCGTAGCCTTGGACCGGCAGCAGATCCAACGTGACCGCGAAGAGCTGGATCAGGCCGTAACCGAGCACGAAGATCGGCACGGAGAAGCCGAGCACCGATACGCCCATCAACATGCGATCGAGCCCAGTACCCGCGCGTGCGGCGGCGATGACGCCGAGGGGAATCGCACCGGCGATCGCGATCACCGTGGTGAGCAGCGTGAGCATGATCGTCGGCTCGAGCCGCTGCGCGATCAGAGTCGTGACCGGCAGTTTGGAGAAGATCGACAGGCCGAGATCGCCCTGCGCCAGGCGCCAGATCCAAGCGATGAACTGCAGATGCAGCGGCCGATCGAGGCCGAGCTGCTGACGGATTCGTTCGAGTTCCTCGGCCGAGGCGAGATCGCCAGCGATGACGATCGCGGGATCGCCGGGCGTGATGTGCAGGAGCAGGAAGACGAACAACGCAACGACGAGCAGCACCGGCAAGGCCGCGATCAGCCGATGTAGGACATATGCGTACATCGGCCGATCCGGATCGACTCAGGTTGCAGCGGAATTTCTTACCGCTTGCGCGCGACGTTCCACATCACCGGCACGGGCGTCTCGAGGAAGCCTTCGAGATTGCTGCGAAACAGGACCGGTGAGAAGAACTGACCCAGCGGCACCATCGGCACGAGTTTCGCGGCCTGGCGCTGGATGCGCTCTCCCACCAGCCGGCGCGCAGCGTCGTCGGGCGCCAGCGCGAACTCCTCGCGCATCTTCTCCAGCTCGGGATCGCAGGCCCAGCCCGGCCAGCCGGTGACCTGGCACGGCGCATCCATCGCGTAGCTGGTCAGCGGATTGGCGAGGTCGAGGGCCGGCGAATAGGTGTGCCAGATATGCCAACCGCCCTCGCTCGGCTTGTCGGCCTTGAACCGGCGCTGGAGCATTGCCGTCCACTCCATCGGCTGGATGTCGACGTTCAGGCCGATCTCGCGCAGCCGCTGCCCCGACACTTCCGACATCTCGCGCACGATCGAGATGTTGGTCGGGTGCATGAGGACGATCTTCTCGCCGGTGTAGCCGGCCTCCTTGAGCAATTGCCGCGCACGGTCGAGGTTGGGCTTGCGATATTCCTCCATGCCGAGTTCGGTGCCATACGGCGTATCGCAGACCAGGAAGGCATGGCAGACCCGCCAGCGCTTCTCGCTGCCGATCGCGACCGTCATGTAATCGGCCTGGTCGACCATGTAGAGCAGCGCCTCGCGCGCCTTGGGATGGTTGAACGGCGGATGGAGATGGTTCAGCCGCATCATGCCCATCAATCCCGAGAGCTTCTGGATGCGAATGACGACGTCCTTGTTCTTCTCGAGTGATTCGAGCACGTCACCTGGCAGGGATTCGACGATATCGACCTCTCCCTTGCCGAGCGCAGCTGCGGCGGTCGACGGATCGGCGATGATGTTCCACTCGACGCGATCGAAATTCACGACTTTGCCGCCGGAGAGGAAATCCGCCTTCTCGCTGCGCGGTACATAGTCGGGGTTGCGCTCATAGACGATTTTGCTGCCGGGGACCCATTCGGCGCGCACGAAGCGAAATGGCCCGGAGCCGACGACCTCGGACACCGAAGTCGTGATGTCGAGCGCAGCATCCTTTTCACGCATCACGAACAGCGGCCAGCTCGGCTTGCCCAACACTTCCAGGATCTGCCCGAAGGCGACGTTCAGCGTGACCGTGAAGCGCTGATCGTCGAGCGCAACGGCCTGCATGCCCCAGCCGAGCATCTTCTTGCCGGCGGGATCCTTGCCCGCCCATCGCTTGAGCGAGGCGACCGCATCGGCGGCGCGCACCGGCGTGCCATCATGGAATTTGAGTCCGGCGCGGAGCTTGAACGCATAGGCCTTGCCGTCCGCGCTCTTCTCCACCGTCTCGACCATCTGCGGCTGCGCGCGTCCGTCCGAGTCCCAGCTGAACAGCTGGTCGTAGACGAGGTAGCTGTGCTGCACGGTGATGAAGGCCGGGTTGACCACCGGATCGAGAACCTTCAGATCCGCCTGCGGCACGTGACGCATGACGCGCTGCTGGGCCAGACCGACACTCGGCGCCATGCACGCGACGGCGAGTATGGCGAGCGAAACGAGGCTGCGATTGATCATGGTGTTTCCCCTGCTCTCGGTGGCGAAAAAAACGCTCTCGCATGTCGCGATCACATTGCGCTGACCATGCCGCCGTCGATGGTCAGCACCTGACCGTTGCAATAGGACGACGCTTCGGAAGCGAAGTAAATGGCCGCGCCGCCGAGTTCCTTCGGATCGCCCCAGCGTCCGAGCGGCGTGCGTCCGCAGACCCAGTCGTAGAACGGCTTGTTGTTGCGCACGACGTCGTTGGCCTCGCTCGGGTAGAAACCCGGGCCGATGCAGTTGACGTTGATGCCCTGCGGTCCGAACTCGACGGCGAGCGCACGCGTCAGCCCGTGCAATCCGGCCTTCGATGCGACATAGGACGCGATGGTCGGGCGCGCGAATGTACCCATCACCGACGAGATGTTGATGATGCGCCCCCAACGATGGCGCAGCATCTGCTTGGCCGCCTCGCGCGAGACGCGAAAGCAGGCCGTGAGATCCGTGCCGATGACTTCGTTCCATTCCGCGTCGCTCGTCTCGACGGTCGGCTTGCGGATGACGATGCCGGCGTTGTTGATCAGGATGTCGAGCCGCCCCAATCGTTCGCCGATTGCCGCGACGCCCGCCACCACGCCAGGCCCGTCGGCGACATCGAAGAGCTGCGACGAAGCGCCAAGCCCGCTGCCCGTGAGCTCCGCGACGCGAGCCGCAACCCGCGTGACATCGCGTCCATTGATGACGACATGCGCGCCAGCGCCGGCCAAGGCTTGCGCCATCGCCCAGCCGAGACCGCGCGAGCTGCCTGTTACGAGCGCGACGCGCCCCTTGAGCGAGAACATGTCAAGAGTTGCCATCGTTTCCCCCGAACCTCAAGCTGCGGCATCCGCTCCGTCGTGAGTTGGTATACTAGCCAGACCATTCGATCGCAATCTAGTGTGCGCGCAAGCACTCAGGCTCGCACCGAGGAGACGCACCGCTCATGAGACCGAACCCGCTGATTGAAAAGCTCCGGCGCGATGAACCCGTGTTCGGGCCGATGATCATGGATCTCAGCGGGCCGGGCCTGCCGCAGATCGTCGCCAATGCCGGCGCCGATTTCATCATGCTCGACATGGAAGCCGGGTGTCTCGACATCGGCGTGATCAAGACTCAGATCGCGCTGACTCGCGGCCTCGGCATCGCGCCGATGGTCAATGTCGCGTCGCAGGATTACGCGATGATCACGCGGCCGCTCGATTGCGGCGCGATGGGACTGATGGTCCCGGTGATCGAAACACCCGAGCAGGCGAAGGCGATGGCGCAGCTGATGCGCTACCCGCCGCGCGGCCGGCGCGGCGTCGCGTTCGGCATCGCGCAGGACGATTATGTCGGCGGCTCGCTTGCCGAGGGCATTCCCGCCGGCGATGCGCGCACGCTCGTGATCCCGAAGATCGAGACCGAGCTCGGAGTCAGGAATATCGACGCGATCCTCGGCGTTGATGGCGTCGACAGCGCTTTCGTCGGGCACATGGATCTCTCGGTCTCGCTCGGTGTACCCGGTCTCTACGACCATCCGCGCTTCGTGGCGGCCGTCGATACCGTAATCAGCGCGTGCCAACGCCATGGCAAGCACGGCGCGTGTCTGGTGACGTCGCCGGAGGCGGCGCGTGCGTGGATCGCCAAGGGCTTTCGCATCGTCATCTACTCCAACGACGTCATCCTGTTCGGCAGCGCGTTGAAGGCCGGGATCGACGCGTCGCGTCGCGGTCGCTGATCATGGCCAAGCGCATCCTCGTCGGCGGCATCTGGCACGAGACCAACACGTTCTCACCGATCCCGACCGATCTGGATGCGTTCCATCGCTTCCAGTTTCTCGCCGGACCCGCATTGCTCGCGGAGCTCGCCGGCACCAACACCGAGATCGGCGGCATGGTGGATGCGGCGGGCGCCGGGCTCGAACTCGTGCCGAGCGTTCATGCCGGCGCCATTCCCTCGGGCCTCGTCACGCGCGACGCCCTCGACGCCATCGTCGATCGCTTGTGCCACGACGCGGTGAATTCGGGTCCGCTCGACGGGATCCTGCTGGCGCTCCATGGCGCGATGGTCGCCGAGGGTATCGACGAGGCCGATGCCCATGTCGCGCAGCGCCTGCGTGACTGCGTCGGCCCGACTTTGCCGATCGTCGCCACCTTCGACTCCCATGCGAACATGACGATGGCGCTGGTCGAAGCCGTCGATGTGCTGATCGGCTATGACAGCTTGCCGCATGTCGACATGGCCGATCGCGGTCGCGAGGCGGTGGCGGTCATTCGCCGACTCCTCGCGTCGGATGAGCGGCCAGCCAAGGCGTTCTGCAAGATCCCGCTGCTGAGCGTGCCGCAGAAGCAGGCGACGACCGAATCGCCGATGCAGCTGGTCTCCGAATTGCGCGAGCGCCTGGAGGCCGATCCCGCGATCTGGACCTGCTCCGCCATCATGGGATTCCCCTATTGCGACGTGCCGCAGCTCGGAATGGGCGTCTTGGCTTATGGCGAAGCACACGCCGCGCGCGTCGCCTGTGAACGTCTCGCGACCGAGATCTGGAATTTGCGCCGGGAATTCCTGCCGGTTCTCGAGACCTGCGATCGCGCGGTCGCCGCCGCCGCGCGGCTCAACACGCGGCCACACATGCTCGTCGAGCCGGCCGACAACGTCGGCGGCGGTGCGCCCGGCGATGGCACCTTCGTGCTGCGCGCCCTGATCGAAGCCAAGCTGAACGCGCCCGTCGTGGCCGCGAAGCCCGAACCCAAGGTGAAGGCCGAGGTGCAAGCCGCGAAGGCCGCGCCGAAATCTGCAAAGGTCGTTTCGATCCCGGGGGACGGGACGTTGAGCCAAGTCGAGCTCGGTGAGGATCGAGGTGCCCCGTCCGTGTTCCTCGCCATCGGGGGCGACTTCAAAGTTCGTCGTGGCACCATCCCCGCCAAAGCGGAGTTGGCGGCTGCATAG
>ENA-ORBV01015686-ORBV01015686.1-microbial-mat-metagenome-genome-assembly--contig:-NODE-15686-length-11108-cov-3.857946_pt1 | contig 11108 bp, 11 predicted proteins | sample MGYA00237777_ERZ505514 | MGnify/ENA primary metagenome ERZ505514 (study PRJEB26160, sample SAMN06269048) | microbial mat metagenome | isolation source: Oligotrophic lake microbial mat | place...
TTTTCAAGCAGAAGACGGCATACGAGATTCGCCTTAGTCTCGTGGGCTCGGAGATGTGTATAAGAGACAGCATTCTTGATGACGGCGGCGACGCCACGTTGCTCGTGCACCGCGGCGCCGAGTATGAAAAGGCGGGAAGCATTCCCGGCTTTGACGCGGATAACGAGCCCGAAGAGTGGGGCGTGATTCTCGATCTCCTGCGTGCGCAGCAGGCCATCGACAAGCAGCGCTTCACGAAGATGCTGGCCGGCATTCGCGGTGTGAGCGAAGAAACCACCACGGGTGTGCATCGTTTGTATGAGATGCAGCGTGATGGCACGCTCGCGTTCCCGGCGATCAATGTGAACGACGCGGTGACCAAGTCCAAGTTCGACAACCTGTACGGTTGCCGTCACTCGATCATTGACGGTCTCAATCGTGCGACCGACGTGATGCTCGCCGGCAAGATCGTGGTCGTGTGTGGCTATGGCGATGTGGGCAAGGGCTGTGCGCAGGCGTTCAAGGGACAGGGCTCGCGGGTGGTGATCACCGAAATCGATCCCATCTGCGCACTGCAGGCGGCGCTCGAAGGCTATCAGGTCACTACCCTCGATGACATCATCGAAGTGGCCGACATCATCATCACCGCCACGGGCAACAAGGACGTGATCACGGTGCAGGATATGTCGCGCATGAAGGACAAGGCGATCATCGGCAACATCGGCCACTTCGACAACGAGATCGACATGGCCGGTCTCAAGAAGGTCGAAGGGATGCGTCGCATCAACATCAAGCCGCAGTACGACGAGTTCGTGTTGCCGAACGGTCGCTCGATTCTCATTCTCGCCGAAGGCCGCTTGCTCAACCTCGGCTGCGCGACGGGACATCCGTCGTTCGTGATGAGCGCGAGCTTTGCGAATCAGGTGCTGGCCCAGATGGAGCTGCACGCGAACGCCGAGAGCTACGAGAAGAAGGTCTACACGCTGCCCAAGCATCTCGATGAGAAGGTGGCGCGGTTGCATCTCGCGAAGCTGGGGGTAAAGCTCACTGAGCTGACTCCGAGCCAGGCGAGTTACATCGGCGTGAAGCCGGAAGGCCCGTTCAAGGCGGAGCAGTATCGGTACTGATGGTTTTGTGCGGCGCGGTCGCATTGTTGCGGCTGCGCCCGCACCAGTGGGCAGGACGTGAGGGCACGGCGTGATTTTGGTGACGAATCGACCGACAGTCCGCCATAGGTTGCGGCATGTGCCCTTGCTTCCTTCTCGCCGAGTGTCGTAACCTATGGGTATGCCCGCCACACGCATCAACTGGACCGTCGAGATGCTCGACGCGCTCGAAGATGACGGCCAGCGCTACGAACTCATCGACGGCGAGCGGTTCGTGACGCCGTCGCCGGTTGATGTGCATCAGATGGTGGTCGGCGAGCTGTTTGCCCTGCTGCGCGACTACCTGAAGGGGCTGGGTCTGGGCAAACCGATGATGTCGCCGTCTGACGTGCGGCGCAATGATCGCAGCCGCAATCGCGTGCAACCCGATGTGTTCGTCGTACGAGTCGCCAACGGCCTGCGACCGCCGTATCCGTACGACCTGAGCGACCTGCTGCTCGCCGTCGAGGTCTCGTCGCCTGGTAGCCGACGACTCGACTATCACATCAAGCGCGAGTTGTACCTGCGATCGGGCGTCGCGAACTACTGGGTCATCGACGCGGAAGCACGGAATGTGTCGCGTTGGGCTGGAGCGAGTGATCCGGGGCAGATCTTCAGCGAGGCCGTGGAATGGTGGCCAGCGGGTACTCCGGCGCCCTTCGTGTTGCCGCTGGATTCCTTCTTCAACGACGCGATCGCGTAGCGCACGAACGCGCGGCGGGCGTCGGCGCGGGTCTTCCCACAGCGTAACAGTTGAGTTCGCCTCGATAGTGCAGTAGTGTTTCGCCTGTCCGGATGCCGGGTCATTGGTTCGGACAGCGCTATGCGGGCGCAAGGGGCCGAATCCTGTTCGGCATTTTTTGTCGATCGTGGGTCCCCGGGATGTGCTCGGCAGTCGTTGTTCGAAGGAGTCGCGCCGCCGTCGGCGCCCGTATGGCCGCACTCGCGGCATTCAGTGCGCTTGTGCTCGTCTCGACGCTCACCGGAACCATTCGCGCGCAGAACACCGGCGGTTCGCGAGTGATGGTCACTGTGACCGATGCCGAATCCGGGCTACCGGTTCAAGCCAGCGTGGCTTCAGTGGCAACGAACGCTTCGAACGGGCGCTCGCAGACCAGCTGTTGGCGCCGCCGTCGCAGGATGGCAGGCAGAGTGCGGCGTTCGCTCAGTGGTACGACGTCATCGCGCCGGGCACCGCGCAGCAGTTCAGCGTGGTGGCAGTAGACTCGAACTACTATCGCTACGCGGTGATTGGCGCTGATCCATTTGGTGACGACGTGCGTGGGAATACCCTGCGCGGCGGCGTAGGGCTGTTCGGCGCCGTCGCGACCATGACCGACGTGACGCTTGAGCTGGTGGCCAATCGCGAGCACCCGATTGAAGGGGACTGGCTACCGATGGCCGCCTCCCCCGGCATGCCGACACGCGTTCGGCTCTACGAGTCACCACGCTTTGCGCAAGCGAGTCGAGCGGCGGGCGTCGAGTTCACAGGCAGCGCGCGCTTCGCAAACGGGGTGGCGATGTTTGTTGAGGCGACGCCGCAGGGCAGCGCTTACTCGCTGCGACTCCGCTCGTCGGTAAAGGGTGCTGAGCAGCAACTGACGGCGACACTTCATGACGGTGTGCTCACACTCCGTAGCGCTGACAGCAAAACAGGCAGTCGCTACCGTCGTTGATAGCGAGTAGCGGTGGAGCGCCCGGTTGCCAGGCGGCCGTCGCGCCGTGGTGATGATGCGGGGCACGCCGACAACGTGGACATGGACATCGTGCGAAGCAGACCGGTGTCTCAACTTTGTGTATGCCGATAGCCGGTCGGCGATCTCACAGGACGGATTTCGGTTCCCAGCCAGAGGTCACACGATATCGCGCACCAAACTCCACAGCTGACTGACGCCCAACACCGCAAAAATCAGCGCACACACCGCCAACGCAACATTCGTGGACACGCCGTTGCGCCACGCAGCCGGCACTCTCGAGCCGTTCAACAAACCGAGCAACGTGACCGCAAGAAACGGCATGAACAACGCGCCGAGCACGCCGTACGCGAAAATGAGCGCAATCGGACGGCCGAGCGGGAACAGCAACATCGGCGGGAATGTGAGCCACAGCAGATAGAACTTGAAGTACTTCCCACCTACACGTGTATCGGGATGTCCCGACGTCAGTCCGCACAGATTGCCCCAGTAGTCGGCAAACATGAGTGAGACGCCATTCCACACGCCGAGGAGCGACGAGAATGACGCGGCCCAGAAGCCGACCAGAAAGCCGGTGCCGACCACGGTGCCGTACCTCTCGCCGAGCACCGTCTGCAAATCAAGCAATCCTTCGTCGCGTGCGCTCAGGCTCACACCTGCCGACCGTACGACTTCGGCGCCCACGATCAGCATCGCGATCACGAACACCCCTGTCAGCGCGTAAGCGGCCGAATTATCGATGCGCATGACCCGCATCCACACGGGCGTGTTCCATCCCTTCTCGCGCAGCCAGTAGCCGTAGGCAGCCAGTGTGATGGTGCCGCCCACTCCACCGGCCAGCGCCAGCGTGTACATCAATCCGTTGGTGCCGTCGGGAATGATTGGTATCAAGCCGGACAGCATCGACGGCACATTCGGTACGGCAATGATGGCGAGTCCCACTACCACGACGAACATCACGCCCACCAAGGCCGCGGTCACCTTCTCGAAAAATGCATATCGACCAAACCATACCATGGTGATGCCAAGCAGCCCCATCCCGATGGCCCATGTGGTGAGCGAGACCGCGGGGAAGAGTGCCGCCAGCGGCAGCGCCGATGACGACATCGCTGTGGCGCCGTACACAAATCCCCAGATCATGATGTACGGCCCGAAATACCAGCTCGTCCACGCGCCGAGACTTCGCCATCCTTCGAAGATCGTGAGTCCGGTGGCGAGCGAGAACCGACCCGCACATTCGACCATCACGATCTTGATGGCCACGCCGGCGATCACTGCCCAGAGCAGGCCGTAGCCGTAGCGCGAACCGGCCACAAGCGTGGCCACCATATCGGAGGCGCCCACACCGGTCGCCGCCACCACGAGACCGGGCCCCAGCACGCGCCAGCGCACACGCCGCATACCGTCTGCGCCCGGCTCCGCACCGACTGCCGGCCGCTCGGGTGTAATCACGCTCTACGCGCGAGACACTCGATCTCAACGCGCGCGCCGAGCGGCAACCCCGCCACGGCCACGGTGGTGCGCGCCGGATACGGCGCCGCGAAACGTTCTGCATACGCCGCGTTCATGGCCGCGAAATCGGTCATGTCGATGAGATACACGTTGCACTTGACCACGTCGTCGAGTGACAATCCGTTGTCTTCGAGTACGGCTTGCAGATTGTCGAACACACGGTGCGTTTGCGCCGACACATCGCCGTCGATGAGCGTACCGCGCAGCAGATCGCATTTTCGCGCTTGGCAGCGGATGTGCCGCGCGGACGATCCATTCGTGTCGTCACCTATACGCGCGGGACGGCGACGCTGTTAAACGACGGGCGCGTTGCGTTCACCATGCGCGTTGAAGGCACCGTCGAAGCTCAGATTGATACTGCCGCGCTGCGTGAACGGTTGGCGGGCAAATCGCTCGACGAGGCGATCAATTATCTGCGCGAAAACGTCGATATCGACGCCGATACGTCGCCGCAAATCGTCGTGATGCCCGATTGGTTCGGGGCAATGCCAATTTTGCCACTGCGTATCGGCGTCGAAATTGCGGAGCGCGCATCATGAGACTGCTCGGCATCGATCACGGTTTGGCGCGCATCGGCATTGCGGCTGGCGACACCAAAGCGTCTTTGGCGCGCGAAGTGACGATCATCAAACGCCGTACCAAAGCCGACGATTTCGCGCGTATTCAACAGATCGCCGCTGAACAGCGCGTCATCGCGTTCGTCGTGGGCGTCCCGCTTGACGCCGATGCGCCTGAAGCGGCGTTCACACAAGCCGATAAAGTTCGTAATTGGATCGGCTATCTCCAAAGCGCCCTCCCCTACCCGATTTTGACGTGGGACGAGGCGCTGAGCAGCGTTGACGCGACGGTGCTGTCAAAGGCACGCGGACGCCGCCCGGCTGACCCGATTGACGACTTGGCAGCGCGCGTGATGCTGCAATCATTTCTCGATGCGCTCCGCGAAGGACGCGCATCGCTTCCTGAAAATTTGATGGAGTCCGAACGTTGAGTCGAATACTCCGTATGCTCGTTTTCATGTTCATCGCGCTCGTCTTGCTGGCTGGGGTCGGCATTGCGGGATTGTTCGTCGTGTCCGGCGGGCGTCCGGTCGATTTTGTCCAGACGACGCTCATTCGGCTGGCACTCACTGGACGGGACGCCGATTTAGCGCGCACAATCAGCGCTGATGCGACGCCGATTCGCTTTGAAGTCCAATCCGGTGATGTGCCGCGCACGATTTCCAACCGTCTTTTGGACGCCAACCTGATCGCGGACGCCGATTTGTTCGTGGACTACGTGCGCGCCAACGATTTGGACGTGCAGCTTGAAGCGGGCGTCTATTTCCTCACGCGCGCCATGACCATACCGCAAATCGCCGTCTCGCTGACCGATTCGCGCAGCAGTCAATTTCCGTTTCGCATCCTCGAAGGCTGGCGGATGGAAGAAGTTGCCGCAATCATCGATACGAATCCGTACTTTGGCTTCACAGGCGCAGATTTCTTGAATCTGGTTGGGCGCGGCGCGGTTGTGCCATCAGATTTCGCCACGCTGGTCGGGCTGCCGCCGGGCGTTTCGTTGGAAGGCTTCCTGTATCCCGATACCTATCAAATTCCGGCACAAGTCACGCCAGAGATGCTCCGCGATATTTTGCTCGATACGTTTGAGCAGAATTTGACGCCGGAGATCATTGCGAGCGCAGCACAACAAAACTTGACGCTGTTTGAAGCCGTTTCGCTGGCGTCGATTATCCAGCGCGAAGCCGTCCACGACGACGAACACGGGCGAATTTCCAGCGTCTACCGTAACCGCCTCCGCGATGGCATGAAATTAGATGCCGATCCAACGGTACAGTATGCGATTGGCGCGGTGAACGGAAATTGGTGGTCGCAGATCACGCAAGCCGATTATACGGGCGTGATTTCACCGTATAATACCTATCTCAACACGGGGCTGCCGCCCAGTCCAATTGCCAATCCGGGCATTTCTGCGATTCGCGCGGCGGTGTTTCCAGAGACGACGCCGTTTTTCTACTTCCGCGCGCGCTGCGAAGCCGACGGGTATCACAATTTCGCGCGCACCTTTGAAGAACATGTTGCCAACGGCTGTCCATGAGACGCGGGCTGTTCATTCTCGTTTTGTTCGTCTCAGGCTGCGCCATCAGCCCAACGCCGCCGCGCTACCAGATCGCCCTGCTCGCGCCCTTTGAGGGACGTGACCGCGAAATCGGCTATGAGGCATTGTACGCGGCGCGCTTGGCGTTGGCGGACAGTACCTCACACTTCGATCTGCTGCCGATTGACGATGGTGGCACGCCATCAAGTGCAACCGAGCGCGCGCGGGGAATTGCGCGCGCTCCGTCGATTCTCGCGGTGATTGTGCTTGGCACAAATATGACAACACCCGACGTTTACAGCGCGTTGGTCGATCTTCCGGTACTGACGATGGACACCAACGAACCCAACGCCGCATCAATCGTGTTCAATCTCGCTGCCACGCGCACGCTTGACGCCGATTTCGCGCGCCGCTACCGCGCAAGCGATGCGTTCGCCCCGCCGCCCGGCGATCTCGCCCGGTGGACATATGACGCAGCGCGCTGGATCGCCTCGTTCGCTGGGGTGACAACGCGCGTTCAACTCACCGAATCGCTGCGGAACACGTCGTAGAACAGCGGCAGTCGTTCAACAGGGGTTGCGCTGTAGGTGAATGCGCCGTCTAAACGCGCGATGCAGCGTTCGAGTCGGTCAGCATCGTTGGCGTGAATGGTGACGATGGGCTGTCCCTTCTCGACCCGATCCCCAACTTTGACATGCACTTGCAGACCAACAGCGTGATCAATCGCATCATCTTTCTGCTCGCGCCCCGCGCCCAACTCGAATGCGCCCCACGCAATCGCATCCGCCGCCACGCCCGCGATGTATGTTGATTCGGGCGCACGATACGGCACGATGACGCGCGCTTGTGGCAGTCGGGTTGGATCATCGATGGTCTGAACGTCGCCACCTTGCGCTACCACCATCTCGCGGAACTTGGCGAATGCCGAACCATCGTGCAGCTTTGATTCGAGCAGTGCGCGCGTCTCGGCATTGTCTGTATAGCGCACACCGCGCCCCGCCAAGCGGAGCATATGCGCGGCAATTGCTAGACAGTGTTCACGTAAATCGTCCGCGCCGCCACCGCGCAGCGTGTCGAGCGCCTCGATCACTTCGAGCGCATTACCGACGGCTTCGCCCAATGGCTGATTCATATCCGAAATCACCGCGATCACATCGCGTCCCGCATCCGCGCCGATGTTGACCATCGCTTGCGCCAGTTCGCGCGCCGCGTCGAGCGTGGTCATGAACGCGCCGCTGCCCATCTTGACATCGAGGACAATGCCCTGCGCGCCCGCCGCAATTTTCTTGCTCATGATGCTGCTGGCGATCAATGGCAAACTCTGAACCGTCGCCGTCACATCGCGCAGCGCATAGAATTTGCCATCGGCGGGTGCGAACGCGACCGACTGTCCCGCCAACACCAAGCCAATCGATTTTGCCTGCTGTTTGAAGCGTTCGCCCGCGATCTGGACATTGAAGCCAGGAATTGACTCCAGCTTATCCAGCGTCCCGCCAGAGAAGCCCAAGCCGCGCCCGCTCATCTTGGCGACGGGCAATCCGCACGCTGCCACCAGCGGCAGCACGATCAGCGTGGTCTTGTCGCCAACGCCACCGGACGAATGTTTATCGACGCAGTAATCCGCGATATCGGACAAATCGAGACGTTCGCCCGAATCCGCCATCGCCAGCGTGAGATCGACTGTTTCGCCCCGCGTCATGCCGCGCAGATAGATCGCCATCAACAGCGCCGCCGCTTGATAATCGGGCAGCGATCCAAGCGTGTAATTTTGGACGAACCAATCGATTTCGGTTTTGTCTAAAGCCAGCCCATCTCGTTTTTTGGCGATGATATCGATAGCGCGCATGAATACCTCTTCCTCGAATCGTAATACGATAGCTTGCGCGGCGTGGATGCGCAATGTAAACTTACTCACTATCCGATTCCCGATTTGATATGTTGAAAGGTTTCGTGCATGGCAATGTCGAAAGAAGATATCGCCAATATCTTCCCGCAAATGGTCGAGCGTTTTGATGCGTCGAAGGCGGACGGCGTTGACGCGACCATCCAATTCGATCTCTCAGGCGACAGCGGCGGCTTATATTGGCTGCGCATCAACGGCAGCGGTGCAGAAGCTGGGCAAGGCGCAATCGACGCCGCGCGCATGACGATCCTCGCATCTGCCGACGATTTCGGTGCGATGATGACTGGCGGTCTCAACCCCATGCAAGCGTTTATGACGGGCAAGATCAAAATCAAGGGCGATACTGGATTGGCACTGAAGCTGATGCCGTTGATCAACGGCTGATCGCAGCCTCGACAGCCAATCGAAGCACATTCCAACGGAGGCGCACATGCGCCTCTGTTTGCGTATAGGAGTATTTGTACGGGGGACGGGACATGCAAACCATTCAGGGCTTAACCGAAGCAGAGGCTGCAGCGCGGCGGGCGCGCGGTCAGGGAAATGACGCGCGGCTGAAAACCAGCCGGAGTTACATCGATATTCTCCGCCAAAATGTATTCACCTTCATCAACATCATTTTGTTCACCATCGGGGCGCTATTGGTCGCCATCGGGCGCGTACAAGATGCCGTGACCAGCGTCGGTTTGATCTTCTTGAACATCATCATCGGCGTCTATCAAGAGGCGCGCGCCAAACGCCAACTCGACCAAATCGCGCTCCTCACCCGTCCAAAAGCGACGGTGCTGCGGGATGGCGTCGAAAAGACCATCGATCCGCCGCAAATCGTGGTTGGTGATGTGATCATCATCCGTCCCGGCGATCAGATCGTCGTTGACGGCACGATAGTGGGCGACGGCAAGATGGACGTGGACGAGTCACTGTTGACGGGCGAGTCTGACCTGATCCCGAAGGCGAAAGGCGATGAGGTCATGTCGGGCAGCTTCGCCGTCAGCGGTATGGCGATGTATGAAGCGACGCGCGTTGGTGCCGACAGCTACGCCAACAAATTGACCGCCAGCGCCCGCACCTTCCGCGTCGAGAAAACGCCGCTCCAGCACGATATCGACTTCACCCTGCGGTTGCTCATGTCATTAGCGCTGTTTCTCGGCTTTTTACTCTTGTTCGCGGCGATTGTGTCCGAAACGTCCGTCATACGCGGCGTGCAAATGGCGGCGGTCGTCGCTGGACTGGTACCAAATGGCTTGTTCCTGATGGTCATCATCGCCTATGCGATGGGCGCGCTCCGCATTGCCAGCGCGGGCGCGTTGATCCAACAATCCAACTCGGTCGAGTCATTGAGCAATGTAACGGTGCTGTGTATGGACAAGACCGGAACTTTGACCGCTAATCAGATCAACTTCCACGATATTCACCCGATTGAAGGCGATCCGCATGACCTCAAACGGTTGTTAGGTGATTTCGTGGCGACAGCGACGGTCAAGAATCGCACCAGCGAGGCATTAGAAGAAGCCATCGACGGCACGCCGCGCAAGTTGATCGACGAAGTGCCATTTTCCTCCGCACGCAAATGGAGTGCGATCAGCACTGACGACCCCGCCATGAAGGGTGTGTACGTGCTTGGCGCGCTGGAAATGCTGGAGTCCCGCTTTACGGTCAGTGATGCGATGCGCGCGCCGTTAAAAGCGTGGTCGGATGCCGGTTTGCGCGTTCTCGTCTTTGCATATGCGCCCGATCCAGTCAAGCTGCACGATGCGCAAGCCCAGCCGACCTTGCCCGAACGCTTATCGCCGCTTGGTTTGGTCGCTTTCAGCGATCAACTGCGTGAAAACGTGCAGCAGACCATCGCTGAATTCGTCACGGCGGGCGTGGTACTCAAGGTTATTTCTGGCGACAACCCGCAAACCGTCGCCGCGTTGGCGCGTCAAGCAGGCTTCAATGGCGAACTGCGTGTTTTGTCGGGCGTGGACATCGATAAACTGGCTGATGCGGAACTCGATGTTGCCGTCATCGAAACGACGATTTTTGGGCGCATCACACCGCAGCAAAAAGAACGCTTAGTCGATGCGCTGCGACGGTGCGGACACTACGTCGCCATGATGGGCGATGGCGTAAACGATGTGCTGTCGTTGAAAAAAGCCAACTTGGGCATCGCCATGAACAGCGGCAGTGCGGCGGCGCGCGGCGTTGCTGACATCATCCTGCTCAACGACTCGTTCGCTGCCCTCCCCCCTGCATTTCTCGAAGGACAGCGCATCGTCAACGGGATGCGCGACATCTTGCGCCTGTTCCTGACGCGCGCGCTGATTGTGGCGCTGTTGATCCTGTCGCTGGCAGTGGTCGGCGTTGGGTTTCCATTCGTGCCAACGCACGTCTCGTTGTTGACGCTGTTTACGGTGGGCATTCCAACGCTGGCATTGGCGACATGGGCGCGTCCCGTACAATCAAAGGTGGGTTTGTTCCGCTCTGTGCTGAATTTCGTCTTTCCCGCCGCGATCAGCGTGTTCGTCTTCGGCATGATTCTCTATGTTGGCTATTTCATTGTCGTCGCCACCGACGCGCTCGAAATCGCGGTCACACCGGAAGATATCGCAGCGTTCCAGAGCTACGCGCGCATCAGCTTCGATATTGTGACGCAAGAACAATACGCCTTCGAGTTAGCGGGGATCGTCGCGCGAACTGTCTTAACTACGTTCACGATCTTCACGGGGTTGATCCTGTCTCTTATACACATCTGACGCTGCCGACGAATAGAGAGGTGTAGATCTCGGTGGTCGCCGTATCATT
>ENA-ORBV01015687-ORBV01015687.1-microbial-mat-metagenome-genome-assembly--contig:-NODE-15687-length-11107-cov-5.906437_pt1 | contig 11107 bp, 4 predicted proteins | sample MGYA00237777_ERZ505514 | MGnify/ENA primary metagenome ERZ505514 (study PRJEB26160, sample SAMN06269048) | microbial mat metagenome | isolation source: Oligotrophic lake microbial mat | place...
GCCTAATGCATCGATTTAACTACAACAACAGTCCCCTGTTAAGTCAAAATTGTTGTCAAATTAATAGATTTTTAACCCCCCCTCAGGAAGTAGTTTCTTTGCTGTTGTTAACTAATCAAAGCCAAATTGGCCTTGTTGTCCGAATGTGATTAGCAATGTTGTTGTGCAAACCAATGTTCCTGTTGCAGCAAAGAGCAGTAGATGTTTGGTTAATTTGGCATTTGGCCAAAGGCAAAACGCAGACTGTTTAGTGGCTAATCTCGTTTGTTTACGGCCACATTGCCACGCATTGCAAACAGGTCAAGCGCGCACCTTTTTATTGTGCGCATTGGACATTTTAAACACTATTGTTAGGCCATTTGAAAGGTTCTTTTTGGACATTTTGGCAGAGTTTGCCCCTAATTAAGGGGCTTTTGGCTTCTGGACTACTGCGGCGCAGGGCCTTTGCCCATGTGTGTGCGTCAGTGGCCGTCGGACGAGTTGCAGACGAAGCTTCTTGATTGCACTTGAATTTGAGCATGCAAACAAGACAGCAATCTTCCACAACATAGTGCAACTGACAACATCAAATCCATGATTGATTGATTTCTTCTTGTTGCAAACCTCAAGGCTTGCAGCTCAAAGAATCTCACTTCAATTTAACAATTTCAAGCCTATGAGCGATGCAGATTTGTTAGAAAGATTCTTTTATGCAGCAATCTGCTCCCTAACTGAACCCTACCAGTAGAAATGTCAACTGTCTACAAAAGTTGAGCAACAACACAGTTCCTGTCAGTTAGCTTTTAGTTGTTTCAACAAACGGTTAGTTTAGCTAAAGCTAACTTCATCATTTGTCCTCTCATCATGGAAGTTTTTAAGTGACAACATCTGTTTTCCATCAGTTGTTGTTGTTGCTGCACTGACTCAGTCCCCTGCACCTCCAGTCTCCAATGCCTGTCTTCATATCTCCAAGCTAGCTGCAGCACAACAGCACAACAACACCTCGACCTGCAACCTTGCTCATTTCACATAAATTTTGTTAACAAATTGAAAGCCATGCTCCCAAATTCCCCGCATTTTGTCATTTCAAGCCAAATGGATTGAGGAAATGGCTTCAAACTCTTCTTTAAATTTGGGTGGAGTTCAACTCTTCCCAAAAATAGAGAAAGGAATTCAAAAACCCTTCTCTAAAATAGAGAAGGCTTGTTAAGCATTAATTATGTAGGAGCAATGCTCCTGCTGATGTGCAGCAGGTTGTTTTTGCAGTTGTGCATCTGCCTCGCCATCCGTAGGTCGCATACTAGCTCCAATTACACGTGGAGTTCATGTCGTCAGCCGTTTTGTTGCGCGCTGCCTGACCTTCTTCCGCCACATCAGACGATGATGACCGATGACTAATGATTCAGAACTGCAAAGAGGAGTCACTCATCACTCCCATTCCTTCTGCGATGGCAACACCGCTAAAACAAACACCTAACACGCTTACTAAACGTTAACGCCAGGACAAAAACAACAAATGTGCATGGCAAAAAGAATCGTAGATAGTTACTACTAGCTAACTGCTACTAGTAGGTTTTAGTGCTGATGCCTGTTACTTACATTTCAAGAAAAGAGCTGTTGATGGAGATCTATTTGACGAGCGAAAATGAACAAGGAGGAAGACGAAGAAATCAACAAAGAAAACACCACCAACACCAACAAGGGTACCACCGCCGCCGGCATGATTGATGCGGAATTGACGGAAATCGAACACTCCCTGGAGGCTCCAAGACGAAACTCGCTTGCTGCTTCTGCTGCTAATAGACATAGTGCAGAAAATGGGAGTGTAAGCACAAGTACTACGACGATTCGTAATAATTCGACGAGAAGGTCCAGCATAAATCGGCGCGCCGCCTTTCAATCGGTGGCTTCCGCACTGAGAAGTATCCGCGATCGTTTGATGGCAGCAAGGGCTTCGCTGACTAGTAGCATGAACGATCGATTATCGCAACGCTTGGAAGCAGCAGAATTGGCACATTCCTCTCGAATGCCGTTGGAATTTGTACGGCAACAACAGCAGCAACACAACCACAATTCAACGGACGATGGCACGAGTACAGAAGCAGACAACGCCAACATACGGGATTTGTCCATCCAAGAAGAAGACCCGAGTCGTGCTGTTCGATCAATACCTTCATTGTTGCCGAGACCTGCGCCTTTGCCTCCCGATCGCGTGCACTCCGAAGGCAGTCAAAGGAGACCGTCTCTGTTGGTGGCCAGTCGCAACATTACGCGCACGGTGCCAGAGGATGTATTTTCCCTCGAGCTTCACGAAGCAGCACAAGCTGCTTACAGTACAATTACTACCTCTTCAGTCAGTGATAGTAACGGTTCTATGAACGATGGCCCAGAAAACAACAAGAAACGGACCAGTTTGGACATGGTCCAAGAAGCTGACCATGAATCTTCAGTTGCGTCCAGATCAGCCTCGTTTTTGGAGGACGAAATGGAGGAAGATACGCTCCCAATATCACCACCACCCATGCCCATACCTGTTTTATTGACCAAATCGCAGAGCTTAGAATTGGAACGAGGATCCAAGGTGAAGAATAGAAGACTGACTTCGGCTCTCAGTGGATCCTTTTTATTAGGAATATCTCCATCTGCCTCAGTTGATAGTTTAGAGGATGGAGCACAGCAACTCAAACCGAAAACACCACCACAACTACAACATGGCGTTACTTCGTCTACGGAGCAACATCAGCAGGAACTCGATGAACATCAAGAAGAAGAACCAGAAGTTGGGCCGGGAAGTCTCATTTATTCCTGGGGACCCACAGGACTATTGTCCTTGCACGACGATGACGAGACTCGAACACCAAAAGAATCATTATTGTCCACTGCGGCTCGTCTTGGAAAAGGAGGAGCTCCTGCCGTTGTTTCCGTAGCTATCAGCACGACTCATACAGCCTGTGCTACGATTTCAGGCAGCGTCTTGACTTGTGGATTGAATCAAAAAGGAAGCGTTGATCCCGTGAGACACTCAGACAATGCTGAGAATAGCGACAACAATGATAAGAACAAGCAACAACAAAGAGTACTCCGTCCAACCCTTCTCGAATCTATTTCCATGCTGAATCAACGCATACATCAAGTCAGCTGTGGATATGATCATACCGCCGCGTTGTCCGAACATGGTTCCGTCTTGACGTGGGGATCCAACGAATATGGACAATTGGGACATCGGCGGAATAGTCATAATCACATTAATCAGCAACAGCAAGAAACCAGCTACTGTCGACCCCAGGGATTGGTGATGACGGCAGGGCAACGAGCAGCGTCTGTTGCCTGTGGACATTTTTTTACGTTGGTGTTGACAACGCGTATGTGCGTATTGGCCTACGGCATTGATACCATTGCGTGCGGTACTAATCAGGCATCCTCCACGACACCATCTACATCGTCCACAAGCCACAGTGCCTGTCACGTGGTATCCTCCTTGCCGGCACTGCAGGGACTGCCATTGGTCGCCGTAGCGGCTGGGCATCATCATGCCGTCGTATTGACAAGTAGTGGGACAGCATATTCCTGGGGTGTCAATGATTCGGGATGCTGTGGTAGATCTTATCCACAACAATTGTCCACGCCAGTGGAAATGCACGTTCCGCCCACAACGCAAAAACATCGTTTGTATACGGATGGTACCACTACCACTACTCTGTCGTTGAAAGGTACTAGTAATGATGACACTAGTACTAGTACACGCATGACGACAACAATAAGTCTTGTGGCCTCGTCGTCGTCATCCTCCAAACAATCGCGTTTCTTACAAAGCCCCTTCCCTAATTGGGCGACATGGGAAGAAAACATGATGACAAGAGGACAGCAAAAGGAATCGCAACAGCATGAAGAGACGGTCATGTCATTGGCCGGCGACGTATCCATCATTCATGCAGCATGCGGGGAAAGTCACACCGTCTTGGTGACACGATCCGGTGGTTTGTTAGTTTGTGGCAGTAATTATCAGGGGCAGCTGGGGTTAGTGGTGGATGATGGCGGAAACGACAACAACAGCGGCAGTAGCAGCTCTCACAATCAAATCGCACTGCTCGAGCCCGTACTCCATCCCGACTACAAGAGTGGTGGCATTACCTTTGTCACAGCCGAGGCAGGTTCATCACACACGTTATTGCTCGACAGCGAGGGGAGCGTCTGGCAAATGGGGGGAGGAACGTACACAAAAGGCCCAGAGTGCGTTTTGAAAGGAAAGGATATTGGCATTATTGCGGCGGGAGGCGACCATGCCATTGCCATTGCATCTGGATCTAGTAGCACGGTCCGGCGTTACTTCTCAGTACCACTGGACAATAATAGCAGCAACACGTCCAGTAACAGGTCCAGTAATGCGGTTGTTGACACTCGTGCAATGGCCGACAACCTCGAGGAACTTTTGAATGCTATATCCCAGGGAGAACATTCCCAAAAAGGAGAATTGGCAACCCAAGAAATTGCCAATCGGACAGAAGAACTGCTACAAAATCCTGCTGTCGTGAATAGCCTCTTTTTTGCTCCCATGGAGCTGAACCAAATGTACACAAAACTATTGACGGCCGGGGACGGCAAAACACAACAAGTCATTGCGAGTGCCATCGAGCGGGGGATTGGAAAGGGCATCGACGCGATCGCGCCAGAAAGTGCAAGAATGATGTATCCCGAGGCGGTTAGGTGCCTGTTGATTTACATTCAATTTTTGGATCGTAGTTCAGACAAGGGCCAGGTTGATTTTGATGTGCGAGGACGATTGGCGTCACGTCTAATGGATGCCATTCTGGGACTTCCTTTTGAGGGCTACAAGGCGTTCTTGCGATGGGCAACGTCCATGTATCCGGGAGACTTATACATCAAAATGTTGGTCAACCCTCTCTTGTACCAATTGGAAAAAAGTTGCCAAGTTTCTATTGATCGCGATCAAGTGGTTCATACAAGTTTGTCCGTTGGTACCATCCCGTTGATTGTTGCAGTTCTTCAATGGCTGTACAGTGCTTCGGAGAAACTTTGCATTGCCAAATCAGAGGCCTTCATCAGTAACGTCTTCGATCAAATCCCCGTCGGGGCCCTGTACAATGATCTCCACCAATTAAAAATGATCAAAGACAAGCCGAAAGTGGTATCATCGTTCAACATCTGCAGAAGTCCGTTCCTCTTCAGCCCGAGTGTAAAGCGCAATCTACTGAAGATGGAAAACCAAGTCGAAATGGCCAAAGCTGCGACTGCCGATGGTGTCACCGTCAACCTGGCCACTGGAGAATTTTCTTTGGAAGATCCCTTTTTCAAGTTGGAGATCGATCGTCACCGCATGTTGGAGGAGACCCTTGCCATCATCAAGAAGGCAAAACCAAAGGAACTGCGTAAGCATCTTCGGGTCAAATTTAAGGGCGAGGAAGGTGTTGATGCAGGTGGTGTTACCAAAGAATTTTTTCAGTTACTCAGCGAGGAGCTCTTTGATGTAAGCTCTGGAATGTGGACGGACAAATTTGGAGAAAACATTACGTGGTTCAACTCCAACTGCGTATGGGACGACGAAGGCTACGAGCTGACCGGGGTACTCGTCGGTCTCGCCATGTACAACTCTGTCCTTCTTGACGTCAACTTCCCCATGGCAGTGTATCGGAAGCTCCTGGGGTATCCTCTTGGTCTAGAAGACATGGTGGATCTTGAGCTCAAGCGCGGGTTCCAGCAACTATTGGACTACGATGGAGAAGATGTCGAGGATGTGTTTTGTCTCAACTTTGAGGTGACTTGGGTGGACGACCTCGGTGAAGAAAGACGGCGAGATCTCAAGGCCGGTGGCTCTGAAATCCCTGTGACGAGCGAAAACAAGGAAGAGTATGTTCGACTCTATGTCACCTGGCTTCTCGTGGACTCAATCTACGCTCAATGGCAGCTATTCGAAAATGGAGTCATACGCGTATTGGAAGGCTCTAGCATTACTCTTTGCCGGCCCGAGGAGCTAGAGCTGCTGGTTGTAGGAAGCCCCGAACTTGATTTTAACGCGCTCGAAGCCAATGCCACATACGAAGGGGGTTATGACAAGGAATCGGAAACTGTAAAGCATTTTTGGAGCTTTGTCAAAGGTCTAGATCACCAGTCACAACTCAACTTTCTCAAATTCGCGACGGGGTCATCCAAAGCTCCAATTGGGGGGCTAGGTCAGCTGCCATTCAAAGTCCAACGCGCAGGGCCCGACTCGCCACAGCTACCGACGTCGCACACCTGTTTCAACACATTGATTCTTCCCGACTATGGGAGTTTCGACAAAGTTGCAGAGCGGTTGGGCAGAGCCATTGTCGAGTGCGAAGGATTCGGCTTGGAATAATGGCGCGGCACAGATACCAGGTTCTATATGCGCAACCTGACAAAAGGCAACGCTGGAATGATTCGTTGGTTTTTGTGGCATCTAATTCCATGAAAATGGACTTAAAATTACTGTTGGTTAGGCACACCAAGTCAATCCATTAAACCGACATTAGCAACCTTCTTCTCTATCTGTTTGACTGGACCAAACTTTGCTCGGCAAAAGCTCGCTCGGCACCAGGTCCTACTTCACATAAATTAATTTTGACTTTGATGTTTAAGAGTAGATGTGCGTCTGTTTGTCAGTTCTGCAAATTTGCACAATAATTGAATACTCTGGTGCGGTAACGGAGCTGTTAAGCGTCTAAATGCTTTGAATAACTGACCGGGTGGACTTTGTCGTTTGCCATTACAAAGTACCTACTACTAGCTAGCTATCATAGGAGAAAGGCACTCGAATGCACGCACATGATACAGTAAACAAGCGACAACAGAAATACAGCAAATGAGGCAGCAAATTAAACGGACGACACTCACAAGAGGAAGAAGCGACCACCAAGCTCGCTTTGCACGGCCCTAACCTGCATGCAGTGTATTGTTGGTTGGAAGGTCAGCTACTACAAGAAAACACGAAGTTGCGGTAGTCATGGTACAGAGGAGTAGAGGATAGAAAGTAATTTTGAAGATGGAGTACCCGAACACCACCAACCACCACCACAGAAATACTGACGATCCCAACAATTCCAGCCATCATGCCCGGCACCATCATCATGATGCACAACATTTTGAAGCTGCAGAATCCGAAAGCGGAACTGGTGGTATGCGCGATGGTGTTGCTGGTGGGTCTCGCGGTGTCAGCAATGCCAACGGCATTTCCAATCCAGACAACAATTACTTGATTGGACATGCAAATACACGGGCGTTGCAGCCACAACACCACCACCAGCCGCCGGCTCAGCATCAGCAGCAGCAGCCGCATTCGCCACAGAGTCAACGGCAACACTTGTATCAGCTTCATCCATCATTTTCTACAAATGATGCTCAAAGTCAGAGCCACAACCATTATGGGAACCACGCCATGACACACGCCTACCACGCCATGGTTCCTCTTCCTGCAGCGGCGACTACGGGCCCCAATAATGCCGTTGCAAATGCAAGCACGGATGCTGCCAACAATGTAAATATCCATACTCTCACCAATGCTCAGGATCATGCTGCTAGTAGCCTGATGGGATTGGCTGCCTTGCCCTTGCATTCCCCCGCCCCTACTGCCGGCAGTGTTCTACAAGGCCAATCACAAGCACGTCAGCATTTGTATCCCCATACTACAGCACCAAATGCGGGAAACAACAGCAACAGCGACAGCCGTTATGCTTACAATCCAAATCTTGTGCATCAACATCCGAGCTATATTTTGCAGCAGCATACATTACAAAGATCAGTACTACAGAATGGTGGAATCCCAAACTCACAACAGCAACAACCTCCAGCGAACCACCAACTGGCTCCTCATCCATCTACCACCTATACAGCAACTGCCGGTTTAATGGAAACGCAGCTGCAGTATCATTGCCATAATCAGCAGCAGCAGAAACGCTTTCGTAGTGGCACGGACAACAGTAGCACAGGCTTCCATAACAAACATCAGTACCAACCGCTAACGCATTCCCCTCTGCAAACTACAACCATGGATACAACAGCAGTGGCTGCGATGGCAGCGCTGACTACTACTGCAATCAACAGCAACGACAGCAGCCCAAAACGAACTTATCCACCCCACGCCAACAACGATCAGGACAGCTACAACGACAAGACAACCACTGCGACGACTGATACGGGCAGCCAAGCTGCTGAAAGTGTTTCTAAAAAGCGCAAAGTATCCACCTCTCCACACTTGGCACAGCTCTATCGGCAGCTCGAAGATACACGTTCGCAACTCCAGCATCAGCACGAGGAACAAGAACAAGCACTTCGTGTCATGCAAGAAGCACAAGAACGATTGCAACTGGCACAACAACAACATACTGCATTGCAAACACAGGCCACAAATTTGGAGGAACAATTGTTACAAGAAGAATTGCAACAAGACAATGACTTTACTCGCCATTATCGATTGTTGATGGAATTCGTTCAGGAATTTGGACATTGTAACGTCGGAACGTCGTCATCAACAAGAGCAACAGGATCGCCAAACAACAATGCTCGTAAAGGTTCTACGGACAGTGATGATGATGGCAAGATGAGGAATGATGACGATGTCCCCAATAACAAATACAAGGATTTGGCTGTGTGGGCAAAGAAAATGCGACGTGTCAAGACGCTCCGGGAAAGGACGAAGAAGCGAGCAAAGTCTACTACGACAACCAGTACCACTACCGATAGGATACATTCCAAAGGCGGCACTATAGATAGCAGCAATAGCAAGAACAACGATACCAATGACAATTGCTATCAAGGATCTCCGTTGAAGTATTATATCCAGGCTTTGGATCGCATTGGTTTTGTGTGGGACGCCATCAAGGGTCAGTGGCACAAACAATTCGAGAAAATGCTGGCCTTTAAAGTCATGACAGGTCATTGTTGTGTGCCCAAAGGTGAATGAATATACACTATTCGATCCTGTGATGTACTGTGCTGTACGACGGGTCCATGATTGTTTATGCGTGCTTTTAATTTTTTCGTTTTGAATGGGAACGCTGACGCTTGTCCGCTTTTGTGCTATGCTGTCACTGTTCTGTTCTGCTCTGTTCGGAACGGTCGTTTTGGTCTCATCTAATTTTTTCCTCAAAATTTTGGACCTGCAGCTTACCAGCCGGACAAGTCGTTGGGTGGTAAGTTTGTTTCAGTATTTATCGGAACTTGCTGCAAACGCCAGACACTCATGGACAACCTTGTGTTCGAAAAATCAATGAACCAATCACTAAAAAAGCTTGGGTCCATCGGCAACGCTACCATTACAAACTGTATCATGAAGGGAAACCAACACAACTGACTCCAGAAAGGATTGACTTGCTCAATTCGGTGGGATTTTCCTGGGGTGGGGACTGCACAACACCACTGGCAATGGGCGCCATGCCGCGGCCGACTAAATCACGACGAGGCAACCACAAGAAGAATGCGCAGGAAGAATGGGAATCCAGTTTTCAAGAGCTCGTCCAATTCAAACAAGAACACGGCCACGTCAAGATTTCGTCTGTCCATGATAAGGAGCGTAACAACCATTTGCGTGATTGGGTTGCTTGGCAACGGCGAGAATACAAGAAATGGGAGAAGGGACAACCTAGTCAGATGACAGCTGACCGTATCCAGCGTCTGGAAGATGTTGACTTTCCCTGGGAAGCTGGGGGTCGGGGGAAAGGCAAAACCAACCATAACAACAACAAGGAAAACGGCAAGGGCGGCTGCAGCAAAGCTTCAAATGAACCAACAATCGAAAACATTGCATTTCAGCCGCATCCATTGGCTGCTACGATTGATGGAAATTTCTAGTAGCGTACGCGAACCATTCTTGGGAAGGAGACATCGACAAATCCAATCAACCGCGGTTGTTGCACCATCTCCGTCCACTATTTCATCCTTTGCTGATAGCTAGCTGACGACTGATGGAAGATTGCAGATGCAAACATCAGCATCATCTCCCCGGTCGACGGCCAAACAAATAGCACCACAGCAACAAGTATGAGCTGCATCAAAGGCTTCACAGTCGCTTGTGCCTTGACACCTACCGCAGGCGCAGTCAAATTCCCAATTGTAAGCAATCGACGCTCGTCTCTCGGCAGTCGTAGATCCTTTCAGAATACTGACGTAGGTGTACGAAAGTTCCTCTCCCACTTGGATGTCACGTAGCGCCACCAGACGACAGCTTCCATCAGCTGTGACTTGTTGACAATTTGGAAGACACGAGTGATTTACGAGCGCGATGACAGGAGAAAGATACAGCCCAATCTCCTCCCCATACTCGTTGTACATTCCGATGGCATTTTTCTTTCGGGTAGACAAGGCATGCGCATACACCCCGTCTTGTTCTAGTTCGCGTTGTTGTGACACCCCAAGTGGGGATGACCTTGTCAATTGCCGAAATTCTGCCTCGGCCGATTTATACGCTCGCTGCCCCAGTCTGGAGTCGTCCTGAACCATGAACAATAGGTCGCTGATAGGAAGGGCGTTGGAAGTGATATTGACCAAAAGGGACAGGGATTCGTTCATGAGCTTGCTGCGTTTGTTGCTCTTCGCGATCGGGGCGTTGAGTTGCTGGGAAAGGTCACACGATCCACTGTCTACATGGCGCTCAGTTGCAGCCTCTCGACAGGCCTCGGTACAGTAATATTTGCCACAGTTTTGGGGACATGGATACGAGAGTTTCGTGCTCGATGAAAAGCGGTAGCAGTGTTCACATGTCATAGATTTGTATCGATGATGAATGGTATGGCAATAAGGGATTTCTTGGAGAGCAATAGCACCTTTCGGGATCCTTTCGAGTGTGATAACCGTCCGGCCGGCCGTTGCTGTCTGGTGACACTCCAAATGAGCAGGAAAACCTTGTAGCAGCACTTCTACCCTACTTTCCTTGAGATTATCATTATTCGTAGCTTTCGACGCGATCATTATAGTATAGAATGTGACATGAAAGAATCTAAATGTACAGTGCTTGTAGTGCTGTGCTATCTTCAAACCAATTTGGTTGGTTGTCTTGATTGATTATTATGATTGTGGTGGTGGGATAACCTGTCTCTTATACACATCTGACGCTGCCGACGAATAGAGAGGTGTAGATCTCGGTGGGCGCCGTATCATT
>ENA-ORBV01015688-ORBV01015688.1-microbial-mat-metagenome-genome-assembly--contig:-NODE-15688-length-11107-cov-4.557026_pt1 | contig 11107 bp, 14 predicted proteins | sample MGYA00237777_ERZ505514 | MGnify/ENA primary metagenome ERZ505514 (study PRJEB26160, sample SAMN06269048) | microbial mat metagenome | isolation source: Oligotrophic lake microbial mat | place...
CTTCACGAGGAAATTGCGCCCGATGATCATGGGTTCACTCTCAGGGTGGTTAATATTAACCGGGATAATGGCGCGACCCCGGGCGACCTCATCGCGGACGAATTCCGGGCTGATATACTGAGGGAGGGAGGCTCCCCAGCTATGACCCTTGTGTTGCTGGTTGAGCAAATTGCGCTTGGTGCCACTGGCCTGAGCGGCCTCAAAGATTTCTGCGCGTCCGAGATTCTCACGGATGGCGATGTACTCCATCTCGGGGGTGATGATGCCTTTGCGGGCGTAATGTATCTGGGTGACATTGGCACCGGTTTTGGCCCGGAGCGGGCTGCGTTTCAGGCCGGTGAAATATTCGAGGCGACCTTTTTCTTTTTCGCGCTGGGAGGCGAATTCCTCATGGCCCTGGGTGAGGTACCCATTATCACGGGGTTCGACCGGACGCCCGGTGTATTCCTCGACATCCTCACGGTCGAGGATCCATTGCTGGCGTAGGGAGGGTAACCCATTGGCGATTTCGCAATTTGCTTCCGGGTCGCTCCAAGGTCCGCTGGTGTCATAGACGCTCACGGGTGCATTAGCTTCGATCGTGCCGTCGTGTTTTTTTGTATCGGTGACGGTGATTTCACGGAACGGGACTTTGATCTCCGCACTGCGGGAATTACTTTTGACAGACTTGGTCACGTAAATTTTTTTCGAAGCGGGTAGGGCGTCACTGCTATGGGGTGCGATAGTATCTTGGGATGCGATCATAGGGTTGTCTTCCGTATTTTTTTTTTAATGACAGGTGTCAGACCGGTGAATGAAGAAAAGTCAAAAGGGGTGTGTCCGATTCCTGGACTGCCCATGAGCATGGCTCGACTGCACTATTTTTGACTTCCTCTCCCTTCGTCGGCATTACCCGCATCAGGTTATAAAAAGGGTCTTCTCGGTTAACCGAGAACTCTCAGCCGGATTTACTTGATTCCAGCTCCCCTGTTTGGTCTTAGATGATAATCGGGTATGGGCATTTGTCAACCGTTTGGAGAGTCCAAATGCCCGAGCCTCTTCCATAGGCGAAGAGCCAGAGTGGCGAGAGGGGGATGGACGAATGACCCGGGGCCCTCGGTAAATTTCCTATTTCTCACAGGGCGGATTTTTGTTAGGATCGCGTTTCTTATGTTACCGGGGATGAATAAAATTCTATTTCTATTGGTGGGCATTTTGCTGGGGGCGATTTGCTCAGGGCAGGCGGGGGAGGATTTAAATATCGTTTTGCCCACGCCGAATAAGGCTATTTTCAGCGGGGGTGGGGATGATTTCTACATGTACACAGACCGAGATTTCGACGGGAAAAAGACATTCCCGTGGGAAGGGGGCCAGTACGGTTATACACGTTCGCCCCGCCGGACCTCCTACGGGGTAATGATGACACGGTTCCATGAGGGCATCGATATCAAGCCGGTTAGCCGCGATGCCTCCGGTGAACCCCTCGACCCGATTTATGCAGTAGATCATGGGGTCGTCGCACATGTGAATGACCTGCCGGGACTCTCGAATTATGGGCGGTACATCGTGATCCTGCACCAGTGGCAGGGTTCGGAATATTATACACTCTACGCGCACCTAAATGCGGCATCTGTCGTCGCTGGCCAGGAGGTCAAACGCGGGCAAACGATCGGACGCCTCGGCCATACCGGGGACGGCATCAATAAGGCGCGTTCCCACCTTCATTTCGAGGTCGGCATGGTGATGAATGATCATTTCCAGGGGTGGTTCGATCAATACATGCCCGGCGAGGTCAATCAACAGGGCCTATATAACGGGATGAATCTGAATGGCTGGAATCCGGCGGATTTCCTGCTCGCCCTGAAGAAGAATCCCTCGCTGCAAATTGCGCAATTTATCCGGGAAGAAGAGGGGGTGCTCTGGAAAGTCATTATCCCGAATCCCGGGCGGATCAATGTCCTGGAGAAATATCCTTGGCTGCGCGAAGCGTATAACGGTTCACCCCTATCATGGGAGGTTCATATTGGTGATACGGGTATTCCCGTGCGGTTTATCCCTCGTTCGGAAGTCGTTACCGAACCCCGGCTGCTCTGGGTCCGGAAAGAACCCCTCCCCCTTCAATTCATCAGCAAAGGCATGCTCACGGGCAGTTCATCAAAACCTGCACTGACCAAGGGTGCCTACCAGTATCTCATGCTGATGCTGCAACAGTAGGGGTAGGGGTGTGACAAATGAAGGAAAAAAGGAAACGGTAACCACGGCAAGGGGGGATGCGTCTTTGGAGATATGCGATTCTTCTCTGTGGTTGTCTTGTTTTTGTTCTCCTTCATGGCGTTTGCTGAGGGAGCGGGATTTAGGTCATTGTCATACGAGCGGGTGGACTCATCACGGAATAACCGGGTGGTCCCGGTGAAAATTTATTATCCAGAGAGTGACGAGGGGAAATCCTGGCCGATGATTATTTTCTCCCACGGACTAGGGGGGACACGTGAAGGGTATGCATACCTGGGTGAGTATTGGGCGAAAAATGGATTTATCTCGGTGCACCTCCAGCATGCGGGCAGTGATGATGCTGTCTGGAAAGATGTCCCGCACCAACCAAGAAGGTAGCGAGAATCGTGAATATTGCTGATCCCCAGAATGCCGTCAACAGGCCCTGGGATGTGAGTTTTGTGATTATCCATTCATAAACGACTTAGATAGTAAGCTAAAGGTGATAAAAACCCATAACCTCGGACACGGGTATTCTTCCTTATCCCAGCGGGATAAAATCATATAGCCCAAGATTGCGAAGCCCGGGGCGAGCTACCTTGGGTGTCCGCACCCCGTATATCAACCCTGTAAGGGTTGAATCAATCCCAGAGGTAGCGTTCATCGAAGTCAATCCCATATAGGCGCAGGAATTGACGAAGTTCATCCTGAAAGGAAACTTTCCGATGATGTTCCTCCTGCCCCGCAATGTAATCTCGAAGAGCCGGGATATGAGAGAATCCTATAGAGAAAACCCCGTAACCTTTCTGCCAAGTAAAGCCCTGTAAACGGGGACTCTTGGATTTTATCCAGAGAGAGGAGCTTCGTTTAATCTCTTTTAACCATATCCGAGGCATTACATGTCCGGGATAAAGAACAGAGAAAATGGACATGATCCTCAAATCCACCGACAATAAGCGGCTGGCAATGAAGATTTGTAAGGATACCTCCAATACACGCAAAAAGCTCCTCACGGAGTTGTTTTTCTGCAAGAAACGGATTTCTGTCCTTGGTTGAGAATACGGTATGAACCAAAATCTGGGAGAGGGACTGGGACATGCGCTAAATCATGTGAAAGACTTGAAAAAAATTCAACTGTTTAAAAATCCAACATCCCCTCTACCCTCTGATTCAACCCCGATGGGGTAGGAATACTATTTGGGTTTACCCTGGGTAGCCCAGCGGTGCGCGGGCAACCCAGGGCTATAAGATTTTCATCCCTTCAGGATGGGTGAATTGTCCTGACTATTGTGGATTTTGGATGTAATCCGGGCGGCAGGATTTTAGGTAATTAAGGCCGTGGACTTGGCCGGTCATTTCGAGGGCATCCTTGTAGATATTATCATGCCACCCTTCGATATCGATAGAGCCACGGTACCCGGCCAAGAGTAATTCACTGATGATATCCGTCCAGTTTGTGTCACCAAAACCGGGGGTACGATGATGGAACCAATGTCTCGGGCCACCGCCGCCGATGCCTTCCTTTTTGATGATGTCCCAATAGATGGAGCTGTCCTTGCCGTGGACATGGACGATTTTCTGTGACCACTGACGCAGTTGAGCCATCGGGTCGATGAGCTGGCCCATTTGATGGCAGGGCTCCCATTCCAGCCCGACATGATCAGGGTTCCCGAGCGCGTCGAACATGAGTTCCCACGCCATAGGATTATGGGCGATATTCCAGTCCCCGCGGGACCAGTCTCCGCCCATGGGGCAATTCTCGAACCCGATTTTGATGCCTTTATCGGCAGCACGTTTGGCGAGGGGTCCAAAGACTTCCTTAAATTTCGGGATGGACTCAGGGATGGGTTTATCCGTGATCCGCCCGGCAAAACCGCAGACTGTGGTGGCCCCGAAATATTCAGCGGCATCGATGGCTTGCTCAAAGGCTTTGGCCGTGGCGGGGTCCATGAGTGGATTACCAAAAGGTCCGAGGGAATCAATAATGGCACCGGAGCCTTCCAGCACGGGTTTGAGTTCCTCAGCCGTTTTTTTCAGGTCGGTAATGCCCCAGTTTGGCCAGCAGGTGAGCTGGAAAGATTCGAATCCGTGGGGCAGGATTTGTTTGATATAAGGAACGGCTTTATCCCCTGGGACGAGGGTGCCGATCCGGATCATGGGATTTTCTTTCATGGGATAGGTGAAGAGTGGGTTAGATAATTCCGAGAATCGGGGAGGGGAAAATTACTGGCTCTCTGCGGGGGTAGGAGCGGGAAGTTTCGGCGCGATGGGCTGGACAACGGGGGCTGTCGGGGCGGTTTCCGGCGTGTCTGACGCAGAAGGCGGGGCAGAATCCGTATTTGAGGGTGTCTCTGTGGGAGGAGACGGTGCATCAGTCGGTGGATCCGCTCTGACCACCTCGACACGCCCGTCTTTCGGGTTATAAGAAAGTTTTTTACTTGCGGGTAAGGGAGGGAATGAACTGATGTAGCCTTTTTCGATGAGTTCATTTAGGCTGATCGGGTAACGGTTTTCAGTCGTAAAAAAGATTTTCACAACAGCCGAGACGGAATTTAGGGCGAGCATTTCCTCCGCGTGGGATTGGGCTCGGAGTGCGGCCGTGACCGGATCAGAAGCCTCCGGATTGGCACTTTGATTTGCTAAATGATCTGCCGCGGTCGGAATATCGGGTTTACCACAAGCAACCACGAGGAGAAGGGAGACGATTAATAAAATATACGGGGATAGGGTTACCATAAAATATTGTGTTTATTTAGAAAGTATTCATTTTATTCGTCAATGCAAATAAACAATTGTATTATTCCTGCCTATAATGAAGAGAATCATATAGGAGCTGTTATTTCCGTGGCGGCGCAATTTGTCCAGAAAATTTATGTAGTGGATGATGGCTCCAGTGATCGTACAGAGCAAATAGCTGAGCAGGCCGGAGCGGTGGTGATCCGTCTCAAAAAGAGGATCGGGAAAGGTTATGCCCTGAGGGAAGGAATCAGGCATGCCCTGGCCGGAGGTGCTGATAACCTTATTCTGATGGATGCCGATGCACAGCACGATCCGCATGATATCCCCCTATTTTTAAAAGAATCGATCGATTTTCCCCAGTCCATGATTATCGGGAATCGCATGGGGTCTGCGACATCGATGCCTTTAGCCCGGAGGCTGACTAACCGACTGATGAGTATGATCCTCTCGCGGATATCGCGTAAACGCCTGTCCGACAGCCAGTGCGGGTTCCGATTGATCCCGGCGGGGTTAGCCCAGCAGTGGAGCCTCGAAAGTAATTATTTCGAAATCGAGTCGGAGATGATCCTGAAAGCGGCGGCTTTGGGCTGGGATATCCACCAGATGCCCGTTTCCTGCTCTTATCGTCCCGGGCGACAAAGTCGGATCATGCCCCTTTTGGATTCGTGGCGGTGGTTGAGATTTATCATGAGGGGTGTACTCTCCAAAGCCCGGTAATCCCCTGCAATGGACGGACGCCTGTGTCGGGTAAGATTCTTGAGGTCCCTAAAAAAATCAAATGGCGCTTTTCCGGGGCTTTGATATACAGGGGGGCATGCAAAATGGAAAAATCACGATTCTGGCTAGGATTCATGCAAAACCCGAGCATTCAGTAAAAATTAAGGAATGGGTTATGACAAAACTCATCCCCCAGACACGTGCCGAGCCGGGATGTCTCCAGTATGACTTTCATCAATCCCATAATGACGAAAACCTTTTTGTTTTTTTTGAGAATTTTAAAGATCAGGCGGCTTTTGATTTCCATGCGAATGCCCCCTACATTAAAGAATTCCTCACGGCGATGGAAACGATGACCCGCGATGGCGGTGTGAAAGTCGATATCCTTCATCATATTGCCTAACCCCACGGGACTCTGGAATTCATGAAAGGGCTGAAATTATTTATCGGGATCGAACTCCTGCCCTTTGTATTTGCCCTGAGCCAGACATTTTTCCAGACGATCTCGTCCATGGGGGATCCGGGTTTATTTCTGGAATCCCGGTATTTCATCTTCTTTATGTCGGGTTTTTTAGCGTGGGTGGTGATTTTTTTTACGTTACCGAAGCCGATGCGCCTCTATGTGCTGGGCCATGAGTTAACCCATGCGATTTGGGTTCTCGCCATGGGCGGGCGTGTGACGGGGTTCAAGGTGGGTAAGGATGGAGGGTATGTACAGACGGACACGGTGAATTTCTGGATCGCGCTGGCGCCGTATTTTTTCCCGATCTACACGGTTTTTCTCGTGATCATTTACGGGCTAAGTAATCTCGTTTGGGATCTCGGGCCATATCTCGTCTGGTTGTATTTCCTGATTGGATTAACATGGTCCTTCCATGTGGTTTTCACCCTAAAAATGATTCCGACAGTGCAGCCGGATATTACCAGTAATGGATGGGTGTTTTCCCTCGTGGTGATCTACCTGATTAATATCCTGATTATCTGGTTATTCCTCCTTTTTGTCGTCCCGGAATTAAAGTGGGGGAGCAATTTGCTTTTGCTTTGGGAGAATACGGTCGCTGCATATATATGGGTATTAAAAACGGTTTACCGGTTTTTTATGGACATTTATAGTTATATTCGATGAGTCATCTCATATAATTATACATTTTTTAATGATGACGCTTGCGGTTCCTCCCGGACTTTGCTTAAAAGGTCGTATATGTTATTGAGCGAAATGCTCACATCAAATGTGATTATCCCGGAATTAAAAGCCACGGACAGGTGGAGCTGTATCGGTGAGCTTGTTGATTGTGTCGTTGCTGCTGGGCATTTGTCCGCAGGTGACCGCAAAACCGTCTATGACCTTCTCGTGAATCGTGAGATGCTCATGACCACGGGGATTGGCCACGGCATAGCGATTCCGCATGCTTCTTATGACGGGACAAAAACGATGGTGGCCGCTTTTGGCCGTTCTTTATCAGGTATTTCTTTCGAGGCCCTCGATGGTAAACCCGTCCATTATGTCACCCTGTTAGTGGTGCCAAAGCTCCAGTTCCAGACACATTTGAGGACACTATCCGTTTTGGCGAAATTCTATAATGATCCCGCCCGCCGGACTCAGATAGACCAAGCAGGGTCATCAGAAGATATTGCCAAGTGTTTCCAAGTGCCGATTGATTAATCAGGGCACACTCGGAAATTCTTCTGGATTAATCCGCCGGATTTCTTCATTCCTCTTGGTTAGATTATGAAATTGGTTCCATTGCAAATTGCAGAAGTGTTTTCCCCCGTCATTAACCAGATCGCCGGGCGTGATGTCCCAGTTGTGTCCTTGATCAAACCCTGCCTCGACGCACAGTTCGGCGATTACCAGTGTAATATCGCCATGGTTTTGGCAAAGGAACTTAAACGTAATCCCCGTGAACTTGCCGAACAAATCATCAAGGAGACTGATCTCACAGCGATTTGTGAGCCCCTCGAGATCGCGGGAGCAGGCTTTATTAACCTACGCTTGAGGAAAGATTTCCTAGCATCGTGCCTGACCCGGATGGTCACCGAGCAAAACCTCGGTGTGGACAAGACAGAAAAACCTAAAAAAATCGTTATCGACTTCTCCTCGCCGAATGTCGCCAAACAAATGCATGTCGGCCATATCCGGTCCACCATTCTCGGGGATACCCTCGCAAGTATCTTGCGTTTCTCAGGGCACGAGGTCATTACTGATAATCATATCGGCGATTGGGGAACCCAATTCGGCAAATTACTTTTGGGTTACAAAAACGATTTGGATAAGGCCGCTCTCGACCGTGACCCGATTGCCGAACTCGAACGCCTCTACAAACTCGTGAATGACCAATGTGAGAAAGAGAAAAAGGAGGAAAAGAGCGAAACGATCCATGCCGCGCGTGAGGAGCTGCGCAAGCTCCAGGACGGAGATTGTGAAAATCTGGAACTCTGGGAACGTTTCATCGAAATGTCGAAGGGCTCTTTCGACCGTATCTATACCCGGCTCGGAGTGAGATTTGACTATACCCTGGGGGAGAGTTTTTATAATCCGAAACTTAAGGCTGTCGTCCAGGAACTCATCGCCGCGCAAATTGCCCGGGAGAGCGAAGGGGCTATTGTGGTATTTTTCGACGGGGAAAAAGAGCTGGGGGATAAACCTTTCCTGATCCAGAAAAGTGACGGGGCGGCCCTATACTCCACCACCGATCTGGCCACACTCAAATACCGTATGGAGGAATGGAAAGCCGACGAAATCATTTATGTGACGGACAGTCGTCAGCAGCTGCATTTTAAACAGCTTTTTGCCACCGCAAAAAAATGGGGTATTGATGTCAAACTCACCCATGTCTGCTTCGGCACCATCCTCGGCCCCGATAATAAGCCGATTAAAACCCGCTCGGGTGAACCGGTCAAACTCGTCGATCTTTTGGACGAAGCCGAGGCTCGCGCGGCAAAATTAATCGAGACTAAAGGTGAATTCACTGATGACACCAAAAAGCAAATTGCGCGTGTGGTAGGGATTGGTTCACTCAAATATGCCGATATCGGGCAGAACCGCACACTTGATTACGTCTTTGACTGGGACAAATTACTCTCCCTTAACGGGAATACCGCTCCGTATTTGCAGAATGCCTATGCCCGGATCCAGTCGATCTTCCGCAAGGGACAAGTGGAGCTATCTGGTGTGCCCGAATGGGAGCTTGTCGAGCCACAGGAGATTACCTTAGGCAAACACTTGCTGCGTTTTGGGGAACTCCTCCAGGTGGTCGTGGAGGATTATCGTCCGCACGTGATGTGTACCTATCTTTTTGAACTCGCCCAGATGTACCACAGTTTCTACGAACATTGTCCGGTCCTCAAAAGCGAGGGCAATTTGCGTGAGTCCCGCCTGCACCTTTGCGAGCTGACCGCAAAAACCCTCCAGACGGGATTGGCCCTCCTCGGGATCGAGACTGTCGAGCAAATGTAAAAAAGCCCGCGTTTTTTGTCGTTATAGGGAAGCGAGTCTCGTGAGAATCTCTCTCTCGTCTTCCCAGTTCTTCCGCCGGATTATTCCTCGATGTGACCGTCTTTCCAGAGCTCTTCCAGGGCGTAGTAGCGGCGTGCGTCAGGGTGGAAGATATGGACGTAAACATCCCCGAAATTCAGGATGATCCATTTACTTTCGACTGTGCCATCCCGTACAATACAAGGGGAGGACGTGTGTTTCATCTGGAATTCGAGTTCCTCAGCGATCGCTCTGATTTGTGGATCGGACATACCGGAGCAGATCAGGAAATAATCAGTGAATGAAGTCAGGCCCTCGACATTAATGATCACGGGGTCTTCTCCTTTTTTGTCTTCGATGAGCGAACGCAATTTGCGTGCGAGATCAAGACCCGGTGAGGGAAGGGAAGGTGTCCTTTTTTTGGCCGCCTGTTTTTGGGGAACAGGTTTTTTTAAGACGGCTTTTTTAACCTTGGTCACCGATTTTTTGGCCGGCACCTTTTTCGGCGCGGCTTTTACGGAAGGTTTAAGTGCTTTTTTAACGGGGGCGGATTTATTTGTTTTTTTCGGGGGCATAAGATTTCGATGGGGATATTAGACCTTCTACGCTCTCGGGCACAAGCCCGTGTATTGATAATTTTTTAGCGAGTCTTTGGCGGATTTCGGTCGAGGAAATGTCTATGGCTCTGGCTTCGAGCCGTTTAAAGGTAAATCCGGTGAGCTTTTGAGGGTTGATTCTCGTGCCGGGCCTTGCGGCGATCACGAGGGTGCAGTCCCGGGCAATTTGCTCCGGATGGCGCCATCCGCTGATTTCATTGACATTATCAGCACCGATGAGCCAGAAGAGTTCCGCCCCGGGGAATTGTTTTTTGAACTCTTTAAGGGTCAGGTAGGTATAAGAAATCCCTTTTCGTTTGATCTCGATATCAGATGCTGACATCTTGTCGATCCCTGATAATGCGGCTTTGACGAGGGCATAACGTTTTTTTGCCGGGAGGAATATTTCCCATTTGTGGGGGGGGGTCGCACTGGGGATGACATAGAGATGATCCAGGGCACATTGCTCGATAGCATCCATGGCCAGAAGCAGGTGTCCTGTATGGAAGGGGTCGAAAGTGCCGCCGAAAAGGCCGATTCTTTTGAATTTCGTCTTTGAATTTCTCACTGGTTTCAGTGAGTGTTCTGGGGAATTCAGTCCCAATTGTCAAACATTCAAGAGTATCCATGAAAATCATCGTCACAGCAGGCCCGAGTTATGAACCCATCGACCAAGTGCGGCGCGTGACGAATTTCTCCACGGGGCGGTTAGGGACGGAGTTAGCGTTATACTTGATGGATTTCGGTCATGAGGTGACTTTATTGCTCGGGGAATTAGCGACCTATCATTGTGCGGCTTTGGACAATACCGGGGACGCAGGCCACGAGCAGATGGGAAAAAAAGGCCTGGAGATAGTCCGTTTCACCACGGCGGATGATTTGCTGGCGCTATTTACGAAACGGAAAGGACAAGCGGGGGCGATTTTCCATTGTGCAGCCGTGGGGGATTTTAAGGTGGCCTCAGTGAGGGATGAGCAGGGGCGTCCACTTCCCTATGGCAAAATACCGACAAATCACCCGAAAGTTTTTATTGAAATGCAGCCCACGGTGAAAATCCTGCCCCGGTTGCGTAAACTTTATCCGGAGAGCCGGATTATCGGTTGGAAATACGAAGTCGATGGGAATCAGGACACGGCCATTAAAAAAGGGCGGGAACAAATAAAAACATCTGCCACGGATGGTTGTGTGGTAAATGGCCCGGCCTGGGGTAAGGGTTATGGATTCTTAAACACCACAGAGGGCCTCACGCCTGCAGACGGTTCTCCGGCTTTATTTCGACTCCTTGGCGAAGAGGTTTTTCATCTTCCTGACTTCCAAAAGCGCGCTGAATCGTGATTTGATGGGAGGGCATTTCGATCCACGGCCCGCCATCGTGATAATGGAATGAGAT
>ENA-ORBV01015692-ORBV01015692.1-microbial-mat-metagenome-genome-assembly--contig:-NODE-15692-length-11103-cov-5.007437_pt1 | contig 11103 bp, 11 predicted proteins | sample MGYA00237777_ERZ505514 | MGnify/ENA primary metagenome ERZ505514 (study PRJEB26160, sample SAMN06269048) | microbial mat metagenome | isolation source: Oligotrophic lake microbial mat | place...
CGAGATCTACACCTCTCTATTCGTCGGCAGCGTCAGATGTGTATAAGAGACAGATCCATCGTTTGTCAATGTTTCAGTCGGCTTTCGGCCGGATTTCGATCACCGCAATCGTCGCATCATCATCCAGTTCTTCCCGACCGGCAAATGTCGATACCGTCTGATAACTCAATTCCACCGCTGCCTGCGGCGTTTGCTCTGCTCCGAAGACCTCGCCCAGCCGCTGCCGACGAAACTGCTCCCCCTTGGAGTTGCGCTGCTCCACCATCCCATCGCTGTACAGCACAAGTTTTTCCCCGCACAAAAGTTGCATGATCCCGGTCTTGTAACCGAACTCAGGATCGATCCCGATCGGAATCCCGCCCTCCCACGGCTCATCCACCGCGTGCCGCACGCCGACCGTCTTGGAGAAAATCAGCCAGTGCCCATGCCCCGCATCGACGTAACGGATCGCACCGCTCGAATCAAACACGCCCACCCAGATCGACACGAACCGCCCCACCGCGATCCGCGCGTGCAAGTAGCGATTCACCGCGATGATCGCCTCGGCGGGGTCCACCCCGCGCGATAACTCCGCGTGCAGATACGACTGCACAATCGCCATGTGCATCCCCGCCGCGGCCCCGCGGCCCGAAACATCTCCGATAACCACCGCGATGTTTCCCCCCGGCACCCGCATGACATCAAAGAGATCGCCCGCCACGAACAACCCCGGCCGCGTGCGGGCAGCGTACGAAATCGCCCCGATGTTGGCCTCCAGGTGCGGCGTGAGCAGTTCCTGCACGGCCCGCGCTCCCTCCAGTTCCTTTGACAACAATCGTTCGCGCTGCTCAAGTTCGAGCCGCTTGATATTTGCCAGCGCGAGCGAATACGCAGCGCCGACCGCTTCGCAGAACGCCGCGGCGTCCGCCTGCACCTGCGTCTCCTTGCCCCTCGCGTCCAGATACAGGAACCCGATAACGGTCCCGCCGATGGTGACAGGAACGCACATCGCCGAGTGAATCCGCATCTCCGACATGCTTTGGCTGGGCACGAACGATGGCGCCCCGGTCAGAAACGCCGGCACACCCGTCGAAGCCTCCCGCAAGAGCGACCGGGAAAGGTCAAACGGCTCGTCAACCGGAAACGACGCGACAATTTCAATCTCGGCCGCTTCGTCCACGCGGCGCAGCACCGTGCCGCGGGAATATCCGCTGCCATTGATGAGCAGTTCGAGGGCCGTCGCCGCGAGTTGGGCCTCATCTATCTCATCCGCCAGGCGAGACATGCACTCAAGAATCAGCCGCAGCCGCTTATCGGCCCTCCACGCCGAGTTCTGCGTGGAAACCCGCTCGATTCGCTGGCCCGATACCGTGCGGTCATCCAGCGTGGTGGTGTGCCGAGCCGTCAATACTCCCGAAGTCGGGTTGGCAAGCCCCTGAATCCGAAACGTCCAGGGTCCGATTCGCAACAGGTCGCCCCCCGCCAACGCCGCGGGCTTGTGCTTGGTCAGCCGAACCCCATTGAGGTACGTGCCCCATTTGCTATCCAGGTCCACGACAAACCACACCCCCGCCCGGTACATCACCTGGGCGTGCTGCCTGCTCACGTTCTCATGCAACAGGCACAGGTCCGATTCCTTGAGCCGCCCAATCGAGCACGGACGATCCCTGCTCACCATATGCGTCTGGGGGCTTGGCCCATCGGCTGTCACTAGCGTGATGCTCACCGCGGATTCTGGCATTGACCAAGCGTACGGGGGGAGGGGGGCGGGAGACGGGAGACGCGGTGAAGGACATTCAGACGCAGATATGGCCCAAAGTGAGCGACCCCAAACGGGTGTCGGTTGGACCGGGCAGTTGCAAGGATGTTCTTAAATGATTTCTGATATGCAGGGTGGTCCTGGACTTAAATACTTGCGCTTCCACAAGAGGGGAGCGACCACAGCCGCGACGATGTTCCACCTGCTCGCCGTGACCCGCATGCACGAGATCGAGCCGTGGGCACGCCTCAAGGGCGTGCTCGAACGCATCCCCATCGTCACCCCGCCCCACCTGCACGAACTGTTGCCCGATGTGTGGGCCAAGGCTCATCTCCAACATCATTTATCCTTGGTGGGTGAAGCCACCGGCGAAGGCAAGACCGGGGGAGATGGAATTGGTCGGACGCTTACACATGTTGGCATTGGTCGCGGCGCTGCGGCCCGTGGAGGTCTAGCAGCCCGTGGCAGAAGTCAATGCGCCTGAAAAAAACCCCGTTTTTGACCCCGCCAGTGGGGCCAAATTCAGATTGAAGGGAGTTCTACCACGGGCTGCTAGATGAAGAAGGCGGCATAAAGTTGGTGTTCGGAAACTCAGCCGTGTCTTGAGTTTCAACTATTATGGATAGGGCATACTCAGCCGTCAGGGCAATGGCGGGATCAAAGAGGTTGCGCGCCTTTTCCTAATCCTCCCATGAGCCATTTTACTTCACCGACGAGATGTCTTCATCTATCCTTCCACACTCAGAACAACGACTGCCGGTGTTTCTTAAAACATAGCCGCAATGAACGCAGAGCCCCAGTTGCTTGTTGCGCAGAGCACGAGCTGACCTTCGCGCCGCGATAAATGATCGGACCAACAAAACTGCACCAACCGCGCCACCGATATCAATGACAAAGGCGCCCAATCTGACCAAGGAAGTGTTTCTTTCGTAGTGAATGCCAGTGCGCAGCGCGGACCTAACATCAGCGGGCATACATTGTAGTTGCCCCTCGTCCCAACTAAACTTAGAGAGTTCTGACACTCCGCCAACTCTGATCGCATTAATAACGGCCATCTCCGGCTGTGTCGGTAACGTTGAACCCGGATATACCATAGTTATCTCTAGCCTTCGCGCATACCACGGAAGCCGTGAATAAAACTGATATTTCCAAATGTTCGACCACACAAAATCTGGATACCACCATGTGAACTGTACGCTAGCAGTTACGTTATCACCGCTCGGCAGTTTCATCGAATTTGCGCAAGACAAGACAAACTGACCATTTTTTGGCACGATCTCGATCTGGCCCACCGAACCTGATTGTTGATACGGCGCATCAGTCCGAATCCAGGGCGAAATGAGAACAATCAATACAAAAACTACGCAACCGCTTAACACGCGCAAATAATGGGCGCGGCCGTTCTCAGAAATATGTAACGCAATCATTTTCACAAACTTACTTAACGCTCCAGGACTAATCCTCTCGCCCGAACCCGCCACGGCACCAATCGCGAATCAATCCGGGCGGGAGCCACACCCGGCAACAACCACATGTGTAGACCCACGGACCGACTAACTTAGGACCTGAATCCACACTCGTACTGGGGAGTGCCCACTGAAGGCCCGCCGGGCCAATCGTAATCGACGGAGACACTGTGGGCGCTGCATGAGCGGCGGCGTGGTACACATACTGATCCTTGGGCTTGGCATCCGTCCCTCTGAACGTCGCCACGATCCGCCACCGCTCATCGTACAGAAAGTAATACCACGGATCACTTCCATCGACATCAGCATCGACATCGACATCGTAATGCCAGCCGATCCGATACCCCAGCCCGTTGTACTTGTACTCCGCGACCGTCACCGGACTCCCCCCACGAGTCGTCACCTTCACCAGCCGGTTGAACGCATCATAGATGTACTTGTAATCCCGCCCATCATCGGTCATGTTCCCCGGCTCATCGAATGTCGGCGAATACGCGCCCCACGCCGTCTTTTCGTTGGCGATATTAAACGTGTTGTTCCAGTTCTTCTCATCCGCATCCGCCTGATCCCCATCACCGTTCAAGTCCAACTTCTGGTTCGCCCAGTTCCCCGTCTGTTCAAGCGTGAACTCTTCAATGCGAGTGTGCTTGGCCGAAGCGATCAACCGCGAACCCGCCGAACCCGTCATCTCCCCCTCATCCGCCTTGCTCAGCCGGTTCAGCGCATCGTTCGTGTACACACTGTCAAAGATATGATCGCCATTGGTCGAGGTCCGTCCTGCAAGGTCGCCCCTTGCGTGACTCATCCCGCGCCTCCAGATCGCGCCGACGACCCCCGCGCTGGCCCGCGCGCCGACAAAGATCGAAATGGCCGCGAGCATGACGCATGGTCGATACTTCCGCACTTCCACCGGGGCACAACATCAGGAACAAATCCAGCACGCCAAACGGTCTTCAATTCTACCGCCCCGTCGGATCAGTTGCAAGGCCGCCCGCATCCGCAACATCGCCCCAGCCGCCCGTGCTTCCCTCCCAATGACATGTAGCCTCCTCGACCTCTCCCACTCGGACATCCTCACCCTCCGCGCCGGAATCGCCGCCGAAAACACCGCCGCCCGCCGCGGCGTCCAACTCCCCGAAAACGCCAGCCCCAACTTCTCGCCGATCGCGTCCGAACAAGTCGATTCCGCGATCAACGGCGTGGTTTTCAATCAGGCCGACATCGAATCCGTCTGGAACTCCACCCTCGGCAACTAGAAAACCTGAGCCAAGCCCTCGATTACGCCACGCCTGCGGGGTCACTGCGCCCGCGCTGTTGCTCAACAGCATCATTCTGATAGAAACGCCCTATAAACACGAGTTTGCGCGGCCAAATCACTCGATGGCGCTTTTGTGTGCCACGCCAATTGCCCCGTAACTCGGTGCCCTCAAAATTTCCTCGAAAAATGTCCTAAGTCCTTTTCCTACCTCGAATTGCGCGCAGCAAATCACCCCGTTTTTCGCTCCGTTTTCACCACACAAAAGCGCCGCGCGGGGGGTTCTATAGAGGAGCCTCACGAATATGCAACCGCGCCAAAACATCATCGCCACCCGACACGAGCATCAGCCGGCCCGAACCAAAGGCCCCCAGTCGCAAGCCCACCATTCCAGCCAAACCGTACTGGCTACAAATACTCTTGAACCCGCCACCCCCCCATCCTCGTGGCCAAACCTACCCACGAATTTCGGCATCGTCGCGTGGCAATTCCGTTGGCGTTCAAACATTTCTCTCGACCACCTTCGCACGAAAACCCATGAAACACAGGCTCTTTCAACGTCCTCTCCCCACATCTTTAAACGGCAAAGGAATCGCGCCAATCCGTTGCCGTTTAAACGCTCTGTCCGCCGATTCGCCGTCATCCCTTCCCCCGCACGCTTTGACAGTGTAACGGCGAATCGCGCATCCCGCCTCCACGCGGCGAACCCCGCCCTCACCCCGCCCCAAGCCTCTCTACACTCCGACTAACATTGGTTCAACCCTCCCACAGGAGATTCGCATGGAACTCGCGATTGTCGGGCTTGGAAAAATGGGCGGAAACATGGCCGCGAGGCTGCTCAAGGGCGGCCACGCCATCATCGGAAATGATCGCAGCCCGGACAACCTCACGCGCCTTACCAGCGCCGGCGGAAAGGGGACTACCACGCTCGCCGCGACAGTCGCGGCCCTCAAAGCCCCGCGGCACATCTGGCTGATGATTCCCGCGGGTCAGCCCGTGGATGACACCATCGCCGAACTGCGCCCTCTGCTCGCCAAGAATGACTGCATCATCGACGGGGGCAACAGCAACTACAAGGATTCCCAACGCCGCGCGAAGCAACTCAGCGCCGATGGGCTCTACTTCGTCGACTGCGGCACTTCGGGCGGAGTCTGGGGCCTTGCCAACGGCTATTCGATGATGATCGGCGGCGAGAAAGAGCCGATCGAACGCATGCGGCCGATCTTTGAAACGCTCGCGCCGGGCAAGGATCAGGGCTGGGGCCGCGTCGGGCCGAGCGGCGCGGGCCACTTCGTCAAAATGGTCCACAACGGCATCGAATACGGCATGATGCAGGCCTTCGCCGAAGGGTTCGCCATCATGCACAAGAAGGAAGAACTTCAACTGGATTTGGCCCAGGTCGCCCAGATCTGGCAGATTGGCTCGGTCGTTCGCTCCTGGCTTTTGGATCTTACCGCCGAAGCCCTCAAGCGAGACCAGACGCTCGCCGACATCGCGCCGGTCGTCAGCGACAGCGGCGAGGGCAGGTGGACTGTCGCCGAGGCCATCGACTTGGATGTCGCCGCGCCGGTGATCACCCTGAGTCTGCTCGCCCGACTGCGATCGCGCGATGCCGAGTCTTATTCCGACCGCATGCTCGCGGTAATGCGCAACGCCTTCGGCGGCCACAACGTGCAGAAACACTGAACCAAACCGCTTCCCCCGTGAACGCCGCATGAACTCAACTTCCCCAATCTCTTCTACAACCCCCGAACGCCACGTGCTTGTGGTATTCGGCGCCACCGGCGACCTCGCGCATCGCAAGGTGCTCCCCGCGCTCTTCGACCTCAACCGCACCGGATCGGCGAAAGATCGCGCGATCGTGGTGGGCGTCGCCCGCGCCGGTCTTGATGATGAGCAGTTCCGCGCTTCAGTGCGTGAATCGCTTCTCAAACACACCGACAAAGCCGCGGAAGTCGATGCGTGGCTTTCGCAGCGGGTCTTCTTTCAATCCGTGGGCGACGGCTCTGCTGAGTCATACACCGCGCTCAAGGATCGCATCGAGGCCCTCGAGCGACAACACAACCTCTATCAGCACCGCATTTTCTATCTCGCCCTTCCGCTCCCCGCCTTCCCCCCGACCATCGAGGCCCTGGGCGCGGCCGGCTTGAACACCTCCAAAGGCTGGACCCGCCTTGTGGTCGAGAAGCCCTTCGGCCACGACCTGCCCTCCGCGCAATCTCTCAACGCCCTCATCCACCGATTCTTCGATGAGTCATCCGTCTATCGCCTGGACCACTACCTCGGAAAGGAGTCCGTCCAGAACATCATCGCCTTCCGCTTCGGAAACGCCATCTGGGAACCGCTGTGGAATCGAAACCACATCAAGCAGGTCGAGATCACCGTCGCGGAGGAGTTGGGCGTTGAGGCCCGCGGCTCGTTCTATGAAGGCGTCGGCGCAGTGCGAGACATCATGCAGAACCACATGATGCAACTCCTCGCCCTTACCGCGATGGAGCCTCCCTCGATCCTCGATGGAACATCGGTCGCCAACGAGAAAGTCAAAGTCCTTCAGGCGATGTCGCCCATTCTCCCCGAACATGCCATCTTCGGCCAGTATGCCGCGGGCAAACTTGATGGAAAGCTGCTGAAAGGCTATCGCGAGGAACCCGGCGTTTCGCCCACAAGCGATACAGAGACTTTCGGCGCGGCCGTGCTGCACATCAACAACTGGCGCTGGAACGGTGTGCCCTTCTGCATGAGAACCGGCAAGCGCATGCCTCGGAAAGTCTCTCGCATCGTCGTCACGTTCCATCAGCCCCCCGCGGCGGTCTTCAACCCCTACGTCGTCTGCGGCCTGAGTTGCAACCGATTGGAGATCACGCTCCAGCCAAACGAGGGCTTCAACCTCGCGTTTGTCACCAAAATGCCCGGGGAGGGCATGCACCTGGCGACACAGGAAATGCGCTTCCGCTACGCCGACTATTTCGGCCCCCTCCCCGAGGCGTACCTCACGCTTATGCTCGATGTCATGCGGGGCGACCATACGCTTTTCGTCCGCAACGATGAGGTCGAGGCCTCGTGGAACCTCTTTGAGCCGCTTCTGAACGCTCGTCCGAAAGTCTACCAATATCCCGCCGGCACTTGGGGGCCGGCCTTGGCCGAGCAACTCCTCTCGCGTTCGGGCACATGCTGGACGGACCTGTAGCGACCGTGGATGAGCATGAAAACTCCAAACCCTCAACCCCTCCCGCCGCGTCCCGAAGGCCGACACGCCCTCACGCTCCCCTCTCTCTCAATCTTTGAAACGCCCGACAGCGTTGCCGCTGGCGTGGCGGACCTCATCGAACGACGCGCCGCCGCAGCGGTCGCGGCCCGCGGCACATTTCTCCTCGTTCTTTCCGGAGGCAGCACCCCGAAACTGCTCTACGAACTCCTCGCTAGCGAGTATGTCAGTCGGATTGACTGGCCCAGAGTACACATTTACTTCGGCGATGAGCGCCGCGTTTCCCACGATCATCCGCACAGCAACGCCGCAATGGCGCAAACTGCGCTCTTGGCGCGAGTGCCGATCCCCGAGCGCAACATTCACCGGATACCCACAGGTGGATCACCGGATCAATGCGCCGCCGCGTACGAAAGGGTAATTCGTGATAACTGCCCGCCGTCGCGAGGGAATGAAGGGCACACATTCGACCTTGTTCTCCTAGGCATGGGCAGCGACGGCCACACGCTGAGCCTCTTTCCCGGCTCGCCCGCGCTTGATGAAACCAACCGCTGGTGCGTGAGCGCCTTCGCGCCTGAAAACTCGCCCATGCGTGACCGCATCACGCTCACATTCCCGCCGGTGCTCGCCTCGAGGCAGCGGGTATTGCTGGTGACGGGGGCGGACAAAAAATTGACACTTGCCCGCGTGCTTCAACAAGATAGGACGCTGCCGGTTGTTCGCACGCGCCCGACCCATATTTTCTCCGACGCTGCCGCTTGGTTTCCTCGGCGCGGCACCGGTGTGTCGGACGATTGATGACAGAAAATATCGGCTTTTTTTGCGGCTCCCCGGTCGAGACCCGCCATCAGCATTAAAATCTGCGATGCGGTGCAACAACGTAACGCAGCCATCATCGTTGCGCCATGAAGCATCTGAAAAAACTGCGACAAACTGCTTATAAGCCCCTTCGTGTTCGAGGCGAACCAAGGGTGATAGAGCTTTGAACGCCACGGGACTTGGGAAAGGTCGGGTCAGATGTGCCTTGATTGGAAGGATTTGCATCGGTTGTCGAGCGTGCGCCGCCCGCAGAACCCTCAAACCTTTGCCGCCTCCACAAACCGCCCCTTGTCCAGATGAATCACGCGCGAGGCCGCTTCGGCGCTGTGCGGGTCGTGCGTCACCATGATTATCGTCTTGCCAAACTCCCGGTTCAGCCGCCGCAGGAGCTGCAGAACTTCCCTTGCGCTGGCTGCATCAAGATTGCCGGTAGGCTCGTCGGCCAGAATCACATCCGGGTCGGTAACGATTGCTCTTGCGATCGCAACGCGCTGCTCCTGCCCGCCCGAAAGTTGGCGCGGAAAATGGTCCAACCGATCGTCGAGACCGACGAGTTTGAGCGCCGTTGTGGCATTCTCTCGCCGACGCGCCCTGGACAACTCCGTCAGTTTCAGCGGAAGTTCCACATTCTCCAGGGCGGTAAGTACGGGCAGCAAGTTGAAGGCCTGAAAGACGAAACCAAGGTGGTTGTTCCGCCAACGCGCCAGATCACGCTCGCCCATGTTGGCAGGCTCCTCACCCATCACAATCAGCCGTCCTTGCGTTGGCTGGTCCATTCCCGCGGTCATGTGCAGAAGCGTGCTCTTTCCTGAGCCGGACGGGCCCATCAACGCGACAAACTCGCCGCGATTGACTGTCAGATTCACGCTTTGCAGCGCAGTAACCTTCGTCTGTCCGCGCTGAAACTCTTTGGTCAGATCAATGGCTTGGACGATCGCTTCGGACACGTGTGTTTCCTTTGCTGCTAAAGCTGGCTGTTCAATGCACTTCCAACTGAAAATCCGTTCACCGACCCTTGATTCTGACCGGCCGTGCGTCGGTCAGTCCATCGGGCGGGTTGAGAATGATGTCCTCGCCGTCGCTGAGCCCGCGTCGTACCTCAACCTCACCCTTCGGGTTGACGGCGCCGACACTCACGGTCCGGCGCATTGCCAGACCATTCTCAACAACGTAAACCGCCCCGTCGCGCACCGCGCTGCTTGGAACACGAATCGCGGAGCGGTCAACCGATCCGTGTGAGTTGCGCTGACTGGACTTATCGAGCGATTCCTTCGACAGGAACGATACAGTCGCATTCATTTCCGGCTTAAGCAGCGCGTCGGGGCTCAGTACTTTCACTCGAACCTGCACAGTAGCCTTTTGACGATTGGCTTCGGGAGAGATCAGATGTACGACCCCCTCATACTTATTGTCCGGGTAGGCGTCCGTCACGATCGAACAGGGCTGACCTACTTGCACCTTCGCGAAATCGTTCTGGCTGACATCCAGTTCGACGCGCAGGTCATTGAGGTCCGCGATCGAAACAACATAGCCTTTGGCTCCCCGGTCACCAACGAAACCGGTAGTAACAAACTCGCCAACTTCCACATTGCGCTCGAGTACAGTGCCCGCAATAGTGGAACGGATGATCGTATTGCTCAAGTCAATCTGCGAGAGTGCGAGCGAGCCTTCGAGTTGCCGCACGACCGCTCGCTGCGCGGCGATCTGCTCCATGCGGGGGCCAAGTGTGACTAGTTCCAGCCGTTGGAGCTGCAGGTCAAGCTGTGCCCGGCGCGACTGGACCAGTGTGCGTGCTTCGTCAACGTCCTGAATTCTCACGGCTCCCGAAACATCGCGTCCGTTAAGACGCTCATAGTTGCGTTCCGCGTTGGCTAACTCGGCCCTGGCTCGATCGACGTTCGCCTTCTCCTGAGCGATCTCCTGCGGACGCGATCCTGCTTCCAGTTCCGCAAGCCTCGCCCTCGCCGCATCCAACTGTCCCTGCTCCTGCGCGACGCGGGCCTTGAACTCGTCATCCTCCAGCCGGACCAGCTCCTGCCCCTTTTCAATTTTGTCAGCCATTTCCACGCCTACCCACGCGACACGCCCGACCACTTTGCTTGCCAGTTCAATCTTCGCCGCGGCGGCCACGTATCCTGTAGCGCTCAGCAAGACCGGATCACTGTCCGTCAGAGCCCCTTCGGGTACACGGACGCGAACCGTGTCGACAATCAGTACCGCCGTGCTTTTCTTCCAGAACCATGCGCCGGCGCCGGCCGCGATGAGAAGCATGACCACGAGAACCCAAGGCCACGATGATCGCTCACCACGGCGGGCTCGGTCTGATTTGTCGATCCGGAGTTTCTCAAGTTCGCCATCTACTGGCATGCAATCAACCCTCTCGCATCGATGCGACGATGCCCTTTCGCGATGCGGACCATGCGGGCAGCAATCCGCCCACCAGGCCGATGGCCGCGGCAAACACAAGTCCACCGGCGATCGCAACCGAATCGATCTTGAACCTGAACGACATTTCGCTGAAGGTCTGGAAGTTGCCGATCCCTGCCGACAGGTTGTTCAGCGGCGTGGCCAGCAAGACACCCGCTACGCCGCCGACCATTGCCAGGGCAACGGATTCGAG
>ENA-ORBV01015696-ORBV01015696.1-microbial-mat-metagenome-genome-assembly--contig:-NODE-15696-length-11099-cov-5.629287_pt1 | contig 11099 bp, 13 predicted proteins | sample MGYA00237777_ERZ505514 | MGnify/ENA primary metagenome ERZ505514 (study PRJEB26160, sample SAMN06269048) | microbial mat metagenome | isolation source: Oligotrophic lake microbial mat | place...
TGCGAGTGATACCAATACGTGCCGCGCTGCCGGATGCGGAACTCGTAGGTGAAAGTCGCGCCGGGCTTGATCGGCGGATAGGTGATGAACGGCACGCCGTCCATGCGGTTCGGCAACAGCAGCCCGTGCCAGTGAATCGACGACTCGACCTTCATCGCATTGGTCACATGGATGCGCGCCAGATCGCCTTCGCGAAACGTCAGCGTAGGCGCGGGAATGCTGCCATTTACTGAGACGGCACTTCGCGACTTGCCGGTGAAGTTCACCTCTTTCTCATTGATCGTAAGATGATACTCCACCGTCGCCGCAACGGCCCGCACCGTGCCGAGAGCGCTGAGTGCGATGAGGACTGGCACAAGTGAGTTTTTCGGAAAGCGCATGGATCGGATGGTTGATGTTTTCGGAGCGGATCGGCCGGGCCTGAGTGTCATCGAACGGCGGTTCCACTCAAGCTCGCAGCTTACCATGTCCGGCAAGTTGAACCGGGGTCGCTTCGCGTGGCACTTGTCCCGCGGCCCGCCTATTTTGCTGTGCCTTCGCTCCGCTCCGGCTCCGCAAAACAGGCGCAGTCGTGCTTTGATCGCACCACCCCAGTTGCAACGCGGATGGCCGCCAGCGGCAGATGCGCGGTCGAGGAATTCATTGGCGCCGTTCGCTCGCGATGAGAACATCCGGGAGATGAACGAGCCAGCGATCGCCTACTTTTCCATGGAGATCGCGATGAACGCGGCGATGCCCTACTTCGAGTGAAAACGGCCCGCACTTGAAACCGAACGGGCCATGCACTCGCTGCTAAACCTGCTGCTTCGCTCGGCATTTCCAGCCGAGGTGCGTGACTGGATTCTCCTTCTTGCCGATGTGTTGGCGCTGGCCACGATTCCCTCAGTGCTCGTGCGGCGGAGCGGTCGGCCGCTGGCGGCTCTGAGTTGGATCCTCGCTCTGCTGGCAGTCCCGTTTGGCGGCGTGATCGTGTGGTGGCTGCTCGGGCGGACGCATCTGCAACGTCCGGCGCGGAAACGCAAGCGGTCGCAACGACGGATGGACGCCGAGCATCCCGAGACTCCGCCGCCCGCGCCGGAGATTCCCGCGGTCATTCGCGCCGTGTTGCCATTCGCACTCCAAGGCGACCGTCGGTGGAGCGAGGGTGTATTTCCGCCGGCGGACGCGACGGACGTGCGCGTATTCGCCAACGGTGCGGAGGCGTTCGCGGCGATGGAGTCTGCCATCGTTCAGGCGCGGACGGAAATCCGCGCGGTGTTCTATATCTGGCAGGCCGACGAGACCGGGCGGCGCATTGCTGACAAAATGATCGAGCGGGCGCGGGCCGGTGTGAAGGTGCGAATCCTCGTCGATGAAGTCGGCAGCCGCGCTTTCCTGCGCCAGATGGCGCCGTCATTACGCGCGGCGGGTGTCGAGGTCGCAGGATTTCTACCGGCAAGTTTCCGACCCTGGGCGCCGACGTTCAATTTTCGCAATCACCGCAAGCTTCTGCTCGTCGATGGCCACTGCGCATTCACCGGCGGGATGAACATTGGCCGCGAATATGAATGCGAGTGGAGGGACCAATGCGCGCGGTTGAGCGGTCCTGTGCTCGAAAGCCTCGACGCGGTATTCCAGGAGGACTGGCTGTTTGTCACCGGGGAGAGCCTCCGCGACCTGATCCCGGAGGGCGAGAGCGACGACACGAGCGAGAATCGCGCGCTATGCGTCGTGATCGCGAGCGGGCCTGACCGCGACGAGCACCGCGTGCATGACGGTTTTTTCCTCGCGATCACCAACGCCCACAGCCGCGTGTGGCTCACCAGCCCGTATTTCGTGCCCGATGCCTCGCTGCTCGAGGCTTTACGCACGGCGGCGATGCGCGGCGTCGATGTTCGCATTCTCACCCCTCTGCAAAATGACGTGCGGCTCGTCGCCCTTGCCTCCTGCTCGTGCCGCGAGCCGCTGCTCCGCGCCGGCGTGCGGCTATTCGAGTTCCTGCCATGTTTCATGCACACCAAAAACTTGATCATCGACGACGAGTTGTCGGTCATCGGCAGCGCGAACGTGGACACGCGCAGCTTCCGGCTCAACTTTGAGTTAGCGTGCTTTCTCGTTTCGCGCCGAGTGAACGAAAGGCTCGCAACTTTCTTCGAGTCTGATTTGCGCGAAAGCCGCGAGATCACCCGCGCGGAAGTGGAGGCTCGCGGTGTTTTCCGTCGATGTCTTGAGTCCGGCGCGAATCTCCTCAGCCCGTTGCTGTAAGATGATGCCCTCTTCAAACGCAGAAAAAATGCCACTTAGTCACTACGTCGTGCTCTCCCTGTCGCCAGCGCCTCGTAACCGGAGATCACGTCGAATAGCTCCTCGTCGATGCCGCTCTGGCGCAGGCGGTGAAAGGTGCCGTGGAGCGTCTCCAGCAATTCGTCGATGTTCTTATCGGCGCGCTGCATCGCCGCCAAACGGCTCGCGTTTTCGCTCGCCAGCGATTCAGCGCACGCCCGGAAGAGCGAGATGAAGAGATACTCGCGAATGAGTGCGCGCAGCGTCGCGGTGCCGTCGCCCATGACCTCGGGCAAGTTCTTGGTCGGCCAAGGGACTTTGGCCAGACCTCGTTCCCATTGTGCGTCCAGCGGCAGCAACCGCTGGCTGACCGGCTCGTAGAGCGACCCCGATTGCGGGCGGTTATGGAAGACGTAAACCTGCGTGTATTCGCCGTCGGCCCGATGCGCTTCGCTTTCGATTTGAATCTGCCCGACGAGAGGGGCGATGGCCTTGACGGAATTTGGCACGGTATAGAGTCCGATCATCGGCAGGCCTGCGTCCGCCAGGCGCGCATGAACGCGCTCGCCAACAGCCCACACCTGCGGTCTGCCCGGCAGAGCGGCAAGGGTCTTGATCGCAAAATCGGCCACCACATCATTGAACTGGCCCACCAGTCCCTGGTCGGAACCGAACACGATGGCACCAATCGGAGCCGCGTCCGGCTTTGCTTTCCGTTTCGGCAATGGGGCCGATGGCTCGCTTTGGCGAACACACGCACCCAACCCCAATTCCACGGTGCGATAGTAGTCGCCCAGCGCGCGCACCGATTTCTCGTATTGTCCGATACTCGAAGCGGCCAACGCTTTCATCGTGCGGACGACGGATTGCAGATCGCCTGCACTGCTGATCTTGCGGCGTAGGCTGGCCACGGTGTCACTCACGGCTTCTCCTCTTTTGCGGCGGCGGGCTTGGCTTTGACTACTGTTTGGGCGTCTGGCTTGCCCGCGCCGGTCGTGACGTCAGGTTTCGGTTTCGGCTGAAAGGGTGCGAGCGCTTCGCGGGCAATTGCGATGATCACCTTGCGGTCCTCGTCGCTCAATTTTTCAGCTGTTTCAAATCTCGCGGAAACCTCGGCTGGAATACTAGCCGCCGCCTCGTTTACCGCCCGCTCGGCATCCGGCATCTTCTCAATCGGCACTGGATCAAAAAGATTCGCAGTTAACGCAAGGAGGATGGCGATTTGCGCCGGAACGGCGACGGGTGCGAATTCCGCCTGCTTCAGACACGCACGGATGCGCCGTCCATGCTCGATGATCTTGCGGGTGTCGTCGTCGAGGCGTGCGCCAAACCGCGCGAAGGTTTCCAACTCCTCGAACTGTGCGTAGGCGAGTTTAAGGTCACCCGCCACTGCGCGGTAGGTCGCGCGTTGCGCCTTGCCGCCGACGCGCGAAACGGATTTGCCGACATCCACCGCTGGCAGCACTCCCAACTGAAACAAAGTCGGCGAGAGGTAAATCTGTCCATCCGTGATGGAGATTAAGTTGGTCGGGATGTAGGCGGAAATGTTCTGCGCTTCGGTCTCGATGATGGGCAGCGCAGTCAGCGACCCACCGCCTCGTTCCTTGCACAAATGCGTCGCGCGTTCGAGCAATCGTGAATGGATATAGAAGATGTCGCCGGGAAACGCTTCGCGGCCAGGCGGGCGGCGGAGCAAGAGGGAAAGCTCGCGATACGAACGGGCGTGTTGCGTGAGATCGTCATAGACAATCAACACGTCGCGACCCGCTTCCATATAGTGTTCCGCGATGCTGGTCGCCGCATAAGGGGCAATGTAAGCCAGCCCGGGTGGGTCATTGCCTTCGGTCACAACGACGACGGTGTATTCCATCGCATCATGATCCCGCAAATTGGCCACGACCTTCGCCACGGCGGACGCGCGCTGGCCAATGGCGCAATAGATGCACACGACATCCTTGCCCCGCTGATTGAGAATGGTATCGAGCGCGATGGCGGTCTTGCCAGTCTGCCGGTCCCCGAGAATCAACTCGCGCTGACCGCGCCCGATGGGGATGAGCGCATCAATCACCGTGAGGCCGGTCTGGAGTGGCACGGTGACCGGGGCGCGGTCCATGATCGCGGCAGCCGGGCGTTCGATCGGCAGGCGTTCATTGGTTGCCACTGGCCCGCCTTCATCAAGCGGCCGCCCGAGCGGATCAATGACGCGTCCTAGCAAGCCGTCACCCACAGCCACATCCATGACCCGGCCGGTGCGCTCGACTTCATCGCCGGCATGCAAATGTGAGTATCCCCCGAGCAGCACAACGCCGACCTCATCCTCGTCCACGTTGAATGCGATGCCGAACAAACCTCCGGGAAATTTCACCAGTTCTTCAAAACCTACGCCCGGCAATCCTGAAACCTTGGCGATGCCGGTGGAGAGGGTGGTGATGGTGCCCACCTCGCGAAGGGTCAGTTGCGGTGCGATCGTCTCCCGCACCTCTCTGATTCCAGCGAAGGTGCGGTCGAAGACACTCTGCAAACTTTCAGGCGCAGTGGTCATTGGCCTTTCGTGACAACCTTCTGCTCTTCATGCTTGGGTTCAACTTTGGGCTCCGGCTCAGACTCAGCTTTTGCGACGGGCATTTCTCTCTCCTTCAAAAGCTCGCCGACGCCCTTTTCCAGCATCGCCAGATAATCCGCGATGCTCCATGCCACCTTTTGTCCGTTCGTGCTGAGTTCGATCCCGCTGATCAAATCGGGCGCAGTCTCGAACCGAAGCCGGATCTCAGCCGAGAAAGTTGTGTTGAGCGCATTTTGGATCGCTGCGCGCTGCTCTGGCCCAAGGTCGAAAGCGCTGCGCACGAGCGCAGGTTCAGACGCGGACTTCAGTGCCACACCCAGTGCGGTTTTTGCCGGACCGTCCATCTCGTGAAGACGGCGGGTGAACACCTCGCCGATGCGTTCCTCCAGACTCGTTGTGGCAAGATCCGCCAGCGCCTTGCGCGCGATGGCAAACACTTCCTGCTGCGTGCGACGGCTGATGGCCTGATTCAGATCCTTCGCATCGTTCAGCAGCGCTTCCTGGCGTTTGGCAGCCACGGCGTTGGCCGCCTTCCGCGCATCGTCCAGCAGTCGCTGACGTTCGGTTTTCGCCTCATCCGTCGCCTTGTTCACGAGTGCGGCGCGCTGCTGGTCGAACTCCTCGTTCTTGTGCTGAAAATCATCGCGCTCCTTTTGCGCCTCGGCCTCCTTCGCATCGGCGTCCGCGAGTTTCCCGGCGATCCGCTTCTCCCGCTCGTCGATCGCGTGGAGGATGGGCTGGTAAAGAAAGCGCTTCATCAACCACACGAGGATGAGGAAGTTGAGCGCCTGCGCCCCGACGGTGAACCAATCAATCAGCATGGGTTACTTCGTCACCGTCTCGGCGATGACATGGTTCCAGAATGGGTTGGCGAAGATCAGAATCATCGAGACGACGAAGCAGTAGATGGCCGTGGATTCGATCATCGCCAGACCGACGAACAAGGTCCGGGTGATGGTGGGGGAGGCGTCGGGCTGCTGGGCCAGCGAAGTAAGCGCTGTCGAGACCGCGCGTCCTTCCGCGAGTGCCGGCCCCATCGTGCCGAAGCCAGTCGTGATGCCGGCGGTGACGATGGAGGCCACCGCGATGATTGTCATGTTATCCATGTTAGGTTCTTTGCTTGTTAGGTGTGTTGTTTCCAGTGGCGGGCGCCGGCTCAGGCGTGGGCTTCCGCGTGCGCGTGGCGGCGGCGATGTAAACTGCGGCCAGGATGCTGAAGATGTAGGCCTGCACCATGCCGGTGAGCAGACCGAGGACCGTCATCACGATCGGGAAAATGAACGGCGTGATCGTGAGAAGGATGCCGATAATCATCGCGCCGCTCATCATGTTGCCGAAGAGGCGGACGGCGAGGGCCAGCGTGCGCGAAACTTCGCTGATGATATTAAACGGCAGCATGATGACCGTCGGTTCGATGTAGGACTTGAGGTAACCGCCCATGCCCCGATCCGCGATGCCGAAGAGCGGCACCGCCACCATCACACTGAGCGCGAGCGCCGCGGTGGTCGAGAGCGAGCCGGTGGGTGGTTCGTAGCCGGGAATGATGGTGAAAAGGCTCGCCATGCCGACGAACAGAAAGAGCGTGCCGAGAAAGCCGAGATACTTCCGCGGATGTTGCAGACCGACGTCTTTGATCTGGCTCACCATCGAGGTGACGATGATCTCCAAGAGGTTCTGCCAACGGGATCGAGTGTGCTCCGTGGTAAGGTTACGCGTGATGAGTTTCGCGCCCACGACCAGCACGAGCATCAGTCCCCATGTGAACACGATGGTGGCATTGAGTTTCACAAACCCGTGCTGCCAGAAAATCATCTGGTCGGGACTAAGGCGCATGACTGGCCCCCGGTGGTGACTGGGTTTGCTTTTCTCCCGACGACCGCGTGAGCCACATGACGACCAGACGCGCCATGACAAAGCCTACGAGACACGCCGCCAGCCGCTGCCATTGGCCGGCGGAGACAAAGTAGAATCCTGCGAGCGCAACGCTCATCCGCACCAGCATGCTGCCGAGAAACCAGCGCGCCGGGCTAGGCGACGAGAGGCCCTTGCGCACCGTCCACCACAGGCCGCCGAAGAAGAACGCGCCGAGCATCCCGCCCGCGAGCCATGCCAGTAAAAGGGCTAGCGGTTCATTCATGATCATCCTCCGCATCGTCCCGCATGGCTTTCTCTTCCTTCGCGACCCAATGCCACGCATTCAAACAGCCGATCGTAAGCCCGGCCACCAACAGCGCCAACGTCCACGAGTGGGTGCCCGGATGGTGTTTGTCCAGCCACAGACCCAGCGCCGCGCCGAGCAGCGTCGGCACCACCACCGACCAGCCGATCAATCCCATCATTCCGAGGCCGAACCACACTTCGCGCGACGAATTGCGTCGAGCCTTGAGTTTGCGCGCCGCCTTCACGCCGATCTGCTCGGCGAAGCTCGGCCCGTCTTTCAAAGGCTTCTTCGGTTCCTCATTCATTTTGATAAGTCGCGAAGCGCCGGAGGAATCCGGTCTCCAGTTTCGCCATCACCGCGCGCACGCTTTGCTCGCGCTCGTCGTGGGTCAAGAATTCCTGCTCCACCGAATCGCGCAACTGGCCGAGGTCCGCTCCGCCCATCGCCCGGCGCACGGAAACGAGCACATCCGGCCCGGTCTTGACCAGCACCCCTTCATCCACGGCCACGTAAACCTCGCCGTCCGCTGCGGTTTCATAACACAGGATGCCGGGCACGAGCGCCGCCACACAATCGAGCCGTTGCGGCAGAAGGCCGAACGATCCTTCGCGCGTCTCCGCCACGATGCGCAGCACGCCGGTCTTTTCGGCGAAGACTTGGAAAGGCAGAAGCACTTTAAGATTCATGCGCAGCGGTGGCAGGTTCGGTCTGCGGTTGAGGTTTCGTCTTTGGCGAATCCTTCGCGCCCGGCTTGTCGGTCTTTCCTTTTTCTTTCGCCTCATCGGCAGTCCCGATCATGTAGAGCGCGCTCTCCGGGTAGTCCTTGAATTCGTCGCGCAAAATCCGCTCACAGCCGTCCAGCGCATCCTTGAGACTGACGAGCTTCCCTTTCATCCCGGTGAATTGCTCGGTCGTAAAAAATGGCTGCGTCAGAAACCGCTCCAACCGGCGCGCGCGCGCGACCACGTTGCGGTCCTCGGGCGAAAGCTGCTCCAGACCGAGCATGGCGATGATGTCCTTGAGTTCCGCATATTGCGCGAGCGTCCGGCGGATCTCCTGTGCCAGTGCGTAATGCCGTTCGCCGACGATGCCTGGCGTCGCCATCTTGGAACTGGATTGGAGCGGGTCGATGGCGGGGAAAAGCCCTTCGCTCGCCCGTTTTCGCGAGAGCACAATCGACGCGGAGAGGTGCGAGAACGTGTGCACCGCCGCCGGGTCGGTAAAATCGTCCGCCGGCACATACACTGCCTGAATTGAGGTGATGGCGCCGGTATCGGTGTTGGCGATGCGCTCTTCCAGCCCCGCCAATTCAGTGCCCATGGTCGGCTGATAGCCCAGACGCGATGGCATCTGGCCCATCAGGCCGGAGACCTCCATGCCGGCCTGGATGAAGCGGAAGATGTTGTCGATGAGCAGCAGCACGTCGTGATGTTCGTCGTCGCGGAAATACTCAGCCATCGTCAGCGCCGCATGCCCCACGCGGAATCGCGCGCCGGGCGGCTCGTTCATCTGGCCGAAAAGCATCACCATTTTTGGCAACACGCCCGCTTCCTTCATCTCGCGGTAAAGCTCTTCTCCTTCGCGACAGCGCTCGCCGATGCCGCAGAAAATACTCACGCCGTCCTGATGCCCGATCATGTTGTGGATCATCTCGGTGAGCAGCACCGTCTTGCCCACACCCGCCCCACCGAACAGGCCGGCCTTGCCGCCGCGCTCCAGCGGCACGAGCACATCGATCACCTTGATGCCGGTTTCAAAAATCTCCGACTTGGTGGAACGTCGGGCCAGTGGCGGCGGAGCCCGATGCACCGAACGCCATTCGACATCGGACAATGCCGCTTCACGGTCGATCGTATTGCCAAATACATCGAACATGCGCGAAAGCAGCCCTTTGCCCACCGGCGCTTTCAACGGCCCGCCCGTGTCCGTGACCGCCATGCCGCGAGCAAGACCTTGTGTCGGCGTCAACGCGATCCCGCGGACGTGCCGCGAATCGCGCTGGGCCAGCACTTCGATAACGATTTCGCGCTTTTCGCCCGCACGTAGCACCGTGTAGATCGCCGGCAAATTCTCGTCGAACCGAACATCCACGACACTGCCGCGGACCGAGACGATGGAGCCGAGATTGGCTTTTTCTTTCATACTCCGATCTCCTCGTATCGTGTTGGCACGGCGTCCGCCGGCGCGCCACTTGGAAGGTCTTTCGGAATGACGAGGCTCGCGACGCCGATCCGGCTGTCGGCCATCCCGTAATAGACATCGAAGCGGTCCGGTGTGCCGAGATCGTCGCGCCGATCGATGCCGGTCGGGAAGACCACGTTGGCGATCGTTCCCCGGAGTTCTTCGGGCGATTCCGGCGTCAGCACCGGTTCCGGCGAGCGGTAGAGGATCGTCTGCGGATGTTCCTTCGAGAGCACCATCACGCCGGCGGAGTAGCAGAGCTGGCGTCCGTCTTTGTCGGGTTCCACCGACTTGCTGACGCCGTGATAAATGACCAGCCAACCATGCCGGCACAGGATCGGCGGAGTGCCGCCACCGATCTTTAGTTGCTCCCACGGATCGACGGGAGTGGCGAGCCGGTGGTGCGAGTTGAACAATCCGGGTTCATGCGCGGCGAAGCTGTTCGGCGGCATTGGACAATAGGAAATCCAGATGCTTTCGTGCTCGATATCCACGAGCCGGCACGATCCTTCGCAAACGGTTTCCTCAGGCAGGGTGCCGGGAAAAAGTGGCCGGTGAATCAGCGCCAACTGCAGCTTCCCCGCGTGGTTCGGAATGGCGACGGGGAAGACGCTGGCGTCCTTGTTGTCCACGTGGACGAAATCGAGGCCCTGAAAGGATTCAAACCGGGCCAGCCCGATCCGATCCCAGTGAAACAAATCCTGCGACATCGCGAAGGCGATCCGCGGACCGCTTGGCGAAAGCGCCGTGTAAGTCATCACGTATTGCCGCAGCGGCTCGACATACGTCACTCGCGGATCTTCGCAGCCGCCACCACCGCCGGGCAGCCGCTCGAAATCCGTTTCCGGCTCCAACGCAATGCCTAGCCGCTCCACGCCGCACGGATCACCCGCCGCATTAAACTTCACGCGAGCGATGCCGATGCGTGAATAGTTCCCCTTCGCGACCAATCGCGGGAAAAGATAAAGCTGACCATCTGGACCACGCACCGCCGCCGGATTGAGCGTGCCTTCAATCTCCTGCGGATTGCCGGGCTCCGGCTCCATGAGCACACCGAGGCGCTGCATTTGAAAGTCGTTCATCAATTCGTAGTTGTTGTTTGCATACGCCGTTTCAAATACCCGAACTTTGCTCCGCATCTGCCCGGAATCACTTCGCGTTTCTTCGGGGCAAGATTCCCGCACCGAGCGCCATTATCTCGCCGACATGCTGCCGGTGAGTCCCGATTCCGATTCATGGCTTCGGCGGTTCCTCGCGGACGACACAGGTTTCGCCGGCATCACTTTTCACGAACGACACAAGCGGATGTTCCGCGTCCCCGCGTTCCGTTTCGCGGCGGCGATAGTAGGCCATCAGTTTTGCCACGTCGTAGCCGCACTCGCGCGCCACGGCTTCGCGGTGGCGGTGGATTTCGGCGATGATTTCGTTTTCAGGCATGGCTCAAGTCTCCATCAGTTCAGCGGGCGTGCAAATGATCGGGCAGGTGAAACCGAACACCTCGCAGGCGGCCTCGATGCGCCGTTCGAGCTTCAGGTTGTGGATGTGTTTGCAGTTCCATGTGAGGAGATATTCCATCCGATGCGCCGCCGAAAGGGCCAGATGCACGGCGTCGGTTGCGGCCTTGGCCGGGATGATGTCGCTCCGCAGCAGCCGCTCCACGAGCGCATCCGCCTCCGGCGTGGTTTGCAGACGAGGCAGGCCCGCGAGCATCGTCAGGCGTTGCGCGGCAAAGTCCGAGGCACCATCACCCGCCTCATCCAGGACAGCTTCCGACACAAACATCTGGTATTCCTGTCGGCGAAAGTCCCACCAGTCCTGCGTCGTCTGCTGGTCGGCGGCGATGCGGGCCAGCGGGCTCCGCCGCGCCGTGAGGTAGCTCGGGATGGTCGTTTCGAGGTAGAGCTTCGGGAGACTCATGCGTGAACGCTAACA
>ENA-ORBV01015697-ORBV01015697.1-microbial-mat-metagenome-genome-assembly--contig:-NODE-15697-length-11099-cov-4.774723_pt1 | contig 11099 bp, 6 predicted proteins | sample MGYA00237777_ERZ505514 | MGnify/ENA primary metagenome ERZ505514 (study PRJEB26160, sample SAMN06269048) | microbial mat metagenome | isolation source: Oligotrophic lake microbial mat | place...
ACGGCATACGAGATTCGCCTTAGTCTCGTGGGCTCGGAGATGTGTATAAGAGACAGGGATCGCGGTGCACTCCATCGAAGGCATGGAACAGGGTCGCTGGGTCCTGCTCGACTACGTCGATTTCGTCGTCCATGTGTTCCATCCGACGCTCCGTTCGTTCTATCAGCTTGAGCGGCTCTGGGGCGATGCCCCCGCAGTCGCCGTCACCGCGTAAGGCTCCCATGCGTCGTCTCGCACTCCTCGCGCTGGCTCATGCGCTGACTCTCGCCGTCGCCTCCCCGCTCGCCGCACCCCTCGCGGCCCAAGGCGGATACTTCGGCCAGAACCACGTCCAGTTCCGCACGTTCCGGTGGCAGGTGCTCAAGACCGAGCACTTCGATGTCCACTACTATCCCGAGCTCGAGGACGTCGCGCGTCTCACGGGGCAGATGGCGGAGCGTTCCTACGCGCGCCTTCGGGTCGTGTTCAATCACGAGTTTCGTGAGCGCAAGCCGATTCTCATCTACGGATCGCGCAACGAATTCGCGCAGAACAACGTCATTGGCGATCCCGGCGAAGGCACCGGCGGCGTCACCGACGCGCTCCGGCAGCGCAACATGTTCTTCTTCTCCGGAGACATGAAGCAAGCCGAGCACGTGCTCGCCCACGAAATGGTGCACGTCTTCCAGTTCGACATCTTCGCGAAGGGAAGCGCGGGCGGTGGCCTGCAGCAACTCGCGCAGGTGGGCCCGCCCCTCTGGTTCATGGAAGGAATGGCCGAGTACCTGTCGATCGGTCCGGAGCACAACTACACCGACGCGATCATGCGCGATGCGGCCCTCAACGGCAACATCCCCAGCATCGAAGGAATGACGCGTCGCCCCGATCTCTACTTCCCGTATCGCTTCGGGGAATCGTTCTGGGCGTACATCGCGCAACGCTGGGGCGATGAAGTCATCGGCGAGATCATGAACGCCGCGCCCTCGCTCGGCATCGACCGCTCGTTCCGTCGCTACACGGGCGTCGACCTCGAGGAGCTCGGAGAGGAATGGAAGGAACGCGTGCAGGAGCGCTATCTCCCGCAGGTGCCCACCCTCGAGCGTCCACGCCGCACGGCGACCGCGCTGCTCAACCCGCGCCGCACGGGCGGCCTCGTACCGGTGTATGTGGCGCCCGCCCTCTCGCCTGACGGCCGGACGATCGCCTTCATCTCGCTGGGCAGCCTCCTCCGCGGGGAAGTCTTCTTCGACCTCTACCTCGCCGACGCGAATACCGGCAAGCGCACCGCGCGCATCACGAAGAGCACGCTCGACGCGGACTTCGAGGAACTACGCTGGGGCTACTCACAAGGGTCGTTCTCTCCCGATGGCCGCCTCTTCGCGTTCACCGCGCAGCGGCAGGGCAAGGATGTCTTCTACATCCATGACGTTCGTCGCAATCGCACGGTCCGCCGGCTCGACACCCCGCTCACCCAAATGCTCTCGCCGTCGTGGTCACCCGACGGACGCAAGCTCGTCTTCTCGGGCATCAGCGGAGGCTCGAGCGATCTCTACACCATCGATGTCGACGGCAGGAACCTGCAGCGCCTGACCACCGACGTGTTTGGCGACCTGCAGCCGCAGTGGTCGCCTGATGGTCGCTACGTCGCCTTCGCGAGTGAGCGGGGAGCGCATTCCGACCTCGCGACGCTCAAGTGGGGCGACTGGCAGATCAGCGTCTACGACTTTGAGACCGGGACGTCCGAGGTCCTCCCGAATCAGGCGGGGAAGAATCTCAACCCGATGTGGGCCCCCGACGGCGGCTCGCTCGCCTTCGTCTCGGATCGCACGGGCATCCCGCAGCTCTTCCTCTACGACATCGGCGAGCAGCAGCATTATCAGCTGACGAAGTACGTCGGCGGCGTGTTCTCGGTCACCGAGCACAGCCCGGCCATCACGTGGGCACGTGGCGCGGACAAGCTCGCCTTCACGTACCACGACAACGGCGAGTTCGCGATCTGGAGCATCAGCGATCCGCGGGCACTCAAGAAGGAGCCCTTCGCCTCTGCCGCGGCACCGACGGTCATCGCGGCGGCGACCTCCGCCGTCACCGGTGACACCGCGAAGTCCCGCCGCGACGCAGCCATCGCGAACATCGCCGCGATCGCGCGTGCGCAGACCGACGAAGCGGCGCGGCTTCGCGCGCCCACGCCGACGCGACGTCGTGGCGTCTACCTCGGGACCGAGGGCTGGCGGCAAGGGAGCACCCTCCCCCTCTCGTCCGGTCGTGCCGTCTCGGTCGCGGCGCTGCTCGACAGTGCGCAACTCGCCCTTCCGGATGCGAACAGCTTCTCGAGTAGTCGCTACAAGGGCCAGCTGACGCCGGAATACGTCAGCACGCCGCAGATCGGCTACGCGCAGGACAACTTCGGCCGCGGCGTGTACGGCGGCACGGCGATCGTGCTCTCCGACATGGTCGGCAATCGTCGCCTGACCCTCGCGGGGGGCGTCAACGGACGCCTCAGCGAAGCCCAGGTCTTCATCATGTACAACCAGCTCGGCGGTCGTCAGCAGTGGGGCGCCGGGGTGCAGCAGTTCCCCTTCTTCTTTCTGAGCGGGTTTCAACAGTCGCAGCAGGGCAACATCGTCGTGCAGAATCAGGAGCTCTCGCGCTTCATCCAGCGCAGTGCTATGGCAACGGCGAGCTATCCGCTCAATCGCTTCACGCGTGTGGAGTACGGCGCAACGCTCAACAACATCGACCGGGCCCTGCTCTACGTCTCGCAGGCCTTCGACCTCTCGAGCGGCTTCGGCTCGGGATTCTTCGTTGACTCGATCATCAATTTGGCGTCGTTGAACTACGCCTCGCCCTTCGTCGCGCTCGTCTCTGACAATGCGCTCATGGGCCCGACCGGCGGCATCTACGGCCGCCGATATCGCCTGCAGGCCGAATACACGCGCGGCACGGTGAAGTGGATGAACTACGCGGCCGACGTGCGGCGCTACGACGCGTTGATCTTCAGCTATCTCACCCTCGCGACGCGCTTCGCCGCGAACATCTCGGTGGGGCCGGATGAGCGGGAGTTCCCGAAGTACATCGGGCGCCCCGACTTCTTCCGCGGCTACGACCGCGAGACGTTCTCCGGTGCCGATTGCGGCGTCTCGAATGCCGACCCCACGCAGTGCTCAGCGACGCAGTTGCTCGGCAGTCGCGTGGCCTACGCGAACGTCGAACTCCGCTTCCCGCTCGTCCGGCGAGTGGATCTCGGATTTCTGCCGATCTCCCTCCCCCCCGTGGACGGCCTCTTCTTCTACGACATGGGCGTCGCCTGGTCGCGCGGGCAGACCCTGAATCTCTCGCGGCCGAGCAACTACGACTTCACCACCGACCGCTATCCACTGCGCAGCTACGGCTTCGGCGTCCGACTCAACCTCTTCAACATCGCGCTCATCCGCTGGGACTACTCAATCCCGCTCGACTCGCAGAACCGAAAAGGCTACTGGTTCTGGACACTCGGGCAGTCGTTCTAGCTCGCTCGCTCCACTAACTTTCGCGGATGCTCCGAGTCCGCGCGTTCCTCCTGATGACGGTCGTCCTCGCCGCCGTAGCCTGCGGGGACGACCGTCTCTCGTCTGGAGCGGCGCCGAACGGGATCGGCCCGGATGCGGTGCTGATTCGCGTTCCAGGTGAAGGGGGGCTCGCGCGCGCCTACCGCGTGGGCAGCGACAGCACGTTGTGGACCTCTCGGGTCGCGGCGCCCGCTCTGAAGGCCGCGCTGGGCTTCGACGAGTACCTCGGCCTGCTGATGGCGCAGGATCTCGAGGGCCGCATCGTGGCGATCGATCTTCGGCTCGGCGGCGTCCAGCAACTCGGCGACGCACAGCTCCGCGGCGGCTTGGTCTCGGAGGGGGCGGCGGTCTTCGGGCTCGACTCCGCCGGGCGCATCCTGCGCCTGACGCCGGCCGCCACCTGGAATTGGCCATCGCCACGCGGAGAGAATCTCCTCGTTCCGAACGCCGATGGCGCGCTCCTCGTGCTCACGTCGTCCGATCTTGAGACGCAGGTGCGGCGGCTGATTCCCCCCGAGCAGGGGACGCTCGACTCCGCCGCCGTGCCGCGCGTGCGTCTGGCGGCGCGCACCCTCGCCGGTGACCGCCTCTGGCTCGCCACCGACGATGGCCTGCTGGCGCTCCGCACCCGAGATCTCGCGCAGATGCTGCGCCTCTCCATTGGCGACTCGTTGGTAGCGATGGCGCCGACGCCGAGCGGTGACCGCATCTTCCTCGCGACGGACGACGACGAACTGCGCATCATCGATCGCTACGCCGAGGCCCAACGCGGCACGATCGATCTCCCCTCGCCGGCGACGGCGCTACGCATGGATCCCGACGGCCACTACTTGCTGGCGCGCGCGCGCCGCGGCGACTCCGTGTACGTCATCTCCATTGGCACCAACCGCGTCGTGAACACGATCGCGGCGCCGTGGCGGGACGATCTTCCGCTCGTGACACCAGATGGTCGCGTGCTGGTGGCCACGGGCGCAGACGTCCGGTTGGTGGACGCGGAGACGGGGCGCGAGCGCCTGCGGTATCGCGGCGGCGCGGCGGACCTCTGGGCCCTCGTGCGCTGGAATGGGTTCCGGCCGCGCGCGGCGGGACTCGACCGCCCGGTGGAGTTCGAGGAGTATTCGGGCGACTCCGCCAGTGCCGACGCGGCGGTCGCCGCGCTGATCGCCTCCCGCTACGGCGACCTCTCGGGCGTCGGCCGCGCCGAACCGATGCAGCCCGACCCGCCGGGCACGTCGAGCCAGGTGGAGCAGGCCATCAAGATCGACGCGAGTGAGCGCAGTATGTGGACCGTGTCGTTCGCGACGTTGCTCACCGAGGACCGCGCGCGCACGATGGCCGACAGCATCAGCGTCGACGGCCGGAAGGCGCGCGTGGTACCGGGCAATCGCGATGGCGTGCCGGTGTGGCGCGTGCTGCTCGGTCCCTTCGATTCGCGTCCGGCCGCCGAGCGCGCGGGGATGGCGTCGCAACTCTCGTACTGGGTGTTCGAGGGCATGCCGTGACGGACGAGCCGCTCCCGCCTGCGGTCTGGGCGGATGAAGGCGCACGGATCGCGTGGGCACTGCAGGATGTGGCGGCGGCAATCGTGACGGGTCGAGATCCCGAGGCGATCGCCGCCGTCGCGCTGGGGATCGCCCGGGCGCACGCCCCGGGCCGCCGCGTCGCGGTGGCGGACCTTATTGGCGGTGTGGCACTCCTCACGCCGCAGGACGACCAGCCTGGCCTTCTCGAGTGCCTGCGCGACGGGGAGCCGATCTCTGGAATCGGGCAGCCGCTGCCCGGGACCCCCGAGGTCTACGTGCTCCCCTCTGGGCGCGGCCCGATCGCGGAGCGCTGGGTCTTCGAGAGCGCCCGCTGGGAGCGACTCGTGGCCGGATTCCGTGAGGTCGACGCCCTGCTCCTTCTCGTGGCCAGGGCGAACGCCCCCGGGCTGTCGGCGTTGATCGCGCGCGTCGACGGCGTGGTCGCGGTGGATCTCCCGCCGGCCGACGTGCGATCGTGGCCGCTGGTGGCCACGGTCGATCATCCGGAGCCAGAGTTACCGCCTATCCTCGTGCGACGGCCACCGCTCGACGGGGCCTTCGAGGGGCGCACCATTCCGGTCGCCCGAGCGATACGCGGCCAGGGCCGCTACATCCTCGGGGGGCTCGCGCTCGTGGCCGCCAGCATCGGGGGCGGCACTTGGTGGACCCGGAGTCGGCCGGCCTCAATGGCTGCGCGCGTAGAGGCGCGTGCCGAGGCGCCTGTCGAGCAACCTGTCGAGGCACCTGTCGAGGCGCCGGTCGAGGGGGCCGCAGCGGGAGGCGCCGCAGAGGGAGGCGCCGCGTGGGCCTTGGCGGTCGTCACTGATTCGCGCGCAGCGGACTCCCTGCGACCCGGCTCGCTCCCGCTGCCGCCAACGGCGGAACTGGTCGAAGTGACACTTGGTCCGCTCGTCAACCCCTTGGACTCCGCGATTGCCGCAGGATTCGCGGTCGAACTCGTAGCGGCGAATACCCTGCCGAGTGCAAATTCCCGTCTGGCGTCGCTCGCGATTCCAGCGCCGGCGATGACCATCGCGCCGGTCGTGATCGGAACGGCGGCCCGTCCCTGGTTTCACGCACTCGTTGGCGCGTGGACCGAGCGTCGGGATGCCGAGGCCTGGTTGGCCGCGCAACGTGCGACCAGAGTGCTGGCCGCAACGGCGGGACGCGTTGTGACCGTGCCCTATGCGCTGTTGCTCGAAGACAGCCTCGCCCCACGCGAGGCCGCGGCCGTCGTGTTGCGGTGGGAAAGCGTTGGGATCCGTGCGTACCGCTTGGTGCAGGACGATGGCCGCGTCCGCGTGTTCGCGGGCGCCTTTGAATCGGCGAGCCATGCAGCATGGTTCGCCAGCATGCTACGGGAGATGGGGGCCACGCCCCTACTCGCGTATCGAACCGGGAGAGCGTTCTAAGTGCGGTTGACCAAGCTCGAGTTGCACGGCTTCAAGTCCTTCGCGGACCCCACCTACCTGACCTTCGAGCCTGGGGCGACGGCGATCGTCGGCCCCAATGGCTGCGGCAAGTCGAACGTCTCCGACGCCGTGCGTTGGGTGCTCGGCGAGCAGCGCGCGCGCTTGCTGCGCGGCGGCAAGATGGAGGACGTGATTTTTCAGGGATCGTCGGCGCGACGCGCGGTGAACATCGCCGAAGTCTCGTTGCACTTCGAGAACAACGACGGCGCGCTCCCCGTGCCGTTCAAGGAAGTCGTCATCACGCGTCGCCTCTCGCGCAGCGGAGACTCCGAGTATTTCCTGAATCGCGCGCCCTGCCGCCTGCGTGACATCCACGATCTCGTGCGCGGCACCGGTCTTGGTGCCGATTCCGGTGTCGTGATCGAGAGCCGGATGATCGACGCCCTGCTCTCGGACCGGCCCGATGACCGGCGTGAACTGTTCGAAGAAGCGGCCGGCGTGGGTCTGTACCGCGATCGTCGTCGCAGCACCGAGCGTCAGCTCGAGGCGACCAGCGTCGATCTCATTCGGATCGACGACCTCACGAGCGAAGTGCAGACGCAGGTGCGCTCGCTGCTGCGTCAGCGCCGTCGCGCCGAGAAGTCGGCGGAGATCACCACGCGCCGCTTCGCCGTCGAGCTCACGCTCGCCTCGCGCGAGATGGCAGCGTGGCAGGCGGAGCTGACGGATCTCGACGCACGTCTGGGCGGACTGCGCGAGGCGCTCCCGACGCGTCAGCACGCGGTGCGTGAGGCCGAAGTCGCGCGTGACGCGGCACAGGCCGCGCGTGCTGCCGCCGAAACAGCGCGCCACGAGCGCGCCGCCGTGGCCGCCACGGCGCGTCAGGCCGTGCTCGAGTTGCAGCAGGAACTCGCAGTCGCCGAAGAGCGGCATCGCAATGCACTCACGCGCCGCGAGCGCGCGGCGCAGGAACGGGCCGAAGGCGCCGCCTTCGGCGACCGGATCCGCAACGAAGCCGAGGCCGCCGAGGCCGAGGAGACGCAGTGCGCCGAAGCCCTCGCCGAAGCAAGCGAGATGCTGCGCACAACAGTGGCCGTCGAGGAAGAGGCGCGCGCTGCGGTGTTCGCAGCGCGCGGCACCGCCGAAGCAGCGGATCGCACCGTACGCGAACTCCGCGACAATGCCCGTCGGCTCGAACTCGAGCGCGAGAACGCCGAACGCGAACTCGCCGATGTGGCGCAGCGCTCTGCCGCGCTCGTCGCCGAACATGAAGCACTGTCCGCGCGCCTGGCCCTCGCGGAGCGCGAGCTCACCACGGCGGATGATGCACTGACCGTGGCGAAGCAGGGCGCATTTGAGGCGCAGGCCATGCTCGACGCCGCGCGAATTGCCGCACGTGAGGCGCGTGACCGCGAAGCCGCGGCGCGGGTGGACGTGCGTCGGGTCGAAGAGGAACACACCGCGCAGCAGGGGCGTCTCTCCGCACTCGAAGGTCTGGAGCGCGAACGCGTTGGGCTCGCGCCCGCCGCCGCAAAGCTCCTCCGCGAGCGCGCTCGCTTCGGCGACGATGCGGTGCTCGGTCCCCTCTCGGACTTTATCGGTGCCGACGCCACCGCTGCGGCGCAGATCGAACGCTTCCTCGGTCCCACGGTGCACGCGGTGGTGGTGCGCGATCGCGCGGCCGCAGATGCCGTGCGCGCCTGGCACGCCGAGACGAACCCCGGGGCGCTGCTCCTCCTGCCGCTCGACTCGCTCCACGACGGCGGCGCGGGAAGCGATCCCTCCGAACTCGCGGCGCGCGTGCGTGCCGAGGGCGCGGGTGGTGGCTGGGTGAAGGCCCTGCTCGGCCGCGTCCGCGCGACCGATGACGGGAATGGCTTCGTGGATGCCCGCGGCGCCATGTGGCTCCCCGCCAAGGACACCGGCGCCGGCCCACTGACGCGTCGCGCCGAACTCGATACCCTGCGTGCCTCGCTCGCCACGCTCGACGAACGGCGTCAGGCGGTGCAGGCGCGTGCCCAGCAGGTGCACGTCGAAGTGGTCGCGGCGGAAACCGCCGCCGCCGCCGCGGCCGACGCCTCAGCCGCCGCACAGCAGGCGATGGCGCAGGCCGCGCAGATCCGCAACGAGCGCGATCGCGTGCGCGAGCGTTCGACGCGCGAGCTGGCCGATGCGATCGCGTTGCAGGAGAAGCTCGCCGGTCGCCATAGTGATCTCGGCGATCGCGTCAACCAGAGTCTGGCGGCGCAGGACGACATCGCGCGCAAGCTGATCGCGGCAGACGAGGCCGCCAATGCCGCCCGCGGACTGCTCTCGGCTGCCGAGCGCAGCCAAGACGAAGCGCGTGAAGGGCGCGCCGCGCAGCAGGTCGCGCACGCGCAGGCCGAGGCCCGGCGTCAGGTCGCTGCGGAGCGCAAGGAACGACTCCACCGCGAACAGAAGCAGGCACTCGATCGCCTCTCGTCGCTTGAGCGCGAGATGGAGAACCTGGCGCAGGAGGACGGCGCGCTCGAGCAGCAGATGAGCGTGTGGCAGGAGGAGATCGCCGCCCGCCGTGCCTCACTCGCCGAGGCCGACCAGGTGCTGGCGACCGCGGAAGCCACCGTGCGCGCGACCGAGGCCGCCCTGATGGCGGCTGGTCAGGCGCTCGATACCACTCGCGTGGAGGCGAACAGCGCGAGCGAGACGTTGCACGCGGCCGAACTCCGCCACACGGAACTCTCGGGCCGCCGCGCCGCGATTCGTGAGCGACTCGAGGCCGAGTGGCGTCGCCCGCTCGACGAACTCTTTGCCGATTATCAGCCGGTCGAAGCCGAGGAAGAGGGGCTCCGCGCCGAAGCCGAGGAGCTCCGTCGCCAGACCGAACAGCTCGGTCCGGTGAACCCGTTGGCGATCGAGGAGCACGAGGAAGAAACCAAGCGTCTCGAGTTTCTCACCACGCAGCGCACCGACTTGGTGGATGCGCAGGCCAAGCTGGCGCAGGCGATCAAGGAGATCGACGTCACGGCGCGTGATCTGTTCCTCGTGACCTTCACGCAGGTGCGCGCGCACTTTCGTGAGATCTTCATGACCCTCTTCGGCGGGGGCGAATGCGACCTTCGTCTCGAGGATCCCGAGCGCCCGCTCGATTGCGACATCGAGATCCACGCGAGCCCGCGTGGCAAGCGGACGCAGCGCATTCACCTGCTCTCGAGCGGGGAACGCGCCTTGGTCGCCCTGTCTTTGTTATTCGGCATCTTCCTCACCAAGCCCAGCCCCTTCTGCCTGTTGGACGAAGTGGACGCGCCGCTCGACGACCAGAACATCGGGCGTTTCGTGAAGATGTTGAACCAGTTCAAGCAGAACACGCAGTTCATCGTGATCACGCACAATCCGCGCACGACCACCGAAGCGGCCGATGCCGTATACGGGGTGACGATGCAGGAACCCGGCGTGTCGTCGCTCGTGAGTGTCCGCATGCGCGGCCCTGCGGTCGATGCGCCGCCGGCAGAACCCGCGGGCGCTACGGCGTCGGCCTGAGGAATACGTAGATGCTTGTGGTGATGAAGCAGACCGCGACCCCCGCGGATATCGAGCGGGTCTGCGAGTGGATCAAGGAGAAGGGCTATACGGCCCAGCCGATGCCGGGCGCGCAGCGCACGGCCATCGGACTCATCGGGAACGACGGCCGCGTGGATGGCTCGCCGCTCGAGGACATGCCGGGCGTGGCCGAGGTCATCTACGTCACGAATCCGTACAAGCAGGTCTCGCGCGAGTGGAAGCAGGAGAATACGATCGTCGAGATCGCGCCGGGCGTCCGCTTCGGCGGCACCGAGGTCCCGATCATCGCCGGCCCGTGCTCGGTCGAGAGTGAGTCGCAGATTCTCGCCGCCGCGCACGCGGTGAAGAAGGCGGGGGCCGTGGCGCTGCGTGGCGGGGCCTTCAAGCCCCGTTCGTCGCCCTACTCGTTCCAAGGGATGGGTGAGCAGGGGTTGAAGCTCCTGGCGCTCGCCAAGCGCGAGACCGGACTCCCGATCGTCACCGAGGCCATGGACGAGGCGGGCGCCGAACTCGTCGCGAAGTATGCCGACTGCCTGCAGATCGGCGCCCGGAACATGCAGAACTACTCGCTGCTCAAGGCGGTGGGGAAGATCGGCAAGCCCGTGCTCCTCAAGCGTGGCATGGCCGCGACCATCCAAGACCTCCTGCTCTCGGCCGAGTATATCCTCGCCGAAGGCAATTCGCAGGTGATTCTCTGTGAGCGCGGCCTGCGCAGCTTCGACACCACGTCGCGGAACCTGTTCGATCTCACGGCGATTCCGGTGGTCCAGTCACTCTCGCACCTCCCGATCGTTGCCGACCCCAGCCATGGCACGGGGCGGCGCGACAAGGTGCTGGCGATGTCCCGCGCCGCGGTCGCGGCGGGGGCCGACGGTGTCATGATCGAAGTGCACCCGCATCCTGAGAAGGCGATGAGCGACGGGGCGCAGTCGCTGACGCCGGTGCAGTTCACGGACGCGGTGCTTCAGTTGCGCCGCATTGCGGCGGCGATTGATCGGTCGATCGCTTCTTAGTTCGGGGCGGGTCGCTTTGGGGCTGTCTCTTATACACATCTCCGAGCCCACGAGACTAAGGCGAATCTCGTATGCCGTCTTCTG
>ENA-ORBV01015702-ORBV01015702.1-microbial-mat-metagenome-genome-assembly--contig:-NODE-15702-length-11096-cov-5.716943_pt1 | contig 11096 bp, 7 predicted proteins | sample MGYA00237777_ERZ505514 | MGnify/ENA primary metagenome ERZ505514 (study PRJEB26160, sample SAMN06269048) | microbial mat metagenome | isolation source: Oligotrophic lake microbial mat | place...
GGTTATATTTATACCACCAGATCCTTGCGCTTAGATTTGGCAGAGTTTACTTTAACGAGTGAAAATAGACGTATTCTTAAAAAACATAATTTAGACCTAGTGGCACAATCGTTGCCACTGGCTTCAGTGATCTACCGTTGGCAAATCCATGCTTTAGGCAAAGAATTTTATAGTCAGAAATTTCCAGAGACGAAGTTTTCCGCAGCAAAAATCCGTGAGTTATTAACTGTTAATCATAATTTCAATTTGCTGTTTAATTTCACCTTTAACTCCCAACCTGATTTAGGTTATGCAATCAGCTATCAGAACGAAGAGATACTGCATTATTCTTACCCGTTTTATAAATTGGAGCTTAGTAATAGTAACCTAGGCATGTATATGATGCTGCAAGCAATATTATGGGCACAAATGCATGGCAAAAGATTTGTCTACTTAGGTGGAGTGACTAGACCTACAGATAAATACAAACTACAGTTCAATGGATTGGAATGGTGGGATATAGATTCAGGAAGTTGGACAACTGACCTAGATCTACTGAAAACTTTGCTTTTGTAAGAGATAATTTCTAGTTTGTTTATAACTTCCTCATTAGGTAGCTCTAAGATTAGGCATATCTAATTTTAGTTTGCTGATAATGAATCAACAAACCCTAGTCCTCATGGGACGTGCTACAAGGGACGCCGAAACCCTTACTACAAAAACCGGCAAAGAGTTCTCTAAATTTGGCATGGCAATCAACGAATACAGAGGCCAAGACCGCCAAGACGAAGCCCAGCTAAGTCGCCGGGCCTGAAATCAATGTGTCATCGAGGGCGGCCACCAGGCCGCCCTCTTTGCGTACGGCGATCTTGCGTTCCAGCCGCTGCAGGCGGTGTTCCGCTTCGGCTTTGCGACGGCCGAGCGGGTCGTCATTCAAGACATCCAGCACCAGCGAGCGCGCCGTACCCAAGTCGCGCGAGCGATGCTCGTGGTAAATCGCGAGGGCCTCCTTGGCTTCGCGACGCAAGGCCGCCGCGCATCGCGGCAACGCCGCCAGCTGGCGCCAGCATTCGGCGGCTTCGTGCACGCGTCCGCCGCGGCGTCTCAGCCACGCCAGGCGGCGGAGCGCCTCGCCGTGCACTTCGGGCTCCGTGCCCACTCGCCTCGCCAGGTCAATGCTGCGCAGCAGCGCGGCTTCGGCATTCTCGGCGACGCCAGCGCGTTCGTACAAGCGCGCCAGGCCAAAGCACTCATGCGGGTTGGCCGACTCCAGCGGACCGCGGTCGATCAACGTCAACGCCCGCGCCATGACCGCCGCCAGCGAAATCAGATCGAGGCGGTTGTGCTCGAGCACCGCTTCAAGCGGCCGCGCGTCGCCGTCTCGGACGAACTGGAAATATCGCGACGGAATCTCGAAGCCGGGCACATCGCCAATGCGGTGCAGGCCCGCCAGATGCTTCTCGAGCACCGACAGCGAACAACTGCTCTCATCCGGATCCGGTCCGGCGGTGTTGGGCCGGCCGCGCCACAATCGCCGCGCGGCGTGCAGCATGTCGAGGTGCGGCGTGTCCGCCAGCGGGAACGGCAGGCGGTGAAACAGGAAGCGCGTTTCGATCAACGGCACGTCAAACGTCTTGCCGTTGTAGGTGACCAGCGCGCCGTGTGCCGCCGCCCACGCCGTCAGCTCATGGAGCACGGCACGTTCGTGCTCGAATCCCGGCATGAGGAACTGCCGCACCCGAATCGAATCGCCATCAATGGCCGCGCAGCCGACCAGAAAGGCTTGTGTGCCGGCGCCGGTGAACAGACCGGTGGTCTCGAGGTCGAGAAACAGCAACGGCGGAGGCAGCGCGACGCGGGGCTTGTCCACCAACTTGTCCGCCGTCGCCTTGGCGAAGGTCGAAGCGCCCACGGCCTGGGCTCCCGGCGCGGCGGTGGACCAGGCCCTCGCCATCGTCGCCAGCGCGTCCTGCCCTTCGAGGATGGTGTCGATGACGTCGCCGATGCGGCGATGACCGTGAAGGTGGTTGGATCGGTATTCGCGATCAACGACGATGACCGCGCCTTCGGCGCGTTCGACGATGGTGCCACCGAGGGTTGAGGCCGCACCAGTAACGCCGTGATGACCGCGCTCAGAGCCGGAACTGAAGTTCCGGCCTCCTGGCACCAGTTCCGGCGAAACAATAGGAACTGCTGAGGGCCGGGTGCCCTGAACGATACCGCGCAGTCGATCGAGGGTCGACACTAGAACGGCACTTCCTCCACCTTCGCGCTTCGCGCTTCGGTGGACAAGTCCTGTCCGTCGTGGGCGTCGAGCCGGGGCGCCAACAGGTGCTCGAGTAATCGCAGGGCCACGGTCTTCGCCAACGGACCGGTTTCACCAACTGGACCGACGCACATCGGGCAACCGGTCTCGCATTCGCAGCCGGCTATCAACGCGCTGGTCTTCGACAGCAGTTCCGCCTGCATTCCCCACAGCGGCGCGCTGAAGCCGATGCCGCCGGGATACGCGTCGTAAATGAAGATGCGCGGCGTCTCATCCCCCTTCGCTCCTTCGGAGCTTCGGCGGGACAAGTTCTCTTCGCCCTCACCGGCGTTCACCGACAGGCCGACATCGCGCGCGTCGCACATCAACAGCAGCTGGGCCACCTGCTTCATCGCAAACGCCAGGCCCACCACACCGTCACGGCGATCGTCCGTGGCGTACGGCAGCGTGTTCATCACCGCCAGCGGAATCTCGAGCCAGTACGAGGTTGTGTGCATCTGCTGTTCGGGCAGGTCGAGCTCGCCCGAGCCGACGTTCTCGTTGGTGTGGAACTTGATCTTCTTGAAGCCGACCACGCGCGACACGACATGCACCTCGCCGTGCAGGGCGACACTCGGCTGGTCGGCGGCAAAACGGTCGAGAATCGTCACCTTGGTGTAGGTGATCGCCGTCGTGTAGTAGTCGCAGTCCACTTCCCTGACGTGCGCCTTGCGGCCGACGAAGTCGAGCTCTTCGACCTGGAAAATCTTCCCCTCAACCATGTAGATGGCCTTGGGATGCAGGGTCGACAGCGCGCTGGTGAAGTCGGTTTCGCCGATGACCTTGGCGCCGCTCGTGTGATCGGTGATGACGAAGTTATCCGAGGAAATCGACCGCAGGCTCACTGCGTTCGCCGGGTACGACTCGCTCGTCCAGTGCCACTGCCCCGCCTGGTCGTCCTGACCAGAGCGATGGACCAGGCCAGATTCCTGCAGCACGCCCAGCACGTCCTGAACATTGACCTGGCCATAGGACTCTTCGGTGGTGAACGGCAACTCGAAGGCCGCGCACTTCACGTGATCCACCAGGATGTGCAGGTTGTCGGGATTCACGAGCGCATGCTCGGGCGAGGCATCGAAGAAGTAGGACGGGTGCCGCACGACGAACTGATCGATGGGCGCACTGGACGACACCATGACCGCCGCCGACTGGCCGCTACGCCGCCCCGCGCGACCGGCCCGCTGCCAGGTCGACGCGATGGTGCCCGGATAACCCGCCATCACGCAGACATCGAGCGCGCCGATGTCGATGCCCAGCTCCAACGCATTGGTCGAGACCACGCCACGCACCTGGCCGGCCCGCAGACCCTTCTCGATCTCGCGGCGACGCAGCGGCAAGTAGCCACCGCGATAGCCGCGGATGCGCTCGGGCATGCCCGGCACGTCCTCGAAGTCTTCCTTCAGATACGTCGTCAGGATCTCGGTGGTCAGCCGGCTCTGCGCAAACACGATCACTTGCAGATTGCGCCGCAAGAACTCACCGGCCACCCGCCGCGATTCCGCCACATACGATCGCCGGATGCCGAGCTCGCGGTTGACGACCGGCGGATTGACGAACACGAAGAACTTCTCGCCCCTCGGCGCGCCGCTCTGGCTGACGAGCGAAAACGGCCGCTCGGCCAGCCGTTCGGCCAACTCCGAAGGATTGGCAATCGTCGCCGACGAGCAGATGAACTGCGGATTCGATCCGTAGTGCCGGCAAATGCGCTGCAGCCGGCGCAACACGTTGGCGAGGTGGCTGCCGAAGACGCCGCGATACGCGTGCAATTCGTCAATGACAATGAACTGGAGATTCTCGAACAGCTTCGCCCACCGCGGATGGTGAGGAAGAATGCCCGAGTGCACCATGTCGGGATTGCTCAGGACGATGTGGGCCTTGGCGCGGATGGTGCGGCGCGCATCCTGCGGCGTGTCGCCGTCGTAGGTGTGCACGCCAATTTCTTCCTGGCCCTCTTCCTGGCCGCTCGCATCGCCGCCTCCTGCGGCGCCGACCTTGGCAATCGCGCCCACCAGCTCGTGCAGCTCGGCCATCTGATCCTGCGCGAGAGCTTTGGTCGGAAACAGATACAGGGCCCGCGTCGCCGGATTCTTCAGAATGCGATCCAGCACGGGCAGGTTGTAGCACAGCGTCTTGCCCGACGCCGTGGGCGTGGTGACCACCACCTGCTTGCCATCGGCCACCAGATCGAATGCCTGCGCCTGGTGCGTGTAGAGCTGCTGAACTCCGCGCGCCTCGAACGCGGCACGTAGCCTGGGATCGATGCCAGCCGGAAACGGCGCATACGACGCCTCGACGGCAGGCAGCCGCCGCACCGCGGTCACGACCTCGTCGGGAGTATCTGGGCGGTCGAGCGCCGAGCCTGAGGCCAGGACCTGAAGCGCGCTCTGGAGTGCGACTTGTTTATGTTCGAGCGAGCGCCGTGCTGGCAGCGTCGTCGTCCCTCGACCCTGCTCGGGACGCCCCTGAGGCTCTTGAAGGGTCGAAGGATCGGACGACATAGGTAATCGTGTGCAATGCTACACGATCAACGGACGAAGGGCGAACAAAATACAAAGACGCGATTCGCGATTCGCTACTGTTTCACCAGGACCACGCGGCGGTTGCGGGCGCGACCCTCTTCAGTGGTGTTCTCCCCGACCGGCTGCGTGTCGCCGAGGCCGGCGATCGACAATCGCGCGCCAGCAATGCCCTTCGCCGCGAGCCACGCCGCCACCGCCGCTGCGCGCGCATTCGACAATTTCAGGTTCGCGGCCTTGTCGCCGACGTTGTCCGTGTGGCCTTCGATCCGCAGCTTCCAATCGGCGTTGGCGGTGAGCACCGCCAGCACGTCGTTCAACACCGCGTCTGAGGCTGCGGTAATGGTCGCCTGTCCGGTCGCGAAGGTGATGCCGTAGACATCGAGCTTGCCACTCTTCGCGATCGTATCGGACATGGCCTGCGCGCTCGCCGTCATCTCCTGGGTCACCGACTTCTCGAGCAGCGCGATCTGTTCATAGCCGGAATAATCGCCAGTCGGATTGCCGGTCACCTGAATCCATTGGGCGCCCTTGCGGGCCACGGCCCTCGGCTCGCTCAGTCCGTCGATCGGGCCGGCGACGATGATGGTGTAGCCGGCGCGGCGCAGGGCGGCCTCGGCATTGCGGATGATCTGCAGCGACGACTGCGTGGCGGGACACGCGAACGTCAGCACCTCGAGGCGCCCCTCGAGCGCCTTTTCGTCGCCCTGCCGGTTCTGGATGATGTCGGCGGCATCAAAGTCCTTGGCATCGCACGAGGCGATGCCACAACCGGGCATGCGCGACAGCAGGGCCGACTCCTTGCATCCGTCCTCGTCCTTGCCAGGCTCCTGCGCCGCCGCGACCGCCGGCAGGAGCACCGCGAGCATCAGAATCGAAGTCAGTCGGCTCATGACTTCCATTATAGTTTCCCCACCCATGGCTACCCTTGTCCGCCGCCTCGGCCTGCTCAGCTCGATCGGCCTCGTCATCGGCATCACCATTGGCGGCGGCATTTTCCGAACGCCCGCGGGCATTGCCACCCGGGTGCCCGATCCCGTGATGATGATGGGCGTCTGGATTCTGGGCGGCATCATTGTGCTGTGTGGCGCGCTGGCCTTTGCCGAACTGTCAGCGGCCATGCCCGAGACCGGCGGCATGTATGTCTACCTGCGAGAAGGCTGGGGCCGTCCGTACGCCTTCCTCTATGGCTGGGCGCAGCTGGTGTTGATTCGCGCCGCAGCACTGGGCGGCATTTCGTCGGTGTTCGGCGAGTACTTCATGCGGGTGTTCGGTCTCGATCCCATTGCCCATCCGGCGTGGGCCGACTACCTGGCGGCCGGCGCCATCATCTTTGCCGGCATCACCAACATCGTCGGCGTCCAACTCGGCGCACTGTTCGCGGGAATCTCAACGGTCACCAAGTTCGGCGCGCTGGCGCTGCTGGTGATCGCGGCGTTCGTGCTCGGCGGCGATGCCGGCGCGTCGTTCAGCCACCTGGCCTCGAACGGCGCCGCAGTCGATGCCGGCGTGTTTGGCCTGGCGCTGATCTCGGTGATGTGGGCGTACGACGGCTTTGCGGATCTGACGTTTGCCAGTGGCGAGGTGAAGGATCCCCAACGCAACCTGCCGCGCGCAATCATCATCGGCACGGTGATGATTATCGCCATCTACGTGCTGGCCAACGCCGCCTACCTGTATGTCAGCCCGATTGAGCGCATGGCGAGCTCGCCTCTGATTGCCGCCGATACCATGGGCGCGCTGTTCGGCCAGGCCGGCGTCTCGTTCATCGCCGTCGTCGTGATGATCTCGACGTTCGGATCGCTGATGGGCAGCATGCTGGCGTCGCCGCGCATCTTCTTCGCGATGGCCGAAGACCGGCTGCTGTTTGCGCCCATCGCCAAGGTGCATCCGACGTGGCATACGCCGTATGTGGCGATCGGCCTGGCCTCGGTCCTGGGCGTCGCCATGGTGATGACGCAGACCTTCGAGCAACTGACCGACACGTTCGTGCTGGCGATGTGGCCGTTCTATGCGTTGAGCGTCGGCGCCATCTACACGCTGCGCAAATCGCAACCGAACCTGAACCGGCCGTACAAGGTGGTGGGGTATCCGTTCGTGCCGGCGGTGTTCATCGCCGCCGCGATCTACCTGGTGGTCAACGCGCTGATCAGCGATCCGGTGTGGACGTCAATCACGTTCGGCGTGGTGTTGCTGGGACTGCCGGTCTACTACATCTGGTTCAGAACATCCGGGACTGACAGCCGTCGACAACCACCGTCGTCCCACTGATCCAGCTGGCTTTGGCCGAGGCCAAAAATGCAATGGTGGCGCCGACTTCTTCGGGCCGGCCAAAGCGCCCGAACGGCAACTCGCGGCTGATGAACTCGGCCATGCCCTTGGGATCGGCCTGCTGGCGCTTCCACCAGGATCCGCCTTCGAACATGATCGACCCCGGCGCGACCGAGACGACCCTGACCTGGTCCTTCGCCAACTGTTGCGCGAGCGACTTGGTCAGGCTGATCTCCGCGGCCTTCACCGCGTTGTAGGTCATGCGGCCGCCGGCCTCGCGGCCGAAAATCGACGAGACAATGACGATCACACCGGCGTGCTGGCGCAGGTGAGGCACCGCCAGCCGTGAGGCGCGAATCGCCGGGAACAAGGTCTGATCGAAGGCATCCTGCCAGTCGGCATCGGTGGTGCTCTCGAGATCGGCGCCCTTCGCCAGGCCGACGTTGTTCACCAGCACATCGAGACGGCCAAACGTCGTAACCGCGGCGTCGATCACCGACGCCACGCCCGCCTCGGTTGAGACATCGGCGGCCACGCCTTCGGCCTTCGCGCCATTCGTCGCCACCGCGCGTAGCTGCGCAACGGCAACCTGAAGCTGCTCGGCGCCCCGCGCACACACAACCACGTGCGCGCCTTCGGCGATCAACGCCTGCGCGGCCGCCAACCCCAACCCGCGGCTACCACCGGTCACGACTGCGACTTTCCCCGTGAGTCCTAAATCCATGGTTCGCTATCCGCTATTCGCTGTTCGCTGTTCGCGATGCGCCCGATCACGCGATCGCCAAATCACCAACTCACCACATCTCCAGCTCAGAGATCATCGACCCGTCAGATCGTTCAATCTCCAATCGAACGGATGAAACACCATGCTGAAGGTGTTGCGGCGCAAGAACTCCGCCTCGTTCGGCACAATCAGCGGCTCAATCAATGCCAGCACGGCACGCTCAAGCGGACTACGCGAGGCGTAGTTCGCCGGCGCCCGATTGGCGAGCGTGCGCGTGAACAACGCCTCCCGCCACGAGAACATCGGATTCACCGACAGCTGGTTGGTACCGGCGTCGACCTGCACTAATACGCGACGCGTCACCAGCTCGCTGGTCATCGTCGTCAGCTGCTGCTCGAGACGATCGGCCGTGAAGGCTTCGCTCTTGAGCCGGCTGCCGCCGACGGCGCCACGGCTGAGCGCGAGCAGCGCCCGCGGATCATCGAAGCCGCCGATCACGTCGCGCTCCAGCGCGTCGAGCGTGAGCTGCCGGCCGCCAGCACGGAAGGTGCGACGGTCGAAGGCGCCGGGAATCTGGCGGATGCTGTTGGCCGGATAGTCGGCCGCCTTGCCGCGAATGGGATAACCGTCGATCACCGTCCGCAGCACGAACGCGTTGTAGGCGTTAATCCAATACGCGAGCTGGCGCGGCTGCGGCCACTTGGCGACGGTCTCGGCGCCGACGTCGCCGATGGCGGCGACGTAGCGATCGAACTTCGTCCGTTCCACCTTCAGCGCGTGGAAGTAGACCAGCCCGTCCCGCACGTAGAGATCGAGGATCTCGTCGAACGGTTTGTGCAGCGGATCCACCGCCACCTCGGTTGGGGTTTGCGCGGCAGGCGCGCCGGTGGCGATCACCAACAACAGAACAATACTGAGCAGCCTCATCGTTCCTCAGAGCTTAGCCAAGAAACCGTTCAATGCCGCGTTGAATGCGTCGGGCTGCTCGAGGTTCGACAGATGGCCGGCGCCGGCAATGGTGACGAGGGTTGCGCCCGGAACTGCCTCAGCCATGCGACGCGAATCTTCGGGTGGCGTCAGCTCGTCTTCGTCGCCGACGATCACCAGGGTCGGCACCGTGACGGTGGGCAGGATGGCGGTGGTGTCGGGCCGGTGCATCATGCGATGAATGGCGCCGCGAATGGCGACCGGCGACTGCTGCTTGATCAGCCGACGCACCTGGGCCTCGATGGCCGGGTTCAGCGCGCGCGTCGTCTTGCCCAGCAGCTTGGGCATCATGTCTCGCGCCACGCCCGACGGTCCTTCGCGGTCGACCAGGGCCAGCAGGTTGCGCCGATTGGCGCGGCCTTCGGGGGTATCTGCCGTGGCGCGCGTGTCGGCCAGCACGAGGCCCTCGAACAATTGCGGCGCACCTTGCAACAGCGCCAGCGTGACGTAGCCGCCCATTGACAGTCCACCGATCACCGCGCGGGTAATCCCCATCTCGCCCAGCAGGTCAGCAACATCATCGGCAAAGTCGGTGATCGCAAGTGCGCTGAGTGAATCGAGTTCGGTCGAGCCGCCGAAGCCGCGCAGGTCGGGCGTGATTAGCCGCCAGCCCTTGGGAATGCTGCGCATCTGCGGCTCCCACTGGTTCGCGCCCAGCGGAAACGCGTGCAACAGCACATAGGTCCGCAGCGTGCTCTCGCCAGGGGCGGAGTCAAGATAGGCGATGGTGCTGGAGCCGATGTGGCAGTACTGGCGCGTCATTAAGGGATGGCGGCATTGTATACCGCGTAGTTGTGGCAGAATCTGCGTCCCACATGACGCACCGACCTTTGTCCTGGGCCGCCACCCTGTTGGCGGCGGTCAGCGTGCTGCTGCTGACTCTCGTGCCTGGTCGTCCGCTCACCATCCCGAAGTTTGATGAGCCTGGCGCGGCGGGCCAGTTCGAAGCCGACCGCAGGCGCCCTGCCGACCCATCGCTCGACACGGTGGCGTTGTACGAACGAGCCGCCAAACGGGTCGCCGGCATGGAACGGTTTTCGTCAACCATCAATCGGACACTGCCGGCCTCGCAGCCACTCTCGCGGGTGTGGCTTGAGGCCACCCGGGCGGTGACCGCCATCGATCGCAGCGGGCCCACAGCCGTGCTGGATGCCTGGACACCGCTGGGGCCCGGCAACATTGGCGGCCGTACCCGTGTGGTTCGCTTTCACCCCACCGTGCCCACCACCCTGTTCGCCGCCGGTGTCTCCGGTGGCGTCTGGAAGAGCGACGATGACGGCACGACGTGGCGGTCGAGTGGCGACGGCCTGACCAACCTCGCCGTGAATTCGCTGGCGATCGATCCGCGGCACCCAGCGACCATGTATGCCGGGACCGGTGAGGGGTACTTCCGCGAGGAGATTCGCGGTACCGGCCTGCCGCTTCGCGGTGGCGGCATCTATGTCTCGAGCGACAGCGGCACCCGCTGGCAACGGCTGCCGGCCACTGCGACGGCCGACTTTCATTGGGTCAACGATCTCGAACTCGGCGTGTCGGATTCGCGCCGCCTCTACGCCGCGACGCGCTCCGGGGTGTGGCGCTCCAGCGACAGCGGCGCCACGTGGACACGGCTGCTCGAAACCAGCGTGCGCGGCGGATGCCTCGATTTGGCGCTGCGGCCCGATCGAGACGAGGACGTGCTGTTCGCATCGTGCGGCTCGTACGAGCAGGCAACCGTCTATCGCTTTCCGCGTGCCGCAGATCGCGCCGACGTCGAGGTGGTGTTGCGCGAACCGGGCATGGGCCGCACGTCGCTCGCGATCGCGCCGTCGCATCCCGACGTGATCTACGCCCTCGCCGCCAGCAACGACGCCGGCCCCGGCGGCAACTACCGCCAGGCGCTGCTCGGCGTCTATCGATCGGAACGCGGCGGTGCGACCGGGACCTGGGAAGCGCGCGTGACTAACCGGGACGCAACCTACCTGAACACCCTGCTGCTGACCAACGTTTATGGCGCGACGGCGAACGACTGCAGTCCCACGTCGACCAATGCCTTCACCAACATGGGGTGGTACATCAACGTGATCGCCGTCGATCCGCGAGATCCCAATCGCGTCTGGGCGGCCGGGGTCGACTGGTTCCGCTCAGAGGACGGTGGCCGCAACTGGGGCATGGCCAGCTATGGCGGATCGGGTGTCGCGGCCTCGACGCACGTCGATCAACACGCCATCGCGTTTCATCCGGGATACGACGGCTCCACCAACCAGGTGGCGCTGATCGGCAACGACGGCGGCATCTACCGCACCACCAACGCGCGCGCCAGCACAGCGACGGG
>ENA-ORBV01015703-ORBV01015703.1-microbial-mat-metagenome-genome-assembly--contig:-NODE-15703-length-11096-cov-4.491152_pt1 | contig 11096 bp, 15 predicted proteins | sample MGYA00237777_ERZ505514 | MGnify/ENA primary metagenome ERZ505514 (study PRJEB26160, sample SAMN06269048) | microbial mat metagenome | isolation source: Oligotrophic lake microbial mat | place...
GCCCTTAGTTGACGGCATTTTGCACTTCTTAGGCCGAAGCTTCGCTGAAATTGCCGGCAGCCAAATGCGGCTCTTCTTGTAAACTGCTACGGACAGACTTGGTACAGACTCGGGTCGCACGTGCACGCACCCGGCGACACCAGGTAGCTGGCCGGCGCCTGGCACACGCCCGAGACATAGATGGAGTCACTGCAATGCCAGCAGCCTCCAGCTCCGAACGTGGTGCAAGTCACGTCGAAGTTGCACGCGCAGCAAACATCGCTGCCACCACTGCCGGCACCCCCACTGCCGCTGCCACCACTGCCGCTGCCACCACTGCCGGTACCGCCGCCCGAGCCGCTGTCGCCGCCTGTGCCCATCGTTCCACCGGCTCCGGTCGTGCCACCAAGGTTACCGCCGGGAGCACCGCCGCCGCCGCCCCCGCCCGTTGGAAGGCCGCCAACCTGGCAGCCTCGGCGATCACTCGTGCACTGGAGGCCGCAATGGTACTGGCCGGCAGGACAGTCGTTGCTGCCCTGTGAGCCGCCGATCGAACAGCAGTAGAGCGCACGCGGGCTCGAGAACGGATTGGAGCCCGTGCACATGCCCGCTAAGTTGTCGATACACTCCGTGGGCGCGTTCGTGCCGGGCGTATTCGTGCCAGGCCTGCTCGTGCAGTAGCTGCTGCTCGTGACGCTCCCCTTGTCGCAGCAAACGGCGGAGGCCGGGATGCGGCCATTCCCGCAAGGCTGGGTGCGTACCCACACCGGCACGACGATCGAGAAATGGGTGGTCTGTGCGGAGACGTGCGTGCTGTCCACGATGGTGGTCGGCAGCGGGCTGTAGTCTGGCGTTCCCGTCGCGGGAGACGTGACGACCGAAATGCCGTCGCCAAGCAGGTCCGCCGGAAGCCGGCTCGGATCGAAGGCTAGCGTTACGGTCACAGGCTTCAGGAATACCTGGCCCTCAGGCCCGAGAAGATAGGACGAACCGGCCGCGATCCAGTCACTCGATGGCAAGGCTGCTGCACCAGGAGTCAGCCCGATCGTGACGTTGACCCGAGCGGCAAGCGCTCCGGCGGGGACGACGACCCCAGACCCGTCGGCCAAGAGGACGCTCCCGCCCTCGGGACCAATCTGCTTGCCAGGCGGCGGCCCAGACGCCGACCCTCCGCTCCGCGATGACGAGCAGCCGCCCATCGACAAGCTGATGCATAGCCCTGCGAGGGCGGTGGTTGTTCGTCGCATGATCGCACATTCTCGGTGAACCTCAGCTGCCAGTCAACGCCGATCAGCCTCGTTAGGCGACCACGCGATGATTCGGGATCTTTGGGAACTGCGGCGGTCACGCGTGGCGACTCGGTGGTCATAGGCGACGGCGGTCGGAGTGCAGGAGGCGGTCCTGAGGGTCCTGAGCAAGGGCTGGGGCGGGGGATATACCTGCAATGGCGCTCGAGTTGTCGTTTGTCGTGGCCGTCGACGGATTGACGAGCGTGAGGTTAACGTCTCAGACGTCAGCGACGGAGTCGCTTTTGGGGCACCTTGCTGAAAACCTAGGCGCCCAGGTTTGGGTCGCGACCCATTCGCTGGCGCTGCTTGCAACCTTCGACGCGAAGGATATCTGGTACGTCACGCCGGAGGGAGTCAAGCGCGTCGGACGAGCGCCAGAACAAGTTCTGATCGGTCTGTTGGGGAACGAGGAGGAGCGGGTGCAGCTCGCCCTACTCCTCCGGCAACCGGCTGAGCTTGCCGCGATTCGTTTCGCCTACGAATGCTTACAGCCTGCACGAGTCATCGCGGAGGCTCAACCCGAAGATCCACAGATTCGTCAAACGATGGAGTTCGTTCGCCGCCACCTTCATTCTCTGCCTGTGGTTCGGGTTCTGGACTATGGTGCTGGGGAAGGGAGGCTTCTTCAGGGCTACCTCGAGGCTTTCCGGGAGTACGATCATTTTTCGATGAAGTGGGAATATTTTGCATTTGAACAAGACGCCTCTAGCGCGGCAAAATTGCGCACTGTCGTAGAGAATGCGTTTCCGGACGCAACGGGGCGCGTGGCTGTGGATCGCTCTCAACTGGGTCAGTTTCCGAGTCATTCCTTCCACGCCGTTGTGATGTGCAACGTTTTGCACGAAGTGCACCCGAGCAGTGGCTGACCGTGTTTGGCGAACAGGGGGACATCTCCCGGATCTTGCGCGAAGACGGCTATCTCCTGGTTGTGGAGGATCAGGAGCTCGCACGCGGAGAGCACGCGCATGAAGCTGGGTTTCTTGTCCTGGATCAAGCCGAGCTAAGAGAACTCTTTTGCTTCGGCGATGACGAAGCATATGCGATCGAGGAAGAACAAGAGGGGCGCCTGAAGGCACACGAGATACCGGCCACTTACCTTACCCGAGTGACGAAGTCGTCAATACGTGGTGCGTTGAGTAAGCTGAAGGCCAATGCGCTCGCTAGAATCGTCGAGATTCGTGCAAGAGAAGGAACCTACCGAACCGGTGGCCAGCACGCTTTTTGGCTAGCTCAGTTTGCCAATGTCTGCTTGGCTCAGGAGGAAGGAGCTTGCCCGGAGAAGGAACGAAAAAACTAAGCCACGCTGCCCTTCTCGCGCGGCCCGGGCATCCTCGCGCAGCGGTCGTCACCGCCTCGGCAGACGGATTGCCTCCAGCCGGACAGCGACCCGCTGAAGGCGGAGCTATCGGAGACGGAGGGATTCGCACCCTCTGAACGGCGTTACCAATTTCCTACCCAACTCGCCGCACGTTTGCCTTGCGTCTACAAGGAATCCCATGAACGTTGATGCCCTCCAGCGGCGCATGCAGGCCTGACTCAGATCAGAGTATCGGGCGGCGTTGTTTTATGACGACTCGGGAATTGTCGCCTACGCGCTGTTTCGAGAGGACGAGAGCCGGTGCATCCACTTGCGACAGTTTTTCGTAGTTCGACAGGGGCGACGACGCAGGATCGGTCGAGAAGCCTTCCGTCAATTGCGAACCGCGATCGTCCCAACCGACAAGCGAGCTGGAGGCTTGGACGGGACTCCCCTCTTGGGTTCTTTCGTGACGCGATGAATTTCGACGCCTTTGCCTCACTCGTGCTGATCCCTTTGGGGCCTTGCGGCACGCGTAAGTTTCGATCCTCCACCTATGACATCAGGGCACATCAGCCCAAGCTATCTCCGCCACAAAACGCGCCTGTTGACGCAATCCTCATTGCCGACGGCCTCTTTCTTTACCTCCCACAGTTGCTGCCCCTTTGGGATGAAACCGTGTTCGTCCAAGCCGATACCTGCGTCGCGCGTGCGCGCACGCGCAACCAGGAGTCACATTCGTCTTCGGTTTCGCCATGACGACGGCCACGGCGACGTATCGCTTGTTCTCAAACGTCCTGACGCTTTCTTGCGCCTCTTGGGCCAGCCCGAGCAAGCTGCCTGACCAAACGGCTGACGGTGCGACCCAACATGCGCCTGCAGCCCGCGAGCACGGCCGGGCGCCCCTACAGGCTCCCTCTGGTCCTTTCAGGTGAAAGGCGGTAGGTTGAGCGGACGATATCTGCACTTTTGGTGCGTGCGTATCCAAGACGAGCGAGCGCTGTGTGTCGAAACCAGGCGAGGGTTGATGAGACTTTTCATGATTCCAATGTCATTCGGCCTGGTTCTATGTGCCTGCCAGCATTCCGACCCAACGACATCCGGGCCCACTGCGACTGCGCTTGCGCCAGCTGCCACGCCGCCGCCGAACGTGGCCGCTGCACCTGCCTTCATTGCGAGGCAGCTGTGCGCACCCCAGAGCGACGACGCTTTCTTCTTTCCGGTGGCCAGCCTTGGAGACAGCAAGCCTCATTTTGACGCCGACCTTTTTCGACGACATTGGTACTCCAGACACCTCCGAAGAATGGCCGAACCGTCGCTCTCCTGCGGAGAGGCCTTAGTGGATGTATTTCGTTTCACCTGGCTGCGAACCTTTCACCAGCCAATTACGATTCGTGTTTCAGCCACCCGAAACTCGGCAAAGCTTGCCGCAACCCGGTTGAGCGGGGCCGGGGGATATGAGCCAGGCGCCATTGTCGAGCAGCCGCACCGTGAACTATCACCCGACGAGTGGAGAAGCCTTCAAGACGCTTTAGCGAAAGCAGAGTTCTGGGCTCTGCCTTCGTGGCGTCGCGAAGACGCCGGTATGGACGGCGCCCGGTGGATTGTGGAAGGTCGGGTTAGCACCCGGTATCACGTGGTCGATCGTTGGACTCCGGACTCGGGTTCGTTCCAGGATCTAGGCTTGCTGTTCATTAAGCTTTCCCGGTTGAGCGTTCCTGAAAAGGACGTCTATTGACGCCCCCGGACGGACCCGACGTGAAATCGAACGCTGAACTGTTTGCGTTGCTTGACCGCCTGGTCGACGGATGGTGCGAACGTCGGGTTTTTCGTCCGCTGTCGATCGTTCTCCAGGCCTATCCTATGTCGTCCTCCCTCTCGGACAGCTGGTACAAGTTGCGCGGCGCACTGCGAAAATCTCCGATGCCTCCGAGAACCGGATTTGATGCAGCGCGAGGTCTCCATGATCGAAGACTGTCTTCGCGCCGTCGAGACGGCGCTCACCAGCACCGGGTGGAAGGGTTGAGCGGTCTAACCAGCCCCGTTTTCAGCTTGATTCTGATTTCGCTTCCAGCGCAACTTGTCTTCACCGTCGTCGGAAGTCACCATAAGACAAATGCCGGTCCCGATCCGAACGCGACCGATGCTGTTTGGACTCCTGACCACCGTGCTTGCTGCCGCTGGTGGCGTTCTGGTCCTGATGCACGACTATTCGCTGCGTCATGCAGAAGCGCACCAGCGATCGTCCGAGCATCAAGCCCGCGTGTTGCGTCTTGAACGCATGGCGGCAAACCTTTCCGACCGTGGCTTCAGCCCGGCGGGAACTCGGTTTGACCACGCCGGGTGGCGCAATGATACGGTTCGCCCCAGCGGAAACAGGGTCCTGCAGATTCCAATTGACGTGCCAGATCCTGCGATGCCGAGAGAGCCTTTGGTAGGTTCTGCAACCCGAAAAGGGCGATAGCAGACAGGCCAGACGTGCAGCGCGAACGTGAATCACAAGGGTTCGTTACCGTTCGCGATGTGATCGACGCGACTTGCCGTGCCCGACTGTTGCGACTGCTCGAACCTGAACGATTGCCGCACGGCATCAAGCATCCATCGGGCCTGGTCTTCGCCGCCCGCCACCTTCTGATCACTACCCCGCGACTTAGCGCCGAACTGAACGAGGCCGGACTCGATACGCTTGCATCCGCATTTCTCGGACCGGGCCCGTTCCCGGTCGACGCTACCTACTTTGACAAGCAATCGGTCGCTAACTGGACGGTGCCAGCTTCGTACCTTGCGTCGCCAGCGCTGGCGATGTCCTCGCCATGCGCCCGTTGCTCCTTCACCGCTCCCCGCCTTCTAGAGGCGACGGGCAGCGCCGAGTTCTCCACGTCGTCTACGCTACTGATCAACCCGACGATGGTCTGCGTTGGAATTTGTGAGCTCAACGAGCCCGCTGACGCATTTTTGCCGTTTGTCGAATTAGTGTTTAACTTGTGGCGGCGTCGTGAAGATCTTCGGATTACCGGGGGAGATCGGCCAAATGGACCTGATCGTTTCACCCATCTCAAGGAGCGCTGCGACGGATGCAACGCAGGGCAAGGCTGCCCTCGTAGTGATCCTTCGGCCCGCCCCCGTTGTAAACAAGCGGACCTACGCGGTTGGACACGGCGGGGCTGAGGTTCCCAAACTTTATCGTACCGTCGTTCGCACGCACCCAGATCACCAAGCTGAAAAACTCCGAACCAAAACCGTCCGACCCACTCAATGTGTCGGTGAAGTACTGAAAGTCGGCATCCGTCATGAGCGCCAGATCCTGCTCACTGATGAGCCTCCAGTTCTCACCGAGTTCGTTGCGACAAATATCGACGTCAGCCACGAGCTGCGGGATCCAGTAGGGTTTAGCCGAAAATTTCTCGTAAGCGCACGTCGCGACCTGCTCGTAGTTCGTCGCCAGCTCCTTGGCGGTCTGACCGGACCCGAGCTTGATCTGCGGGTAGAGCGGCGCACACTGCGCGAGCAGCCAAGGAAACAACAGGGCGGCCTGATGAGCCATTTCCGCTTCGCCGGCCAAGGTTGCCGGAAAGGGTCGATAGATCACGTCTGTCCGGGGCAAGATGGGAGCCGAAATATCCACCCGCTGCTCAGCGATATACGCCATGTCCCCGCTGAATTGCAGGCCGAGGCGGGTAACCTGCGTGTTCGACTCGTTCGAGGTGCCGGGCGCAGGATTAGGCACGGGAGCAGGGGTCGGCGAAACCTCGCCGCCTCCACTGCTGCAAGCTGTAGTTGCGACGAAGGCACAGAGGAGTCCAAAGCGATGCACGGCTGGAGTCTACACCAAACAGGTCCTGGATCCCAGCGCAGCACCACGCCAGAAGTCCTGGATCAACTCTGCGTTGTTTCGTTCCGGCGAAAGATTTCGCCACGTCGAGGGATTTCTACCGTGCGCTCGGTTTTCGGGAGGCCTGGTGTAAGGACAAACTGGCCTTGTTTCAGCTCGATCGTTTCTCCTTCTTCCTACAGGATTACTTCGTGAAGGACTGGGCGGAGAACTTCATGTTGGATCTCCGCGTCGCGGATGCAGATGCATTCTGGTTGCACCTCCAAAGCCTGAACCTCTCCGAACGTTTTCCCGGTACGGTCAGGCTCGGGCCTCCAGAAGATGACCCTGGTGTCGGGATTCGTCGCGGACACTTCGTGGATCCGTCAGGCGTGCTGTGGCACTTCTCTCAGTCCACCGAGGCTGGGTCTTAGAACGCAGCCAGGCGTCGGGTAGTGCCCCGATGCCTCCGAACGGCGTCGCCCAACATCGGCATGCGGCGGACGGAATCTCGCTGGCGCTCGGCTTCGCTGCTGAAGCCTGGTACGGTGGGCGGATCCTGAATGGCACGCGCACCGTTTCAAGTGATCGTCTTTCCGTTCATCAAGGTATCGAACGAAGGCGTGCTCTACGCGATCTTCAAGCGTAGCAAGCACGAGATGTGGCAGGCCATTTCGGGCGGTGGAGAAGATTCTGAGACCCCGATCGAGGCTGCCCGGCGTGAGACCCTGGAGGAGACCGGAATGGTCGCCAACCATGGTTTGGTTGCCTTGGATTCCCGTGGCTCAGTTCCTGCCGCCGTTTTCTCCGACTGTGACCATTGGCCACCGGAGCTCTTCGTCGTTCCGGAGTACGCTTTCGGTTTGCGGGTTGCCTGCGACAGCATCACCCTGTCAATTGAGCACCGCGAGTTCGCTTGGCTTCCCTTCCAGGAAGCACATGACAGGCTTACGTGGGATACCAACAAGGTAGCGCTTTGGGAGCTCAACCAACGACTGTTTCGAGGCATGGCCTTCGAGCGGTAGGCGACCTACCCGCAACGTTGTTAGAAGGAGCGGGCGGCGCAAAAAGCGCACGCAGCACCGCACGGCGCCTTTACAAGCTCCCTCTGGCTCTCGCGGCTGAAGGGCGGTACGTGAGCCGGTGGACGAGATGGAGCCCCTGGTAGACTTACCGCCATTGCTGCAAGGCATTTTCTTCGACTTCCGGTGGGAAACGTCCAAGGTATGGGCTCTTTCCACACCGGCGTCGGCCGTGCCCTTTAGCGAGCTCGCTTGGCACCTCGAACTCCCCGTCAGGAGCGCCAGGCCCAAGCTCTCGCTGTTCGACCTCTCGCCGGCCACCGTGCTCGCCAATCCTGATGTTTACACGGGTCATTGGGACAAGATTCTCAACGCAGACCTGGCGTACCCGCTTGAGCTTTTTCGCAATGGCGCTCGTTGGGTCGTTCTGGATGGGTATCATCGACTCGCGCGAGCCAAGCTTGAACGAGTCGCTCGGATCCCCGTTCGCCTGCACCCCGACGAGGTCAAGTCCCGCATTCTTCGCGACACGTAAATCAGCACGCTTCTTCGCCGCGTGATCTCTAGCTCGGCAGTGATCGATCGCACGGCGTTCTAGCTAAGTGCGTTCGCAGCTCGTATTCGCAAGGTAACAAGCGCTTGACAAGCACTTGCAGCAATCGAGCACGGTCGCTCGCCCCTACAGGCGCACTCTAGCTCTCGCGGCTGAAGTCCGGTAGGTTGGCCAGACATGCGCCGGTGCCGTGTTCGGTGTTCGTAGATTTGGAGTCCAATTTGCAACAACAGATACGCGGTGAACTTGAAGCGATCGAGCCGCTCGATGAGCTCGAGAGCGAGCATCTCGCAGATGCGCTGGCTTGGGTCGATTCGGGAGCCGAGCAGCATCCGAGATTGACGGTCGAGCGTGAGTTGCAGGAGGAACTGGGATTCAAGGCTGCCCACGCCATTCAAGCTCCGTTGATGGTCACCTGCACAACCACGGTTGGCCTGACCGCGGGCCATGTCGATGTCTCACTGTGGTACCTGGTTCACGCGGATCGGACTCAGAGCCTCAACTTCGATGAAACGGAGTTCAACGCCGTACGGTGGTTCCGATTCTCTGAAATTCCCTTCGAGCGAGGCGATCCACACTTACGGCGCTTCGTCACGAAACTCGTTTCCAAGCTCGGTGTGCCGGGTGCGCTTCCGGGTGCAGGTGGTAGCGCAAGAGCAGAAGCTGGCTAACTCGGTGTTGCAACAATCGAGAGCACGGCCGTTCGCCCCTACAGGCTCCCTCTGGCTCGGCTCCGTGCCCGTTCACATTGTCAGCCGAGATTTTCTGGTTTCCAAAGCCCACAGGGTACGCGCGCGGCGGCCAATCCGGTGTTACCCTGCTGAGCCTAGCTTTCGCACTGGCAAGTTGGCTCGCGAGCCGTTTACGCTCCTACCTCAATCGCTGCACGGCCTCGTTGTATTCACCTTCGTTGCGAATACGCACACAACATCCCACACACTGGGTTCGCGCGTCCTTCTGGGCCTGGCGGCGAATCGCGACTTGCAGGTATACTCCCCAAGTGATCCCTAGAAAAACGCCGACCTCGCGACGATGGAGTCCGGGGTCGGCAGAGCGACAACATGAAGCTGTCTGATTTTATCCGGTCGAATCGTGAGCCCATCCTCGTCGAATGGGAGGCCTTTGCCCGCTCTATGCCTTCGGCAACTGAAGGCATGTCGGTCTCGGAGTTGCGCGACCACGGCGGCGTTTTAATCGACGCGATCGCCGCAGACATGGAGAACGCACAGACGGACAGGCAGCAATCCGAAAAGTCGAAGGGTCGGGGTGACAACGGCGTGCGTCTCGACCGCGTGGGAAATGAGCACGGGGGAGATCGCGCCGAGTCCGGCTTTCGCATGGAACAGGTCGTGGCCGAATTCCGCGCACTACGAGCTTCGGTCATCCGCCTGTGGGAGAAGTCGCAGCTCGACGGCGCCGACCGCGATGGAGTGACCCGGTTCCATGAGGCGATCGATCAAGCGCTTGCTCAATCGGTGACGCAGAGCATGCAAAGGGTGACAAGCTACCGCGATCTGTTCGTCGGCATCCTCGGTCACGACCTGCGCAATCCCCTTTCGGCGATTCACCTCACCGCATCGGCGCTGCTGCAATCGGAGGAAACCAGCGATAAGGCGCGGAAGAGCGCGGCGCGTATCCTCCGAAGCACGGCCAAAATGACGCAGATGATTGGCGACCTGCTTGACCTCACGAGGACCCGCTTCGGGAAAAGCATCCCGATCGAGTTGAAGGCCCTGAACATCGGCGAGGTGTGTGGAGCCGCCGTCGATGAGATGCAGGCTGGTCATCCCGACTGGGTCATTCGTTATTCGACGATGGGCAATCTAGACGGTCGCTGGGACGAAGGCCGAGTCGGGCAGTTGGTCTCGAACCTTGTCGCCAATGCGTGCCGGCACGGGAAGGAGGCATCTCCGGTTACCGTCGCGGTCAGCGACAGCGACGAGCAAGTCGTGATCGCCGTCCACAACGAAGGTGACCCGATTCCCGACTCCGCCATAGGGATGCTGTTCGAGCCGCTGGTTCAGGGGGCGCGGAAGAAGGCCAACGGACAAGAGACCGCGCAGGATGGCCTCGGCCTCGGTCTGTACATCGTCAAGCAGATCGCCAGCGCCCACGGCGGACAGGTGGACGTCAAGTCGTCTGCCGCCGAGGGAACCACATTCACGGTTCGGTTGCCGCGAGACTGCCAGGCGAACAAAGCGAATATCTGAACGAGCCGACCGTGACATCCCGGCGCACGCCGTCGGAAACCTCGACGGGCGCTCACAACTAAACCGAAACGTCGGGGAAACGAATGGATCGCTTTTCTTGGCGCCGAGCCTAGGTCCGCGCTATGCGACGCGTCCCCAACCACCACGGAAGCCAAAGCAGGGGCAGTACCAGCAGATCGGTCGGGTCGACGGTGTGGCGGACTCGGCCCGGCACGAGCCACGGTGCATACGTCGCGATCGAGCTCCAAAAGTGGACCAGCACCACACGAAGCGCGGTTCCTGCCTGGTCGTTCACCTTGACTGCCGCGAACACAAGCGCGGTCAGCGCGATGGAGGAAAGCAGAACAACCCTGTTTGCCTGCCAGGGGCGACGGAGCGCTTGTCGACTCAGCTCCCAGAATGAAACCAGGAGCCAAGGAAAGAAGATGATGCCGGCCACATCAGACAATTTTCCCGTCCACCAACTTGGGTAGGCGGCCTTCAGCACATGATCGTTCAACGCAAGCGTTGCCATGGCGCCTAACGCCATGGGGTGCAGCATCCAGTCGCCCGCGGCGCGCGCTCGCCTGAGGCTCGAGTCCTGGTTGTGGGGTGTCATGGTGGCCCGCTGTCCCTGAGCCTTACCCCTAGGCGCTCGGGAGCATTGCCCAGGCAGTCGCCGCCGCCCGTGGCTGCTTCGGCCACGCTGCCGCGAACGAGCAGGGAGGCGAGGGTCTGCAGAAAGGTCTGCTGGCACGGCCCGAAGTTTTCGCGGGGACATTTACGGAAAAGCTGCTTACTTATGCGCTCGGCCGCGGTGTGGATCCGCCGCGCCTACCGCGCCATGCCCGATCAGGGCTTCGTCATCGACAGCCTCGGGTGGCTCTTGCACCAGCAGGGCGAGCACCAGGAGGCGCTGCTGCTGCTGCAACGGGCCGATGCTGCGAGCCCGGGGG
>ENA-ORBV01015706-ORBV01015706.1-microbial-mat-metagenome-genome-assembly--contig:-NODE-15706-length-11092-cov-6.317022_pt1 | contig 11092 bp, 9 predicted proteins | sample MGYA00237777_ERZ505514 | MGnify/ENA primary metagenome ERZ505514 (study PRJEB26160, sample SAMN06269048) | microbial mat metagenome | isolation source: Oligotrophic lake microbial mat | place...
CACTTATTCTTCGTGCATGTGCAGACAAGTTCAAAAATGTTCCTTCTCAAAAGTCTCTTGCTTATTGAAAATTTGAATCAACTAAACAAAAAATTCTGCATCAAGAGTGTTTAGCTTTCTGCAAGGACCTGCCACAACAGTTTTCTGAACTCCTCACATGGGCACAATCTTCAAGGCTTGCCAATCCTTTCTGTGTGTTGCTTGGTTTCATGTGGAAATTAGTTTCTCAACAAGGAGTCTGTTGTTCAGACATTTGCCTTGCTGTTTCCACGTTGATGTGACATGGGCCATGTTCAGCTTCTTTCTCATGTTACACTTTGTGGTTTCAGAGCAGATGGGCCAATCAACACAAGGTTTGAAAGGACAATCAGCATTGCCTTCTTTTCTGAAAGTGTTCGAAATGGCAAGACCCGTCTTCCCTGGGCTGTCATTTCAGACAGAGATCCATTGGCACCAACACAATCCTAAGCATCAACTAACAGAAAAACAGAGAGAGGATGCAACTGCTAGAACAGCATCAATTGCCGTTTCCCAAAATTGAATGAATCACATCTTTCATTTGTCGGCTTGTCAATTTGAGCAATGCAAAACAAAAAACATTCTTTCTGCACACAATGAGAGAGGGGCAACTAGGCAAAAATTTACCCACATTTTCTAAAAATTCGAAATGAAAGCCTTGCTAGCATGAAGATTGATGTCTTTGCACAATTGTCAAAATCAGAATTCATTAGCAATTTTTGCTCAAATTTTCAAAACAGTTCAATGACCTTTCACTTAAGATTGCCATGCAATTGCACCAACAATGCTTGTCAATTTCGACCAATCTTTTGCAACAAGAATGAAAACTAACTGTTACCAATTCTGATGTTTTGGTGAAATCAGACGCCAGCATGGACACAGGGAAGATTGTCCTTGAACACAAACTCTGTCACCGTTTGGAAACTGATTGCAGAAAATCAAACACAATCCATTTGATCACTGCATCCAGCATGGTGACAGGTGAAAGCTGTGGAGGAAGCTGCTGACAGCACTCTGCTAGTAGCTACTGAACCACTGACAGAAGTCGTTTCCAAAGATGAATGTTGTTTCCCTTCAAACTTTAACCCTACTGCTACGATTGGCTGGTACCAAACAACAGAAAGCCACCCGGACAGCTTGTTGTGAACTTTCCTTTCGAAGCACGTGATTCGGAAGCAAAGATCTGTTTGATCCACCCGGCCATCAATTACAAAAGCCTTGGAAGAACGTGTTTCCGAGTTGGTTCCGGATGTTGTGACAGCCATGCAATTCTATTCTCGTGTCCTTATTTTGATCCATCGCCTTCATGTATCTTTTCCTAATTATTTTCTTCTGCTGTCATAACGTGATAGGTTAATTTCATAACTATCTCTCGTGAAACATCCAAAGGATAGTTTTATACACCATGCGTCTCATTGCCGCTACCCTTTTCCTGCTAGCGGCATTATCTGCAAGTAGTAGTAGTGCTGATGCTCAGTTGATCGACAATATCATCGAAGGTTGTGTGCCCGAGACAGAGGTCAATTTGGAGACCGATTACTTTCCCCACAAGGTAAGAAGAAAATGGAGGGAGTGTCAAAGTGGCAAACGAATGATCATCGTCGTCTCATACTTCATCCTTACCTTTCTCGCTCTGCACATCCCGATTTTGCAGTACAAGCCTCCTACTATTTTCACGTACAATACGGACACGGATATTTACGGCGAGAAATTCACTCCTGATAACACTACCGATTTGTTGACGATTACGTACCACAACACGTACAAGATTGTGACCAATCTCCATCAAAATGTGAGTTATTTGCTGTATCAATGTGGAACCATTCCTCCTCAAGATGAGATTGACAGCGGCAAACACCACTTAGTGATTCCCGTCCCTCATACGGGCGGGATTGTCATTACACAAACGACTCAAGTCGCTCCTATTGAGTTGCTGGGATTGCGTGAAAATATCATTGCCTACATTGGGAATCCCGATTTGATTTCGAGTCCTTGTATGCGCTACAAAATGTACAATGAATCCGAGCCCAGCATTCAAGTCCTTTGGAATCCCGACGATCCTTACAATTCAACGATCAATGACCAATTGCAGGCAGATTTTGTGGCCAGTCATCCCGACACCTTGGTCATTAGTGGACCCACCGATGAACCGCCGTACGCTGCCCGAACCATTAATGATGCTGGGACACAAGAACGGACCAATGTGGCCACCTTTGATTGGATTGCCTTGTACGCCGCACTCTTCAATTTGGAGGCCATGTCCAATCAAATCTCCGCCGATACACAAGCTCGCTACGACTGTACTTCCACCAATGCTCAACTCATTGTCGCACAAAAAGGAACTGCTGATCGTCGTAAGCGAAAGCTTGCTACCTCCTCCGCTTTTGTACGCAAACTCGAGAGTAATGCTACTGCAACTGCGTCTAACGATTTGGCCTCCAAACATCCCAATGATATTCATATTTTATGGGCGACTTATTTTACCGGATACAATTGGAGCGTCGCCGACTGCAGTACTTGGGACAATGCCTTTTATTGTGAATACGCGACTCATTGTGGTACCAATATCATTTCTAGGCCACCGGAAATGGGATACTTTGAAAATTATGGCGGACCCACCAATTATTGGTATGTCAATGATGACGAACTGTTGGAATTGGGCAAGGACGCCGACATTTTTATTTTCCCATCGGATCGCTGGGAGGATGTTTATGCCGACAAGAAAGCCGTCTTGGATCAAATCAAGGCCGTCCAAACCCAACAAGTCTATGATACGCAGGGCTCGGGATCGAATGCGTGGTTTGAACAACGCTATGCCGAATACGATGTCGTGGGATTGGACATGTGCAATTTGGTGGGATCGAACAATCCGAATGTCCCGCATACACGTAAATGGTTTCGAAATATCTTTACGGAACCCATTGGTGAACTTCCGGGGTGTAAGATTCCACAAGAATTGGATGAGCCGTATATTCCTCGTGGAGCGGATTGTGAATTGTTGACCGAAGAAGATTTTGATGAAGGTGGAGAGGTCGTCTATAAGGATCCAACTACTACTAGCACGACACCGGAGAGTGCTGCCACAGCTACCTCTGTCTTCCAAGTCATGGCAATGACTTCTGTCCTTGCCGTTTTGATTGCGGCAATGTAGAGGCAAACTTGGTGATAAACGTTAGAGGTGCACCGAGTAAACTCTTAGCAAAGGATGCTCCTGGAACACCTCAGGCGATGGTCAGTAACTGAATAATACAAATCCTTATTAAGAACAGGGTTCTCCGATTCTCGAACTTGGCAACAGCATTCTAGTAGTATTCTAGTTTTCTTGAGGGCAGTTACCATGCCGTTAAAAATATGGTACCGTCGATACCCATCCAGTGGATCCAGTCGAACTACTGAACGTAACACTGAGTGGCAACCGTTGGGGAGCGAATTCCACGATCCTACATGTGTATGCAACTGGGATTTCGAAACACATCAACAAATTGCTCCACCAAAACTTTACCTGAACGTGAATACTCCCTTTCAAATCATTTATTGAACTCGTTCGTGGGGGACTCGTACCGGTAATGCTGTCTTAGTCAGTTCGGAGATATGGGACTTGTCATCCATTCCTGTTTAGCTGAATCTTAGTTAGCATCTCCTGAACGGATCGAAATCCTGAGCCACGGTCACGGTGAAGCGAGTTTCGCCAAATGCCTCTTGCGATCAAACTAAAATCATCTCCATACTCTCATTTCGTAGTTTTATCATCATTTCAAGAACCAACAAGCCTCAATTCGTCGTGAAAGAAGGAAGATGAGCGAATCCGAAAAGCCAAACAAAAAACCTCGATTGGATCACAACAACAACAAGGATGCTACTGTCGTTGTAGGGGGGAAGGAGTTCCAGGAAGATAGCCATCAGCTTATATATTTATGTGGGTACTTTCGCGGAGCCATTCGTAGCGGTATGGAAGAGTCCAAGAGCCTGCAATTCAATTTCCCCGACAAAGACCCTGCGGAATGGGAGCTTTTCAAGGCTGCGTTCGAGCCTTTCTCGAGCGTTGTCGCGAACAAAAACGTTGTAACTAAAGAAAACGTCGTAACTGTTCTGCGGTGGTGCAATGAACTCTGTGTGACGGCAGACTGCAGTCGGCTAGAGGCAACATTTTGGAGCAAGATTATGGATATTCTGCCTTTCGGGATAGTCATGAGCCACTTCAAATCCGACCGCCCTCTTCCCATCGACGCACCACTCTCATCAGACAAAACGTTGCGTCTCCTTGAAGCATTGGAGGACGCCCTTGAGCTGCAACTTGACGTACACACCTCGCTCATCGAATGCGTACTCAAGAAGTATTTGTCAACTTATCCTTGGATATTTGATTCATCAAGCCTTCCACGATTTCTGGAAATCCTGCAAGGCAGCGAAAGACTTCAAACTTTGCTGTGGGAAAGCATCCATCCACTCATTCCTTTGGACTTATTACAGGAAAAGAGTTGCAAAGAACTTCTTTCGAATGACATGTTTTCTCATGTGTTGTTACTTTCTTTGACCCATCGCAAAGAGATGGAAAAAAAAATTTCAACGATGAAAAATAGAATTATAAGTGAATTGCCTAACCGACTCTACAATAGTCTGACCAAGAGAACCACCGATGATTACTGCCGGTATGCCCTCCAATATTTGTTGGCTGAAGATGACTTTTGGGAATATGTCTGTGAAGAATAACGTGTGGGTATCTGGATTTACGAGTGGCAAGCATGGGAATGGGCGGACGATTCGGAAAGTGTTAGAATTGTGTACAAAATCTATCGTTCTGAATAGCCTGTCTTTGGCATTTCAAATGCATGCATTTAAGGCAGCAAATCTAAAATAGATGTTTCCAAATTTATGATCAGAAATATTTGCATAGCAGTGTAGGGCTTCAGAAAAGAAGACTCAATGCTTGTACATGCAGCGCGATACTGTGTTGACATAGATCCATGTTTCTGCATCTGAGCCAGGCAAGACTCTGTACCACAAGCTTGAGTGCCTACATCACCCAAGTCTCCTCTAGGACTAGCGTGGGAGTCATAAATATACAATGAACGTCCTTAGAATATTTTATTGTCAATGGAACAGTTCGGATAAATTCAGCCTCGACGACTCCGGAATGAGTGCACTGGTGGAGCTATTTCGCCTAGCGCAATGACACAAATGATCCAAGCATCATTCGCAAATCATTGGTCGCCGATTCGGAAAGAACTTACGCCACCATTCTCCTCTATAGCCTTCTTGTACACGGACACGCCACAGGATATAAACGCTGGCGTCAGACCATCCGAGATGGCTCCGCCAAAATTGATCTGCCAGTAATCGAGCAATTTACAGACGACGACAATCCCTTTTATTTTGCTACCAGAAATGTTCTCAACCACCCACTGGATTGAGTCCTAATCTGCAAGTTAGAAGAATCATAAATTTCTACGTGCATGACAAAGGTCATCTCATCAATCAGCTTGTTGTTGGCAATCTTCCCTGCTGCTTTGATCAGCGTTACCCATTGCCGTTTGCCAATGTGTCAATTGCATGAAACTGTGTGCCATTCGTTTGTGCAGGTGACTACGCTGTCATGAGACCAGGGCAAAAACCCGTAGAGCGTGGTTGCTCTGTGACAGTCACAAAAGGAGAGGCATCATTGAAGGGCACTGCGCTGCCAAGATTGAGACCAAGGACAATTTCACAAGGTTCTAAGGATGCAGGTTAATCAGAGCCACTGTCATCAGATTCCCCTGTTTCTGATGACGGTGGCTCTGTGTCATTTGCAGAAGAAAACAAACATTGAAGGGCACAACAAATGATCTTGTTCTTTGTTTGATGCACATGCACCTGTTTCTGACGAGAGTGACTGTGTGCTGGCATGTTGAGATAGACACTAGCTCAAAATTCCACTGATGCCCTAGACGCCTAGCTTTCCTGCTCTTCTTCGTCATCACTCTCATCCTTAGGTTTCAATGAGGCCGCTGCACTCAGCGCTACCACAGCTTCCCATGCGTTGGGATTGCTGTGGTCAATGAAATGGCCGGCCTTCTGAGCTTTGCAAAGACGCATTCCAATGGCCCGACGTGACATGTAGCTCATGTCACAAAATGGCTGCGCTGCATCGGCGAGTCGAGCATTTGCATCCGCGACGAGTGGAGCGCACTCGTCCAGACAGCTGAAGAATGCAACGCGGTTGTCCAAGCCACCCAGCGAAAGGCCAAACTCACATCGGCCAAACGCTACATTGTGCGCATGGCAAAGCCAGATGAGGTTCATAGGGTCGTTGATTTTAAATGGTCTCTTCCAGCCAAATCCTGCAGACCAGTTCTTCAGGGTGTCTGGAGCAAGCAATGCTTCCTCACCACCGGTGGCGTGTGTGTCTTGCTTTTGGAGAACGTGCGAGGCCTCAATCTCATTCGTTGGCGTTCCAGAGGCACCACACAGAAAACAACGTTTGCTGCCATCGTCGAGCTTCTTGACCATGACCAACTTGGACGACTTGGACGTGCAAGTTTCAATGGCAGACTTGTGGTAGAAAAGCAGATCTGCTAGGCGTCGTTTCTTTTCCTCTGACCCGTGTTTCAGTGTTGACGATGTTTGCTGCTGTTGCTGATGCTGTTGCTTGAAGATGGTCAGGAGTTCCGCCCTCGCTAGCAGTGATGTGCTGTTGTGCTCTTCAGCCGCTGTTCCCGCTTCAGTCAGCCAAGAGCGGAAATCATCATTAGCGATGCGGTCCCAAGGAGTTGCCATGGTGGTTCGAGGCTGCTGATCATTGATTGATCATGTTGCTTGCTGGGCCGTGGTTAGAATGAGCAGTTAGCTAGCTTCTAACAATGGTCATGTTGCTGCATGGTTTGCGTTCGTTGTTGCTCACAGTCATCATTTTGTTAATTGTTGCTGCTGGTTGTGCTTGCGACGGACGGACTGTCCTGTCCAAGTTTTTCACATTGTTTTGCGGGACTGGATCTTTGGTGCCTGTTCAAGAACCCACAGGGAGATCTCCTAGCTTTTTGCACGACTGAAATTTAACACGGTGCTGTTGGGCGAAAACAACACTTTCCACGGTCACCGGTGCAACATTCAACTGTGATCCAGGACACAATGTGTCCATCATTGGCTCACACATCCCATGCAAAACGTCTTGCCTGCATGACAGTGTCAGAACCACTCTGACATGTCCTTGACGAATTTTAGTTGTTTGGCTGTGACCAAAAATCAATTGTTTGTGGGTTTCACCCTGGATCCACAGGAAGAAAGACCATCAAGGACATCTCAAGCTTGTTGGAGCTAAATTTGAGTGCAATGAGTTCGCTTTGCATGGGTCATCTGGCTGGAGAGTGCTCCAGTCTTCCCAAAAGTGTGGCAGAAGTTCAACAGGGTGACACCATGGAAGGGTTGTTTTGGCCCTACAACACCCTGTCAAAATTTCCAGTCGTGTTGAATCGCTGAATTTTCAGCGAGTGCTTGCTGCACGTCATCAAGCAATCAATCAGCTGTTGTGCTCTGAGTTGGCCACACCAGTGGGAAGTGCGCACCACTTTGATTCCATTTTGGCACGCACGCGCTGTGACAGATTGATGGTTTGAGTTTGCCCGTGTGGCTCTCCAAAGCCTCAATGTTGAACCATGTGGAAGAATCAACATCAATGGGTGCATCCTGAAATTGAAACCCCCAAGATGTGGGGTGGTCTGCCCCACCGGCGCTCAATCAGACACAATCCAGAAATGACTCCAGACACTCCAAGAACATCCTGAAAATGTGGAACAGTGCGTGTGGCACTCACAAGGGCGTGTCGCATTGGCACGAAGTTGCTGTCACTTGGCGCCACATCTGCACGTTGTGCGCTGAACAGCAACGACACTTCCATTGCGACACTTCTGTTGTCGCCCCCACTGCTGCTAGCATGGGATGACAAACTGTTCAGTCAATGTTGTTGCCCTGTTGTTGTCATCATTGTTGTCACTTTGTTAACCATGAAGTTGTTTCTGCCCCTGCCTTGGATGTTTGACAGGGGTGGCCGCAGCCAGAGTGCCAAACGAAAAAAAGAAAGAGGGACGATGATGATGAGGAGGATGCGCATTGCCAAAGATCTTTCTTTTTCTTTGCCGCGCTGTCATTTCTTGCAGCAGAAGCCAACATGAAGGATCCTTCATTTGGAGACTTTCTTGATTTGGTTGGAAGGCAACATTGCAATGGCAGGATTCCTTGAGATGCCTTGTTGTGACCAGACGAATCTCCATGGAAAAGGTTGTGCAACTCAGGCAATGAGCAAGCAATGATCACTGCAACTGGCTTCGATCACACTGCATTCAGAGAGCAGCTTGCCCTCTTCCTTCCTTTGTTCACCAACCACACCCCGTGGACGGGCACCTGTGATGGCTCGACATTCGCCAAGTTGAAGACCAAAGCACGTGGAAGACCAAGATTGCTTGCCGCGGAAGATTGTCTTGGCTCAGTGCTTTGTTGGTGCAGATTCAAAGGTTCCTTGTTTGTTCTTGAGGGATGGTTTGGCCTCACGGGAACACCAGCAGATGTGTGGCTTAAGTTTTGATTTGCACTGTGTGCACTCAACTGCAGTTTTTTTGTGGTGGCACTGCTCAGTTTGAAAAAAGGTGTCACATCAGATATGTGTTCAAATGGAGGCACATCTCCTTTTTCTTTCACACTTGGTTTTTTTGCTGTCTTTCTTGCACAGAGACACACACTGCGCCTTTTGATCAGGGGATGCAATCACATTGGTGTCCCCCTTTTGCACATCTCTCAGGTTAGCTCTGTGGCCTGCTGCTGTTCCAAACGTCGCATGATGGTTGTGAAATTCATTTTTGAAACACAACCATTTGAAAAAATGATGTCACACAAACTTTGAGGCATTGTTGACACAAAATGGGTTCAAACAAAGGGGGTGAAACACTTTGACTCAAAAGATTGTCGTCATCACAGTCAAGACTTCCAACAAATTGCTTGAGCTCAGTCTGCAGAAGTCCCACCTTGAGATTTATTTGGTAACTATGAATTGGACTGTTGCAGAGCAGTGTCAGCATGGGACAAAGGACTGACTTGTGCAGCAATTTGTTCCGCTTAGGATCGCACAGTCCTTCCTTAAATGTGCCTGTCAGGAACAAAAAGGGATTGGACTGACTCGTGTCATGGCACGAATCAAGCCCGGTAATCCTGATACCAAAACCGTGCGGAATGCTGAGGATTTCTGCTCACTCCCGTTTTGATCGGTTACACATTCAAACATGGGTTATATCCAACGGCTACATACTAGTACTACTACTAGCTAGCTAGCTATTACATACATCACGCCAACATAATAGCGGCTGCTGACTTCTTCACACACAAATTCTTGGACACAGCCAATCCAAAGACTCACAAGAAAAGAAACATACAGTACTTTGACCTTCCAAGTTCGAGCTCATCCACACTCCATCAAGTCAACTACAAGTCAAACAAACAAACAAGCCAAAATGTTTTTTGGAAAGAAGGCCTTGAACAATGTGGACCCAAACATGTGCAATCCCATCATTGTGAATCAAACTGCCCACAGCATCGTCTTGTTTTTGGATCGAGGTGTCTTGTATAACAAACAAGTCTTGCAGCCGGGTGAAGCCGTCGGTATGACGCGCAAAGAGACGGCGGGAATGATTATGCCTTACCGAATTCATGCCGTCGTAGGCGATGCCAAATCACTGCCGACCAGACGACAATCCATTAAAAATTTGGCCTCGACCGCTGTCATTCCAACCGCCTTTTTGATTGGGACCTTCATGGCCGCCAGTTCTGCGGGTACCATGACGGGTCCTTCGGCCGCTCTGTCGCGCATGGCGGGTGGTGTGGTGGTAAGAGGCATGGTGATTGATTCGGCGGCCTTGGCGGCTGGAAGTTTGGCGGCCAATCGCGCTGCCTTTGTCGCCGACAAATTGATTGAACGCTATCCCGAGAATTTTTCCTGTCGAACGGGCCTATTAATGCCGGGAAATCGATGTGTCGTGGTTCGTGGTGGCATTGAAGAACCCCTTACAATCACCACAATCACGACAAAAGACTTTAAACAAATTGCGATCGAGGCCGAAGTCAAGACGCCCATGGATACCTTGCAAGACAAGTTGGAATATTATACGCCCAACATGTTTCAACGATCGGCCACCAAAAATGAAGTCGAGCCGGATGCGGCTGCTGCTGCCATTGAAGCAGGCGAAGCACAAGCGGCGGCTGCTATTACACAAGCGGCACCGCCTAGTACTGCACCAGGTGCGATTGAAGCACAACAAGCAGATGCGGACGAGGAAGAACAATTGCGACGAGCCATTGAAGCCTCCACAGCACCCCCGGTGGATGATGACGAGGAAGAGCAATTCCGAAAAGCCATTGAAGAATCTCTGAAAATTGAAGAACAACGTAAACGCAAGGACGAAGCGTATCAAAAACAACTCAAAGATGGCAAGAGCAAGCCGGTTACCATATTTTAATACGAGTTTTGATGTTTGAGATAAAAGGACAAAAAGGTTACATGGAAAGAGTTCATACATATTATTTAAAAAAACAAACAATATACATATTAAAAACATACAGCAATGCTTCGCTTGTTGCAGCCAGACGACGTCACTCACCGTATGCCCATTGTATGACTAGTATATTTGTGTCCTTCACTATATGTTTGCTATCATAGAAAATACAAAAATTCGGAAGTAAAACCGATGGGCTTCTTGTATACTGTAGTACTATGTAGTCGTTGATCGATGTGCTGTAGGTATCTTGTTTTTGGTTTGCTTGCTTCGAAAGTAAAGTATTTGTTGAGTGTCCTAGTCGCCGAACCCCAGCCGTCTCAGATGAGCCCTTTTCTCTCCATCGCTTGGGCCGAAAAAAAAAAGATAATGTACATGATTTCCGTGTATTATAATCGGGCTATCTACCATTACGATAAAAATAAGGATACTACTGATAGCTAGCTAGTTTGTTCGCTGAAGCATCACTTTTGTTGCTTGTGGTTCCTAATTTTTAAAATGTAAATAATATGTAAAATCATCATTCGTTGCTGTGAACGCCACGCCCCACCCAAGATCAGTGC
>ENA-ORBV01015707-ORBV01015707.1-microbial-mat-metagenome-genome-assembly--contig:-NODE-15707-length-11092-cov-5.483432_pt1 | contig 11092 bp, 12 predicted proteins | sample MGYA00237777_ERZ505514 | MGnify/ENA primary metagenome ERZ505514 (study PRJEB26160, sample SAMN06269048) | microbial mat metagenome | isolation source: Oligotrophic lake microbial mat | place...
ACGAGATTCGCCTTAGTCTCGTGGGCTCGGAGATGTGTATAAGAGACAGGTTCAATTTTGGCAAACAACTCCTTTACTTGATTGGTGGGCACTGTAAGATACCTCTTGCAATATGAGACTTTCGGGGGTAGGATTACTGTATGATTACTACTGTCTTCTTGATTACTCTGGTGGTCGTGGTGTCGTTAGCCGTCATCTGGTTCGTGGGCGCCATATTGGCGTTCACACTGTGGATGTTCTGGGACGTCTTTATCGGGGGGCCGGCGGTGCCTGTAAAGCCTCGACGCCCTCTCGGGCCAGTTGAACCCCGCTAATCGCGGCTAACTGCCGGGCTGCACTGATGGCGGCGCGGCTCTTAGGCATTGCTGACAAACCCTCTAGCAGGATTTGAGAAGCCTTCGGGTCTAAATACCACTTCGCTACAGCGCGGGAACCCACAAACTTTAGAAGGGCGCCGACCGGGCTGACAATCGTTTCCATCATTGCACCGACCCCGGCTGTATTGCTGGTATTCACTGAAACCTGTTCCGCCTTCTGAATCAAACGACTAACAGCCCCGATCTTGGCAATGGTTTTAAACTGCCTGTCACCCACAGTGGCTTTGATCGTATCGTGTCCATACTTATCCAACAGCTTCACAAACTGAGCTGGATTAACGACAGCGTCAGGGTTCTTAGCCAGCACAGACTGGTCGAGCCAAGAGGCGGCAGACTCCTTCCAGACCTGTTCACCCACCAACTGCCGGGCCTTAACGATGTTCCCCGTATTGCCGGGCTTAATCACAAAGTCCATGACTTTTTCAGGTGAGCGGGCAATTAACGACCGAGCAAACACATTGTCGATTGGCATTGTGCCTGTCTTCTCAACCTGAAGAGCGAGGTTCGTTAGATCCTGATAGCCCTTCGGGCCGTATGTTTCGGTTAGCATCTCTTTGCCGTATCTAGCTACTTGTTGCCGGAGCATGGCGGGATTAAAGGCTTGATCCTTGTCCATCCCAAACAACGTAGTGGTGAACCGATCTTTCAGGCCGTTAAACTTCTCTGTGCCCATAATTTTACGGACGTTGTTTAGCTCGGTGGTGCGACCGGGGGCAAACACCTGACTGATGAACTGTTCTGGCTTTGTATCTGCAACCTTAATGAGGGAACGGATTGTGTCGTTATTAAAGGTTTGTTTCATCTCGCCGTGCATGACACGAGCGACAGCATATTTCTCCGACACATCCCCGCCCACTGTCTGGGCCATTGTTTCCATATCCTGCGAGATGGCAGTTTTAAGGCGCTTTAAAGCAGCCGTACTAACCCCTGTCCCACCCTTAACACCAAAGGCGGCAGCCCCGTCTCCGCCATTAATTAACTGCGTTAACACCTCGCGGTTGGCTTTAAGCTGTGCCCATGTAAGGGTCGCTTGTGGCAAGGCTTGTCCGGCAGGAACACTGCCCGGTTGAGATTTTGGAATGAAGTCGTTTAGTATACGGCCTAACTGCCCGTCGCGGAGGGCCGGTGACACGTTGCCTAGTTCTTTCCGCATTTGCTTGGCGGCTTGCACGGTTGCGGCTGGCACTGAGGCGAAGTTCTGTGGCATTACTGCTTCAACCTCTGAGAAGGCTTTGTTCACGTCGTCGCCGGCGGCTTTAGAAGCGTTACGAATGGCTTCTAGCGCCTTTGATCCGGTAGCAGCCGCACCTTCCGAAGACGCGCCCATCTTCTGGGCGCCCGTCTGAAGCATGGACTGAGCCATTCCAGTTTGGGCCGCTTCCTGTGTGGTCATCAACTTCTTGGCCGTGTCCTGGATTTGTAAACCGATCTTTTCTAGCGCCTGTGGGGATGCTTCCCGCGAGACGAGAGTGTCGCGAAGTTTGTTTAACTGTTCAAGCCGGTTCTCACGAAATGTCTTTAAATACTTGGAACCGCCGGGCGTATTCTCTAGTGCCCGTTCCAAAAGGAGCAAAGGTTTAGAGTTTAAGATCTCTCCCTTTGTCAGGGACAAACCAAACCGAGCCCCCACCTGTTCCAGCTCACTAGCCACACGAGGCACAACAGGGCCGAGCCTAGCTGCGCCACCGGCGGCATAAGTCATGGGGTCTAGTGCTATTCCAGCAGCAAATCCGGCAGTTGCAGAAACAGGCGCGGGAACGCCCTTGCTCCCTAAGAATTCCGAGATACCGCCGCCCGCTTCTTGTGCGCTACTAGACATGTGCATAATGTCTTTCACATTAGCAAGACCTGGAGCGACGGCCCCTAAAACGGCGGGAGCTGTTGCCTTTGCGGCAGTAAGAATAGTGTCCTTAGCCTGTCCTAAAAAGCCTTGGGGCTGTTGTGCTTCCTGTGGCTGTTCGGTAACTTGGGGCGTGACTCCGAAGAAGCGTGTTCTCACACTCTCCTGTTCTTGTGCAGGTAAACCCGCAAAGCCAGAATCTTTAGCAACCACATTGTCATAGAAGCGCTGTTTAACTTTGGCCTGATCGTTGCCCGAGAGGGCTTGGTAATCAGCATCCGCTTCTACTTCATTCCATTTAGTTGTTTTAGCCATAATTAGAACCCGAACCTATTAGCGACATTGTCTGCGCCGGATGCCGAAGAGTCTTGGGATTGTAAATCGTCTGCGGCCACGGAAAGAGATTCCATTGTAGGGAAGGCGTCATCTAGACCTTTTGACCAATTCTTACCCACAACTGCGCGGGCACGAATACGGTTGCCAGCAATAAGCCGATTACCCTGTGCCATGGATTTCTTTTCCATGAGTGTAACAAGCTTCATAAGGTCGGCTTTCATAACCGGGCTTAAGTCGCCGGCGACAAGCTTATACCCCTTGTTCATTAGCCTGTCGATTAGACCGAGCGGCTCTTGAAAGATTTCGCGTTCTGCATCAGATAACTGACTGTTAGACCCGGACATACGGGCGAGGTAAAAGCCTAGTGTCGCGAGACCCACCGAGGACGGATCGTTCGACTCTAGTAGTGCGCGAACCTGTACGGCAGAAGATCTTGCTTCCACAAGTGCCTTAAGGCCCATGTTCTTGTCTGGCATGCTATTTTCTAGAATTGCGGCGTAGTCCTTATACAGAGCCGGAGCCGCCACACGGAGATTGGTTAGCGCGTTCTTAGGATCGTTCTTATCTCCCCCTATTCCTCCTATGTCCCCAACCGGGTTGGCACCTTTCGGATTAGTCTTAAACATACCGCCGCCGACCAAGTCGGTTAAATATCTGGTCTCATATCCTTTTAACGTGCCAGCCGGTGCCGTTTCCCACTGCTGCGTCTTTTCACTTTTAATTTCATAGTCCCCCTGTGGGTTCCACCGCGCTCCGATGGAGTCACCCTTTTCATTTGACAGGGTCACGGGGATGTATTTTATGGCTCCATCACCCGCACCGGCCATTGCTTTATGTATTTGGTCAGAGACCGTGCTATTGACAAACGGAGTTCCATCAGGCGAACGAGGGGTGTTAAGGGGGAGGAGACGATCCATCCCTTCTTGTCCATACCGCGCAGTAAGCGTCGAGTAGTAATTGGTCGGGTCAATCCCGCGGGTCTTCTGCACCCCAAACAATTTAAGGAGCGGGTTAGAAGAAGGCCCTTTGATACCGAGCCCTCCTTCTTCGGTCTCCACCAACTGCCTCCCATAGTTAGCGGCAGGGGCGCCTTGTGGCTGTTGCTGAATCTGGCCGGGTTGTTGCTGAGTGGGGGCCTGTTGTGGAGGGGCACCAAGTTCCTTCACGATTTGTTGGATGGCTTCCTGTGGGTTCATTTTGTCGCCCGGTTGTAGTTGCGCCGCTCCGCCGCGTGGATCGATAGCCTGTCCACCGGACGTAGGCTGTTGGCCAGACCGCTGCATCATTCTAAACAAGGCTTCCTGATCGGCTGGACTTATTCGTGATTGGTCGAAGTTCATGTTATTTACCCTGCCTTAAGAGGCGACGATTCAGAACTTTAATTGCCACAGTGACAGCACCGAAGTAATCCACAGGAGAGAGGGACATCCCGCCTTCATTAACGAATTCCGGCAGAGCCTCGTCAGTCATTACGCCCAGGTGGCGCGGAATTGAATCTGATTCTGTTTTGTAGTGCCAGCGATTCATTGGCATTTTCACAAACCGGTCGTACAACGCGTCCTCTTCTTTCTCTGACAACCGGGAAATGTTCTTCTTGATTTCACGGGCAGAACCCAATGCGAACATTGCAGCCGTCGACGCCACACCACCAGATGCGTCGGTCGATTCAGTGCCGGAGCTAGCGGAGACTTTACCGAGGCTAGACCCAAGACTTTGGGCAAGTGCATTACCGAAAACAGACCCAAAGCCCGTTTTCTGACGCTGTTGTAGCTGGCCCTGTCGGTTCAAGTAGTTCATCTGCTGTGCAAATAGGTTGCTTTGGGCCTGTGTGTTATAGGCGTTCGTTAAGCCTGTATTCCCCATCTGCTGGAGCAGTGGAAGACGGTTTAGAGTGTTCGCCTTGTCAAACTCATATTGCGACGAGGCCCCGCCGAATGAAATAGCATCCGCTTGTTGATTCTGCTGGAGGCGTAAGTCGTTAACCTGTTGGGAAGCCTGATTTACAAAGTCGGCCTGTTGTCCTGCAATAGCCTCATTCAAACCGCCGGTATTTAAAAGTCCCTGCGCCTGTAAGCTCGTAATTAACTGGGGGCGCACACGTTCCATTAGCTTTGCGCTAAAGTCTTGAAGCCCTTGGCTGTATTGGTTTAGTGTGTCGGAACTTTGTTTGCGAAACAGGTCTGCAAGCGTGTTAGCCTGTCCCTGTTGTTTTTGGAGTTCAATTCCGGTTTGATCCTTAGCCGCTTCTTGGAAGGTGTCCCCAATGAAAGAGGCAGTACGGTCGCGGAGCTTTTGCGGATCTGCAAACGCGCCTTGTGGCACAACGACGCCCTTAAAGAATTGATCCTGTTCGACGGCATTAGCGTCGCGTCCCACATAGTTTCTAAACAGGGTGGAGAATTGATCGCCGTAGTTGTTTATAACGCCGATGTCGGCTTCTGTGGGGGTGCGGCCCTTATGGATGGAGTTCCAGGCGTCGTAAAAACCCTGTGTCCCGTTGTATTTGCTTATCGGATTACCGTCGACGAATGGCATTTAGTTACCCTTTCCCTGTGGCGCAACAGCGGCACAATACTCATCTTCAGTTATAAATTCACAAGAAAAACCAAGTTCAGAGGCAAGCCGTTCAACTGTTTCCTTGTCCGTGCCAGTGGCTTGGCAGTAAGAGCTTTCTGTTTCGTTGAATTGACGGAAGTAAAGCTTCATTATCTTACCCTCCGGGCTGAAAGGCGTGCCACCCTACTAGGAATGGGACTACTTGAGTAGTCTGCATAGCCTTTTAAGTAAACTGTGGTTGTTCCGGAGAGTGATATACGAAGGGCTGGAATTACTAGCGTCTGAGTGGTGTACACAGTGGACGTTGACGTTGTGGCTGTCCCGATAAAGTTTGATCCGCTGACAAGTCCTGTACCTGAGTTTCCGGACGTTGTGCTAATACCTATTGACGTTTCGACCCAGGAGGCTGTGTTTCTAAAGAACATACATACACCGGTGACGTCCCAATCTCCGGCTGTGAGTAAGATAGATGTAAGGTCAGAATACTGAGCGGTTGTTCCGACGTTCGCAGTGCCCACTATTGTCTCGACATATTCGCCAATAACGCCTGCTGCTGCGGCGTCGTTAGTCGTGGTTCCTGCACCCTTAAGTACACCCGTCACGGTGACTGACCCCGTTGCAACCACCGCACCACCGTCAGCCACAGAGAAAACGGACACGCCGTTGTCTTGTGCCTCGAAGATATTACCGGTTGAGGTACTGTTGTTAGTAATTAGGGTTTTGCCACTAGCTGAGGTGTTCCTAACCGTGGTCAGGCCGCCATCTGCCACAGTCAAAACATTCGTTCCGTTGTCCTGCAAGTTGGCAATGTTCTGGGTTCCCGCGGCGTTATTAGCCACAAGAGGGACGCTCGAGGCGCCGGAGGCGCTAAGAACCGTCCAAGAAGCAGCCCCGGAGTCATGATTATTGTGGGCCGCGACGAGAGTGGCGGCGTCGGTTTCCACGTCCACCGCTCGCGCCAGTGTGGACGAGGCCAGTGTAGTGGTGCCATTTACTTTAATGCTACGAGAGATTTGGGCCATTATGAACTCCGGTTACTTAGGTTCGATCAACAACCAGTTAATGGTTGATGTATCAGTGCCACTACTTGACGTGATGGTGAAAGACGTGCTTGCAACTCGGGAAGCGACGTATAGGTGGCCGAGGGTGCCACTTGTGTTTGCGCGGGATAGAATTATTCGCGTGTTGGCGGTCACTACTGTGTTAGCTACGAGGATCGTTCCGCCTACTAGTGTGGCCTGTCCCATGCGTTTGTTTGACCCATCCAGAAGACTAACGGCAGTCCAGCCCTGTAAGCCACTGTCATGATTGTTGTGGACATCCGCCAGTATTTGCAGTTCGTTATCAATCTTGTCGAAGTGCTTACCCATTCTTTCGTTGAATTTGTCGCGACGAGACATATTCATTTATGACTCCTGCTTCCAGCCCTCAGGCTTGACAAAGATGCTCGCACCCTCAACCACACACGTACTGTTCAGGGTTGAATTGGAGAACTTGACACGAAGTGACTTTGCCTCTAGGTTGATTTCTGCCGACTTCGTTGTAAGACCGTTGTAAACCCAGTTAAATGAATCCCAGTTCAGAGAGTCCCACGTCACTTGATTTTGTTTGTACAGAATCATCGAACTAGCAGACGAGGGGCTGTCCTCGCCATCGACGTAGAAATCAAGGCGTAGCGTCTGGGTATCAGAACCGGTCGCGCCGCGAAGTTCGAGGTATTGCCAACTCGATTGGATAACGGGGGACTTTCGGAACATGTCGCCCGTTGTGGCGTAGCTGATAATGGCTGTACCGTTGTCGGCCTGTGTATCTCCCATCTTAAAAACCTGTCCAGCGTAATTCGCGAAGTACGGTCGGAAAACGCCGGTTGTGTCCTCAAAAATAGCCCCACAGTTGAACTTGTCAAGGTAAGAATCCCGGCCCCATGCAAAGGCTGTGGTGTAGTCTAAAATCCAACACACGTCGTTTTGCGTAAGCCCGGTCGAAGAGACAAACAGATAGATTAAGTTCTTTGCAGCGTCGTTGATGGCCCAGGTGTTGGCGAGTCTGCTTTTGTTTGTGTCAGACAGGCTCACAATAGCGTCGTCACGACAATCCGCGATTCCGGTACCTACGGACAAGCTCGTTGACCCATCGAAGAGGCGCGGAACGCCGAACTGATCCAGGAAAAACACAAGCTCCTGTCCCGGCGTCCTGTGGGTTGCCGGCGTCGTAAATTTCACAATGGTGCGGTGCGACTGAGTGCCTACGCCGGGAACGATAGGGTTGGGGCTTTCGATGAATGGGAACAAGTCCCCAATCGTGTTAATGCGGGTCGGCTGAAACTCCACGCCGAAGATGCCATGTCGTTTGAACACACAGCTTTTACCTTGGAAGTCCACGCCCCCAATGATATTGCCGCCGGTTCTGCTACCCGGTGTAATGTAGTTGTTGGTTAACACAGTGGCAGGAACATTTAATGACGAGAAAAAGAGCCGGTCAGCTGTGACATAGAACATGTACCCACGATGCTCATATACGGCGGTGGGGATAAGAGAACTCGGCAACGCCCCTACTGTGGCGGCGACTAAAGAGCTATTAATCTGGAAGGCATTATCAACGCCATTAGTAACAATCACGATATCGTTTAGCATTGCGAAAGTGCAGGTATTGTCAGCCCCGGATGTCAGAACCACCGCGCCGGTGATGTTAATCCATGTGCCGTTGAGGGCCGACATATATTCAATGACGCTTCCGCGAATACGGATAGCGGCATTCGTACCACTGGAAAAGCGAGCCATGTAGATGCCGGTTGCAGCTATGTTAGGGGCGTCCCCAAGCGTCGAGTAGCCCTCGCGCCATTTGAAACCGCCGACGGGGAAATAACGAATGTTCTGGCAGTCGCGCAGTTCCGTAGGGTCAATGCGGATACCAGACTTAATCGTATTTACACCGTCAGTAATGGCGTAAAGGTCAATGACTTCCGAGGATAGTTTGGGCATTAGAAAGTCTCGCGGGCGTTAAAGATAGGTCTGTCGTTGCTAACGGGGAATAAGGCCTCGTCTTCGCTCTGCGCTTGTAGCCACATACGCTCGGCTCTCATGTACAACCCATCTTCACGGTCATCCGGGGAAGAACCGGCTTCACGCCAGATGGCGCTTTCAATAACGGCATGGGGGTAGCGATACAGCAATTCGTTGGAATCAGCCGTATTAATCATGGGAACATACTGACGTAGCCCTTTAAGAAAGAGAACATACGCTTGGTCAGGAGAACCCGTAAGCCGAAGTACTTTCCCGTACAGGTCTGTAGCTGTATAGGTTGCAGACGTGGCAGTAGCCATCAGCTTTTGGTAGAGCGTAAGAGATGTATCAGTAGAAACAGAACGGACGGTGTAGGTATTTGTATCGCCATTGATTAGGATGTCCTCGCCCGGAGTAATGTTTGTAAGCCAGGCTGTGCCGACACCTGTCAATGTCTGGGTGTTGATCGTGCCGCTAACTGTGCCCGTCGTGTAAGACGTACCGAGGCTGTCCTGATTGAAGATCATGCCCTCCACAGGAACGCCAGACGAGATAGGGAACATGGCTGTGAAGCCGGACGATGCCTGATGCGTGATACGTAGCGCCCTGTTAGACGACGTGATGTTAAGCTGGCTAACGTCGCTCAACTCAGACGGTAGCGTGTAGTCAGACCGAATCAGCCGATAAGTCTTATCCGCTGCCGTCGTGCCCTGATAGGCAGGTTCGATAATTGCCACACTCGTACTGGAAACCGTCTGGATACGGTAGTATGCTTGGAGCGTCTCCGTCGGGAAGTAGATCCACGCGCCTACATGGATCGTGGAGTCAAACGGAGTGCCTGAGGCCGTGAAGGTCTTGCTTCCATTAGTAGCCGTCATGGTTCCGGCTGTAACCGTGGGGGTGAGAACCAAGGGATACTCACGGAAGCGAAACGACCATGCGTAGCCATGCCACTTTTCGAGGCAGGCGTCGTTGATGTGGTTTCGGATGCGGGCGTAGACAGTGGAGTCACCGGCGTTTTTGTTTAAACGCGCCGATACCCGGTAGACCGCTTGTGTAAGATTGAGCATTTAGAATAACCTCGAAGGGTAGCCGTCGTTTACTGTTTGTAGATGATCGTCACGCCGTTGGTGGCTGTGACGGCTCGGTAAACAATGCCGTTCACCTTTGTATTGTAGAAGTCATACGTTCCGACGGTTGCGAGCGAGATACTGGACACGAGAACATTCAGGAAGCTGGCCGTTGTGGTGGTGGAGTTAAAGATGGTGAGAACACCACCGGCGGTAGCAACCCCAACGATAACCTTGTCAATGTAAGACGCCGCAATGACTGCGGTTTCGTTGGTCTGTGTGAACGAGGAGCGGTTCACAGTGTTGGGTTCGAGAGCGTAGGACAGAGACGACACAAACATCAGAGCGGCAAGGATCTTTTTCATATTATTTCTCTCTCCGGTAGACGGGTATGTAAAGTTGCTTCCCCTCATCTGTCTGCGACAAAAACCCCACCATTCTGTATTTCTCGGCGTTCACGGATATCGTGGATCTTCGATATTCGGAGTAGCCGATAAAGCAGAGTGTTTGGAGTAGAAAGACAAGTAGGTAAGCGAGGTCTTTATTCATTTTTGAAGGACTGCCCTTCATAAGGCCCCCCATGCGGGGAGGGGCCCTAGTAAGGCAGGGGTACTTCTAATTATTTACCGAACAACACAACGCCAGCCGCTGCGCGATAGCAACCGGTGCCATAGATCATGTCACCGCCGACAATCGTTCCGCGTCGAGCCGCGAAGTGTTCGGTCATCACACTAGCCTGTTTCGCAATAGCATACACGAGACATTCCTTGTGAAGAACGAGGTTAACTCTGCCGCCGTTCGCATGCGCGGGCAAGTTCTGCGACATGATGACTTCAACGCCACCAATGCGCGGAAGCGCGCCCGTTTCCTTAGACTTTTCCGAGCTGTAATCCCCGGACGGAATGGTGTTGTTTTTAACCATGGCCCAATACGACTTAGGGCTCAGGACGATACAACGATCCGATTTAGGGGCGAAGTTCGAGTCAAGCCGTTCCAAGGCATCGAAGATGTCATCCGGCGAAACATCACTTGCGCCAGTGTTATCTCCGAGGGTTGCCGTGATCGAGGTATAATTCGCCCACATATCAGTGTCGAATTTCTCCGCGAGAGAACGCTGCATCTTCCCGTCGAGTTGCCCCATATTGAAGAGTTTCGTCTGCGCGGAAAGCGCGTCAGAAATAAACTCATCGTCAACAACCCACGTCTGCACGTTCATCGAGAACGCTGTTTCGGTGGCAGCCGTCGGGGTGATTTCGTCGAACGCGGTTAACGCTCGGGTCGTCGCCGTGCGGTTCGCAAGACGAGGAACGCGAAGGATATCCCCGCCAGATTCGGCGAGTAAGTTTGACATGTCCATCCCGCGTTCTTTTGCAACTGTGTTACGTTCAAACGCAGACTGAATACGTTTGCTCCAAATTTCCGGTACGTAGAGATCGTGAGATCCACCCGTACCCGATAAGCCAGTACCTAATCCCATATATTTACTCCTCCGTTATGTTATTTCGAGTTAGTCGAGTGGAATGTACGTGATGATCCAAGAAGGCGTAGCCACGCCTGCCCCTGTGGGCGCAACGCTGACGTTTGCCGAGAGACCATTTTTGTAGCGAGGGAAAACGCTTGGTTTTTCAAGCAATCCCCCTTTATCCATGCGATACAAGACAGTGGAGCTTGTGTTCGCTGTTGCGGTGTCCCGGAACACAATCTGATCCGTTACGGCAACGCTGGACGCTGCAATGTCAAGTACAATCCCCGAACCCGTGTCACACAACAGAGCTGTGGTACCGGTTGAGGCTGTGATGAGACAGGTGGCAATACCACCGTACTGGGGGTTTAGCGATCCGCCTTTCAAGTCCATGGGAACATCTTGTACGCCCTTGGCTGCGAAAGCAGCTGTCTCTTATACACATCTGA